>JAABUP010002816.1_pt1 | contig 32460 bp, 38 predicted proteins | sample 5559201 | NCBI WGS metagenome assembly JAABUP01 (sample SAMN10711887, study PRJNA513373) | rock metagenome | isolation source: Antarctica rocks | place: Antarctica
TAGCTAGATTTATATATAAATAATAGATTTTATCTACTAGAAACTATTATATAATTAATTAAAAAGTAATATTAATTAATTAATAAATCCTACGTCCTATCTATAAAAGTCGACTTTAAGTCGACTTTAAAGTCGACTTTTTATATAAGAAGTCATAGTCGACTTCTTACGTAAGAAGTTAAAGTCGACTTTTAACTATAACTTAAAGTCGACTATAGTCGACTTTTGACTTTTTTTTTTACTACAGAGCTCGTCCGAAGTCTGACTTTCTTATTCCCGGCTAATCTCCGCAATGACTGCTAAACTTCGGCTTTTCTCTTTTGCAGCAAAAGATCTGTCTCCTCGTTTCTTCTCACGTTGCCGTGGGATGCGCCTCCTGCCGATGAGACAGCGCCTAAAAAGGGCAATAGTACGTGAAGTGGGGCCCCTTCAACGACGCACGCATTGGCAGTGGAGAGAAATCGGCGGTCTTAGGCCAAACGCCACGATGGAGCAGCAGGACTATTCGAAATGGAACACTGACGATCTGATCAAACGAGTCACTTCACTAGAGCAACAGCTAAAGGAGCAAACGACGGAGTGGGCAAATGCAGAATTGCTCTGGCTCACGAGGGTTAAGCTGATTGTGTAGGTAGGGCCAAATCCGAGTCGCCCATCCCGAAAGTGCCATCGCCAGAACGCAAACCCAAGAACACTCGTGCCAATCGGGAGTTCGATCCCTCGAGATACTCCTTTCGCGATATAGCTCTCAAGTTTGCCTACCTAGGTCAACGTTACAATGGCCTGGAATTCCACCCCAACAACAAGACCCCTCTACCTACGGTCGAGGAGGAGTTATGGAAGGCATTGAACAAAGCACGCCTTGTATCTCCAACTCCAAACCCCTTGCTGGAACCTGGAGAACCTAATTGGGAAGGATGCGAGTACTCTAAATGTGGGAGGACGGACAAAGGTGTTAGTGCGTTTGGGCAGGTTATTGGGATCAGGGTGAGGAGTAATCGCCCTGTTCACCATGCTGCTCGGACGCATGATTTGGAAGAGGATGGTGGAAAAGAGGATGGGCCTTTGTCTTCTACTGAAGTCGGACATGTCGCGCCTACAAATGATCCAACAAGCACTTCTGGTGAAAACAGCCCACCTACACCTCCATCCGCAAAGGCGCCCTTGAGCGATGATTCGGACGATTTCCACTCCATCAACGACGAGATACCCTACTGCCAAGTACTCAACCGTATTCTACCACCAGACATCCGCATGCTAGCATGGTGCCCCGATCCCCCGCCCGACTTCTCAGCTCGCTTCTCATGCAAAGAGCGACGGTATAGATATTTCTTCACTCAGCCCGCCTTCTCGCCGACAGTAGGCTTTTCGACTTCTCGGGACAGTCATAGTCCGACACCTCCGAGTGGAGCAAGACGAGGAGGCTGGCTCGACATCTCCGCCATGCGCGTCGCCGCCCGCAAATACACCGGCCTTCACGACTTTCGTAATTTCTGCAAGCTCGATCCGAGCAAACAGATCGAGAATTTCAATCGACGTATTTTCCACGCAGATATTGAGTGTCTCGACCCCCAGCGAAATCCGCCAGGCTATGTGAGCAAGCAGAATTTCTCGGAATTTCCAGGATCAGGGGAAGGGTCGACTTCAGGTCAGAATGCTGGCGCAGAAGCCAAATACACCACACCGACTATATACTCCTTCACCCTCCACGGCTCCGCCTTTCTCTGGCATCAAGTACGCCACATGGTAGCCGTTCTCTTCCTCATCGGCCAGGGTCTAGAAGCGCCATCTCTAATCGAAAAACTCCTCGACGTCCAGAAAATGCCCTGCAAACCTCAATACGAAATGGCAGATGACGCGCCCTTGGTTCTATGGGACTGTCTTTTCCCCAGCGAAAACCAGCCCGACAAAGCAGACGCGCTAAATTGGATCTATGTGGGTGATTACACTGGGGAGGAGAGCGGGGTCAATAAAGCAGGTGGTAGGAGATTAGATGGTAAATACAGCATGCCAGGTCTGGTAGATGATATGTGGCGCGTCTGGCGCGGCCGAAAGGTAGATGAAATTCTAGCTGGCACATTGCTAGATGTGATTGTCGCGCAGGGAGACCAGGGCTCTCGTGACAAGAAAGACAGGCGAGAGGATCTAAAGGCGCGGACGTGTCACAGAAGTCAGAAAGTCTTCCAGGGCGGTAATGGGCCGAGGACAGCAGGGAGGTATATTCCAGTGATGGAAAAGTCGAGGCTCGAGAGCGTGGAGGCGATCAATGCGAAATATGCGAAGAGGAAGGGATTTGAGGAGAGCGAGGAGGTCAAGGGGCAAGGGTTTAGAAGGGTTGCGATTGATCGTGGGGATGCTACGACTACGTCTGGATAATATGGCGTGTGGATTCATAGCTCTCAATCTGGAGGTATGAAACAGCGTTATTGCAAGATGACAAAGAATGAATTAAGCCCGATCAATAAATTAAGTGGATGCGTCCCACGTCCTGCCAGTCTAGCGGCTCATTTCTTCAAGTTTTGGCCAATCTAAGGATTGACAAACTGGAGTGGTCGTCCATTGAGGGCCCTACATGGCCACCCGGCCACCCCAATTGCCCTGCGTTGCGCCGATTTTGGGCAAGAATTTTTGTAGGTGAAAAGAAGCCAAAAAGAGTTGTCACCTAGCAGGAATGGGTCACCCTCGCTTCAGATCGATGTATATACAATGATTATCTATCCCCCCGTCAAATCTACGACCTCAACGCTACTATAAACACTCTTCGCCGCCCTCGTCGTACTCTCCCAAGGCTCCAAATGCTTCCAAGCGCCTTCCAAGCTTTCTCTCAGAGCAACGAGTCTCCTGGCTTTATCCTCTCTCGCTGGTGACTGCGTTGCTTCATCAGCCTTGTCCTCACCACCAGCTTCCAATTCAAGTCTTTCTATAGGCCGAGGCGATATCATTGCTGATGGCGAAGGCAGCTCGGAAGTATCTGATGCAGGAGACGCCACTCTGTCGCTATTTCGGGCTTTCGCGAAGTCCAGTTTGCGGTTTACCTTCTTAGCAGTCAACGGCTCCGGCTCTTTCGTGACGAAAATATCCAATAGAGTCTCTTTGCGTAGTGAGATAGGCGTTCGTAATTGGCCGGAAAGATAGAGATCATTGGCTTGCTCCAAGGGATTTCTCTTTTTCCGCGGTGATGGTTTTGTGTGATCTCGAGTTCTTGGTGTAATTAGGCCGGCAGAATTTCTGGATGTGCCACGAGTAGTAGGAGCTTCTGCTGGGGGTGTTTTTGAAGTGGGCTCTGCATCAGAGACGGGCAATGTAGGTCTCGAGCGCCTTTTCCGAGGCGTAGGTGGGGCTGGCGGTGAGGCTAGGCTTGGTTGTTTCTTGTTGTTGAGGTCTGTTGTATCTGGCAGCTTGTCGAGATATTCTGGGTCTCCGGGGGCGTATATCCCCAGAGCCGAGTATCTCGTCGGTGATCTGAAACCTATTGTGTCTGATGGCCGTTTGGATAGAGTCCATGGGTTTGCTGCGATGTCCTTAGCTAATGGCGACGATGTCTTGGAAGCAGGCGGTCTGGTCTTGGTTCTAGGCTTTCGCTGAGTGGAGGTCTCATCATCTTTCGATTTTCCTTTTTGGCCCAATGGACGTCTGTTTTCAGCTAACGCTTTCTTTTGCGGGCTTTGGATTGGCCTCGCATTTGTTGGAGCCAGATAGACGGGAGGCAAATGGTCGCCTCCGAGATGGTGAGTCGATCTTTCTTTGTCTTGTATTCGCTTAGTACCAGGCTTGGATGTTTTAAAATAGTCATACATTGCACCAGGTTGAGTGATAGCAGCCTTAGTCTTGGTGAGAGTCTTTTTCACTCTTGCATTTCTAGAGGCGAATTTCTTGGGATCCCTCATATCCTCCTCCCAAGTTTCGACCATCAATGGCACACCGAGCTTTACATAAGTTTCCATCATCCATATCTTTTCGACATCAGTCGGATCGTAGGTTGACGGCCCACGGTTTTTCGTTGGACTCCTTGAGCGGTTGCCGGCATTGTCGTCACCAGAGCCTGGCTGCTCTTCCTCAGAACCATCTTGTACAAGCAAATGGTCCCTTTCCTCTGCGTCGAGATCGATGCGAACAATGTCATTAGGCACGTAAGCGACTCTTAGCTCTGGCATCCCGTCTGTATTCCAGTGGCTGCGTCGATCGCATACTGCTTTCACGATCAAAGCTTCAGCTGACTCCTTGGCCTTGAGAGCCTCATCAGCGCTGTCATTCATTGGACTCCTTCCAGTAAGCTGATGGGCGAGAAGCGCCGGGGCCAGACCGCGGATGAATTTCTTTGCACCGGAGAGATAGGACCACTCAAATGCATCGGCACAAAATGAACGCAGTTCTGACACCTTAACTTTTGAGCTCCATGTAATTTCGTTACGCAGCTTCAAAATCCTCTCTTTCGAGGACACCGCTGGATTTTTGTAGTAGCCCAAGACGGTCATGTCCGGGAAGCTCTCTGGTAACTTGATCGCCCGATGTCGCTGGCGGAAATGATTGCTCTCATTCGTTTGCAGTTCATGGCATAAACGCTCTCTCCATTCTTTGAGACAAGCAACATCGCCCTTTGGTACCCTGCACAAATCTTGACCAAAGCCGGCTTTTGCGGCCTCACAAGCGGTCTTCGGACCACAGCCGGGTACTCCTGCCTGAACATAATCTCCGCCACTCATGAGAGCCACCAGTATCATGCCTTCGCCGTCAAGACCAGCATTCTCCTTTGTCTTCTCGGCTTTGTAGACATTGACATGCGTCGGGCTCTTGTTACCTCTTGCGCCTTCAGCGGTCCAATTGCGTAAGCTCACGGTGCAGCCAAACATCAAAGTATCCACATCTTCACTCATGACAGCATCAACGAGCCCTTCCTTCTGAAATAATGCACATTCCGCCTCGGCTTCTCCAGGCGCGATATGATACGGAAATCCGAAACGCTTGAGAAGCTCTTTGGTAAGGAAGTCCGGTAGGAATGCTGCACCTGGTACGATCCTCTTTCCTCTCTTAAATTGCGGCCTGTTTGGGCCATCGAAGACGAAAAGGGGCTGTATCGAGAGCGCGAGAAGGCGGAGAAGACGGTAGTAGAGAGTTCGAAGTGCAGGATTTTTGCCTCCTTGGCCAGATTGAATTTGAAATTGCCATATCGATATGTCTATGGCTATGCGGAGCGGGCGACCTGTGTCTTCGAGATGTTCGACTGCTAATTTGGAAAGTGCGATCCTTTCGCCAGGGCCAATTTGTTTGTAGATACTTCTCAATCTTCAGCGATGGCTCTGCAAAGAAAGATGGGGCAGGCTCACCCAGGTATGCCCATCTTATAGCCTTATCATGCACATAATGGCTATTCGGTAATCATTGATGTATTTTAAGCAATACTATTGAGATGCTAGACCATTGTATCGCAAAGTCTCAGGCATAAGGGTGTTTGCTATGTCAACTCTGTTTACGAGCGGCACCGTTCCGTCCTTAGCTTGGCCAGGCTTGGCTTACTTCAAGTGATAATCTCTAGTACTTATCCAGGATGACTAGGCCTTCTGCCAATATGCATTCGAATTGGACTCTGTTGAATCTCAATACTAGATGTCTCTTATCAATGTGACTCTGTCTATGGATCCATCGACAGAACCAGGGCAATATCTGAGGATTGAGAGCCTATGACAAGTGATTTAAAGCTTCCTCTGAAGCCAGGAACGCTGTTACAGAAGACATGATCCGAGCGAATAGGTAAGGAAGCATTAGTCGAGCCCGTCCATTATAGTTTATATCGCTATGAGACCTAAATCCAGCCTGTCATAAATTCGTTACGCATCAAATGCAATCTTTTCACAGCAAGAAGCGAACAGGATACCTATCCACTCCCCCCAACCACCCTCAAACACAAAACCCTCGCAATCAATCAAAATAAGTCCCCACCCCCTTCACCGAATTGACCGGCCCCCCATTCGCCTTCACACTAACACAAGTATTCGGACCCTTTCCCCCCGACTTCTCCGAATGCTGCACCCTCTTCCCCACCTTAACCTTACAACTATCATCCGAAAAGAAATCCAACGCGTCGAAATTCTGCGGATTAGTTCCCCAATTGATGCCAATATTATCCCTGAGAGGGGTGAACTTAATGCACTTATTGTGGACTTTGGGACGAGGGCCGCCATAGTAGCCGGAGCATTTGGTGTCGGGGTCGTCGTAGGAGGAGAGCCAGCCGTAATGGCCTTGGCGCTTCTCGAGGGAGCTGTCGTTTGCGAAATTGGTGGGCATGGAATCGTTAGAGAAGGGGAGGGCGAGAGCGAGAGCGCCAGCGCTCATAGTGAAGGTGAAGGTGAAGAAAGTTGCGGGTTTCATGACTTCGTTATCGTTGAATTCGTGATATGAGAATTAAGTATCCAATTGTTAGAAAACGAGAAAAGGGCAACGAGGTGCAGTATAAGAATTGCATTCTTGCGGAGACTTGCTCATTGTCTCAGACAGCGTCATCCGTCAAGGCTCAGTCTTTGTTGTTCGTCAGAAGACGGAGCGACTATGGTCGATTCTTTCTCCATAGTCCATGGACAACCGAGAACAGCGTCATTTTGAGCGAAAAGACAAAGTGTTCTTAAGAATAGGATTCAGATTCCCGATTAGGGCCACAATAGCATATCAACCAGTGTCACTGGTATATGATCCATACGAACTAAGTCTCCTGTATACGATAGCTGATACGACTTCGACTTTGAAGGTGCGTATGACGTTTGACTAGACCCGTCCCACCAGTATGAGCTTTGGTACTTGGACTTCCACCTTGGATTTGCCGAGACTAGCGCCGCCAGGGCAAGACAAGAAATTGCAGAAGTCTTCATTTTGTATTAAGAAGACGCTCTCAAAGCGGTATGAAAATTACCAGCGACTTGCACTGGAAGATACAAGTTCAAGAGTGCTTTGAGAACGTGTAATGGAACTGGCAAAACCAATGTAAGAGAAACAAACCCTTTATAAACCTTCTGACCCCGTCGACTATGGCTGACAATTGACCGACATTGTTTCAGGGCCATTGCACTTTGACCCCGGCTGAGCCACATGCTTCGTCCACATAGGATAGACATGACCGACAGTCAGGAAGCTTATGGTACTGAGTGCAGTGTCATTTCGCATCTGTATGAGGGGCGGGATTACGCCATGACGATCACGTTCCTGCTCGCATCAAGCTATGGGCAAGGTTCAGGAGAAGGCCTGCATTCGAGGTAAAGAGAGGGTGCTCCAGCGCATCGTGAAACAGCTTAAAGAGAGAGGATCATAAGCTAAGCTCTCGGGTATGAGGGGGCTGGTACATGACCGCAAAACTGTCGATGCGACAATGCTGCAACAGTGACGTAACCACGAGAGGCGCCTTCGTCAACTAATCTTCCCAAATGTCAAATCGTAGCACACATTGTGTAGCAAACAACTTTGTCGCCTCATATTCGATTGTCCTCACAAGCAAGAGAAAGAGAGCAGCGTGACAAGCTAGATTTACTTAGGCCTGGCATCCGAGCCTTTGGCGCGCGGTTTCGGGTTAGCCATTGACGATGCTCCGGCCTTTCCCCCAAGCTTTTTCGTTTCACCAACTTCGTTACCTTTCTGTGCCTTCACACCAAAACTTAGCTGTCAGCATTATTGCATCCTCAATGGCCGTATTTCCTATTCCAGCCGTATTCCGTGAGAGGTCTTGCCTGAAGAGTGCTCTAAAATGAGTACATGAGACACTTGGGCCCCCAATACTGATTGAAAGCTACAACGATGAATCCTACGTCTTTGCACACGATCGTCTTGCTGGCCACAAGGCAGTAATAGCTGAACAGGAGTCGCACGAGGTGTTTGGGTGGGTCGGCACTGAGGACAGGTAGTACATGGACTTGACAAGGGATACTGTTGATGAAAACTCTTGAAGTTATGCATTTGTCGCCCCTTCTGCTTTCACATCGCCGAAGCCCAAATCATGACAAAAGCATACCAGATCTTTGTACCTGACAAGTGTAGGACTCTACTCTTCCCACACCATCAATGTTGGTCTCCAGGAGATTACAATGTCTCATACGCAGCAATTCCCGGATTCTCACCCAGATCTCGCCTCATCCGTACTACATACCCCGCCCCACGTCGCCCCATGACATGACGGTTTCTTCCAATATTGTCAATTGTGGCGATCGATCCAGCATGAGAGTAAGTTTCAAGGCTTCAGATCTGCAACAATTTTATCGAGGAGGCAGTCAGCACAAGGCTAAGAAAGAAGACTCGTTTAAGCCGAAAGCCTTTGACTCGACTTGAGAAGATCTGGGCAAGCAAGAGACTGATATATCGGAGGAGTGGTGCTCCGGCTACTTTCCGCTGAAGGTCTTTTGGCTATGGCCAAAACTTCCAGTAGTGTAAATGTCGGCATGGGGTACGACAATCGAATCACCCCTCGTCTCTCTTTGCCTTGATGGATGAGCGTTGACTATCAAGCCTCGAGTCTGCTGCTTGCAGATTGAGGCATGTGCCTTGTGGCTGTCTCTAGCTTCCCGAGCATTGCTCAGCTGTGATATCGAGGCTTTGCTCAAGTCCTATTTGAGCAACCCGCTATTTCTCTATTCTTCTTAGAGTGAAATGTTCAATTGCGCTGTCGTTCGCTCTTGTTCACATCGTTCGTGCCGTCAGATTTCGGGAGTCATCCGGTGGCTTTTACTTTTCCCACATCGAATCATGGTCTAATTAGCTTCAAGGGAGGTCGTCGTTCTCAGATTCCAAACTCTTACGCCTATGCTTGATTGACACTGACAGAAAGGGGCCAGTGGATCCGGAACACGCCTGGCTTCTGGACTAAACTATCACATGGCCATAAAAGAGAGCTTTCACCGCCAGCTACAGCCAAAAGGGAGCGATGTTCAGAACTCTGGTCCGCTTGAGTTTACTAGTCGAAGCCGAAAGTCACCCAAAATTTGACCAGCGTTACCTTAAACGGGGTGAGCTGCGGCCTGGTATATTCATTCGTGCGCCTAGAACCCCATCGAATATGGCCAAGCCAGATCTGGAGTGGGGAGTCCGTGCTGGTTGGTGGAAAATTCTCCGAATTTTAAGTACGACCGACTCAGCTGGCCAATACATTTTTCAGTCCTCGCGTGGCTTCCAGTCAATTATGGGTTCTAGCCACTGCCGGAACGCGGCGATGCAAGAAATGTTGACGACTTTAAAGAAGGTTTCGCTCGGCAGACAGCCAGATATACTGCTAACATGCAAATCTCGGTTACTCAAGACCGACCCGGAGGGTACCATACCGAGTCTGTGTTGGCATGGCACCCCTTTGCTCTCTCACCTTCCTCTTATGTATGGTTCTTGCTGTTCCTTACAGCTTCTCCACACGCCATTTTCCCAAGTATTTACTTAAGCTATTGGGTAATGTGCATGAAGCATGATCATTTCGGTAGGGCTTTACCATCCAACGAGACATCTCAGGAGTGTTCTAGACTGCATCATGGCTATCGTGGCTTCAGTCAATGTCAGTCTATCTCTGCTCATTTTATTTACTTCCATTCTAGATCACAGTGAATTGATCTAGCTTCTTTACAATCATGTACATATAGAAGGTCATCTTCCTGCAAGTCCCTCGATATTTTGAAGTGCTCAAATTTGTTGCAGCCATGAAGTTCTTTAATCAGCTTGCCTTTGCAACCCTTCTTCTTTCCTCTCGTCTGGACTTAGTAACTGCCCGGCCGCAACCCGCTAATGTAATATTCAAAAGAACGACATCGTCTGCCAAAAGCTCAACCACGACCGCCAAGACGACCTCAAAAACTACACCCATCACATCTACCAAAAGCACCCTACCTTCCACGTCGACAACTCCAGCAAAGACGTCTTCTACAACATCTTCTACAACGTCTTCGTACCCGACACCCACAGTCCCAATAGGTCCTGGTGGAGGGCCTTTCGCCACAGTTCAAGGTCGAATGTTTCAGATTCAATCAAAGACCCAATCCTTTGCCGGTAAGTATTGTAATGACATTATACACACAGAGCTGATCGTCCATCAGGTACAAACTCATGGTGGCTTGGCCATCTCCAGAATAACTCCGACGTTGATAATGTCCTCGCTGAGTTGGCTTTGGTAAGATGTCAACGACTCTCCCAAATCCACGAGTAAGTCTGATGGCCGTAGACTTAACTGAAGGTCACCCGCGTGTGGGGTTTTGGCAATGCCAACGATGCCAGCAATCCTGGCAGCAGCGTCTATTATCAAGTACTTAATTCGACTGGACAATACTTCAATTTCGACTCCAATACAGGTAAGGCCTCTTGATAGCAATCCTAACAGACTGCGGCTGACGCCCTTCCAAGGAATCCCGCGTCTCGACTACGTAGTATCAGCGGCAGAGGCAAAAGGCGTCAAGCTTGTACTTCCCCTTCTCAACAACTTCGACGCCCTCGGTGGCATCAGTACCTACACAAACGCCTTTGGAGGGACCCACAACTCTTTCTACACTGACGCCGCCTCGCAAGCAGCCTACAAAGCGTGGATCAAATTGATCGTCAACCGATACAAAAGCTCCAGTGCAATCTTCTCCTGGGAACTGTGCAATGAACCCCGGTGCTCCGGATGCTCTACCTCTGTGATCACGAATTGGGCCTCAGACGTCAGTGCATACATCAAGTCCCTCGACCCCAACCACATGGTCGCCATTGGCGATGAAGGCTGGCTGACGCCCCCACTCAGCGATGGATCCTACGCGTATTCCGGCTACGAAGGCGTTGATTTCGTGAAGAATCTCGCCATCTCCACTCTCGACTACGGCACTTTCCACCTGTACCCCGATCAATGGGGCTACAACTACACCTGGGGCAACGAGTGGATCATTCAGCACAACCTCATCGGCAAGCAGGCGGGGAAGCCGGTAGTGCTCGAGGAGTACGGATCGACCGATGCCACGAAGACGACCATTGCTCAACCGTACCAGCAGACGGTGCTGCAGAACACGAGCGTGGCGTATGATTCGTTCTGGCAGTTTGCGACCACGCTTTCTGGCGGGGTGAATCCTTATGACAATTATGCGATTCAGTATAGCACCACTCCTGGGAGCGATTACGACATTTTGGGATACCAGCACGCGGCTGCGATGTTGGCGAAGAATCCCGTGGCGAATCAATAACTGGGAATTTCAACGTTTGCTTCTTGTACATAGTTGGTGAACAGACATGATGGTCAAGTGATGAATGATTTTGAGACCCCGACTCACTCCTTTTCTGATGATCGGTCTACTGCTCAGACCTACGACATTGAGGTCGTTCACCCTATCTGGTGTCAAACCAAATGCTGGATTTGATCCGTCCAATTGATTGATTCGATCTCGTTGCAACCTCTGTGTGTGGCTTGCATTATGTATCGACACCCAAATCTCCACTTCCTCTGCCAGCAAATCGTGATCTGGCTCTGGTTGTTTTGACCAATCAGGTTTAGCGTGACAGCCACTCCGCCAGATCGGGACCGGTGATCGGCCATAGGGCACTTATTTCCGGAGCCGCAAGGAACCGAGGTCGCCGGTTGGATTGGTAAAGAGGAAGCAAGGGCAGCTCCTTACTCACCCGCACTAACACCTCATCCTACCTCACCTCACCATCACTGCTCCCTCCTCACTGTCGTTCTCTCCCCTCTGCACCTGCTCTCTCGTGTCCTCCGGTTCTTCCCCTGCCTTTCCTTGACATCCGGAAGCTGCTCCGGTGGAAATGAACGCTGGCACATCTACGTGACGTGACGTCTGCATGATCTGGTCGGATGTGTACTGAACCGCTGAAGCAAAGCATCGTTGCCGGATCGGACGCCCCTGTCCTCAATGACTGTTTCCACTACCCACATCTTCCATACACCCCAGGCGCGTCGATAGCACGCCGTTACCATTTCTCCCCTGCTGTCCGTCTTTCCACATCACATCCTCATCTATACACCGATTGACAACTCTACAGTCGCTCTCATCCGCGAATCAGCAGATGGAATCACCCTCTCGTTCCATGGCCTCCTACTATGGCTTCGACGGCATGGCCGAGCCAGGGCGTCGACCGCAGCCCATGTTCATGCGCCGAACCAAGTCGCGTCGGAGCCGGGGTGCAATCATACTCTCCGTCTTGTGTGTCTCGTTGATGGTCTGGGGTTGGAGGAACTCCGGCATAGGCATAGTAAGGAAATTCTCAAGCAACAGCTTGTGTCCCGTTACTCACACCATCAGATACCGTCAGCGACCAGATTCTCCAGTACCCGTCTCTCGACGATCCCCCAGACCCCGATTGTGGCACCAGAACTCGCAGGCGATATCACCGAAGCTCCACTGATACCTCCACCGCGGAATAGCTCGCGAAAGGGAATTATGAAAACCAATCCGGCCTTTCACCTCCTCATACCCGCGACCGAATCGAATCCAGAGCTCTGCAAGACCCTCCTCTCATCCTTCCTCCTCAGCTACCCTTCACCTACATTGGTAAATTATGGCAAAGAATTTCATGGTGACAATTGGGACAAAGGGACGCATGCCGCGAAGATCCGGGGGATATCTGACTTTCTCAGCGACAAGTCGAAAGTCAAGGACGACGATTTGGTCCTGATTATAGACGGCTACGATGTCTGGTTCCAGCTTCCTCCAGAGGTTATGATTAGAAGATATCATGCCATGATAGTGGAAGCTAATGCTCGACTACGGAGAAGATACGGTGAGGTGACCGAGGGCAAACCTGCCGATGGAACATCAGACAGAGTACAAAAGTACACCCAGAAGGTCATCTTCGGAGCTGATAAGCTCTGCTGGCCAAACCCACCAGAAGATCCGGCTTGTGCGGCCATACCATACTCTACTCTCCGAAAAGACATTTACGGTCCAGACACAGACAAAGATGCAACATCAATGCACAACCGACCTCGCTTCCTCAACTCCGGCAACGTCATCGGTCCTGTCGCAGATGTGCGCGAAATCTACCAATACGCGGTAGAAAATGTCGAGCAAGGGCGAGGAGCAATAGGCGATCAACTCGTCTTTGCCGAAATCTTCGGCGAGCAAGAATACCAACGCGAGACCATCCGCAGCGAGACCCAAGGCACAGCAGGATACTTCTACGACTGGGCCTCCAAGAAGCTCGGCCTATCCGAATCCCCCCTATCCGCCAACATAACCATCAACAACATGACCACGATCCCGAACCAACGCTACGAATACAGCATCGGCCTGGACTACGAATCCCGCCTCTTCCAAACAATGACGCACTCCGCCGCCGACGTCTCCTTCATCACCTACAACTCCTCCGCCTCCCTCACCACCATCCAAGCCGCCCACCCCTCCCTCCACGACCTCCCCTTCTCCCTTCCCCCGGACCTCCAAACCGCCTCCCCGCCCTTCTCCTACGTCTCCCCCGGCTACAACCATACCCTCGACGCCGACACCTCCAACACCGAAACCCTCCTCCTCCCCTACTCCCCCAACCTCGACACCCTCCCCTCCCCCCCCATGGAACCCACCTGGCCCACCCTCCCCCTCGCAACAAACATCTACACCTCCACCGTCGCCCCCCTCCTCCACATAAACGGCGACAAATCCCTCCTCCAAACCTGGTGGCCCTCCCTCTGGTACCACCCCTACTCCCGCGCCCTCCTGCGCCGCTACATCCGCTCCACGCAGACCTTCGCCGCCGAAGCCGCAGCCGATCGCGGGGGGCAAACGTGGTGGGATTCGAGAGGTGGACGGGGCGGCGTGTGGACGGATGGGGGGAATTGGATGGCGTGGGGGGAGGTGTGTAGGGGTGTTGAGGAGGGGGTGTTTGGGGATGGGAAGGGGGTGTGGGGGAAAGAAGAGGGGGAGAGGAGGGTGGTGAATTCGTTTGGGAAGGTCATCATTGGGGATGATGAGTGAAATTTTTGATGGAAAGGAAAAGAACGATGGGAAAGGAGGAGAACACGGTGTCATGGCGAAAAAACGAAAATGAACGACGGGACCTTTTGCTGCTGCGGTTCTTTAGCTGGAGAAATTATACCCAAACGCTGCTGGAGTATGGCTGGTGCTACTACGATAGGAAGGGTGAAGAAAATGAAGAAATAGATTAGAAAAGAATTCAGCTTGACATGGCATTCAATCAATGACAGCATTGATTTGCCGAGGAGCGCATGAAGTAGAATTGCGAGAACACTGTAAATGGAAGCACGGACCGCATGTGAAGATGATCGAAGTATCGGATATGGTCCACGCGCCCCTTTTCCCATCTAAAATCTCGTATAGAAAAGACGATGCAATCAAGATCGATTACCCCAGACTTGAAATACCCATCATTAAGTCATTCTACCTATCATACAAAAGCAAAACCGAGCAAAGTATTACCCCCATGATGCTTTTTCTCATGATTCCCAACCTTAACGCCCTCGCTAGCTTGCCTCGTAATGATCCATGCTCATGCAATTCATAACATAAAGAAAACTTCCAAAGAAGATGCTCGTAAATCTGTGCTAGGAAATTAAACACGGTGATCAATATCGATCGATCACCTCACAGCCAGACCAAGAACGCCAGCATGACCGCCAAGAGTCCCGCACCCATTCCAATGACCTCGTTCCCGCCCAACATGAAGGCTGGCTTCATCGCGACGGCAGCCCCCTTCTTTGCGGTTGTGGTAGGCTTCGCCGTGCTACCAGTCTGAATGCCGCCAGTCGATGTGGCGGCACGGTCTAGGGTCTGCCCGACACTGGGCAGGGAAGCAGTGGGGTTTACGATCCAGCCGTTCGGTGTAGTCGCCGGGCAAGCAATCGGCTTCAAACTGGATGCCGATTGTGAATATGCAGATAGGGCCACGCCGGTAGGATGGAGGGTAGCCCAGTGCTTTTTGAGGTTGCTGAAATCTGGTGTCACAGGCGATGGTGTGCCAGACCTCGTGAAACCATCAAGAGCCGCCGTATTGCTAGCGGGATCAACTTTAGGTCCATAGGAAATCAGGCCGTAATTGTTGGTTTCCTCAATCCATTCATAGACAATAGCACCGGACCACGTGTCCTCCATATCCGAACCAAGAATGGAATCCTGATCATCAAACAAACGAGGTTCGGGCTCGTGGCATCCTGTCTCAGAGATGAAGATAGGGATTTGCAAGCCGGTTGCGTTTTTGACAAGATTATTGTAACCTGAGCCAGGGAACGATGATGCTCCGCACCACTCGTATACATTGAGAGAGTAGAAGTCAGCTGCCAATGCTGGATCGTCCCCGCAAGCAAGGTAATTCTGCAACATAGGGCGAAGATCGGGGATATCGGCTGTAGATGTCAAGGTCAGCCGGATGCAGTCAATGGTTTGAGGACTTTAATGTCCAATCATGAACAGGGATGGTTGCATGATCTGATCTCATAGTGAACGACTTACCGGCAGAGTAGCCCACCGGAATATTACGGTAATTCTTGGAATCGCGATAGGATTTGACATCTCTTATAGCAGCTTTGACAAACGGTGCAGTATCCGATCCATTCACTGCACGCAATAAGGGTAAGTACTCGCAGGCAAGATAGAGAGAGGCGCCCACTAACGCATTGTCATGGCTTCATTTGCAACGAAAACTCCAGCTAGGTTGTCATAGCCCTGGAAGGCGTCCAGAACTGCCTCGAATGCAGTAAGTTGTGTCTGATTCCATTCTGGTAGACTCTGAGTATGCATTGTCAATAACAAAGTCCCACACTCCCCCCCTAGAGTTATGCCCTACCTGATCAAACTGCGTATCGAATGTATCTAGATCAAGAAATAGGTAGATTCCAACATCTGCAAAGGCCTTCATGCAAGCATCATGGCTACTGGTGGGGTCGACATGATAGACACGAATAGTATTGGCCCCCAGCTCTGCCATCAAACTGGCATCGAGTTTGCATTGCTTCTCGTCGATGAGAGGGTCCAGATCGGTAAGTTGGTAGGCAACGCCTGTTACCACATTAGTGGCAAGTCCATTGCAGAGAGTTTGGGGATTTTCTTACCTTTAATGTAGTATTGTGTACCATTCGAGAAAAAGAATTTTGACCCGACGGCGGAGATGGTGGGCATGCTCGCCGCCTGAACAAAGTTGATGGTTGCAGCGAGGGCCGCGAACGAGAGTATCTTGTCTAGCATGATGCTGGTCGAAGGAGAACGGGTCTTGGTAGCGAGTGTCTTCAATCGAAGATGATTGATAGAGTCACAGGTCAGGCTTTACCGCTGCCTGGTGTGATCAATGAACGAGCGTCGGCAGGTCTCAGAGGGGTCTCGAATGCGGGTAAACAACCACAACTGATTTGGTACTCCTTGACGAATTGAAGTCGAACGAACGAGCGAGGTGTCGCCAATTGCAAACACAAGGATGTGCAACGAAAGGAAAGGGAATTACAAGGAAAAGAGGAGGTGGTGCAAGATGGTGGAGAAGCTTGGAAGGATGCAACAACATTGCAGTTTGCCGATCGAACTCCACCGCGGGCGGGCTTTCCCGTTTCAGAGCTTTAGGTTATCTTCGAGCTTGCTCTTATCGACGACTTGCGGCTAAACCAGACAGGGGAAGGTGCGACGTTGATTGCGCGTTCCAATGAGCGTGGCAAGAGTGATGCCACACGGCAATGCGGATCGTGCGACGTCATGATTTGGCAGGGCTTTCTTCCACGAAGTTCTTGGTTAAGTATCTATTCAGAAGAGAACTATGTTAGGTTCGAAAATGATTAATGGATTCCAGAACGACACAACGGCTGCAGTCTTCGCCTTGCCAATGCTATCCATATCTCATATTCCTGTCATGCGATCCTGCGATGCATCCTCTATCCAAACACCAAAGCCCTGACCTCGATGCTCTCCCTCTGCCTCGCACCTCCTGGGGTCCGCGGGTCAGTGAAAGCCGTATGTGGTGCACGGCCACCCTTCTCATTATCAAAGCACTCCAAGAAGAGCCTTTCATTGTTCTCCATCCCTGACCAATAATACCACTGCTCCTTCTCGTGTCTCACCGCTGCCGTCTCGCCGGTACGATCAGGGTACCTGTGCTCAATGCCAATCAGAGCATCATCACGGAACGTGGTTGAGTCCGCAAAAGCGAGTGGCGAGGCTTGCACTGGGCCATTGAGAGGACGCCATACGTTGATGAGGCGGACGCGACCCTTGAGGAGCTCATCGGCTTCCTCGGGGAGATGGTGATGGACACGCGCCGTGGCACTGGCCTTGGTCTGATCGATGTGGACACGGGTGACGGGGGTTCGGTTGCCCGTCGCCCGGCGGATGGTGTGATCGAAAAGGACAATGCGCTTAGAGCCAGGCGCATACTTCAGGAGAAGCTCTTCGACTTCCGGGTAGTAGTTCTTCTTGATCGAATCGTTGGATGTGAAGTCCTTTTCGGCCGAAGGGCCCGTGGTCGCAGTCCGAAAAGCATTCCGGTCTAGGTCAAAGGAGGACTCTTGGCCGCGGATGTCGTGAATTTCAACAGGAATGTCTATGTCGCCAAAGTTGCGCTGTGGTTGGCCCTCGGGTGGCGATTCGACGTAGTTGAAGGGCTTTGAGCCATCGGTGGGTGGTGTGTAGAATTGGAGCTCAGCGGTGACGGAGCCGCGGGGGATGTATGAGGAGTCATGAGTTGCGTGTATTTGGGAAGGAGTGGCGGTGGTCTGTGTCTGGGTCTGTGTTGCCATTGTGATCGATGAAGTGAAGTTCAGATGAAATGTGACTAGCCAATTGTAGGAATATGTTGTGACGATTTTGACTATGAAAGTTATTTCCGTGTTAAATTGAGAGATGAGGTTTAAGACAGAGGAAAGCAGGCTTATATAGCCTCCATCCGAGGATCAAATGCGTGACCACTCGACATTTGTATAACTAATCCAATTGAGCTTTTGTCGGCCCCTCAGCACGTCATACCCACGTCCCGTTTTAGCCGAGGATCCGGCGGAACAAAGGAAGTGGCAAACCAAAAATATACTTTACCGAATCTGGGGTAAGCATGCTAGCAGCTTCAAGTCTCCCATCCATGGAAGATTTTGCACGCATCTCCGGCAGGGTTACTCAGTCCGCTTGGATCCGACCATTGGACTGGCATTGTCCAGCATACTGCACGCTCTGCTGCTGGCCGTACATGTTCCCAGCGAGACTGATTTTCGCGGCTTGCAGAGTAGCGGTAATCCTGCACACATCACTCATGTCGAGAGCCGCCCTACCAGCGCCGTAGCCTCTACCAGGAGAGAAGCAATCACTAGACGCCAGGTTCTCTGTGTAACAAGCATGAGCGCAAAAGGAAGATGTAAGCTTCACTTGCACTCCAAAATCGAGGAAAGTCATAGTCAAGCCTTCTCGATCTCAGCCATCGCATTATGATAAACTTGAAGAAACATCCACTAGTATTGAGCTTCTTAAGTTGATAAGCAGCCACCCTCGCATTGTACATAGTCATCTGTGCTTTCTCCAGCACTTGGTCAAGCATGACTGTGATTCAGACAACCAGATTTGTAATGCTCTTTTCTGAAGGAAACTTTTGGAGCTACCTTGATGCAAGCGTAGAAAACATTGAAAATCTTCAATCATATTGGAAGAGCATGCTGATGCTCTCACCATGGTGAACTCTCCGGATTGCCTGAGCCAGGTTAGATTGGATTGTTGTAGGTTGTAATGAGAACACATACTTCAGCGAATTGGTGGCCCACATCCAAGACCACCAACTTGGAGCATCGTTTCTCATTTGCCTCTTGGGGTACGCTGTTCGTCACAATGATTTTATCCAATGCACTTGCATTGATCTTGTCGATAGCATCTCCAGTGAATACACCATGTGTAATTAAAGCGTATATAGTCTTTGCTCCCTCCTTCTTCAGCAATTTAGCAGCCCGCTGTGTAATCCAAGCGTCAGCGGATCTGAAAGACAAAAGGACTGAGTACATGGATAGTGAAGAAGATGAAGTAGTGTTCGAACAATCTGATAAAGCTTGAATCCTCTGAGGGTGAATCTAGTGGTGGAATGCATCTTGACCACACTTTAAGAAAGACTTACGGTGACAGTAGTCGCACTATCGGCTAGATCATCGATGATGATCGCAGTTCGATTTGCAACGTCACCTACAAGCATCATTGTTGGAGTCTGGCGATCCTTGAACGTGGTGGGTCTGCGCTCCTGAAAGCAACAGTCAACAATGCGACTTTAGCATTCACATGTTCCATACCTTATGGATAAGGCCCAAAGACATGCCCAGCCCGTCTGCTATGGCAGAGGCTCTCTTTGCACCTCCAGCGTCGGGGCTCACAACAATAGCTTGTTGGTAATTAGGTATAGAAGTCTCTATGTATCGCTTCAGGATTGGCCGTGCATATAAGTTGTCCACCGGGATGTCCAGAAACCCTTGATACTGTGGGTCATGTAAGTCCATTGTGATGACGTGATCTGCTCCTGCACAGGTAATGAGGTCTGCGACCAGAGTGCCTGACTGCGCAACCCATTGCTTGTACCCAGGCCGTGGCTGGAACGAGGTAGTTTTCACAGGATGTGAGGAATGATGCCCATTCTCCTCGTGGGAAACGCTGTTGGTCATGGATCCTGACTCGTTGTGATGGCGAGGAGACAGTTCAGAATTGGTTGAGTTCATGGTATTGCTCCGTTTTGGCGTGGCGTGCCCATAATTTGCGAAGCGAGCGTTATGCATACCATTCGAGATTGTATTCGAATCGTCGAGCTGTACCTTGGAAAGACCTCTATTCACGGCCTCAATGCCATTGCTCAATCCAGCCGTCGGAGCGTGGTCTGGATGAGGGGTCTGGGCTTTGCTCTCGCATGCCTTGAATGGCGGTGCCCCTGTCTTATGGTAGGGAATCTCACTCTGTCGTGAATAGGGAAAAAGTGGCAGGACGGCAGTCACCTGAGATATGTCAATCTTGGTGGGTTTGAAAGATGAAGAACACAGGATTTCGCACCTTTCTTGCTGAAGCCAATTTGGCAGCGGATATGCAAACCAGCAGCTCCATCAAATCGTCGTTGACCTGCCCTGCACTCGATTGGATGACTAAAGTAGCAATCAGCATGGAGTGCACATGCATACAACTTTTGTTCAGCACTGACTGTATACATCTTTGCCTCGTACGCTTTCCTGGATAGAAACGCGAGTCTCGCCCGCTGAAAATTTACTCAGTAGGATCGCCCCTCCCGGTATCCCCAGCTTCTCGCAGACGACATTATTAAGGGTCGGGTTGGAGCTGCCTCCTAGAATGACAAGATTGCGGACCATATCGATTCAATTGAGTCGATTTGCAAGGTATGAGACGCAGGATCCAGTGTCGAAGTAGTGGGGCAGTCTGTAGGTGTGGGCAGGATGGCGCGTAGGCCGTGCTTTTGGCTAAAGATCCATGTAGTTTTGAAACCAAGAGCCGCTACTGTACGTAGCAAGAGCGAGCAAAGAGTCAATGGGCTTCATCGTCAAAGATAGGAAAGGAGTCACACGAGTGGGAACGGTGGAGGTCGAAAGGCACGTCACAAAAAAATTTAGTGCTCGCGCCTTGGCGGGACCCCCTTGTTTCGTTCCCCTCGTTCAAAGACAACCCCCAGTCCCACTCTCCCATTCACTACGTATGCAATTTCTCTCCAGCTCCATGGGCCTTGGGGTTTTAGTCCATTCGCTGTGCCTATCTTTTAGGACTGAGCATGTTTGTTACATCACGTGTACTGCATGGAGACCGAGGGGTCTGAGCCTACATCTGTTTGAAACACGCCTAGTTGATCAACATGTTGGGCCCGGTACCAAAGTTTGCAAAAATGCTGTTCATCCAAAAGGCTTTTCATCAAGAAGTTCCGAGTATCTCTTACATCATTGCGTCGACAACCAGCAGCTCCACAGCCAGGAAGAGCTGGACTCGGGACATGCTGTCCTCTTGCTAATGTAGATGAAGGGTCGAACACCCTTACCGGCTGAGAGAGTCTGGGCGGGCGACCGAAGAGTTAGCATCTTATTCAGGACACTTCAGCTCTACTATGTTCAGCTCTGGACGGTAACCGTACGATTCCCCGATACTCGTCGGTGTATCGAGTATCGGGGAATCGTACGGTTAAGGTATGAGCGTTAAACCAACCTTCGAGTCCTCAAGCGACCTTCGTACGAAAGACCGAGCGTATAACGCCTTGACGTCCCCCGACTTCTCACAAATTTAAAGCCGCGATCCAGATGCGGCTATGAATTGATCTCGTCGCAGCAAACTCCGTTGCACAGGCTCCCAAACCTGTCGTTCGCCAATTTAAATCGTAGAGAAGGGGCTATTTTCTCCTATTCCCTATTCGTCCCTCCTTTCAGTGTGCACGGGGCCTATTTTTCGCTTCTCTCAAGGCATTCTTTACTACATATCACTATTTTCCCTGCGTCGATTCTACAGATAACTGCTCCACAGACTTGCGATTAGCCATGTGGGCTCCGTTTTGCGTAATTGAGGATCGGTCTGCAACCACGGTATCGAAACGTGAGGTAGGTACTAATATTACCCCTGACTGCCCTGACTGCTTAAAATGCCCTCTTCATTGAGCTTTGTCTGCTACACATTGCCTCGTACCCTCACAGAAAGACTCTGCAAAATATCACTGGATTCAGCCTATCCTTGGTTAAAATCCCAAACTCACAATGCACTCTCAAATACATCTCCCAATCGCCATCTGGCTCGTCACCTTCGCAGCCCTCACCATCGCCCTCCCCGCTCCCTTCACACCTTCCACATCCAGTCTCTCACTCCTACAACTCCAATCAGAAACCCACTGCGGCGTGATCAGCTGCCCAAATGGTGACCAATCCGGTCATGCCTTTTGCCAGGCCTTAGGCTGCGATTACTGCCTCGCAGTGCCAAGTCCGGCTGGTATTAAATTTGAATGTGACGGGTTACGAGGAGGGAGGCAGAACCGGTCCAGCGTGGCCAGGGTCAATACCAGATATGGGACAGTGGTTGAGAGTGTGAAGCCAAATAATGGCTCTGGGCGGTATCATTGATGTTTTGCTATATGGCTGTCTTGAGCTGAACAGGGAGGACTGCGTTTATTTTCAGGCAATGCAGCTGAAAGAGTGGAAAAAGTGGTTCGCATTGCAGCGTGTTCATTTCTCAAATAACTCGCTCCTAATTCGCTTGCAGTGCTCCTCACAGGTGCATCATCATCATATAAGCCACACCATATCAACCACCCCAAAACCACTCCAATCACCCTCTCAATCCCCAGTATCAATCTCCAAATCCAACTGCACCCCATTACTAACGCCATAATCCTCCAACGTAAGCTGATCCTTAAACGGTCTCTCCCCCTGCCGTTTCAGCATGATTTCATGCGGCTGGCGCCCAATACGCGCCGCGACTTGTGCCTTGAACAATTCTAAAAATCGGTCAGATTAGCTTCGAGCGCGTTGCTTGGACGGAAGTGTAGGAAGGCATACTTATGGGGTCAGACGCCAAACAGGGGATTGATGCCTTCGTTCCTAACCTATCGTTGACGTTCACTATGATCATCTCCTGGCTCGTCGGCGCGATTGCTGGCTTGGATTTCTTTTTCTTCTCTTTTTGTGGCTCCTCCTTTCCAAATTTCTCCTCAACGCCATTATTTCTGCTATCCTGACGTGTGGGAGACGCCTGCCTTCCGAACTTCGCCTCTATATCATCTCTCCTCCCAACGTCTCTCGGAGGAGATCTCTGTCTCGGACGCTCTTGTTCTCGATACCCCCTCTCCAAGCGGCGATCCTCTCTCCTGTCATCTTCATCTTGTCGAGGCTTCTCTTTCCACCTGAAGCCACCGCTAGATTTCTTGGGTCGGTCTTCTTGCCTTCTTCTTGGCGAGCGACTTCTCTCATGATGGCGTCGGGGCCTTGGTGAAGATGAACGAGGGGATCTTCGGCGTGGGGATTGGTCTTCTTGACCGTATGAGCGCTCTGCCCGTTTGGTGTAGGGAGAGGGAGAGCGCGAGGATCTTCGACGGGGATAGCGGTCTTCGTGGGTGTAGGAGCGCTCAGCCCGTTTGGTGAAAGGAGATGGAGAACGAGATCTGGTACTTGGGGAAGGCATTTTTGAGTTGCAAGCATGGGAAATACGAGAGCAAAAGGTCCCACTTCCAGCGAAATGACGTACAGCCAGCGCCGACAGCTAAATCCGGCGCTAGTCCTGTTCCTGTCAGCCCTACTTGAATTCGATATTCGAAAGCTCCCCGCAATGTATTGGTGACAACAGCGTCAACAATGCAGACAAACATCTACACAGACCACAATGCTCACCCAACGACCACATCTGACCACACTACGCCCCTCTCCAACAACGGTCTCTTATAAAGTCTCCACCGCCTCACTGAGAAAGACGCTTTCCTCTCAGCTAATCCACGCCCTTCTCTTCCTTCTCCGCATTCTTCTCGGGCTCACCACTTTTCTCACCCTTCTCCTCAGCGTATTCGCGGCCCCTTTCGATGTACTAAACCCCCTCTCCGACTATGTCCTACAATACCCATTCTCGCACATCGGAGCGCTCTCATTCATCAGCCTCTTCCTTGTATTTCGAAGATTCCATACTGGTAAAACCAAAACGCCCTACCTCACCACGCCTTAGTGGCGTCTCATGTATAAAGCGTCTGACTGGAACATCCAGAGGAATCCCTCCTCGTCCTCCGCACCCTCGGCATCCAAACCACCACCCTCTCACCCTCCTACCTCCTTCCCAGCGACACGCGCTTCATACCCACATCGCAGATCCGCGACATCTTCATCCACGAGGCGTTTAGAGGTTTCGAAGTGAGATACTATCTAGCAATTGTGGTAGAAGGGGAGGGGCAAGTTGTGGTTGTGTTTCCTGTGAGTTACCACTTTCGATATGCTATGGTCGTCTTCCTGTGGTCATTTTTTCTTCGCTGGACGATAGAAAGAAGCTAATGGATGGCGGCTACGAATAGAACTTGCTGCCGAATCGAGCCATTGTGGAGGAGGTGTGGAGGGGTGCAAGAGAGTGCTTGTACGAACCAAAGGCATGAATGAATGATGACGATTCATAATCACAGATTATCAAATGCGGATACAATTTGTGCAAATTTAAATAATGTTCATTCATTTAGCTAATCAGCCCGCTATGAGATATATCCAAGGGGTATCATGACCACGAAACGCCTCGCTTATATGGAGATAGCCCCGATATGACGGTCTTCCTTTCTTTGCTCGTAGACGATGTAGAGATACTGACGATTCATCCCAGCGCATGAGACATATTCACTTTCTTCATAGTCATGCTTCGATTCGATTCTCTTCCTCCTTCTCAAGCCCGGTACCAACGTAATCCTCCCTTTCCTCAACCACATCATCAAGCAATGACCAATTGGCCCTTCCCGCATCCTCGTCTTCCATTGCAGCTTTCATCATTGCAAGATCATCGTCCTGCTCCCACTCTGACAGTACCGGTGGGCGCTGGTATTCGTCTTCTCGCCTTTTTTCTCTTTGGCCAACGTTGCCAATAAAGGCAGCTCCAGCTGCACGTCCAGCTAAATAGCCGAGGCTTTTGGGACCTGATGTTCGCTTCGTGGAAAGTAATCCACGGGTAGATCGCGTGAGATGCTGAGAGGCATTGGTAGGTATCCGTTCCATTTCGGGAGCGGCTAGAAACAAATCTTCACCTGGTCCATCGCCATCAGCGACATCAGCATTGTCTTCAGAATCAGAGCTATCAACACCAGTTGCGGCGATCGAATGGAGGTTGGTGTGAGAATCCTTGTTCAGCTTTCGGCGCTTGAGGTCTTCAACCACTTCATAGGTGGCAAGTTGCAGGTTCGAATCGAGTTCTCTCTGCGAGAAAAGTCGACCGAGAGAATATAGTGGGGGCGCTGCCTGATGGTATTCCAATTTTACATTGGCCTCCTTCAAAGCATTGGCAGGCTCCACCTCTCGACCTGCAGGCGCAGGAGATCCATTTTCGGTGTCATTGAGATTCTTGCGTTTCCTCTTATTGCTACCGCCTGCAGCATCCAAGTCTTCTACTTCGAGTCGGTGTCGTGTGTGTCTAGTTTTGCGGTTGCTTTGCGGGCCCCCTGGGCTGGCACCGTTGTTGAGACTAAATTGGTTTGGATGGTAGAGGAGAGCATTGGTATCGGCAATGTCAAGCTTTTCCTTCTCTTTCTGCAAGGCCGCTTTCTTCTGCTTCTGACTTAGGATCAGGCGCTGGCGTAAAATTTCGACAAGCTGTTGGTGCTCCCGAAGGGCTACGGAGGCATTGAACTCGTTATCTCTCAATATCTCATCGATACGAAAATTGTGAAGGTACTAAATCGTTTCTCATCAGCGGATATCCCATGGACAAATTGCCATTGTACGATATGTGAGAGGAGTCGAACATACAGCAACAGTAGTCAAGTCGGCATCCCTCTGCTCCATAGCATCATTGATAACTTGCGTGAACTTAGTTGCATACGTTCCGTTCTTGAAAGGCATCTCAAGCTTTGTGTTGCCGTTCAAATTCAAGGTCCTGACACTTCCATGTGTGCTGGCGGTTGCACTTATTGTAACATCTTCGGCGGTGTCATCGCCAAATTCGTCCAACGCTTTGTCAGCGTAGAGATCGGCATTGCGAATGAAATCGCCGTCGATCTGGAGATTTTGTATTTGCTTGTGGAAGTTTTTCTGGCGATCCTCCTTGAAGTCACGGCCGATCTGAGCAAAGCGTTCCTCCATATCGTGCTTCCTTTTTTCTCGTTTGGAAATGGGATGAGGGAGAGGAGGCGAGACCGAGTGATGGCTAAGTTGACTATGGCCAGCTGCTGCCAGAAGCGAAGGGGAGTAAGCCATAAAGTGGTTGTTGTGATTGAGGAAGGATTAAGGTGAAATGGCTCGAGGCCAAGGAGAGGCAAGTTAGCTAGGCAGTATGAATGGTCCTAAGGGTTCGCTGTACTTGATAGCGGTGAGATCGTACAGCCGCTGATATTTAGAGCGCTGCGACAGGTAGACGGTGAGCCAACTAGGCAGAGTAAAGGACTGTGGTGGGCGCTTTCGCAGGGCAGGAGTGAGGAATGACGAACAACGCACGCGCCAAGCCCATATAGGGCTGGGTATTGAGGTCACACTAGGGGCTCTTACAGAGAAGATAAGTCTGCTGCACATCTACTCACCGGAATCCATCCCAAACATCAGGCTCTCCGAGCAATATAAGCTATGTCGCTGGCTGGTTCTTTGACTCTGGAGCATCACCTGCCACAACAGTATCGTGCAATCCGCCCTTGGTCCCTCTTCCTGGCAGGCGTCCAAGTATTGAAGCGTGGCATAAGGGCCACCGAAATGCTCCAAGTTCAAGGGCTGCAGAAGAGCGTCTGTCGGAGACGACTGCCCTGAATTAAAGAATCAGGCCGGATTTTGATATTGGGTCACTTGATCCTATCGACAATAAATCCTCATCCTAATAGCTTCAATAGCTCCATTAGACTTCAGTGTCAGGGACAAAGCGGGCTAAAAACTCATAGAGCAGCTCAATCGCTCTACGATCCTCCGCAAGGATGTCTTTAGAATGCATCTTGTGCCGTGATACCTGATTGAAAGGAAGGACGCTTCCCCAAGACAGTCCCAACATTAAAAACCGCCCTGAGTACCGTTTCAAGGAATGTATTGCGAGTGACAGCACATCTCAAAATCTTCAGACTCTAATCTTGAGTGATGCCAAGCATGGTCAGACAGATACGTACTAAGACGTACTTTAGCACCAGGTCACCATTGGCCTCTGTCTTTCAGCATATGTTGTGGATCTTCTCTACTGGTCAATTGGCAATTCGCTTCCCTGAGGCCTCCCATCCCAAGTCACGTGACGTGCTTGACTAGGAGCTGCACTGCCTCCCGTTAATCTCCTCTTAGTAAATCCTTCCGTAATGATCGTAAGCACTACAAGTCCTAAAGGCGACTAGACAGCTCATGCCGACATGGATTGTGGCCAATTCCCTGACTTGACTACCTCACGCTCCCATGAGTCTACTTCCATAAGCGTTCAATCCTGATGGAAGCATCCAATTCTGTCATTCTACCTATTCGACCAAATCTGCATTGAGAATGGCACTTCTTTCTACGCTTTTGTTGTGTACCCTGCTGCCATACACCCTTTGGTACTGCCAGTCTTTGTTCAGCAACTATCGTGAGGCTCGACGGTCTGGCTACCCAATCCTTGTTTGTCCAGCCAATACAGACAACATTATTTGGATCATATTCGCGGTGGCCTTCAGACCGATCCTAGCCCGATGTCTGCCAGCTTTCGCATATGGCCGCATCAAAGCAGCCATTTACGGCTGGGAGTTCTTGTACCGTTACGAATTATTTGCAAAACTTGGTTCCTCGTTCATCCTTGTTACCCCTGGCAAAAATAAGCTATGGACGGCTGACCCGGAGATGGCAAGCTCGATCCTCACACGCAGAAATGACTTTCTTCAGTCTCCTGTTGGCAGCTGTGAGTCGGAACCACAGTAAAAGTTGTCTTTCTGACACGGCTTGCAGTAATCATGGGCATGTTCGGACCCAATGTCATGACGGTAAGTTCTTCGCAGCCATCAGCATCAGCACTGATAGATGCAGTCGGAGGGAGAAGACTGGAAGCGCCACAGAAAGATCGTTGCGCCGCTGCTGAATGAACGTATCAGTCATTCTGTGTGGACTGAAAGTCTAAGTCAAACCGCAGATATGCTCCAATCGTTCGTCGGAGCAGCGGGAAAGGGAGATCCGAAGGGCGGTGATAAGATTATGGCTGGAGACACCAATGCTATTGTCTCTGGCTGCCGATCAATTGCGATCAATGTCCTGGGATTCGTTGGGTACGGAAACCAGAGGTCTTGGCATGGAGAGTCGACAAAGCCGCCACCAGGATACCAACTCTCGTATATGGACTCTATTCTCGCTGTCGTTGAAAATCTGATTCCTGCTGCCTTCGTGTCAGTAAAGATTCTTACATCTCCTATAATGCCAAAAGGTGTTCAGAGCATCGGATATGCAGTCACGGAATTCCCACGACATGTGAAGACACTACTCGAGACAGAAAGACAGTCCAAGCGCCCGGAGAAAGAGAACCTCATGAGCACTCTCGTCAAAGTCTCTGACGCCCAGAACAACGACATCGGTTCTAAGACCAAGCTTTATTTATCTGAAGAAGAGTTAGCGGGGAACCTTTTCCAATTCACGATCGCTGGTGAGTGAAAGCCCCCCATAGTTGCGATTTGGGGAATCTCAAGACATTTATTGGAGATTCGTACGGGATTATAAGCCCCTCAAATCTCTACTGACCTGTCACACTAACCCCCAAAATGTTACATTAGCGGTTATTCTGACTGTTGATTCATGCCAGGTTTCGATACAACTGCAAACACTATGGCATATGCAATCGCTTTGTTGGCTTCATTTCCGGAGTGGCAGGAGTGGATGCAAGAAGAACTCGATCAAGAAATTCAACCTGACGCAGATCTCAACTATGAAAGCACGTATCCAGTGCTAAAGCGATGCCTCGCGACAATGGTAATTCTAAACGATAAACCATATCATGGCGATGATGGAGTCAAACCATGCTCACTTTCGTATAGTTCGAAGTCCTAAGGCTTTATACACCCGTCGCACATCTTGCACGCTCGACCAAAGCTGCTCAACAAATCACCACCAGCGCGGGAGAGTTTCGAGTTCCCGGCAATACCACAATCTTAATCTCAGCAGCCTGTATGCACGTCAGCCCAGGTATATGGGGCTCGGACGCACTTTCTTTTCGTCCTACAAGATGGTTGTCCGATGAGGGTTCATTAATTCCACCGCCTCGAATGGCATTCCTTCCCTGGTCTAGTGGGCCTCGCTCATGCCCAGGCCAAAAGATGGCCGAAGTGGAATTTGTGGCAGTCATGATGACCATTTTTCGCTCCTACAAACTCACGCCCGTTGTTGAGAAAGGAGAGACAGTCGAGGTGGCACGTGAGAGGCTGAAGGGTCTGATGGCCGACTCCCAGCCCAGGGTTACACTACAGATGAATAAGCCAAGAGATGTGAAGCTGCGATGGGAGAAACGGCCTGTGGCACTTTCGAAGTAGACACTGGCCCAAACGAATTGGCTACAAAGCGAGGTTTTGCGCCCTTCAATGAGAAAGGAGCTCAACCAAACCTGATACATTCATCCCGGCTGCAGATAGCTCTCAGTGGTATGGGGTAGCGAATACGAGTGTTTTCAGTGCCACCGAACGCTAGCTGCAATCCGCCTTGATTACTAACCAGTACGGGAATACCATGGGTCGTACCGCGTCTAGCGGATCTAGTGGATGCCATGCATAAATGCACAAAGTGCGGGTATAGGTGCTTAACAGCTTGGATAAGTAAAGTAGGGATAAGAATGGTCGATGGTGGTCTAGCCAGACGAAGCGGCCGTTGCTCTCTGCTCACTTGCAGGAGGCTGCTCCGCTGTGGGCCGCGAAGGTGATTTGGCTTCCATTTCGAGCACCCGATGCTGCCTGTCCTGCGCTGCCCAACAATCCAGCTCGGGAAAGATACTTTTCCAACGGCTGTAGCTTCACCGCATTGCGCATTGGAGTCTCGACCCCTCAATTCTCTTCAGCGTCCGAAGAGCGCAAAGGATCAAATGTGCGCAGGCCACACTGCATCGAAGCACAGATTTGCAACGTCTCATGTGTGGAGACGAGGGTGTTCAGATGAGCAAGGGTGCGCGGCAAGAGGAGGAAAACCGTTGAAAAGTGGGATGATTTGACTTTGACAGCGCGGAAGCTGCCAAGGCCTTTATGCCAGACAGCCGTTTGCTGAATGGACTGGTCTAGACTCCACCTGCCCCCATCTCCAAATTCATCCTCTGCGTCGTTCGTTCTTGCTCTTCCCTCCTGTTCTCTGTCCAGTGTCCACCTCGACCATGCATGCGACAACTTGAATGATCATCACCTTCTCTATCGATTGCACTTCTCTCACTGTCCCTCTTTCGAACCAACTGTTCAGTCCTTTCGGCTCTGTATAAGAATTTGTTGAGTTTTTGGCTCACTTCCGCCTGACAAAGAATCTCTGCCTTCTCCAGGCTATTGTAGGCCCTTTTGCTCGGACAATCCACCAGTCTGCATACACCGCTTGCATGGTAGCCAGTCCCCAATCTTACAATGCCTTCAGCTCTCTTCCAGAAAATGCGCCAAATGCGGTGACCACGCCGGCATCGGTGTGCCCCCAGCCACCAACGATGAGCCAGAGGATACCACCGCCCTCTGAGCATCGTTCCCCCATAGAATGCTCAACCACAAGAGGATATTCCGACTCTGAAGTCCCGCGCTGTCTCGCATCCGAAAGCAAAGAGCAAAAGGGTTTTGACCCAAATGGCCCTTTGCAGAATGACCTCGCCGCCCCCGTATCTCAGTACGGAGCTAGGTCTCGGTATGGTACCATGCCAAAACAAACACTACACGTCAAAGCACTCAAAGCATGTCGAATTCTTCAACTGCCATGCTTCAAGACCTTGGGTATCTCTTCACGATCACCAGCTGCCCTCCTCACACCTCCTGACGAGAGTGTCATCGATCTCAATGCACCCCAACCACCAGGCCTGATCCCTCGAAGCTCATCGCAGCCACCACCCAACATGCCCAAGACACCCTCACCAGAGCGTAGCGACTTTCCCGCGATGCTAGGCAGCGATCCATCCAACACTCAAGCTTCAGGCACTAGCCAGCCAGACATGGTCCCTATCGAGCTGAAAGGCGACTCTATGGCGAGCTTGGGCACTGATCTTTCCAGTACTCACATTTCAAACTCTGACCAGCCGGAAATGGCCTCAATCAAGCCAATGGATGACTCCGCGGCGACCGTGAACACTGGTCATTCAAGCAATGAGGCTTCAAGCTCTTCTCAACTACCAACGGCCTTGACCGGGCCAAAGGGTACCTCTGCAGGGATCGTAGGCATCGATCTATCAAATACGGAAGCTTCAAGTTCTACTCAAGTACCAACGGCTGCGACTGAAAACCAAGACACGGCGGAGGAGCATGGCACTGGACCAACGAGCTCAAGTAGCGAGGATGATGATCTTGATCCTGCACATGCACGATGGATTGTAGATGCCGTTGACACTGCCGGTATGCCGAAGTTTCCCGCCATCTCAACACTCAACACTCAACACCTCAAGCTAATGTTCATAGTCGCGAGCATTGACACCTCACCCGGCAACGTAGTCGTTCTTTGTCACTCACAACCTTGCCCATTGCCCAAAAACGCGACTGAGGCAGAGGCGACCACAGCATTTCATTCTCTTATGTCCGGTGTTCAGAACCGCATCGACTCAAACGATCGCTACATACATATAACACATGCAGTTCCGGTCAGATTCAGTATGGGCCAGATTCCCAATAGTCCAGCCACCACTCCCAGCATTCACAATCCTAGTGCTGCTAGTGCCGACTATTTCAGTCTTCCTACCAATGTCTTTTCTAATGCTGTCGTTGCCATGGGCCACCAAGACGCGTTGAATAGCTCCACGCCATCCTCACCACACCCCGTCGTCCCTCCAGCAAGCGTGAGCATCTCCCTCCTGGAGCGCTTCGTCCCACCTCCTTCGTCCGAAGAATACCTCAACCTCTTCTCAACCGAGGGACCCTCAGTCCTCGTCGACCGTCTAATTGAGCTCTCACCAAACGGAGGTAGTCTCATTTTCATCTATCCCACCGCGACCGGGGCCGACACTTTCGCGACCACTTACCTCGGTCCTCTGCTGCACCCTCTCCTCCGAACACTGTGCAGCATCCACAACCTCTCCATGGACTTTGGCGCTGGTGTCGGCAGCATCGGAGCCGTCGACCAAATGCTCTCATTCGAGAGCATGACCCGCAAGATCCAGGTCTTGCTTCGACGGCTCGGGCGCGGCACCAGCGCCATCCATCGCAAGCCGCCCAAGTTCACCATCATCGAGTCCAGCAAGCAGCGAGTGGACATCGATCGCAAGACGTGGACCGAGTGGTGGGCGCACCAGGAGACGCCACGGATCCGCACCGTGGTGGATCGCTATCTGCGGCGAGGAGTGATGATGCCGACCCGCGTCGGCGGCCAGGACGTAACGGCGGCGACGTTGGTGCAGGAGGTGTTGGATGGGGTGAAGGAGGGGAGGAAGTACGCGGAGTACGACGTCGCGCGCGAGGGGGTGGAGGTGGGTGTGTTTGTAATCAAGCGCACGGCATGACCACGAATGGCCGGTCGATGAATGTTCGCTTTCCAGCGATATAATGTTTCTTTTTTTTTTATCCCAGCGATACAGCAAGGTGTTGGGGGCGTGTGCAGCCTTCTTGCGTAGCGATAACGTCACGTAAATAGAATCTTTCCTTACGAGAGGGACCTCTCCCTGCTTTCAACCTCGAATGCGCTCTGTTTCTATTGGGCCAGCTTCCTTTCATTCTGCGACGTGGCTTCTATCGTATACTTGGCATCTGATCTCACATGGATCACAGTCCATGTCTTGGAGATGTCTGCTACAGCTGCATCACACAGACGATTCAAAGGCA
>JAABUP010002818.1_pt1 | contig 32428 bp, 26 predicted proteins | sample 5559201 | NCBI WGS metagenome assembly JAABUP01 (sample SAMN10711887, study PRJNA513373) | rock metagenome | isolation source: Antarctica rocks | place: Antarctica
TGGAAGAAACATCATTACACGGGCTTAACGGCCTCGGGTTACGTTCAAGCCGCCGTGCGCGTTCCCGTTATCACGCCTAGCGGCGTAAGATTTTCTTTTCTTTTCTTTTTTTCTACATCAAAAGACTTTTTGAGAATGACAAAAACAACTACATGTCTCCAGTAGATTTTGAGCAGAAGGTGCTGATGTGGAAGCACACACCCACAATCCTTGCGCAAGCAAAAAGCAAGCAGTCTACAAAAGCATATCCACCAGAAGGAATTGCTCAAGGAGCGTAGACTTTGACTTTAGAACCCATCTCAGTCTGTTGCAGTCTGCCTACATCTTTTGAGAAGTCATGTGCAGCAGAGGTTTTCTTTGGTTGTCCCCTATCAGCTGTGCTCAGCTGTGGCATACATTTCTTTGCTGTTGTGACTTCACTTTTATCCAGTGCAGCATGGTGTATGTGCATGCGCTTTGCATGAGTGCTGCATGCTATGATCCAGCTCAGTCTGTTGCAGTGTGCTTGAATCTTGTGGACAGTCAGGTGCAGCAGCATATTGCTTCATCTGTGTTCAGCTGTGTTATGCAATGCTGATGGCATTGCTGCATGGCTTGTGTGCGTGCAGTGATGCATGCTGTGATCTAGCTCAGTTTGTTGCAGTGTGGTTGAATCTTAGGGACAGTCTTGTGCAACAGCTTGTCGCTTCATCTGTGTTCAGCTGTGTTATGCAATGCTGATGGCAGTGCAGCATGGCTTGTGTGCATGCAGTGATGCATGCAGTGATGCATGCTGTGATCTAGCTCAGTTTGTTGCAGTGTGGTTGAATCTTAGGGACAGTCTTGTGCAACAGCTTGTCGCTTCATCTGTGTTCAGCTGTGTTATGCAATGCTGATGGCTGTGCCGCATGGCTTGTGTGCATGCAGTGATGCATGCTATGATCTAGCTCAGTTTGTTGCAGTGTGGTTGAATCTTAGGGACAGTCTTGTGCAATAGGTTGTCGCTTCATCTGTGTTCAGCTGTCTTATGCAATGCTGATGGCAGTGCAGCATGGCTTGTGTGCATGCAGTGATGCATGCAGTGATGCATGCTGTGATCTAGCTCAGTTTGTTGCAGTGTGGTTGAATCTTAGGGACAGTCTTGTGCAACAGCTTGTCGCTTCATCTGTGTTCAGCTGTGTTATGCAATGCTGATGGCAGTGCCGCATGGCTTGTGTGCATGCAGTGATGCATGCTGTGATGTAGCTCAGTTTGTTGCAGTGTGGTTGAATCTTAGGGACAGTCTTGTGCAACAGCTTGTCGCTTCATCTGTGTTCAGCTGTGTTATGCAATGCTGATGGCAGTGCCGCATGGCTTGTGTGCATGCAGTGATGCATGCTGTGATCCAGCTAAGTTTGTTGCTGTGTGCTTAGTTCTAGTATGGAGGGTCATGTGCAGCAGTATCTTGCCTTGCTCATGTGTGCTCGGCTTGTCGCTTCATCTGTGTTCAGCTGTGTTATGCAATGCTGATGGCAGTGCAGCATGGCTTGTGTGCATGCAATGATGCATGCTGTGATCTAGCTCAGTTTGTTGCAGTGTGGTTGATTCTTAGGGACAGTCTTGTGCAATAGGTTGTCGCTTCATCTGTGTTTAGCTGTGTTATGCAATGCTGATGGCAGTGCAGCATGGCTTGTGTGCATGCAGTGATGCATGCAGTGATGCATGCAGTGATGCATGCTGTGATCTAGCTCAGTTTGTTGCAGTGTGGGTGAATCTTAGGGACAGTCTTGTGCAATAGGTTGTCGCTTCATCTGTGTTCAGCTGTGTTATGCAATGCTGATGGCAGTGCAGCATGGCTTGTGTGCATGCAGTGATGCATGCAGTGATGCATGCAGTGATGCATGCTGTGATCTAGCTCAGTTTATTGCAGTGTGGTTGAATCTTAGGGACAGTCTTGTGCAACAGCTTGTCGCTTCATCTGTGTTCAGCTGTGTTATGCAGTGCTGATGGCTGTGCCGCATGGCTTGTGTGCATGCAGTGATGCATGCTGTGATCCAACTAAGTTTGTTGCAGTGTGGTTGAATCTTATGGACAGTCTTGTGCAACAGCTTATTGCTTCATCTGTGTTCAGCTGTGTTGTGCAATGTTGATGGCAGCATTGTAGCCTGCTACAGTATGGTTGCATCTTGTGGGCAGTCATGTGTGGAGCATGTTTTGCTTTGTTGAGCTGTTGTGGCCAGTCTAGAGGCAAACACACAAGCCCTTAACAGGTCTTGCAGTCATGACCATTATGCAGCAGCCAGAACTATCAAGGGCATGGCATGTAGCAGCTTGGTAAGTCCATTGTTGCAGTGATCTGTACAATCTGATCAGTACAACATCTTTTTGTTCAAAATGCTCTCATCCTGGACCGATACTTGACAGATTGCTGCACATGTGCAATTGATGTACAGCATGTGCAGAATGCTCCTATACAAAGCAGCATGCTACTATTAAAATGTAGTGAGACAATCCACATCACCAGGTATCTGAGCATCTGATGCCTTTGGAGCCTGAACACACAATATCAGCTGTCAATTACATACCATGTCTGTACAGATCAGTCAAAACATGCAACCAGACTCTGTCTGAGACAGATGCACAAGCAAATGATCTTGTGATGCAGCAACCCAATTTGAGTAGTGCTGTTATGCTGCAGCAACCTCTGAGGAAAGTCATCAGCTGCTTTGTTGGTAAAGCTCATCATGGTGTGCTGCATAGCTTCCCATACTTTTTGACATAGGTGCCCAAATGAGCATACCTCCCAGCCTTCTCAATCCACTTTGGGTTTGTGCCAAACTGAGCTATCAGGCTGTTGGGCTTGGTTGACTTGCCCTCATAGGTGTTTTGAAAGAACTGTTGGCCCTCTTCTGTTGTTGTACTAGCTGTGTCCTCATAATTTCACCAGACTCCTCAGCAGATTGACCTGCAAGCAAAAAAGTGCTCCCCACCCATGTGAAGAGATGTCATCTATCTCAAGAGCAATGTATTCTAGCATGAAATGTTGTGCCAGGAACAAGATCGGTTATTACACAAAACTGCTGTCATTTTGCAAGCAAAGAACTGTGCAGCAGTCTTTTAGAAACATGGGGTTGAGCTTATATGCATGCCAGCTGCTGCTTGTGCTTCTGCCAGGGACTGTGTCAACACCTGATGACACATCAGATCAGACATGTGCTGCAGTGAAGCACAGCATCACTGCAGTTGCAGTGCTGCAGTAAGGCAGCATTTACACTGCAGCAATCAGGAAGGCGTAACTTGCACTGCGGCAATCTTGCCTCCAAATATGACTCTCGAACCTCATCGTGGCCACAAATGGCTGCCTCTCCAAACAACCAGAGCAAGGTTATTTTGAGGTTCAGTGATCAGGAAGTCACGGGTACTCTCTGATGCTCGAGCACAGCCGTGACCCAAAGGACATGCTAGAAAGTCGGCTGAGTTAATCAGACAGCACATCGATCGAGGCTTAGGGACCCGACGCAGCGGCTCTCTGACCGCGCGGGAAGAGTCGCAGCAACAGCTCTGTGCAGATGCCCAGCGATCCTGACTCGCGAGGAGCGAGCAGATGGAGGCGATGCCAGCGCTGCGACGGACAGAGGGTGCGAGCGGGTCTCAGCGGGCGTCCGACGCCGAGCGCAGCGCTCCACAGCAGGCTCCTGAGCGGGCAGGAGCGTGGGATCGCCCGGGGCGTTTCCGGGGCGATCGCCGAACGTGGGATAGAGGGCGTTCGGGCGTTGGCAAGAGCTAGTACTCTCCTAGATGTCAAAATCTTATGAAATGTCAAAACAGAATGTTTATAACTTTGCTTGCAAATGCATGCTCTATATAGAGCAATCTTTGCTAGAGCGTCAGATGTAGTGTGATACTGTGACCTAGGTTGTCCTAGAGTTATAGGCAGAGTGGTAACGTTGTAACCATAGTCCTTGAGAGCTTCCTCCAACGCTTTATGTTGTACTCCCTTTTCTTGCAGCTTTTCCTCATATCTTGTATCAGGGCATTATCCTCCTTGCACAATCTTTATGCTCCTTGGATTTCCGTTAGGCATCACTGGTGTCAAGGGTGTCAATCTGGAGCCAGAGTTGTCATCATGTTGTAAGTATCGCTGTTGTTCTGCTGCTGTCATTTCCACTATCATCATGTCTGGCCTCATCTTGCTCCGTGTGTCTGCTCCCCCTTGCAAGAAACCCCTCTCCACCGAAGGGTCCAAGTCCCTTGCTTGTAAACATCTGTCTGGGAGCACAAAGGCTGGAACTCTCTTACTGTGCACACTGATGTCTTTGAGTCCCGCAATCTTTCCAACATTTGCAATCAGATAGTGACTACCGCACTGCCCTTTAGTGAAGGCTTGGATGGCTGTTCTCATAGCTTTATCATGTCTAGCTATATACTGTTTGCTCATGTCTGGGTGCATGCAGCTCCCGAAGATGTGGCCCTAAGAGTCATCACCTCTGCAGAGTGGGCAGCGTCCCTGGCTATTGGCTGCCTGGGCATGTATGGCATACGCCTCTTGAAGGCTATGTTCTTATTCCAGATTTGACATGTCCTGTATTTGAAGATATTTCTCTTGTGTGATTCTGGGATTGATGACATGGTCCACAGCGCATCACTGTGTGGCTTGACCCTGAATGGCTGCACCTTGTCCCATAGTTGAAAGTACAGTGAGTCTTGCTTTGACTGGCCTAGTTTGTGCTATATTAGTCTCTGTCTATGCTTGTTTTTGTTTCTTCTCTCCAAGACTTGCAAATTGCATGAGAACCAACTCCATATTGTAGACCAAGGGTTTCTTCAACACCATAGCAGAGCATGATGTATAGTAGAGCATGATGTATAGTACAACCAGCATCCCACAATGCGTTTTGACAAAACATTCAAGGCAATATCAACTCGTGAAATGGAGTTAGTTTGATCATTTGTTGAACAGAATGACTCCACGTTACCATCTGATTCAGCTAAAGCAGCAAACCATCTTATCTTGGCAATGTTGTACTGTGCAACAGAGCCTAGAAGCCTAGTGGGCACAGTACGCGTTGGGCATAATACACGTTGTGCGGGTAAACTGACATTTGAACTGATTGGAATGCAGGTGAAACACCCTCAGCATGGCAGTACCACGTGTGCACGCAAAACAAGCGAGTTGTACTATTTTTTTAATATCATTTGCATCATTTGCAGAAGTCAGCATCCTTGTTTGTCAGCATCTCACGCTTGTAAGCCTCAAGGTGAAGGCGGGCAAACTGCATCCAGCATACGCAAACTGTGAGCAATCACTACATACCAAGTCATCTGAATAAACTTCAATCAACACCAATCAAGATGATCAACAAATGATAGCATGCCAGCTGATGCAAACATGTGCAAAATATTGCTTGCAAAAGTGCAACACCTGGCAGAGTGTTCTCAAGCATCACACAAACAAGTGGCAGGAAGTGATTAGCAAATCAACACAGCTTTGAGCCTTCTGTGTAAGCTTCAGAGTGCAGGACCAACAACCTCACCTCGGCTGCAATTCCGCTGTCAACAAACTTCTCATGAGTCGTGGCGCAGACCGCCTCGTCTATGAGCTTCAATGGCTTGCCAGTTGACAAAGCCTTGATGGTCACCTCAGCTGCTCTTTCCAGATAGTACAAATAATCAAATGCCTCCCCAATGGTTTCTGTTGCAATGATGACGCCGTGATTGGCATGTAGATGCACTCTCCGACCATCCATGACCTTGGCTATTCTGTTGCCTGTATCACAGTTGTCACCTTGATGTTGAGCATCACATTTGAGTGCAGCAAATTGCAAGGACTGCATGCAAAATATTGCTTGAGCAAAAGCAAGATGAGTAGATGGAATACATAGTGTCAACAACAGGCAAGCTTGATGCCTTTACTTTTGTCTTGACCTAGCTAGACATGCACTGCACACTGAGCTGCACACAAGGGTTGCAATGACTCCAGACCAGTTGTCTATAGAACACGCAGGCATTCACGCACTTTTTGGCACGGCACACTTGATGCAAGTGTGCTGAGCAAGGTAAAAAGCAGTCATGTAAATCACAAGCATATCCCCATTGCCAGGCTATGTGCGAACCAAACAGTCAATGAAACATGCTGACCTTCATCCTCGTCAAGGACCAGGCCATTGTATTCTTTGTCATAGGCAATGTCATTGTAGAAGCGCATGCTGTTCTGATGAATCATTGGTAGCCTGCAGGCAATGACCAAAGCTGGAGCAATGAGTAAAGCTGATGCAATAACCAAAGCCGGTGCGCAACTAGCACTATCATCCACACGAAAGCAATCCAAGACAACAGCGTCCATGAGTGCTGTAGAACTGTCATGGAGTAGCTACTGTGATGTGTGATCTGCTGCTTACCACACTTCAAGCGAAGGGTAGCTGCTGACAAAAAAATAAAGCACTCCACAGTTTAGAAACCACACCTGAGCATGCCAGAAGAAGGCACCAGACGACACAGTATAGTGCTGCTGCAACAATGACACAGTCTGCATGCACTTGGTAACGCCTGTGTTGATATGTAGCAACAGCTTTTGTGCAGGAGCCAAGGTACTCACGTGGAGTTTGACAAGCAGGCAAGGGCAGTGGTCCAGGGTTGGTGGGTGTGGACCACACAGGCAGCTGCTGGGTGCACCTCATGCAGTCTGCTGTGGATCCAGAAAGCAGTGGCCTCAGGATGACCCTCCCCACGTACAACATTGCCCTGTGTGCCAAAGTCTGAGACATCAGCGCAGGAAACAACATGATGTGGTATGTTCATAGGTACTCAGGTTTGACAGCAAGGTATATTGCAATAAGTTGCATTGCCGGCAGACTGCAGTGACCTATGAGCAATGAGATGAACAATCAGCTTGACATACCTTTGAGTCCATCAAAAGCAAATTGCTGGCTGTGACTTCAGACCAAAGCAAGCCAAAGGCAAAGACCAGAAAGTGCCCAGGCATTCCCGGCACAGTTGCTGTCAGGTGGTTGTTGATGCCCTCATTCATCCCATGGTTGTGACAAACGCGGTACAATGCAGCCAGGTCTACTCTTGCCTTCCACTCCTCTGCAGATCACGATTGACAGGTTCAACACTGTTGAGAGAAAAGCCAGCTAGACAGCCTGAAAGGCAGCGTACCGTCACTGCAGTTTATCGTCTTGGTGGGGTAACACGGTTTGACGTGACTAGCCTCTGAGCTTTGCTGCGTTGTGGCTCTGTTGTTTGTGTGCTCAGAGGTCTGAGGAGAAGCGCCTTCTTCGGCCACGTCAGGGGCAACCACTGCAGCAAAGCATGTAGACTGCGCGGTTGTATGCTGTGCAAACGAGGAGATGGGGACAGCACGCCTTGCTCCGGCACAGAAACCAGCACAACTGAACTGATGTCTCGGATGTAGTCTGCAGTGAGGCTGCAGGGTAGTCCTGAAAGACATTTTCATACCGGCCATGACTGCCAGATTGTTGCAGACGAGTGACCCACCACTACGGACTACTCAGTGCGTTCGTCAGGAGGTCTTTTGTGAGCTGGACATTACGTTTGCCAGATACTTCACGTGCTCTGACTAAGATGTGTCATCCTCTGCTACCAGCGAGCTGTGCAAAGATGTGTCAGTTGATGTACTAGCCATGAGACAGAAAAGATCGCAGCCCGACACCACTGCGGCTCCGCAGGACCTGCACATCCCGTCCCACTTCGTCGAGGCTTTAGCCCAGGAACAGGACGCAGGAACCAACTTTTATGGTCAAGCAACTTACCCGGCTGCAAAACGAGCTCGTCGCTGTCAAGCCCGGTCTTGCAAGCCTTTTATTCGTTGTTTCCAAGGTATCCACAGACAAGTGACACGCACGATGCAGTGAAACATACAAACAGTATGCGTGTGTGTGCAGACCCAGTGCCAGCACTGCCTGAGCCTATATTTCCGTCACACATTTTGGGGTATCTCGGATCGTCGTTGCGGGGATCCAGAGACCTCGACAGCGATGTTGCAGGGAGGAATGGAGGGCTTGCACTACCTTTTAGCAAAGAGGAAGACAGGTATGATCACAACCTCAAAACTGGGAGCACCCCGCCAGTGGTTATGCAAGCAGACTTAGGCTGATTACAATGTCAGCATTGCAAGCCTTCTTGCCAGCCGTTTCCTCAGATACAAAAGCCTTACTAAACCTGCTGCAGACTTCTGCTGGATGCAAGGAGCCTGGGCAGGACCTTTGCTGACATAGCCAAGATGCTTCCAGCCAGAAATGTTACTCAAATGAGGAAACATTATAGTATGATTTGCAAACCAAAGGTCAGCCCAATTTGACATTCGCAGCCATGATTCTGCTTTGTTCGTAAAAACAATTTAGGGCAGAATAGCTGACCACATCAATTTCGGTCCTGCTTAGGCAGACACCTGATGCTGAAGCATCAACACCTCCACACGGCAAGCATCTTGCATACACAAACAGCTCCTGCCCTTTTGTCTCAGAGCTGTATCGTTGCTCTGTCACCAGATAGCTAGATTCACACCCATAGCTACCGTGACAGCACAGTTTGCATAACCACAATGCAGTCCCTTCTTTGAGTCAAGGTTGCCTGGCACTGCAGCCCCCTCCCATGAAGCGACCCAGCCCCCCCATCCATGCCCCCCCTGCACCAGTACCTGTACCAGCTGTGGCACAGCAAGGGGCAATGACAGCAACTGTGCCAGTCATCAAGGCAGCTAGCAAGCAAACCCCCCTTCCCCCCCTGAGAGCCTCACCTACACCTTCTGAGGCTGTTGAGGTTGACTACAGGTCTGCAACACAAATGCAAATTGTTTTCTATGAAAACCCCTGTTGTAACTAATGCATGAGCTTGCAAGGCTGTACCAAGCCTGAATGCAGGCGCTGTAAAGGCATCATGAGGTGACTGTTGCAATGCATTCCTGTAACACATGGTGATCAATGAGGCTTGACACAGCCCTTGCCTAGTCAACCAGCTTTACGCAAAAAAATAAGTTGCCATCATGGCCTTACTGTCTGACTGAATGATGCCAAGTGCATGAAGATGCAGGATGTTGCACCTAGCACGCGCTTGAAGGCCAGTATGCAACTTGTACTGCCGCAAGATGATCCTAGTCTAGTTACCAGCATTCAGATTCAAAATTGCTGTCTCTGACTGTGTTGTTATGCATAAATTATTATGTTGTGCAATTCTGCTACAGATGCACAGACCGCTCTGGAGCTGACACCCGTGTCAAGTTGCTGAAGCCTTTACAGACTTCCCCCGGGTTTACCGGTCTCAAGGCTCACAAACTTGCAACTCTTGATGGTATGGGCTTTGTCCTTGAGTGTGCAGATGACAACTAGTGCCCACGGGCTTGACTTGCCCCTACTTGATCACAGTCCCTTGTGCATGTGCTTGGTGCAGCTCCTGCAATTAGTTTGCCTCAAGCTGACTGCATCACTGTCTATTGGTATGGTGGGCATGGTTTTGACAGTCGCAATGTTTTTGCAATGTTTGTACAGCCTTATGGCTAATGCAAAGACCTTGCTGGTTTTTTTTTGACATGTTCAAGCTTGCTGAGAAGCACTTCTCAGCAACCAAGTGTCCTGCTTGTGCTTGTTGGTGGGGTGCGGTGCAGCCCCAGGTCAAGCTGGCGTGAGTCAAACCCCTTGAAGCATCAGCCACCACACTCATGTTACTCGCAAACTAGCTATGCAAAGCCGGTTGTTGGTGAAAATCGCTGAACAGCAATGAGGCATGATCGTTTGCATGTCTGCAGGCATCAAATTCTTCCAGAAGGCAGAGGTGGTAGATCCTGATGATGCATCCAAGATCTACTGCTTTGATTTGGATGATCCCCAGCATTGTGCTTGCTTCAACATAGGTATAATGTAAATTCTGGCCATCATTGTTCACCCCCCTCGAGCCATTGTTGCCAGATTGCAAGTCCTGTTGCTCTTCAGACAACTTTCCCTGTTATAGCCTTGCAACCGCATGAACAGGAGGCATTTCCATTGTTGTGCCATCAATAGCCACATGTGACTGTTCTTCCCGCATTGTGCTGAGCAATAAGCATGATTTAGATGCCTCAAGGGATGCCACAGAGTGCAAGCACACAGCACAACATCCCACGTATATGGCATGTGCAGGTCAGAGTGATGTGGTGGATGAGGAGGGTCAAGCCAGCCCCGTCATCAGCTGGAGTGACCTGCATGTGCTGTACCAGCTGCCTGATGGCACCAAGTGGGCTGAGCACGGCAACTTCTATGACTGCGAGGATTTGGTGAGCGTACAGAACACCATGCCAATCCTGTTCGGTATCTGTAGCAGCTTGTATGCACAACATTGTGCACTCTTTTGTCTTAGCAATCTGCATCCTACTTGTTTCACAAGACGAAGACATTCATACTGGTAATGGCACGGTGCCAGCAATGCACGGTGACAACTATCTGCTGGGCTTTTCTGGTATCACATAAGACACATGTGAGGCTGAGCTGCAGTCCAAGTATGTTGTGCAGCATTTGAAGTACATGCTGTTGTCCTACAGGGCACAGTAGTAATAGCGTCTCAGCCCTGTTGTGCAACATGTGTGCTGCAATGACCAGAGAATCCAGTAGTGTCTGGTCTAGTGACTTGCTCTGGTGTGGAACTGCAGATCAAGCACGCCAGAGAGTTGCACAAGAATCATCACGAAGTCCTGCCAAAGGACACCACAGACAGGGAACTGCTCAAGAAGGCTGGCAGGTACCAAGCATTGTATGTTTGTACTGTCATGCTGCGTCTGACTGTAGCTGCATGTTGCAGAAGATGCGCTGTTTTGCTGCGCCTTGCTTGCTTGACAATGCTGAAGGGCACTATGTGTAGTGTGGGGGCAGCTGCACCACCGTGCACATTGTGTCATGCTTATACAGACCTCCCAACTTCTGACAGGTGCATGAACATAGTCATGACTTTGGATCAACATGCACTGATCAGATAAGGGCATTTCTGTAGGTCACACAGCAGGCTGCAGAATATCGAGTTTGAGTGCTGGGTCTTCAAGGACAAGTTGCCGGCTGAGGCCAAGTTGGCTGAATTAGCCATTGAACCCGACAACGCATATTACTCGCGCATAACTTTTGACCCCAAGACCCTAGACAGACTGTCTTGACAACAGGTTGCTTTGTTTGCTTTGAAACCTGTCCCAACTGAAGGACTGTCTAGTGTTGCTTTGCATCAAAGATTACTCAGATGTATGTTAAGCCTACATTAGTATTGCAGTGAATGCCATAGGAACAGCTGCTGTGTGGATTTCTGTACAATATGTTGAAGACCTTGGTTGGTCTGCAAGCCGGACAACTCACGCAGTGCAGACGGGGCCAGGTAATTATAATGACAAGACTTAGTTGCAAGTCAGTCGATCGACTGATCCTGCATGGCTTCATCTAGCGCTGGGCAGAAGTCATTAGAAAACACCCTGGGAGATGGGCAGCACATCATAGCTCTTGTGAACAGGAGCCACAGCCTGCCAACAGATGACACAATCAGCTATGTTGTTTAATTGCACTCAAATCGCTCATTGGAGGCATACAAAGAGACCTTTACTAGTAAGTACTTGCAATTGATTTGACCACAACAATGGCAGCATCGATATCAAAGATTTTGCATAGAGGCATGCAGCGAGCGCTTCCAAGAAAGCCAGAAACCAACGGCATATTGATTCGCACAAGTGGGGTCTCATGTGCATCAGCCTACGATGAGATAATCACGTGAAGCCCAGGCCCACAGTACTTTGTGTTGACAACCTCGAACGGGTCACAAAACGAGGAGAAACTGCCAACTGCTGGGCTACTGGACAGCGTCGCCTTGGACAAATCAAAGAGGCTGTACAAAGGATGGTGAGTCGTTGCACCATTAGCGTACCTAACTAGTATAACGGTCCGACAGCCGCCGCTGCATCTTGGCAGGCACCAAAGCCTGCTGTTCTGTCTACGCCGCCGTGGCGACATGCTCGCAGTCTTTTGCCATGTGGGTTCAAAGCATATGTGGGTTCGCTTCGGTAAACAGACGGCGCCGGTGCCAGCAAGCGCAGTTCGAGACTGCTATGGCACCACCCCGCCAACAGCAACAGCTGCAGCAGCAGCCCCGTTTGCCATTGACAAAGGGATAATTGATGACCAGCGCTGTCTGGATGCTTCAGCCCCTGTACAGAAGCTGGGTTGTCATTGCATACTGACTGACTTGTGGGCTGGCGTTTCAGGTTCTCTCAGATCTTTCTCACACTCAGCAGATTTTAGATTGCCTTTCAGAGGCACACCTGCTTTGGGCTGCATTCAGTCTCAGGTATGACTGCTCACGAACTGAAGCCTCAGTATTGATGGGCAGTACGTCAAGGCAGCAGAGAGTTGCTCTCATGACTCTGAGCCTTTCTTCATGCTGTTGCAGGCCAGTGCGGTCTGCTTCACCTACTGCTTCAACTACTGCTGCTGCTGCATGCCAAACAAGGCTCCAGATCAGTCACCAGTGGTACTGCAGAGATGGCAAAAAGCAAATGTATCATTTGGAAAACAAGTGGCTGCAAGTCTGGCTAACAACGGCTCATACTCGTGACCAAGCGCTGATCAGTTTGGAATGGCATCGGGCACCTGAAAGCAAGTTGCAAGTCTCACAGTTGAAGACCCATCATCATTTGGAGGTGCAAGTACAACACAAGAAGACCAATGCAAGTACAACACAAGAAGACCATATGAAACCCGATGATCACACATCACAACACAAGAAGATGCCGTTACAACACAAGGAGTTTTTTCCTTGTGAAAGAAGCATCCCAAAGCCAGGCCTTGCATGAATGTCATCAATGCCATGAATGTCAATCCACATGTAGGGTCAAAGCCAACCATACAGCACAGTGTGTGCCTCAGCACAGTGAGGCACACAGCAGCGCAGCATGCCAGCCATCAGTCCCATCCCATTTTCACAGCCTCAAAGCCACATGACAGCCCCATGACAGCCCCGTCAGCCACATCACACAGCTGCCATGTTGTTGCTGAACTTGTCTCTGCCACTGTAGGCCTTGTCTCTGCCACTGTAGGCCTGGACAAGCAATGCAAGTGACTGGCCTGAAACAGGCATGTGCATGCCATGCCCTTCCGGCGCAAGGACCAGGCATATGCACAGCGGACGCTGTGCATCGTCCGCTGCTGCGCAAAATGCTTTTCAACGGCGCAACCACTGCGCCAGCTTCTGCATCAGCTGAATTTGCGCAGTCATATGCCACTCCCAGGAGTCATCCTCGTCCTATACAGCTCCACTGTTTGTCGTTAAAAAATCATTTACGTCCTAGGCTTTTCGTCAACGTGCCTGTACCGTGCTACCACTGTCATGCGACTTGTTATGTGTCGTGTGTCTCGTTGGGACAAATTTGAGGAATGTTCCGACACAGTAAATTCACGACAATTTACGTCATATGCATATGACAAAAACCTTACGTAATTTTCGTGTAGTGGTGGTAAACAAAGATTGGCCACCACAAGCATACGGGCATAGAAAATTAGGGAAGAATGAGGATGCATGTGAGGCCAGCCATGCTTCAACACATGTGCAAGGTGTTCTTGTTATATTGTACACAGCCTCGGCGGCTGCTTGATGTCATGACAACGCTGATCATCGCTGAGCCGTGCTTAAGCTTCATTCATTCCAAGAGACGTAACAATCTAACGCCAGGAAGGGGTAGTGACCTGATGTACGTCTTCAGCAATTTGCGGCTAGCTAAGTGCATTCAAGACCTTGACTGCCAGGAGGTAGTCTTGGACTAGAGTGACAGCGAGGAGGAGGCAGAGGAGGCCTGAATGCCCTTGCTAGTTGTTGTCTTGTACATTGCTTGTACGTTATTTTTGCTGTTGTGGTACCAAATACATGTACATTGAAAACTGATAAGTTTGAGATTAAAGTATTTTTGGCCACTGTACTGCCACACTGTTTTGCATTCCGGCTTGCTCGGATATGTCAGAGAAATTTTGTTTAATACTCAGCGAGAACGCTAGATTCTGAATCTCGACAAACGCTATGCCCTTTGTCTTCGGCACTACCATTCAGAAATTGAGAGCAGCAATTACGGACACAAAAATGTGAGCTTGCGGAAGTGCATGGTTGGCAAAACAGCAACTTGAATGACAGGCAACCCTGTCTTGTTGAAGCCTACAACGAATGTCATTTAGATCACAGAATCTGATGCTTGGTGTCATAGTTGCATAGTTGCTAGCTGAATGGCTGCATAGTTGCATAGTATCACTGCATGGTGTCATAGACACCATACGTGCAAAGCTACAGAGCTGCTAGCTGTCAGCTTATTCAGTGAATAAATGCATAAATGCATACTTGCATGGCTGCTTGTCCATTCCTAGCTAGCTCTCCAACCGTCCACTGCTCTAGCGACGGAGCGACATTCCATCTTCGTTTACCTTCACAAGACAAGCCTAAAATCACGTGCAAGGAGCACTAAAGACAAGCATAAAATTTCTCGATCGAAAACCGCGAGTCATTTTCAGCCACTTAATTCTCCACCGTTCTGGATTCAGCGGTGACTTGTCATCCTCGTCCTCCACGAGCTCCACTGCGTGTCGTTAAAAATCAGTATACGTCCTAGCTAGGCTTTTCGTCAACTTGCCTCTACCGTGGTACGACTGTCATGCGACATGTTGTGTGTCATGTGTGTCGTGGCGGACAAATGTGAGAAATGACAATTGCCCAATCTTGGTGTAGTGACGGTAAACGAAAATTGGCCACCACATGCATACGAGCATATATGATAGACAATTAGGGAATGAGGACGCATGTGAGGCTAGCCATGCTTCAACACATGTGCAAGGTGGTCTTGTTATACTGTACACAGCCTCGGCGGCTGCTTGACGTCATGACAACGCTGATCATCGCTGAGTCGTGCTTATCAAGCTTCCGTTGTCAATGTTGTTGTGCATTTACCACTGGCTGATTGTGGCGCTGCTAGCAGCCTTCTCATGGTCAATTCTAGCACAGCAATACTAGAGAGCCATTGCCCAAAGGGGTGACGTATGTACATTTTACAGAGACTTGCTTGCTTGGGTGACTGCGCCGCCGAGCAATTTGGCAACGCTGTCTATATTCAACAACAAGACTAGACACGGTTGCCAGCTTGCGCACCCAGTGTGGATGCAGAGGAGCATCTGTTGCTCTGCATCAAGCATTAATACTACTCAAGTGTATCTCATCTTAATCTTAATCTTAATCTTAATCTTAATCTTAATCTTAATCTTAATCTTAATCTTAACCCAGGAACTCATCACTAATAGCGGTGATGTTTACTAATGGGTGGCCGTTGCTTGTTGCTATGTTGATAACTATACAGCAAGCTAACTGCTGCCTTATACGGACTTGACTGCATATTTAATGCTTCGTCACAGACGTGTCTTGACAAGATTCAAACATCCGTGCTTACTCAATGCACTGTTGCAATCAAACAAAGCTTGAGGTCAAACACAAAGGTGAGTCTCATTTGCACATGTCCATTTGCATTGCAAGTATTGTTTTGATGCATGCTTTGTGTTGTTCATAACCTGGACAATATGTTGCTGGCTTTGAGGAGTGCATTTATAAGCTTCAGCAAAAGCAAGATTTGTCGCGTAGCTTGGGTACATGGCTTTGGCACAAATCTGTATGTTTGTTGTGCAGCTTACAATCAATAGTTACAATTGCCATCAGCTTTGCTTGTTCTAAATGTGCCATATAGGTCTGCAGCCATGCAAGAGACCATTGATCAATTTGGGGATGTAGTTAGGTCTAGTGTAAATGAGAGTGGCGATGCAACTTCAATCAAGGGCAACAATGGTTCAACCACTTAGTGATGTCACGGTCTCGACTCCTTGGCAGTCATATGAAACTTCTATAAGTCACAAGCTTGTGGGCTGTGAAGGCGCCTTGCTTGCCGGCAAGCAAGCAAGACACATGTGTGTGGCGCACTTGTGATGGCATACATGTGCAATGTGGTTTGGCACCAACAACTATCAATGGCACTATTGCTAGAAGTTGTTGGAGTGAGCTAGTCTGTGAAAGTCTATGAAAAGTGTCATGCATGAGCGCACATTTATATGAATTTGGGAACAATTCTGCAGTGCCCATGAACAATATGATCAGGCCTTTATGTATTTGGGTTGTTATGGGTGAAAGTCAATAGATTATCTACTACCAACACTTTCTCGTCATTACACGTGTGATACAGCTGTCAATTGTTATTTCAAATATAAAGTACAATAATTGTGAAGGCCTACTACCCATAATAATGCGCTACCAAGGCCCCTAGTATGGTGATGGCTACTAGCGCTCAAGTATGCCAGCTACCATGTTGAAGCGCTACTAAAACAGCTACTATACTAGCTGTCGTTGATAGCATCCTAGTATGTTAGTCACAACTTTACCATACTCACTCAATAGTGCAAAGCCCCTGATAAAACGGGTGTTATAAAGCTACCATGTTATTCGTTTTCCCACTAGCAACTTCCCAATAGTAAACCCCCCCCCCCCCTTTTTCGTAGTAATTACCTAAAGAGTATGAGGGCTGGTAACATTGATGTATTCCCAATGCTAAAGTTTATGGTCAGCAGTCTTACAAACATTGATGTATTCCCAATGCTAAAGTTTATGGTCAGCAGTCTTACAGCGTGGTGACTGTACAGTTGTCCTTCAGTAAGTCGGCAAAGCTTGCGCGGCCGGTCTTGTATATTACTTGAGACCTGAGACCGCCATGATCGTGCGCGATCCAACAGTTAATTGAGTGACGGCATGCGCGATCATTGATGCGCGATGCTGCTAAAGGATGCTGCATGCTGCGCGATGACCTGCGTGGAGCTTAAATTCAAAGTTTAAACGGTATGGCACGAAAATATTTCAAAATGCCTAGGCCTAGGGCGCAAGTTGGAAGTTGGCAAATTTGCAGGTGTTCAGCGTTACTACTGGGCAAACACGCGAACACCTGTATGCTTGTGTCTTGACGACTTGTGTCTTGAGGACTGTTTGTGTGGATGCAGGCAAGTGCCGCCGCTTGTTTGCAACATGCCAGGAACTGCCTTGATTTCAGTTACAGCCTACTATATCCGTGGTACCAGGGCTGCTATGCATGGCACCTTCATAACCGTATGCTTTCCGAAACATCTGAAGTCTCGTCATCAAGTGGCGGCACCCGCATTCAAGCCGTCGACCATAACGGTCTGCCTGTATGCAGCACCGTCGACGCGCGACGGCACTTGGACACGCGTTTATGAAGGAACCGGTTGGACTCCACCAAGGTGGCGCTCGCACGCCTGCGCGACCAACCACGAACATCTCGATTTGTCTGCGCACACACCAGAGCTGAACGGCAAACGAATTGTGCTACTGGGCGACTCGATGATGGCTAGGACTGTTGAGGCAGTTGCAGATTTGCTTGAGCACGCCCTTGGAGAGCCCTGTCAATTAGCGAGAGAAGGCGATCGTTGCGGTGAAGCAACCGGCGTTCTTGGTCTTGAAGCTCCGGAATGGAACAGCTCAAACGGCGATGGCCATATAGAGCCCGGTCCTGGCGAGGGCCCAGCAGTTTTTGGACTTGGTCACCCAGGTTGTCGCGACTGCAGCGGCTGCACTGCCCACTTTTATTCTTGTGGCACCTTACGGCTTGATTTCATCACCGTGGAATGGGCTCGCGATGTTGAGCTACAAAGCTTGCGGTACAACACAACTCAAGAAGTCGTAGTCAAGGACCATTTTGGCCTAGATCCTCCAAACTTGGTGGTATTTAACACAGGCGTACACGATCTGCAACTGGTTCCACAGCACGGATGGCGGCCGTACAGTAGGCATTTGCGGTGGTATGCGAAAATGTTGCTCGAGCAACAAGTACCGTTGATTTATGTCACTACCGCTAGCATAGACGAAAGCTTGGTGCCTGAGGAATTTCGTCATCATACCAGCGAGAACAACATAAAGCGCGCTAACCAGATAGCATCATCCATTATGCAAGAGCTACACATCCCGTACTTGGACACATTCCCAGTGTCAAGTGGCGGGTTCCCAAAAACCTTGCACCTGGACGCTGTCCATTTCAGCTCGGAATATTATAGAGCAATTGCTCAGATTGTCCTCAAGCATGTAAGTGCTGTTTTCGCACCTCATTCGGTGGCGGCAAGCATTGCGCACACCAATTGAAGCATCGGTTGGTTGTGCAGCTGAGGTCGAACATAAACATATTTTGGCAATGTCATGGGTCGAAACTCTTTAAGTACAGGTTGCAGCTGATGTAAGCAAAAACAAAACAAGACGGCGGAAAGCTAAAACTAAGTAAGTTCCTGAAGCATTGCTGCAAGTGAAACGCGTAATGCACAAGTGCACTTGTCACAAGTGGCAAGCAAGTAATGCACAAGTGCACTTGTCACAATATGCGCATCAGGGTACTTCATTCTAGGGTTCAACAGCAAGATCCATTACTGATCGAATTTACGCAAAGCATGTTTGAGACTCGAGCAAGTTTGAAGTGGCAGCAATTCAGGCGCATATCAGCGTCTGATAGGCGCGTTGCACTGCAGACTATTTGGCACTGGTTGCAGGTCGTGCACGAGTGTGATATGCGCATTTGTAGCTCACCGATCAGCAACCAGCAAAAGTTGATCGGTGGTCTTGTTGCGAGTGCTTTGCCTGCGTTCGTGGTAGCGTTTGCGAAGGTAAGGTTCCAAATCCGATGTTTCATCTATTGCGCGTCTATATCCCTTGAGACCCACTGATGCACCGCTGTCGCTTGCAGTTCAAAGTGGACACAAGCCTATTGCCCGCAGTGCTAGACAGGTCTTTCTGGAATAGACGCACGCTTCCTGTCAAACCTGTTGCAGCACCTGTTCTGCCACCTGTTGTATTAAAGACCTGCAATTGGGGTAAGGGGAAGTGTGGCTTTATGAGGTCTGTGTCCAAGCTGCACGCAGGTCATATAGGGTCTGGCTGCTGTTGCAGGAAACACACACAGGCATAACTTGGTGATTGTAATAGTGGGTGATACTTCAGAGCATGAAAGGTGCTTCCCTTTTATAGCATGCAAACGTGCCTTATGGACACTTGACTCACATAGCAAGTATTTCAGCACACCAGTGTCGGCCATGAACAGCTTGAGTCAGTTCCTTGGGAACCAGCAAACTGCAGCCAAATGAAATTAGCAGCCCTCTGACACTTTCAGCAAGGCTGCAGCACTGGAACAAAGTATGCATTCTGTGTCGCAGGTGGCTTGATGACTCTGCCAGTGCCAACTGGGATCTTGCAGTCATCTACTACGGCAAACTCAAGAGTGCCTTCACATGTGAGAAGTGCATGCATATTGAGTTGGGCTCAGGAGCCAAATGGAAGCTGATATATCAGTTCACTCAATCAGGAGCTTTTGCAGAGCACTATGTGCACCGCTACACACAGGTAATGAATGAGCAACCTAGGTCTACATGGGTATTGCTTTTATAGTGGCTGACAAAGCTTTTGTGGCACATCTTCCAAGACAGCTGCTCCATATGTCAACTCCTGTGTCATGACCGATCCTAGCATGCCTTGCCAGCCATGACACTTGCAGCTCTCCTGTGCCAAAACACAAGTCCTGTAGGAATTGTGAACGTGATCTCTTGTTAGGCGTCCTGCAATGGTCACAGTATGAGACTTATGTGCAATTTGTTGCAATCAGTGTCCTCTCTCATTCCTGGGCGGGGCCATCTTTGTTTGTGAGGCGACTGCACAACACACTGGCTGCAGGTGTACATTCCTGATGACGACATAGTGCAACTTAGCAGCAGCATCGTCAGAGCCTTTGACATACAAGAGGTGTATGGCTTGGACCTGGCTCAGCCAAGTCTGTGCTCACGCATTGAGTCTGACTCAGTGCATGGTCAGGGGATGTATATGGAGAGCCCAACAGTACTCAGATATGGGACCTTTGTGGAAATCATGGTGCCATTGTTCAGCATGGACTTCTTCAAGGGCAATGTCACAGACACACTGTCCACTTCAGCCTCAGGTGCATCATGGCTGCACCACTGCTGCCTTGATTTGCCTCCTGCTCCCTTCATTCACCCACGGACATGTCAGCCACCTTGTTCTGCAGCCTGTGACAGCGAGAATGCTGCTGTCACATTTTCAAATGTCGGTGTGCAACCGATCATTGAAAACTCACAGCATGTGGAATCAGACACATGTGTCATTGTACTTCTCAAGCAGAGACTGCGCCTGCATGATGGCTACACTGCCCTGCCTGGACACACAAATCGAGCTTGGCCTGGCATGCAGGGCATGGGCTGGACTGGGTATGGCCCTTCTTGTTGGGCTATCCTCAAGACAAGATTGCTGTCATAGACGATGTGTGTGTCATACATCCTAAGAAGTCGTTGCAGAGGGAAGGCAAGGCAAGCATGTATGACACTAACCCTCACTTCCTGGGGTGGCAAACAGAGGAAGAGAAGATCCAGTTTGAGAAGTACGGCTATGCAGCAAAGGCAAGTCGCACCAATCTAAACTGTTCAAGTGGTTGACAGTGCACTGTGCACATCACAGTTCATCATCAGAAGAAGTCTGGTTTGCAAGGTGCAAATGCAACCAATGCCAAGCTTAAAGGGGATGCTTATTGGCAGGTCAGTTGGTTCTGTTTATGCTGCACGTCAGTGTCCAGTGTGGGTGAGCTGCATTTATAGTAATGACAGTGCTGACAAGCAAAGTTGTGGTCCACAACAGCAACAGGGGCTGCATCCCTTACAGCATAGTCAATCAATGTGCAGCCTGGGAACCTATGTCTCAAATGTACATGTTTCGCAGTGAACGTATGTGCTGTCCAGCAGCAGTCCTCTGCAGCTTGCATGGTGTGTGACATGAAATCAATAGTCTGTGGGTGTGTGCTGCAGCCGTGTCATGAGAAATATGGCATGGGATATTTGGAGAGGGCAAGGCTGGGGCAGATCTGGCAGCCCTGGTATGCCGCCCTAATGGAGCAAGGCTTGTAGGTAGTATTCATGTTGTTGCCTTCTCTGCACTGTTCATGCCTACATGGTATCAATGCAGTCACGAGGCAGGCAAACGTTCTGTTGCAAGTCTGAATGCAACGGCTCAATTGTGTCTTCTGCAACAAGCGTGGGCAAGTCCTGCGCATTATATAAGTTGCTGGTTGGCATACAGGTACAGAAGGTTCACTGCTTGTCTTGCTTATTAGACTTCTGTTCAGGCACCATGCATAATCCTGTGGAGTGTCAAGCATAATCCAACGCGCATTGCACGGCTCTGAGGGCAAGTTGCAGGAACAGGCATGCTATGACGGAGGGTCACTGCTGCAGAGCAGCAATGCTTTACACATTTTGTCATATGTGCGCTGTGTGACTGCTGCAGAGCAGTTTGGTACGAACCTGATAGCGCAGGGCCCCAGGAAGGGGGTGACCCTAGTGGGCTTGCCAAGGTTTGTCGAGCTTTGCATCTCAGGTGCTCTGATTCGCGTTTGGTTGATGCCCTGAAGCAAGGCAAGCAGTTACTTGAGTAGTTGCCTTTCAACAAATCTAGGCAAAACACAATACCTGCGAGTAGGCTAGTAGTAGCAAGTAGTTACATGTTTGTTGCGCTCTGGTTGGTGCCTTTACAGCATCAAGACAGTGACTTGCGACTTATTGCTATCATTAGCCTTTTCCCAAACTGGAGTTTGTAGAAAAAGCCTACATTGCGCAAAATACATCCACTAGCTCATCACCCCACTGCACTTCAGTTCAGTGTGTCAATCCTGCATTGCACAAGTGACCAACTACTGACACTGCTGCTGAGCATATACATAATCATTGTGTGCCATGCAGGAAGAGCTGCAGACTTGTTGATTGTGTTGGTCATCTATGCCGGCAAGCAGCCCAGGTGAGTATCATATGTGTGTGCACCAAGCTTGGTGCATGAGATTCCAACCTGCTAGCAGATGCCTCATGGTGCAAAATTTTGATCACATCGACAGCTTCACACTGCTCCTGTCATACCTGGGTGAACAAACCATTATTTGCTATTCCAAGTCAGTTCTACGTCACCGTTGTGCTGGCATTGTTAGAGTATGTCTTGCTGGTGCATGCCTGATCTTGTATCATGGCACATACAGCAAAAGCCGTCAGAGGGCTCCGTGTGATCTTGCTCCGTGTGTCTGCTGCTCCCCCCTGCAAGAAACCCCTCTCCACCATAGGGTCCAAGCCCCTTGCTTGTGAGCATCTGTCTGGGAGCACAAAGGCTGGAACTCTCTTACTGTGCACGCCAATGTCTTTGAGTCTATCAATCTTTCCAACGTCTGCAATCAGACATTGACTACCGCACTGTCCTTTAGTGAAGGCCTGGATAACGGTTCTCATAGCTTTATCATGTCTAGCTATATAATGTTTGCTCATGTCTGGGTGCATGCAGCTCCCAAAGATGTGGCCCTGAGAGTCATCACCTCTGCAGAGTGGGCAACGTGTGTCCCTGGCTATTGGCTGCCCAGGCATGTATGACATACGCCTCTTGAAGGCCATGTTCTTATTCCAGATCTGACCTGTCCTGTATATGAAGATGTTTCTCTTGTGTGATTCTGGGATTGATGGCATGGTCCACAGCTCATCACTGTGTGGCTTGACCCTGAATGGCTGCACCTTGTCCCATAGCTGAAAGTACAGTGAGTCTTGCTTTGAATGGCCCAGTTTGTGCTTATCAGCATGATGCAGAGCTTTTCTCAGTGAGTCATCCAAATCTCTGATGCATGCTTTGGTTTCTGCTGGTCCCTCTGCTGTCTGGACTTGAATGGTATGTTGAAACCAGAACTTGTCCTTGAATAGTTGTGTGTAGTCATTAGACAGGTCATCTGCTGCTTCATTTGCAAGCTTATCGGCCATCTCATTGCCGTGTATGCCTATATGCGATTTGAGCAGGATTGTCTCATCCCCTGCTTGTGCTCGTTGCATGATCTCGTGCCCGATCGCTTCGAGCAGCGGTCTGTGGCAATCGTCGACTGTCGATGACGGTGACCTTAGGTGTATGCCGATCTTCTGCATCGAGCACTTCGAGTCTGTTGCTATGCTCTCCTTCACTCCCGGTCTGCAATGCCTTACTGCGATCAGAAGCGCCACCAGTTCGGCCCTGTTGGTGGTGCTCAGATGCCCTGCTCATATGAATGCACCTTGAGACTCAGGTGTGCATGCTTGTGTTCTCTGTATACTCCTGAGCCAGTGACAAGACCTATGCCTGGGACTTCCTTTCTGCTTCCGTCCGTGTGACTGATCTCGTCTGGGCGAAATTTGAGTTCAGTTTTGTGAAGAACCTGGCTGAACTCTTTGCTTGTTGGCTGCTCTTCAGGTGACCATGCTGTGGCTGTAGTGTTTGTGGCCATGGAGTAGTGCTTGGGTGGGTACAGTCCTGGCGGTGAGACTGTTTGCTGTGTGGTCATCTTCAGCTGTTTTGGCCTTTGTAGTGGGTTCCCAAGCTGAGACGCACAGGCAGATGCTTTGTTCAATTTGTCTTGTTTCATAAGAACCTGCTAGTGTAAGTTTGGTCCTGTGTAGCGCGATCGCGAGGGATCGTGTGTGGGCAGGGCCTGAGTATGCAATGCATTGTGAGTTTCGGTGCAAATTTTGCTATTACCAAAGCAGTGTCAAAATGTTTAAAGGTCGCATCTGGCTGATCATGAGCGGGTTCTGAAGGCTGCAAAATTTCGCTGGCTGATAGGTCTGCCGGCCACGAGCATCAAGCAGCGGGCAACAGAATCCAAAGGAGAGCCGCAATTCATTGTACCTGTATCACCAGAGTACAGAGGCCTCAAAAAGTGGCTTTGTCGAAGAGTGCATGTCACTGAGATGTCATTCTTTCCTACAGCTCTGTACATCAAGCTGCACCATATGGCTGCAGATAGCATGCACATTCGCCACATTGCTACCTAGCGCACACACAGGGGCCGCCTGGAGTGGTACACAGTGGCCAAGTGTCATGGCATTTTTCATTTCTGCGGCACCATCATCAAGATTGGTGGTTCCTTGATGACATTATCAATCTTTGATTGAGGATGGAGCTGAGTTTTCCAGAATGCACATTGTTGCAGGGTATGCCCAGCGCAGCAGCAATACAGTCGGCAGCAACGTACCCATACCCAATACCCAAGATTGATGACAAAATTTGCTGACAGATGCTACCAGCATCCACATTGGCGGCCCTCAATACAGGCACCAAACAACAATGCAGGCACAGCTCAATGCATGGACCAAGCAGCAATTCCCACAATGTGAGGTGGTGATAATGTTGACTCAAACTTGAGAGCATGGGAGAGGCTGTGGGCTACACTTGTATGATTGGCTGCAACGACATGCTTCACTTCAAACCAAGGTACTGCGTCCCAAACTTGCTGTATTTGCTTGCAGCTTGCAGTCAGGCATGTCTTGCAATAATGTCCAAGATTGCATGGCAGCAGGTATGGTTGCAGCCCCTTACAACCATACCCCTCTGCCTCAACCCAGCTGCACAGGCAAGGACCTTAACACCTGGCAACCTTTGTGCCTTGTCTGGAAACTGAACTTTGCATGCTAGGATGACCACATGGGGACTTGCAGCATGGTGATGATGCAAGTATGTTCAGCTGAGCATGTGCTATGCATTGTCCACCTGACGTGCTGGCTTGACGCAATGATCAATGGCTTGCAATGGTTGTGCACGATGTTTAGATCTTCTTCCTAAGAGTGCAAACCCTAAGCAAATACCAAAACTCCAGTTTTTGGTCTCCTGGTCCTCAGACTCACCCCCAGGGTTCCTACATTTGATAGGATGTTGACTGGGACTCCTGGAGTTGTCATACATGTGTACAAATGCTGCATTGCATGCTACCATGATCTAAAAACCTGCACTAGTATTGGGATAAATTCTTAGGATTGCAGTGTAAGGCTGGGAGCGTGTTGGTCATTGTCTGAAGCATGCCCAGGTGGGCCCAGGTGAGGCACCTTTTGACCCCCTTGTGCACCCCTAACCTGCTCATCGGCGCATGAGGCATTGTGTATGATGGTCTTTGCACTCATTGTAGTGCATCAACACAGCCAGACTGATGATTTGTTGTGTCTGCAGTTGGCAACCATTGCTGCAAGCGTCAATTGGCGTATGTGGCAAGAAGATGGATCTTCTTGACAGCCTTGCAGCCCATGACGTGTCAGAAGCTCAAGCATGCTTAAGTTGGCAATCAAGATGCTAGCCTTGCTCAGCCGCTGCAGCAAAGTGCAGCAATAGTTATGCCCAGATTCACTTCACGCTCTGGTAGATGTTTGACAGTATGATACAGAGTATGCTCCCACAGATGTCCTGATAAGTGCATGCAAGCCTTCATTCAGAGTACTACTGTGCCATTGTGAGCTGACAGCTCACAGTGGGACCTCCATACAGCAAGGCTTTGATTCTAATACACTCGTCAGCATTGCAGCATGCATGTATTAGCTTCTGTTGTACTTGCCCTACATGTGTGTCAATGCGTGCTGTATAGTAGGCTGTCCCTAGCACAGTAACAAATGAGTTGTAATTATCAATCTGATGGGTCAAGCTTGAGATAAGTCGTGGCTCCACATGCATGCAACATTGCTGTGTATGTACAAGCATTGTCAGGTTGGTATATGTGTGCCACACAGTGTCGTGACTCCAGATAACACTGCAGGCAGTATTTAGCTTATGACAAACTGTTCATACACTGTTTACATGCAAGAAAGCACACAACTGTCCTTTGACAGCATTGACATCATCGACGCAACCTGCATGGGCAGTATGTCCACAAACATATACTGACTGGTCATGCTTGGCTGTATGGTGCCCAAAATTACAAATCTGTACAGATATGTCATGTACCATATTCTGCATGTCACTCAGCACTTGGTCACTGGCTGCAAGCTGCAATGAAGCACGAGCCTGCTGCATGGTGCCTGCCATGTGTGAGCTTGCACAAAGTGACAGCAACAACAATTAGCCTGTAGGCCATATTGCATGTAGGTGTTACATATTGGCTACTGAGAACCCACCTGGGGATGTTGACCAGAGGCTAGTCTGTTGCTGGGGTCAAAGATTGGTGGGCTGCCATGCTGTGGCATGATGCCAAGGTCATGCTGCAAGCTGCAGCGATGAAGAGGAGGCTGTTTTGCTTTCAACAGCTGATGATCACACAGTGGTCTAGGCCTGTGGCAGAGTGCATGCTTCAAATGCTGATGTGACAGGCACACTTGCATCATGCTGTCATTTGGCCTCTTGTACCCTGTTGTACTCGCTTGTTGACAGTACACCACTACTTAAAAACATGTAGGCGTCAAGATACTCTTGCAATGTAATTGTTGCAGGTGGACATCAACTATATTTCCCAAACAGCATCCACAGCTTCACAGGACAACTGCAGTGCAGAGGATGAGGACTGATTGTGCCTGTCAGTGCAACACAGCAAGTTGCCCCCATACACATACATATGCTGAGGTGCCTACACTTTGTCATTCTATAGGTCTTGACCAGCACAACCTTTTTTTGCATTTCAGAACAGTATGTCACTGCTGAGTTGCAATGTGAGGGACTTGATAATGTGAGACAACAGCATTAGCAGCTGCTGTATGCACTGGCAGCCTTAGGCCTGTATAGCTGGTTATGATCTGATATGAAAATTTCAGGGGACATTCCCACATATGAATTCACCTGTGAATCCAGCTGTGAGTGATGAGCTCTGAAAGATGAGCTATGAATGCCACAAGGATAGCTAATCATAGCATTTTCATAGCAATTTGATAGGACGGGCTCCCATGTAAAAGCTGTCATGCTTCATATTATAGCCACATCTTAGTGCTTTCATACCAGCAATGAGTAAGGGTGGCTCACCAGTAAGGGTGGCTCACAGACGGCAGAAAGGCAGATCGGCCAGTGGCCTTCTTGCCAAAAGACGTCATGCCTGCACGTTTGGTGACACCACTGAAAATGCGTAGGCCTGACAAGTGTTGAGTTCCGGCCAAGGACTCAACGTAAGCAAGGCTGGTATGAAACTTGACGTTTGGACAGGATGCTGAATGCAAGTAGCAGTTGAATAAAGCAACGTAGGTTGACCCGCGTGGGTCAAACCTATACAGCAGTTCAACAACCTGCGAGAGCAACAGCGTTGACACACCGCAGTTTGCTTGTACACGTCTGTTGCAATAGCTTTGATCGGAGCGCGGCGATGACTAACCGTCAAGACTGCGAAACCAACCCGAGTATTTCGATAGAGCCCATTTAGACCCTCCCCCAGTGAATCCTCGCGTCAATGAGGTTTGTAGGACCCGACCACGGTTGAATACCGTCTGCAACCCTCATTTACTATGTGTGAGGGTTGCGAATTGAAACTGTTCTTAAGAGTGATGGTTGTCTAAACGTGGAAACGCTGCTGCAAGCCGTCGCACAGGCCACAATTGTCTCAGGCCACCACTTGTTGGTCAGAGCTTACTCCAGTTGACTAGATGGTCGTGGATACTGTACCCAGAAAACTGATAGTGTTCGCCTTTTTCACGATGTGGGCCAACTCTCAAGCAACAGATGCTTCCCTACAACGAGTTGCTCTTTGTTTTTTTGGCCTCACTCGTTCCTTGAACTACACAGTCAACAACCTGCGCAGTAGCATCATCGATCCGTTGCTTATGCACGATGTAAAGGTCGATATATTCCTACACTCTTATAATGTGACAACATTCTCCAATCCTAGAAGCTCAGAAACAGATGCACACCTGGAGTCAGGTGCTTGGAAGATGCTAAGAGCAGACCTTGTAGAAACTGAAGACCCTGCCGTTGTTGAGGCCATGTTTGTGGCGCCAAACTTACAAGAGTTCCTGGCAAAAGGTGACCCTTGGGGGGAAGGCCCAGAACACCTTAGTTTGAAAAATCTGATTAAATCGTTGCATTCCCAGAAGCAAGTGACCAAGATGTGGACAGCTAGTGGCAACAAATATGATGTTGTTTGCTATCTGCGAACAGATCTCTGGTTCTATAACCTGCTGACTATAAGCGAGCTTTCCACAGCGCAGCAGCATAGAGACCAATTGTACACTCCAGACTTTCATATGTGGGGTGGTCTCAATGATCGCTTGGCCTTTGGTGTGCCGCAAGTCATGTCGGTGTACGGCAACAGAATTGACATGGCAAAGTCATATGCCAAGGAGCACCCCTTGCACAGCGAGACCTTTTTGAAGGCAGCTATGCAAGAAGCAAGTATAGGGTGCTCATATTCGAGTATGAGGTTTGCCCGTGTGCGTGCAACAGGCGAACTTTGGAGCATATGGTACAATGAGAGTGACATGCAAACCAGTGAACCTGCAATGAGACCCCATTTGCGTTTTGTAAAAGGTCATCATGGGCTTGCGCAACTGGTGCCTTCGTAGCCTTTGTAGCGTAACACTTGTACAGTAAAGCCTGAGCTTGATATCTCAAAAGCATGCACAGGTAACTACCGATCCTTGGGCAGCCCGGTATAATACTTGGCTTCACATTAAATTGATGCCGAAAGGTGTAGTCTATTGCTGTCTGTTCTAAGTTCTGTCAGTGACAAGCTTCTTTGTGCCCATCTTCCTGGATCTCGACGGAGACAGCGCAGCCGCAGACTGTGTCTGCACCGTTCCGCTGCTGCTGTTGGTGTTGCAACTGCTCTTGCGCGCCTTCCATCAATGCTAACATGCAGGTGTCCATGGCTCGTCTGTGCTTCAGAATAATTGCGACATCTGACACTCAACCGTCTGTCCCATAGCTGCAGCCTGGTTTCGGAGCTGCCCGATACGGTCATAGATACGGTAGTAGCTGCCAACAAAAGTTTATGACGACAAATTTTGCCCAACGCCACGGTCACAGAGCATCCACCACTTGTCTCAAAATACGCTACGTGTGCTTGCTCGACATCTGTGTGCTTGCTCGACTGTTCCCGATCGAGAACCGCGAGACATTCCCAGCCAAACTAATTTTCCACCGTTCTGGATTCAGCGTTGACTTCTACATAGCTCCACTGCTTGTCGTCCAACAAAAAAAAACCCGTCCCAGGCTATACCGTGGTACGACTGTCATGCGACTTGTTTTGTGTCATGTGTCTCGTGGCGGACAACTTTGAGGAATGTTTTGACATTGGAAAATTCACGACAAAACAGCCATTCGTATAGTGATGGTAAACGAAAATTGGCCACCACATGCATGCGAGCATAGACAATTTGGGAAGACTGAGGACGCATGTGAGGCTAGCCATGCTTCATCATATGTGCAGATCGCTGAGTCGTGCTTAAGCTTCCGTTGTCAATGTTTTTGTGCATTTACCGTGAATGCACAACAACAGGTAGTACCTTTGGCTGATTGCAGCAGCCTTTTTTATGGTCACTTCTTGCACAGCATGCTGCGCAGCACTAGAGAGCAATTGCCCAATTGGCCTTTGCAAATTTGAAGGGGTGACTTATGTACATTTCGCAGGGACTATGAGTGCCGGGGTGACTGCGCCGCCGAGCAGTTTGGCAATGTTGTCTTCATTCAGTAACATGACTAGACACGGTTGCCAGCTTGCTGTGGATGCAGAGGAGCATTTGTTGCTCTGCATCAAGCATTTGTTACTCTGCATCAAGCATGAATATTACTCAGGTGTATCTTATCAGCTGAAGCCTAGATTAGCATTGTTGTGAATGTTGTAGTATATTAATAGCGCTATGCTACTGTACTATAGTATCTAGTAGCTAGTAGCAGCTGATGTACGGATGTTTGTACAACATGTTCAAGACGTTCATTGGCCTGCAAGCCGTCCAATGCACAAAGTGCTAGCAGCACTGTAGCTAACTCACATGAATTGAGCTTGCAAGCAGGCGCTCCCGAGCTAGGGGTCCCAGCGAGAAGGTCTTTGTGCCCAGGACACTGATCAACATTGTTGACAATCAAACACTGATCAACATTGTTGACAATTAAACAGAGCGCAACCTGCTGGTGTAAGTTTGGTCATTTGCGAAGCCTTTGGTAGTTTTGTCGCGCATCAGGGTACTCCATTTCTAGGTTTCAACAACAAGAAGCATGTGGAATCCATTACTAATCGAATTTACACAACCATTTTTGAGACTCGAGCAAGTTTGAAGTGGCAGCCATTCATGCGCATATCAGCCTGCACTACAGACTATTTGGCACTGGTTGCAGGTAGTGCACGAGTGTGATATGCGCATTTGTATCACCGATCAGCCACCAGCAAAAGTTGTTTGGTGGTCTTGTTGCGAGTGCTGTGCCTGCATTTGTGGAGGCGTTTGCGAAGGTAAGATTCCAACTCCGATGTGGCATATATTGCGCGTCTACATCCCTTGAGACCCACTGATGCACCGCTGTCGCTTGCAGTTCAACGAGGACACAAGCCTATTGCCCGCAGATCTAGACAGGTCTTTCTGGAATAGACGCACGCTTCCTGTGAAACCTTTTGCAGCACCTGTTTCGCCACCTGTTGTATTAAAGACCAATCAATTGGAGTAAGGGGACTGTGGCTTTATGAGGCTTTGTGTCCAAGCTGCAAGCAGGTCATATAGGGTCTGGCTGCTGTTGCAGGAAACACACACAGGCACAACTTTAGTGATTGCAATAGTGGGTGATACTTCAGAGCATGCAAGGTGCTTCCCTTTCATAGCATGCGTGCCTTACTGGTGTCTGAATGCATCAATGGACCGGCTCAATTGTGTCTTCTGCAACAAGCGGGGGCAAGTACTGTACATCATACATGTTGTTAGCTGGCATAGAGGTACAGAAAGTTCACTGCTTGTCTTGCCTGTTAGACTTCTGCTCAGGCACCATAGCTGGGTTGCATAATCCAACGCGCATTGCACGGCTCTGAGGGCAAGTTGCAGGAACAGGCATGCTATGACGGAGGGTCACTGCTGTAGAGTAGCAATGCTCTACCATTTTTGCTATGTCATGTGTCATGTGCGCTGCTTGAGCATTTTGGTACGAACCGGATAGCGCAGGGCCCCAGGAAGGGGGTGACCCTGGTGCAGCCAGTCTTCTCTCCAACCCCATGGCAGTGGCCTCAGACTGCACTCCATGCTGGCCCCAGTCAACCGTCCATTCAAGGCGCTGGCCAAGCTTTGTTGAGCTTTGTATCTCAGGTACTCTGACTCACGTTTGGTTGATGCCCCGAAGCAAGGCAAGCAGTTAATTGAGTAATTGCCTTTGAACAAACTTAGGCAAAACACAACATCTTTGAAAAGGATAGTAGTAGCAAGTAGTTACATGTCTGTTGCACTCTGGTAGGTGCCTTTACAGCATCAAGACAGTCTCTTGTGATCGCTATCACTAGCCTTTTCCCAAATTTATTTGTTGTAGGAAAAACTTGCATTGTGCAAAATACGTCCACTAGCTCATCACCCTGCTGCACTTCAGTTTATTGTGTCAGCTTAACCAACCACTGACACTGCTGCTGAGCTTATGTCATGCAGGAAGAGGTGCAGACTTGTTGATTGTGTTGATCATCTATGCTGGCAAGCAGCCCAAGTGAGCATCATATCTGTGTGCACCAAGCTTAATGCATGAGGTTCTAAGCTGCCAAGAGTTGTCTCACGGCGCAAGCTTTTGATCACTTGACAGCTTCAGATGCTCATGTAATACGTGGCTCAGAAAACCATTATTTTCCACTTCAAATCAGTTCTGTGTCACTTTTGAGCAGGCATCATTAGCGTATGTCTTGCTGGTGCATGCCTGATCTTGAATTACGGCACATCAAGCTTGCTGCTGCAACCAAGTTACGACGATGACTCATAGAGATATTTGAAACCTTGATGCTTGTGTGTGTTACACGTCACAAATATCATGTCATATGTACTGCCATCAGGTGGTGCCACAGCACATGCCACCATCATGCTCGTCCACTTCCGTCGCCACCTATCAACACCTCCACCACCATCAAGCTAGATTGCATTCAGCAGTGTGTCATGATCAAGAAGAGAAGACCAGCTCACTACAGCATGAGACATTCAAAGCAGAGCAAGTTGGCACAGAGCTTTGCAGCAAAAGTTGTCATATTAGGGAGGAACCTCTTGCTGACTCTATCAAGATCGCTTGTCAAAAGCACCAAAGTTCTTGACAGCTGTTACATGTGCAGGTAATTGACAGAGCCAGCATCTGAGGCGTGGAATGTTGTGACAGTTGCACCATATGACCTGGACATAGTCACATGCCCGCACTGCCTCTTTGTATATCGATACAACTCAACTCAGAAGCTGGGTCGGTACCAGCACCTGTACCAGCTGATGCAAACGGGCATGTGGGATGACCTGGTTGTTGACAAGCACAAGTACCTGTACTTCCCAGAGGAGGGTGTCATCCAGGATGTGTCAGCCATCACCACGTGAGTCACCACACCACATGTGCAGACCTGTATGTTGAAATGCATAAGTGTAGTAATCTTGCAAAGTGATTGTTCACTGCTTCACTCACATGTTTGTCTGTCTCTCTTTGTTGCCAATCATTCAGCCATTCATCTTATTGCTAT
>JAABUP010002819.1_pt1 | contig 32425 bp, 28 predicted proteins | sample 5559201 | NCBI WGS metagenome assembly JAABUP01 (sample SAMN10711887, study PRJNA513373) | rock metagenome | isolation source: Antarctica rocks | place: Antarctica
AAACAGGGGCCCTATGGGGGCCTGCTGTGAGATGAAAACTAATCCTATCTCAGAACGACGGAAAGCCACAAGACAACTCAAGAAGCTCCACAGGCGTCTCGCCGAAGCCTCGCATGCCGAGGAAACCAAGCTGGTAGAGACCCGCATACACAATGCAGAAGTCGACCTCAACTACACGATTTACTGCCCCTTAGATGGGAAGTATACTGGCCTGTACCCGCGCAAGCAAGACTCAGAGGATGAGGAGGCAGTGACGGCTAGGCACATGGGGGAGAAAGCTTGGTTACCTCTCTGGAAGGTAGTGGAGAGATGCATGGAGGATGGGACTCTGGAGGCTTTGCGCAACAGCAACGGCCAATTCGAGGCTCTGACGAGGGACGACAACGAGCCAAACGCTATTGGCGGCGCCAAGCAAAAGCGAAACACAGGCTTGCTGATTAGGCCGAAGAAGAGTCAGCAAAGTGGGCAAGCAAAAGCCAGACGTCAACAAGATGTGGATGATGAGAGCGATGGCGGCTTCTTTGAAGAATGAATCCGGATTTGTCAAGATTTTAGCAGTTGCGATAGGCTCTGGACTGGCGCTGTGGATTACTCGAACGATGGCTCCTCCCGGCGTTTGCTATGGTTAGTTCGAGATACCCTAGCCGCTAGAGTCACCCTATATAACTCTTGAAACCATCTCTCTTCGCCTGACCTTTGCCCTCATTGCCCGTCCCTTCCCGTCCCTAATGTCTGGACACAGGCCAATCGCATGCAGCCCCCAATCGACGGATTTCGTTCCCTTCTACAACCTCGCTCACCCAGCGTAGACTTGTTTCCAGTGTCACAAAACATTTGGCCTCAATCTTAGAGCTCATATCATTCATTAACGAAAATCATCATCGTCCCTGACTTAACACCTACATCAACTCCTCAACTCCCCACATGTACCACAACCCCACAAAGAACCCCATCCAAATCCCTAAACCTCTCCCTCCTTCCCCGCCTCTCCCTCCTTCCTCACTTCCCCGTCCCCCTCCCCAACCACCCTTTCGCCCCTCGGAACCCACCTCTCCGCATCCCCCCACCGATCAACCGTCAACCCCGCACTCCCCGGCCACTCGAATCCCCTCTCGCTCTGCCTCTTCCAACTAACTTCCCTCAACCTCTCCGCCTCCCTCGGCGTCAATCTCAGATAAATCTCCACCCCGACCAGATGCAAGAACAGGGCCAACCAAATCGCCATGCCGAAATTGACGTCCAGACTCGCGCCGATCTGGTCGGGGGTGCCGTTGAAGTTTGCGTTGACGGCGACATACACGTCGGATGTGGATGTGGATGTGGTGTCGTTGGAGATGGTGGCGTTGGGGGAGGGAGAGCATTGGGGGTCGGTGTCGAGGAGGGAGCCGAGGGCGTAGTTGGTGTAGAACCAGGCGATTTGGGCGCAGGAGAAGGGGATGTAGTAGTTGTGCATTGCGCTGGTGATGAGGGCGGCGATGAAGAGGATGAGGCGGAGGGTGATGATGGATGTCATCGCGAACATCCTTCGGGCGCATTAGTCCCCGTTTCATGATCGCGTGGAGGTAAGGCAGGGAGGGAGGCAGAAGACTTACGAGCGGAGCATCCAAGCGCGGTGCTGGTCGATTTGCAGACGCTTGATGTTGTAGTAAGCCATGCCGATGCCGACTGTGACCGACACCGGCTTGCGTCTCGATGGAACCACCGAAAGCGCGGCGGGCGATCATGAGCGCGCCGGCGTTGGAGGTGAGGATGAGGAGGATGATGATGTAGCCGTTGATGCGGTGGAAGATGAGGAGTTTGTGGCGGATGGCGGGGACGAATTGGAGGATGACGAGTAAGGAGGCGGGTAAGATGCAGCTGAGATGCAGTATGAGCCCGCTCTTGTAATGGCCATTGCTTTGCCAGTAGCTTTCTCCTGGCGCACTTTCTGGGAGGTATATTCCATTGAAGTTGAGATATTCGAGACGGGCGAGGGTGAAGCCGAGGAGGGCGCCGGCGGTGATGAAGAAGAGCGAGAAGTTGTAGCCTTTGCGGAAGCCCAGTGGGTGGTAGATTTTGCGAGAGAATCTGACAAAGGAATTTGGAGGCTTTGGGGGTGGAGTGAAGGATGCCATCTGGTGGATTGGAGATGGTGTTGTAGAAGGCTTGAGGGAAGAAGATGTGGAATGCATCAAACGGTCACAATGGGAAACACCAGAAGAAAGATATCGATGCTTCGAAGCACAAGCGATGCTCCAGATTACTGTCTAATAAACGTAGGCTGAATACAGCAGTTATATATCAGGAAAGAGCTTCGCAACCTCATTGCCTTGCAAGAAACATCAAATTCCACCGCTACAGAAATGTCTCCTTCAGATCACAGTCGGCCGTCTTTCGTCCGTACTGCGATGGAAGGAGATAAATATTAGTAGAGAATACAGTCTACACACCGTCGGGTATGTACATATGCTGGTGGTAGCATGCGGTGGCGGCAATCACACGATCGCTTGCGTGCAGATGCAGTGCTCGGTATGAAGCATCATTGGTGCTGGTGATAATGATTCAACGTTGAGGGGACAATAATGGAACAAAGGGAATCGGCCAAATGCTTTGTGCCGCGCCGACTTTCAGCAATCAGCAATCCGTGGAGGAATCGAGGAATGCTGTCTCTTGCTGGGCCTTGGCAGAAAAAGGATTCTTTTCTTCATTGGTTCGCTTGTTCGTGGTGGAAAATTTAGTTACTAAACCTCGTCCGGACCTGAGGCTCTGACAATATTAATTGAATTGACACTGTCCAAATGATTAACAAGATCCTCAAAGAAACCCTCGATGAACAGGCCATAAACCAGTGAGGTAGAACGTGATGCTCTGCAGTGTCAGCGTTTTGGGAAAGGATACAGGTGCATGCAGAGTTAAGGATATACATGCGCCATCGTCCCATTGATGCTCCAATGCCAGTGGGGAAAGGCTAATGCGGAAAAGATCTCGTGCTGCCATGGGTATCGTATAGACAGATTGGTGAAGAAAACACCCGCTCCCTCTTCCTGTCTAATGCCGTCACCCTTCTATAGCCAATATTAAAAGAACTCAACAGTATGTGTACGGACGTTATTATCGATTAGTCCTCCATTTGACACCATGGGTGCTCCATAACTTGCGTGATCGTAAGCCGTTGATCCACGTCTCTTTCCAGCATTGACTTGATCAAATCAATATTCTGCTCGCTCATGATCCATGGTATCCTGAGCTCGCGGTCCATAATCTCGTCGATGCTGTAGAAAGGGTTCTCCTTGTAAACGATGGTGTAGAGAAGAATGCCGAGGGCCCAAACGTCTTGCTCTTTGCCACGGTAAGAACTCCCTTGAAGAACTTCGGGCGCCGCGTAATCTATTGTATGTCCTGTCAGTGTTCGCCTCTGGGCATGAAGCGTGATACTTTACCGATGGTCCCCACAAACACTTGGAAAGGTCCGTTTTTGATGTACGCAGCGCTACCGAAGTCGATAAGCTTGATCGCTCCTTCTCCGTCGAGAATCACGTTCTCGTCCTTGATATCTCTATGCACGACCAACGCTTTCGTATGTAGGTGATGAACGGCAGTAACTACTTGTCGGAAAATGTTCCGACATTCTGCCTCCTCCATAGTAGAGCGCATCTCAATGTAATCGAATAAATCCATGCCTGGGAGGCCATGAGGTATCATTTCGATGTAATAGTTGATATCGTCTTCGAAGAAATCAGACATCTCGACAATGTTGGGATGCCTGAGCCCATCCCGCCGGAGATAATCAAGGACGTGTATTTCCAGCGGTACCGTGCCGAGACGGCGGTCACGAGTCCAGGTGTCAACGAGAATACGTTTCTTCGTTACATACTTTAAGACCATCTTCTTGGAGTTGTTCTTCTTATACCGCACAAGCTTGACTTGACCGTACGCACCTTGGCCCATTTCTTCCAAAATGATAAAATCCGCTATAGTCTTCTTTGTCGGCGGCCCCATCAGCCTTTGGAATGCATGGGTAGAATTTACGTCGACGAATGGCTTTTGACCGGATTCGGCAGAGATGGGTTGCGAAGCTGCTTCTTTGATCTGCTGGTTAACCAATTGAGGACTCGACTCCTCTGGGTTGGAGTCATCCGAATCCATCGCCTCCGATGGTACGAAGCTGATGGTCTGGCCGGGCGAGTGCCGATAAGGAGGTGTAACGGGTCTGGAGAGTAAGGGTGAAACATTATCACCGTAAGTGCTGGCTGAATGTAGATGCCGCGAGTAGGTGATCCACAGAGCGTACACCACCTCGGACGTGGCGATACCACTCTTCTCGCTTTTCGTATCATCCTCGTCCTCACTTCCTTCCTCGATGACATTCTCATCAGGAACAAAGCTTTCGCTTTTGACAACCCTCATTTGAACGTCGACCATGATCTCTGAGCCATCGCGATGCTTTGCTGGTAGTCCTATCGGACGAAGGAAAATGGTTGCCGCGTCCGCTTTACCTTCTCGAAGCGCTAACAACGCTCGTGCGCGACGAAAGCTATGCTCAGGAAGGACGATGCCGTCAACAAGCTGGACTTTGTCCTCCTCGGTCAGAACACGCAGTATCCGATCGAACTCTGGGACGAAATCAGTTATTGGCAACCCGTCTGGCTTTGGTTGGCCAAATAAAGCAGCAGAAAATACAGCATTCGAGCTTATGATTTCAAGCGTGGAAGCGGAAAGTACCATCATTCCGGCAATATGCGGGAAGCTTGATATTCGTAAATCGCATGGGCCATCACCTTGAGTTACGGTTGCTGGTACATTGATCCCGCCGCCACTGCGCGCTGTGAATCGTTGAAGGTCTTTCGATTTCGCCCAGTCGACGTTGTCGTTAGCATCGCCGAGTCCTGGGAGACGAGGTATTAAAACCCTAATGCCTATTTCTGGCTTGGCTCTATCTTCACCCCAGATCGCTTCGACAGCTCCGGTAGCCTCGATCACCTTATCTTCTTCATCTACCTTGAGATATGCAACATCTTCAGATATCTCCTCAAGCACCCAGATCAGACCACCTCGTTTCTCTTTAACCCAAAGGCTTGCTGATCCTGTCGCGCCGTTGCGTTTTCGTATTGGCACAACGTCACCACAGAGCAGCACGCCACGTGATTTAGTTGGGGCATGGTTCAGGCCTGCTTTGGTAGCTCTCTTCTTAGTGAAGCTAGATCCGCTACCATCATCGGTGTGTGCTCTGCGGTTCGGGATCTGGCGAGATGATGGTTTGCTAAGAAGCTGGGCTGTGATACCTTTACCCGTCGCCGTTGTTGGGCTTGGGCTGGTACGCTGGGTTTTGCTATATGGATGCCTGGCCCTGGCTGCAGCATCCGAGCCTGGCGCTCTTATTCGCTCCTCTAGCCAACCCCTCCAGTCCTCCCGAACTACCTCGAGAATTCCAAGCTTCCGCACCTCTGCCTTTGTAACGCCAAACACTAGACATGCAAGATCATTAGCAGCAAGTATGGTCCACGGAGCGTGAGCTTCGGTCGTGAAAATTGCTTGCGCAGCTGGTACCCATCGATGACCATGGACTGCTGGACCGTGAGCAGTTGGACCCCTTGGAGGCAAATGGCCAGATGCGAGGAGGCTAGTCGGTGAAAGGGAGTGATCGCCGTTTGCGATTTCACTGGCAGCATAAGGCCTCGCCAAGGTTTCTATGAGCTTGTTTTGAAGTGATAGCGGTAAAGTGTCGGTATAGTTACGTTTGAGACTCCCGCGCTCATGTGGTAAAGAAGACACCCGCGTCGCCGAGTGAAACATACCGGCAGTCTCTTGTGCAGTGATCTCGACCGGAGATAGGTCTTCTGCTCGCATAGAGGGTGATCCCCCTTGAACATTGCCTCCTTCACTATCACATGCCACGCGTGCATCTCTGTGGATCTCGCTAGTCGTTTCGCCCAGTCTGTCGACTCTCGCAACCTGTGGGGTGGCAACTGCATCTAGGTTTACTGGACTCTCTGAGCGGGCTACGAAGCTCTTCTCAAAGACATTCATCCCGTCAACGCCCGCGGGTCCAGTCAAAGGGCCATTGACAGCCCCTGAACTATGGGCTTCTCCAGTACGTCCTAGTAGATTCGCTCGCGCTAAAAGTTCCATCATACTCTGTAACTCTGCATCTCCGCTCACTTTAGCTTGTGCACTGGCTAGGCCTGGATTTCTCGCCGCCCATCCCAATCTATCCCGTATAAAGTCTATTGATTTCTTCAAAACGGTCTGCCGATCGTGCAATAAGTCTTCTGTTTGGTGGGCAAACGAAAAGGAATGGAGTGACTCGGACGGAAATCGAGAAAGGTCTTCACGGAAGTTGAGCGTAGGAGATGCAGGACCGGCAGAACCGATAGTGGGAGCACCTCGTGTAGAACGTAAGGAAAGCGTCATCGAGGAGGACCTTGGAGGTGAGGTGACGATGAAGGAAGATTCAGGAGAGGGTGGAAGCGTTGGAGCTCGAGATAAAGGTTGCTGCCGGATTCGTCGCAGCCCAGAGGATCCAAGTCCATGTTCGTGCTCCGGCATGAGGGGTGATCTACCCATTAGGTCGTACTCCATGATGGAGCCCGCATCGAATGAAAACCGTATCCTCGTCGTGTCCGCTGCCTTGACTGATTGTGCCAAGAGATTACCCGTACTTCTATTTTTCGGCAATGACAGATTGTCGGCTGGCGTTCTTGATATACGCTGATCTGATGCGTTCTGCTGGGAAGTGAAACCACCTGCAAGTGACGCAGTCAGCCCCAGGCACCGCCTCGATGACGGCTAGGTCAGATAAGGTGAACTCACCATGATTAAGGACATCCGCCTCGGGCATGCTTGATGCACAGAGAGTGGACCGTTCTCCGGCTTCAAGGATCGCTGGCGCAGCAAACGCCGCTGGAGGAATGAAGCAACAGGAATATCTATTGCGTCTTTGTATACATGGGAGTCTATTTCGGTAGTGACAAAGGCCGCCGTGCGCTGCAGGTAGCCGACAGGGATGTAGGTAGTAAGAAGGCCTGCTGTTGCGTCGTAGCAAGGGATAGTAAGCATGTGACGGTCGCAGGAGATCCGCTTCAGATGACCTTTAGAGAAGCATATTCTTGAGCCAGCTGGTAGCCTTGAGACAAGGGAGAAGTCTCAAAGTATTCCCCGGGAAATGTCCGAGAGATGTGGTAATCTGTCAATGAAGAAGATGAGGTGGCGGGGCATTTGATAGCGGGTCGCTCCAGAGATGAAATTCTTAAAGCCGCCCCGGTGCTGTAGTCTTTCTGTAGAGTACGTCACGTAAGCCTTGGACAAACATCTACATCTACATTTGCTTTCAGCGGATATGATCGTATCGTCAAGATCCGATCTCGCGGTCCACGACGAATGCACTATGACGTGGATCGGCTGATTGGCAATGGTCTTGTACCGCGAGCAAACCTAACGCCGGGTACGGGACCGAAGTACTTTGCTTACAGTATGTAATATTTGTACCATCTTTCAAGCCGAACTAGGGCAGTCCTCTCTGAAAGGCGTGAGAATCAAAAGCATGCTGAGAAGATAAGTCGCACGGCATCAGTCTGCCATATCATCTGGCTGCGCTTTAAGGAACCCACTACTCGTCGCCTTCGGAACACGTTTCATTTATATATGATCGCTTTGTAGCTTGTATGTCCCCAAAGCTTGAGTGAGAGTAGGACACGTACGCCTCCATCGATCTCAGAGAGACCGGCATCTATTTACACCAGAATAAGAATCTTGCTAATATCCCGCAGTTGATTGCCGTCTATGTCTTTAAAGCCTGTTAAGGAGCACGTCACAGCATATCAGCTTTTATCTTTGATGCCCCTCAAGCTACCAAGAGTAAACCCTTCCTGGTCCGGACCCACGCCTTTCCTCCCTCCAGGGTCATCCGCATGCTGAGGCTTGTCATCGCCAAATAAAAATCCTGCCTTTCCCCTCGCATCACTTTCCCTTTTCATCTCGGGAGGGAATGGGGATGCTGCAACAAAGCTCGACCGGCGTTGGTCTTCGCCAAGCATCCAGGAAAAAGACGACTGTGCAAGTGATGGGCGTGGATGATGAAAGGGAGACGGCTGTGTTGTAACCGCAGAGCTGGCTTGAGGCTCAGGAGTAGGCCTGATTGCTGAACTTTTTCCATCGCTGGAAGCCACATTAGGATTTGCGACTTTGAGATCCTCTGGAACCTGCGATGTTGGCTGCGCAGCGATTGTGTCATCTACCAGTCCAGGTACGGCCGCACTGGTCGGCTGTGCAGCACTCTTCGCCCTGACGGGACCTGTTGGAGGATGTAAAGGCTCTCCAGGCAACGGTAATGGCATTGCAGAATCTTCGAGATAAACCTGAACAAACTGAACTTTGGCAACTGCTAGGCTAAGCGCGTCTACATCAACTTTTGAGTTTTCTTCCGCAGCAACTTTTTGATGATCCCAGAGACTTTTCAGGCTATCCTCAAGCATCTTTGCCAAAGCCTTATTGCGTTCTTCAAGAAAATCGATTCGCGAGGCGATCTCAGATGTACTCGCAGAAACAGCGTTGGCATCTCTGAGGGAAGGATGAAGAATACTCACGCCTCGACGCGGTGGGTTGCCAGCTTGTAAGAATTGGACATTCTTCTTCACCTCACCAATTGCGCCTCTGATGATACCTTCGACTCCACCTTGTTCTTGAAGGAATCTTGCCGGAGAGGGTAACGGCAAAGACGCCCTGTTAGAGTTCGCTGCCTTCGCGTGGGACCCATCCGAGGGTCTCTGCGACTTGGCCTGCACAGCGACAGTCCTGCCAGCCCTTACCGGTAAAGAAGATTCTAGTCCCGCATTCTGGGTCATCGTTCTCCTCCTAGAGTAATGGAATACGATATGACTGCCACCCTCAAGCGTAAGGTTGTTCTGGAGATATAGAGCGTCTTTAACGAAACCTGACGGCGATGCTGATGGTTGGGGGTATCGTAAGAGTAATGTCAGAGCAGTTGAATAGTCTGCTTCGAGAACTGTAATCTACAGTCTCAGCATCTTTGACATCAGAGTTGCTGGCAGTTAGTATGAACTCACGCTCCCAACGGATACGTAGCAACATTGCAACGCACACCAGGTCTACTATATCCAGAGCTGGATCTTCTGCGAACAAGGAATCCCAAAACAGTAGCACATCGTCGAAAGGAAACTCGCGTCCAAATAGAAGCCGTATCCACCTTCTAGAACATGTTTAGTAGGCTCCATGGGTCGATTAAATTGAAAGCCAGGACTTACATCAAGAACACCTGGGGAAGAACTTCAATCTCTTTCAGCCAGTCCGCAAGTTGAGGGTCCGCTTTTGCCAGTAAGTCTTCATGAATGCGCTGACTTCGTAGTACGATTGGCGATCGGTTGTGTGGTGCTGTAGTTCTCCCAGAAAGTGCTGCCGTCGCCCTCGGACCTTGCCCACCAAGCTCGTAGAAGGACTTTGCAGTCTGCATGATGACGCTAAAAATGGTGAAAGCATCATGCTCAATGTGGACAGAATCTAGAGTAAATCTCATCAGTCCCTCGCTATCCGGACTGCCGATCGAATTGTCCGATGTCTTTCTCTGCACCGCATCTCTTTCTATGACCCAGAGGACAGGTGCAAGGAGTTCATGCATCCCTTGCCGATAGCCGACATCCTGGTTGAGCTTGCAATATATGAAGAGTATGTCTAGGAGCATCGTCTGTGTAGTTGGTTCACGAAAGTAGAAATTGTCCGGCATGCAGCGTTCCACATCTTGGAATATCTCGGCTCTAAGAATTTCATCTTGACGTAGGGTATTCCAAGGAGACTTTCAAGACTTAGTGAGAGGTCAGACCCAATTCTTTCGACATTCGGTTTGGAGGTAATCCCTGGTCAAGGGGAGCCCGGCTACGGCGAAGGAAACCTGCTTGGCTCACCTTATCATCGACCGTCAGTGGGTCTCCCGTCGATTCAAGGTCATCTGGGTGTTCAATATCATGGAGAAAATGTTCGCGAAGAGCGGAGTATGCGCTCCTCGAGTCTGAAAGTTTTTTCGACCATGTTGATCGGTCAAGGTTCTCGAACAGCAAGAATGCCTGTATTGGATTAAATTAGTCCATGCCTGCCGAGCTGACACAATCGAACAAGGAGGGTCGTTCACCTTCCAGCACACTGATCTAAGGCCGACTATACACGGACTTTCCCCACTGCTATCTTCGACGGCAGCCTTCAGTTCAGAAAGGCTCGATTTATCAGCAAGTGTAAGCTCCCATCTCTTCCTGATCCTTTTGGTCAACACATGCATGCTATGATTAGGGCAAACACAGCTCACCTGCAGTCGTCCAATGATCTCATCGTACACGTGGATAGTAATTACTGCAGTAGCTCAAGGCATACGTACATGTACAGCTTGCACAATGTACGAGTACTCCTACGTTGCTGTTAATAGACGGCAATTACCGAGGACCGTCTACTCCACGTAGAGTACTCACGTGGAACCCCTCGACATACTATTCCTCTCAAAACAATTGTTGCAATGTTGTGTCCAACTTTTATCTGTTTGCCTACTAGCATTCTGTGCTAGCAAAGGCTCTGGATCCGTTGCATAAGGTATGATACAGACCCAGCTTTCGCCGCTGTGCGGTCTCGACTTTGTGTTTGTTCCGGCGAGCTCTACCTAGCTATGAACGATATTGTTGGAATCGTGGTCTTTTCTCTGTGATCAACTCAAGGCCTTATATTTCATACTAGACGCCTGCCAAGTCTTCAAGATGTCATCAAAATTACTCGCCCAATTTGACGTTTATTATCAAGCTTCTTCGGAGGTACCGAAACCATCCCCTTCGACATCTTTACCCGGAGCGAACACCAACTCGGTCTTCGATGACCTAGCTTCTCTAGATAAGCAATCCGTGGAGCAGTCAAACAAGTTGTTCGGTAAGGCTACGGGTGAGCCACTGTCATGGTCGGAAAATGACGGTAACTTGAAGACGTTGCAGCCAAGCAATGTCGGCCAGCTCAAGAACACCACTGATTCTGGACGCAGTCAGTCATTCGACAAGGGGTCAGGGGCAGTGGTGTCCAAATCTCGTCGTGACCCGGCTGAGAACGAGAGTAACACTGACGTACTCTTTGATGCGCTGGAAGAGATGAGAATGGTAGATGAGGAGGACGAGTTCGGCGACTTCGAGTCTGGCGACCTCGTCCCACCAACAAAAGCTTCAAATTCATCCACAATGGCTGCGAGTAATGCATCATCTTATGACGATGTTGCGCAAGGATTTCAAGGGCTGACGCACGACTCAGCATCTTCATCTCATGCTGAACCACGGAATCCGTTGCTTTTACAAGAGCGCAATCCTTTCGAGGAGCTATTGATCTCCACGGAGCATGTGACCGAAAGCACTGATGTTGAGAGCGCGGCCACCCCTGTCACTGCATGGCCATCCTACGTAGTCTCAAGCACACAGTCGTACGAAGATAGCTCCGCAGATGGAGCTATTCTAGATGATGGATGGGGAGACTTTATTGGCCCGGCGGGCACAGCTTCTACAACAAAAGATACGTCAAGACATAGCAGAGACGAGATGATTGGATTTTCAGAATCTCGACCTTCGAAGCGTCTACCATCGACGCTGACAGCAAAACCCGCTCCCTTCGTTACGGGAAAGTCCTCCGCTATATCCAATCTCTCAACAGACGATGCGAAGCCGCTATCGATTACCAAACTCAAGAGCCCATTGGTAAAGGCTGAAATACTACCGGTATCAAGTCCAGACGGGACGAGACCTTTGGAGTCATCACCAGCCCCTCCAAACATCCCTCCTCCGTCAATATTACTACCACTACTCACCACAATCTTCCAACACCAGTGCAAGACTCTCGACCCATTCAAAGACCAAGCGCCATCCCCCTCCTCCACCATCGAATCCGTCCATGACTTACTGATAACCATAACCGTCGCCGCCCGCATAATCGCCGGTCGAAAGCTGCGCTGGAAGCGCGACACGCTACTAGCCCAAAGCATGAAAATCGGGCCCGCACATTCCGGCAAGGCGGGCGGCATGAAGCTCACCGGCATCGACAAAGCCGAGAGTCTCAAAGAAGACCGAGAAGTTGCGGATGTGGTGCGAGTATGGAAAGAGCACCTCGGCCGAATCCGGGCTGCGGCTGCAGCTGTCAAGTCAAGTGGAGCTGGGACGTCGATGTCGATACCGACTCTTGCAGAGAGCATGCTGGTAAGGACGGCAAGGGAAGGGGAAGGTGCGCTGACTGCGATGAAGGCGTGTGCGCTGTGTGGGCTGAAGAGAGAGGAGCGAGTTGACAAGGTCGACGAGCGGGTCGAAGACAGTTTTGGTGAGTGGTGGGTTGACCATTGGGGACACGTCTTGTGTAAGGGGTTTTGGGATCAGCACCACAATCGGCTCCGGCAGCGATGAGCCTAGGATGTCAACTTGATGAGTGGGTTACTACAACACTACTGAAGACTGTATCGCACCCTTGACTGCTAAGGGAAAAGCTTTGCCTACACTGTGAACATCTGATGATAAGCACTCTGTGAGGTACCTTTATCTACAACTGCATGTAGTTGGTATGCACCTGAAAGTTCTGAGCAAGAACATGGGACATGGAACTAGTGTGTATTGCCGGTGCAGGTGCGGGCAAGGGTTGGGACAAGGCGGTGGGGCGGGAGCATAGAAAGTTGAGGGAGGTGTTGATGGTCGTCCGGAATTGCTGGTTCACGGCATGCTTTCGATTTCGATGGCATAAGATGTACGATTATAGCGTTCACGTTGATGTGAGGCATTTCAATTTTCGAGTAATCCTGGAGCCGACGCGTCACTCGAGTGATGGATGATTTTGCATCGTAAGAGTGGTCAACGTTCTTTCGATAATTTCTCGCTCAGATACAGCCTCAGCTACGTATAGATACATATCAGTGAGAGGCTGATGTGAGGGAGATAGACGGCGAGAAACTCGAGTAGTGAAGCTCGAAGGAGAGAGAGCAAAATGTGAGCGCAGTAAAGAGATAGTTAAGTGTTGGGGAATTATGAGTAAGGTCTTCAAGACCTCCAAGAGCCTAGGCGCAACGACCGCGAGAAGGCTGGGGGTTCAAGTGTGGAGAGCAGCTTTACTTTTGTGAGGAAGCAGAGAACATACGGGATAATGAAAGATGGCAATGACAGACACCGACAAGAGCTCTAGGCATGAGCCAAGGCAAGTCAGACTTGAACCATCGCTGAATCGAACAAGACATCATAAGTCGTTACCGCAGGCTGTGCAGCGAGAGAAACCACATTTTAACGAAATGTCAGGCTCGAGAAATCGTGAGAAGGTCCGGAATACCGACAGGCAACCATGACAGTAGTTCTAGGAGAATGGCAATGATAGCGCTTTTAGGGTAGGAAAGACATGATCGGCCGTTGAAAGTGAGAAAGTCGGTCTTGGGTCTATGTTGCCACCGCTGATCCACACGCCCTCAAGCTTGCGAAGAAGGTTCCTGGCGAGAGAAGGCCAGCCAAATTGCAGAAGCCCTAGTCGTGAGAGCAGGCTCCCGATCCGAGAGCTGCCAAATTAGATCCTCCTATCTGCAACCTCTGGCGTATTACTCTTGCGGTTGCTGGCTTCTCCGCATCTTTTCCGCCTCCAGATTCTCGTAAAGGAGGTATAATGCCTTCTCGTTCGCACTAGCGATTCCCATGATCGTGAACATCCTCTCCCCAGTTTCATCATGCGGAGCTTTCGCAATAGAGATGCGAGCGCCAGAGCTTTTGCGTATCTCGCTGATCTTGCTCCCGCCACGTCCAATGATGCAACCAACCATGTCCGAAGGAATGCTAATATTTTGAGTCTGGATCTCTTCCCCGTCCTCGGTGGTCATAGGCGGGCCACGATTTGCTGCATCAGAGTTTGACCGTCGATTGTACGATCCTCCTGGATTATCACTAAAGTCGGCCCCGTTGCCGGTGCGGTTATAGGAACGGTTACCACCACCAAAGCCAGAACCTCCAGCAGCGCTGTTCAAAGGACCACCACGCCCAGCTTCGGCTCTCACGGCCGGATTGTAGAGGACAGTCCCAGTACCGCGCTGCCAATCATCGACCAGGCACTTCCCAATCTCCCAAACGGCCTTCTGGATCCCGTCTGGTGTGCCTTGAACCTCGACGATTCGCTCGGTAGATTGAGGTAGCATCTCCTTCTGAGCAACCATGCGGACGCCAGAAACGTCTTGGATGTGCTTGATCTTCAGACCCTGCCTTCCAATGATCGTCCCCATTTGGTTATGCGAAATCAGAAGACGGACAGCTGTTGAAAGCAACGCCAATTAGCAGGTTTTCTTTAGAATGTACGACAACTGCATAGATATAGACTGAAAAAGATCACGGACAGTCTGCTGCCCGGTCTGTCTACTCTGACATGAAAAATGAGTGAGCAAGTCGGTTGACTTACGATGCGTGCCATTCGTAGAAATGACCCCGCCCATGCCCATCTGTGGTGCACCCTCCAATAAGCCTTTAGCTACAATAGCATATGCCTTGGATATCCCTTCCAATGACCCGGTGACCGTCAAAACACGATCATGGACGCCTTGAACAACTTTGCTAACTCCAGCCTTGACGCCTGTTTCTTCACGGAGGTCGGCTACGTTCTTTCCGGCTTTACCAATGATCACCCCAGCTTCCTTTGAGGATACGATTGCACGTAGTGTTAGCTGCGATTGAGCATACTCCTCATCCGTCCTAGGCGCAGGTTCACCATCAGGACCCACGCGGTTGTCATCGCCAGCTTCATTCACTCCCAGACGATTCATCGAATCTGAAAGAACCGAGGAATCCTCATTTCGAACATCTGCAGTAGCCATACTGGTTAGAGAGCTTTTGAAGTACAGTGGACCTCTCTCCTCGCGTCTGCTGCAGAGGGAAAACTGCTACAAGGTGGCACGTCGATATCTGCGAGTAGACGTGTGTTAAAGCTTCGTTGCTAAGCTACAACAACGTGTGCAGCCTTTTCTGAAAGTTGTTGAGCTTGTAAGGTCCTGTCAGCTTCTATGAATATCAGAAGCTCTTATATTGACTCTAACATACCAATAACACTGGCTTCCAGGATGGCAGAACTGAACCAGGAGGCGAATGTTCTGGGAAAGTAGGATCAGATCTGGACGGAGAGCATCTAGAGGGGAGTGACGGAGAAGGAGCGAGAAGAAGGTCGGTGGTAGATTTCGGCAGCTTGGTGAATGTCCAGAAGAATCGCGTGGTGGTTTTCCCATCAAAATTCTGGCGAACAAATCTGCACTAGCCCCGCATTGAAGAACCATGAGCCAACCTCCCATTTTGCAGCACACGAATGATATCTACGTCCTATATCAAGACATCACTACAATGAACTCTTCTTTGACAAGGTCTTCTGACTTGTATTCTAGAAGGACTTCATAGCATCCAGCATGTTAGAACATGTTTCTCATGCATCAGTCTTGGTCTCTACGAAAAACTTTCTTATGTTCATGCCGCCGCACAAACTCAACAGCGTTTCACTGTCTGCGGTCGAGATGTTGCTGGCACGGCCGGCAGGTTGTTCAGTAGAGCGCACAGCTTTGTCATGACCGTCTAGTGCCTGCGCAAGACTAAATGTCCACTATGAGCTTGACCTAAGCCGAACCGATGCTTTACAACCCAAGAGTCTCCGACGTCCTTGGTCAGGTTTATTCTCCGACAGGTGGGTTCACTTTGCTGCAGGCCATCGGCAGATCGACTGGACCCCATCCAAGAGATCAGTGGGGGCATCATCCCCATGAGCCTCTAGCCGTCTAGTAAACCCTGAACAATGCGAAGGCACGCTACGGCGGAGCTTTCCCAGTTATGCAGTCTCCACCCAACAGGGAAATAGACCTTGCTCGGCCGGACACCAAAAATGCAGGTTCTTCGTGGTTACAACTACATCGTAAGTATATACAGCAAATCAGAGGATTCTGAGAGACCCGGAAGATTTTCGCTCGTGCATACGTGCACTTCCCTTGCGGCTTACTTATGGACCTCGAATACAACTTTCTGTACCTTCATTTTGTCGAACAGATCATAGCCTTCCTCAGCCTGCGACAGAGGCATGATCTTATCAGACATGAAACTATATCGTTACGTCAGCTTCTTTCCGTCAACCAGCTTAGAACGCCTTACCCTAAGAGATGCTGCTTTTGCTTCAGCATATCGAGTGCTTGAGGGAATATCGAACGGACTGGGCACCTGCCCATCTGAATTCTCAGATTCTTGCCATACGCCTGATTGCCACTCCATGGGATCTGCACAATTTCAGACACTCATCCACCAGCCCTGCAAAGTGGGTACATACCTCTCCATTGTGCACGCCAACGCTGCTAATGACACCCCACGGTCTAAGAAGCTCAAATCCCATCTTCAGCGCCGCACTCAACCCGACTACCTCGATAATCACATCAGCTCCACGACCGTCGGTTAGCTCCTTCACCCGCTTATCAAGGCCTTCTCGATCTGTCTGAAAGTTCCAAGATTCTGCACCCAGAGACTTCGCCAAATCGAGCCGCGACTGGACAGAATCGACCGCAAGGAGGTGCTTCGGCTTATACGTTTCCGCATTGATCACGGCGCAGAGCCCAACAGGCCCACAGCCGACGACAACCACCGTAGCGTCCGCGACCTGCTGCTTCGACAAATCCTTGAAAGCGTTATGCGCAGCGAAATAACCTTCGCTCAAGTCAGTCTGCGTTTGCAAACACAGGCGAGGGAGTAAGTACCGGTTGGGAAGATATCGGCCATCAGGACCAGGGCGTTGTCTTCGATACCCTCCGGAGCTTTCATGACCGTCGCATCAGCGAGCGGCACCCGAACCTGCAGCAAAGTCAGAAGACCCGTTCCATCGCGTTAATCTATGGAACCGTACGTATTCTGCCTGAGCTCCATCAAGGGCCGCAGTCCCGAATAGCATGCTCTTAGCGCATCGCGAAGAGTATCCATTTTTGCAGTAGTAGCATTCACCACTACTCCACATATCAACAACTTCAACACTCGATTAGCCGCATGACTGGATCATACCAAGAGACGGTAAACGGCGAAACGACCTGGTCTCCTTTCTTGAAGTTCTTCACATCCGACCCGACCTCCTCCACAGTCCCGGTAAACTCATGGCCTACAAAGCTGTTAGCTCGACATCATCCACGACGCCCGGAACCTTGCTGCTTGCCCATTATGAACCCCGTCGGACTGGGTTGGTGACCGCGAAAGACATGGAGCTCGCTGCCAGCAGAAACGAGAAATCGTCAGGGTTCCGCGCATGAGGATAAATGTTGCTCTTTCAGGACTGACTGGCTTACCTCCCGCAAAGCGCCGAGTAAATAACCTTGACAATGATATCCGTTTGGTCCTTAATCTTGGGAAGCGGTCTGTCTTCTAGAGCTATCTTGTGGGGGCCCTTGAAGATCACCGCGCGCATTGTGTCTTTCGCCATGGTTGGTGGTGGTGTAGATGCTGTTAGTCGTCGATGTGAACGAATTCGAAATTTGCAAAAGATCGATAGCAGTTGAGGAGATTGCGTTTGGGTAGTAGTTCTGAGAACGGAATACCAGGAGATGAATGAGAAAAGAGATTTGGCTGCCCCTCATGGGATCTACAAACGTACGAGGAGCTCCCGATGTCAATGCCCCGCAATCCGGCACAGCGGTACTCCCAAGACCGCGGAGTAAATTCGCCCGCACGGTCCAAGCCTCGTCACAGCCCTGTACTCACATCTAATCTGCGCATGGTATTATTGGCCTGCAGTCTCCATAATAATTCCAAACTCGAGCCGTACTCATGACCGGATTTCAACGATCGTCTTCGCTTCCTGAATACACTCTCACCTAGTTCTGGTGCTTGCACGTGGTCAAATACCTAGTGATCTGATCGCCTGGCATCTCACAGGCGTTTGTGCAGCATTTCAAGACGGAGCTTTCATTGAAGATTTGAGCTCGGAGCTTGGATTTGATATGCGAGCAAGAATAGATCCCTCCTGCAATGTACGGAGTACCTACACCAGCCGCCTTGCCTACATAACGCCTATTGATCCAGATAACTCCCCATTTCCCCACTCCACCAGGATCCGGACGAGAAGCGAAAGCTCCGGACGGTGCTTGCCCGCGATCGACTTAACAGTGAAGCCACCGCTGAGCTGACCGCGCCAGAGTGTCAAGCTCAGTACACGGCACAAAGCAGCTCGGCCTCGAGAATGTAATTCCCCTCCTTGTATTTCTCCGAGCTCTCATACGCCTTGTCGTACTTCCACCCCACCGTCTCCTTGCACTGCCGGCAGTTGATGTCGCGGACGATGTGTCTGCCCGTCGTCATGTTTCGCTCGACGGCTTCGGCTTGGGTGATGTTGACGACGGCGTTGAAGAGGTAGGCTTTACCGTGCTGGCCTCGGAAGTTCTGTGGGAGGAGACGGGAGGGTTAGTTGGGGTTTTGACGGCAGTGTTTCGATAAAAGGGTTTTGATATTACGGTGAGGTTGGGAGGGCACTCACTCGACTCATGATTGCGTCGTGGTTCGCCAGGTGCGTTTTGCAGTGCTTGCAGCCGAATATGCGGTCTGAGTTTAGGTAGACGTTGTATGCCAACCCCATCGTGGGCTTGGCTCGTATAACTTGTTGACCTCCGCAGATGTTCAAGCTATGAGACCGATAGTTGGGACTGGGGTATAAAAGCGGAGACGCTGTGCACCTGCCAGTAACAAACACCTCCTTAAGGACCGTAGAGAGAGGTTCTGTCCCGGCAATGTGAAAGTTAAGGAGTATGATTGTGAAGTCGATGCGGACCGAATCTCGTGATCCAGTCACAAGGAGGATCCCGTGTTGTAATCACCCGGTAGTCTCTTGCGTTACCCTTGCGGTCGTGTCTCCGGGGACTGAGAGTCTTGAAATGCCTGGTAGTCTCAAAGATAGCTTGCTGTTTGTTCTTTTGCTACGAGCACACAAATACCTTTGTGCCAGAATGCTCAGCTTCTGCTGACGATAGTGCTCGGTGAAGCTGCTAGAAGGAGGTAGGTGGGTACGAGAGGAGCTGTTTACTGTGTTGATTCGAAATTGTGTGATCAGATGCGCTTTATGCCGAAGTTTGCTTTCTTGACTCGAGCACTGAGTACATTAAAGAGCGGACGGTCAAAGCTGATATGGTAGTGTTTAGTAATGAAGTGGGGGATTGTGGCTGTGAGCTTAAGCATACGGATAAAGGGGAACTTCTATACTACCCCCAAGCTAAAATATATGACCATACCCTACTTACTAAGCAGTCCTATGCATTTGATGCATAACTCCTATTATTAGAATCAAAACAAAGCTAATTCACGTGTCTAGATGTCCTGTTTTCCTGATGTGTCTGTTCTGTCACTCTTTCTTCTACACCTCACTGTTATCTTTACACCTTGCTGTCTCTCATAAATACTATTCACAACTCTTCCTCAGTCATTGAGGTCTTTTAACAACATTTATTTGCTTTGAAGAAAGTCCTCAGCCTCTCAAAGACTGAGTGAAACATCTTCTGACCCTATGTTGACAATATATGAACAAAGAAGAAGGCAAATACTGTAAAGAGAAGACAGACAGCATATTACCTTTGTTGACTTCACTTCAAAAAGAATTGAGAATTTGAGAAGAAGACTGCTGCTTAACAACAGTGACAGAAGTTCTCTCAGACAGCAATTAGCTGTGAAATGAAGATGCAGATAGTGTTTTGAAGAGAGAAGAATATAGTGAAAGTGAAAAGACTGAGTGACTGTCAACAACACTGTCATTTCTTAAAGAACTCAAACTAAATCAAACAGAATTCTGCCTGTTATTTTCTTACTGTTAATGAGATAGTTAAGAGCTATGCAGTTGCTGCTGTCTCACAAAATCTGTCAGCAGTTAATTGTTTAAAGAAGCAACTACTATTGAAGAAGACAGAAAGTCATTAGTTAAGTTTGAAGAACTATCACAATGCTGAGGCTGCTTATAAGAAACAGAATTTTAATACTCAATAACAAGAAGGTCTGAAGAAATGACAACAACAGCAATAAAAGACTGAAGAATGACTGAATAAAGAGAGCTGACATATAAACAATATACAAATAAGTCTCTTTCTCAAGTACAGCAGCTACTAATTACTGTACTGAATAGACTGTTTGAGCTTGTGATGATGAGCTTTTTAATGAACTGATATTTGCTCATTCATTATGTCTACAAATTCTCTGTCAACAAAAGCACTTTGTTGTGATGAACTTAACACACAACATCAATTGAATAAGATGATTGCTGTACAATTTAATGATTCAAAATGAGCAAGAAGACTGAATATCAGAAGCACATATTCTGACAGCTTATGAGAACAGTAATATTGTTGCTGCAGGGCTATGTTAAATAGGTGACTCTTACTGTTACTACTTTATACTAATCACTTGTACTTCTACTTTTAAATTAAAGCATGATGTTAGAATCACTGACATCTTCACTACATGCTTACAAACAACTTTGCTGATAAGCAATGTGCTGTTCAAAAGACATTTTGTGACCTTGAGACTGATGAACAAGAGGTTAATCATCTTCTCTGCAAAGTTCACTTTCTTTGCACCATTCAGAAAGCCCTCACTGATGAGGTTAACTCAAAAGCACAAGAGCATCTTCTTGCTGCATTATACAATCAAAAGACTTCAATCAGATGTGAGAAGTCAATAAATGCAGCTATTGATGCTGCTTTAAAGAAACAAAAGGCTTATATTAAGAAAGAGTGATGAAATACTTAAAAGAACTGATGTTACAGTCAGACTGTAACCAGCTAGTGTGTTCTGAAGAATACACAGAGAAAGTGTATACCTGAACATAAGCTCACACAGCTTTATATGCTTGTGATGAGCTCAGTGAGATGATAGACCTTTGATAGGTCTATTGGCTCTGTTGCTCTATAGTGAGCAAAGTGAGCACAGTGATTCTATGATATATAGTAGAATCATTTCCTCTATGAAAATGGGTTGTGTTCAACTCAATACAAGTTACCAACTACTGGTTTACTCTACACTGCACACTGAGACTCTTATATCAACAAGCACAAATCTTTAGCTTTAATATCTGAGGTAGCTCAGATCAAAATGTAACACTTTGAACATTCTTACAATATAAAAATGACAATCAGTGCGCAGAAGTCAGCTTTAACAAGTTAAGTCAACCTTCAAGACCTTCAACAAATGATCAATGTACTTAAGGTATTGACATTTGATGCATTCACAGATGAGAAAGAGAAGCTGCAAGCCTTCTTGATCAAGCTTGAGTTATATATCAAATTCAATCAGGCAAAGTTCAGGTTCAAAATGAATAAAGGTCTGTTTACTGTATTGTATCTCAAGAATGCAGCATTTGATTGAATTGACCTCAAACTGCATAAGTTTCTCAACAAGACGCTGAAGAAACAGATGAACAATAAGAAATTCATATTTGATAACTATAAGAAGTTCAAGAATGAGCTTCAGAGAGTCTTCAAAGTAGTTGACAAAAAATGAGCAGCAGAAAGATGACTTCACATTTTAAAGATGAATAAGTCAGCAGTCAAGTATGCAGCAGAGTTTCAGTGAGTTGCGGCCTTAACAGATTGAGACAATGACACTTTAGTATTGCAATACTATTGAGGACTCAATGAAGCTATTAAAGATGAGATAGTCAGAATGAATTGACCTGAGAAGCTTCAAAATATGATTGATATCTTCATCAACATTGACAGTCAGCAATAAAAACAACAAATGAAGTGCACAGAACACTATACATCAAAGATGTAAAAAAAACATCATACCCTCAGAAGAGATAACCCTATGAACCTTGATGTGATTGAGAAGCACTGTGAGCAGCAATCACAAGTGAAGCAAGAACAGTGCATGAGCAAGCTTTATAAGCCTCAATTCTGATGAGCAGAGACTTGTGAATGTTATAACTGTGAAAAGCTCAGACACCTTGCAAGAATCTGCAAGAAACCTCAACAAAAGAGAAAAGAAGTTGCAGCAATAAATACATGTGTAGTGCATGACACTTTGAGCTGAACAGTCTGCTACAACAATATGTGCTGAACACATATGAGCAGCAAAGACAGAGTCAAATGATATTCACAGAAACTCAGAAAAGAACAAAACAGTTATGACACAACAGGTCAACTGAAGAAATTAGCTATTTTAAAGAAAGCTGAAATCAAAGAAACTGATACTTGTGAAACTCAGATAGAGAAAGACTACAGTAATAGCATCTGAACAGCTCTAAATTCAGATGCAGACTCAAAAGATGTTGACAGCTGAGAAGTCAACATGAGACTCAAAATGAGATATGAGCACCCTGAGAATCAGTGTCAAAAGATGCGTCAACAACTGCTAAAAAAACAGCAGAAAGAGCTCAAGAAAAAAGTTGATGACCTTGAGAAGTGACAAAAAGAAATGAAAGAGGCAAGAGCATGCTTAAAACTCAACAAGTTGATGAAAGATGTATGAATGATAATCAACTCAGTATTGAAACAACTTGTGTGAAAAACTAAAAGCCACAAAATTGAGATCTGTTTACTCACAGAGTATCTGACATCAGGTGGTGATCACTGAACCTTTTCAGAAGACTATATGTCACTCAAGTTTCTGAATAAAGTGAAAGCACTTCAGAATCAGATTCAGTGAGAATATGATCAGTACAAACTGCGCCTTCACTCAGAACAGTATATTGAGAAAGACAGTGAGGAATACATACAACTGATCATACAAGAGATAGAGCTTAAACAGTTTCAAAACCTCAAGAGAAAAGCAAGTGACGCAGTACAGTTAAAAAACTGCAAGCTTTCTCAAAGAGACTAGAGAACAAGAAGCTTTTAATGTCTCAGAAGAATGACAAGAACCATAAAATATGAGTTGACATTCAGGTTAAACAAAATAAACCTCTGCAAGCAATGGTAAACTCAGAAGCAATCAACAACTACATTTCACAACAAGCAGTAGAAATGCTAGAACTAACACTGCAGCAGGCATTGAAGTCTATGCAGATATATATGATCAATGAAGAATCTGAATGAATAACAGACCAGGTTCATGTTGAAGCCACAATACTAGAAGATTCACAGAAGTTGACATTTGATGTTCTCAACTCAATCAAGTATGACATCATACTAAAGATGCTTTGATTACGCAAAAAGAACTCAAGAATCAATTGAATCAGCAAAGAGTTATACATCACAGTAGATGTGTATGAGATTTCTGAACAACCAAAAATGAGCTTATCAGAGCATAAGTCATGAGATCATGAAATACTGCTATTGAATGACAAGCAGTCAAAATGAATGCCGCTATACTCAATGAGCAAAGATTAACTCAAGAAGGTCAAAACTTACCTTGATGAGAATCTCAAAAGAGAATTCATTAGATCATCAAAGTCACTGACAGAATACTTAATTCTGTTTGTATCAAAGAAGAATGACACAAAGCAACTATGTGTCAACTACAGACAACTCAATGAGATAACTAAATAAGACAGTTATTTCTTACTGTTAATCAGAGAGTTGCAAGACTGATTAGACAAAGTCAAGTGGTTCACAAGTCTAGACTTAAAAGAAGCCTACTACTGAGTATGAGTGAAGAAAGGCAAAGAATGAAAAACGGCATTCTGAACAAGATACAGACACTATGAATACACTGTTATGCTGTTTGAGCTCAAGAACACTTCTGTCATCTTTCAAAGATTAATCAATGACACATTGAGAGAATACCTCAATGATTTTGCAATCACATACCTCAATGACATTTTAATATATTCAGATGACCTTGAGATGCACTGCAGCCACATGCATAAGATACTGAAAAAGCTCAATGAGAGGGCTTTATATGTGAAAAAGTCAAAGAGCAGGTTTGAAACAAAGGAAATTGAATTTCTTGATTATGTTATTCAATCTGAACAAATTGAGAAGAACCTGAAGAAGACAGACACAGTCAGGAACTGGCCTCTGTCAAAACAAGTCAAGAAAGTACAAGCCTTTCTAAAGTTGACAAACTATTACTGAAAGTTTGTACCTAATTATGCAAAGATTGCAGAACCTCTTATGTGACTAACATGCAAAAATGAAAGATGACATTGAGATAAAGAACAGAAGAATGCATTTCACACATTAAAGAAAAGCCTTAATGAAACGGCACACCTGAGAATACTCAATTCAACATGTGAAAAAGTACTGAAAACTGACATGTCAGATTTCACAGTAGGTGCATGCTTGTATCAGATCAAGAATGAGCAACAGAGACTCATAGCCTATCAGTTTAAAAAACTATCAGAACCTGAGAAAAGATATGAGGTTCATGACAAGAAACTTCTTGCAATAGTGAAAGCACTGCAAGATTGAAGACCTTATCTTGCAGATGTTAAGAAGTTTATTCAGATCTACACAGATTATAAAAACCTGAGAAACTTTGCAATAATGAAACAGTTAAATTGATGACAGGTTTGCTGAGCTGAACAGTTAGTCAATTATGAATTTCAGATTCATTACAAAAAGAGTAATGAGAATGATGAAGCAGACACTTTGAGTAGACAGCCTGATCATGAAGAAGTGAAAAAGATTCATGCTGAAATTCTGAGTGAAGACAACAAAGAAATCCTCACAAAAGGCATAGCAGCAATGTACAAGGTGAAGCAAGCTCTTTTGACAGATGAAGAACTAATATGAGTATGTCATGACAGCAAAGTTAATGAACACCTTGAAGTCAAAAGAACTGAGGACCTCATATGAAGAAGATGCAATATCAGTGACCTTAAAGATTGAATCACTGAGTACATTGTCAAATGCAATTCATGTCATAGAAATAAGATTTGAAGAGACAAAAGACATAATGAAGTAACATGACTAAACACATCAAATGCGCCATGAGAGTCAGTTACTATGAACTTCATAATGAAGTTACTGACATCAAAGAATTCGGCATGAGAAGTGAAATTCAACAGTATATTGACTATAGTTGATAGACTGACCAAGTACACCATGTTCATTTCATTCAAGAAAACTGCAACAGCATCAGTATTGATTAACAATCACAGACTATCAAAGAAGTTTATCACTGACAAAGACAAACTGTTCACAAGCAAGTTTTAAGAAACACTCACAGCAGAACTCAGGATAAATCAAAAAATGTTGACGGCATACCATTCACAAATGAATGAACAAAGTGAATGAATGAACCAGACAGTCAAAATGTACTTAAGACACTATGTCAATAGAAACCAGAACAACTGAGTACAACTGTTGCTGACAACACAGTTTGTGTACAATAACACACAAAACAAAACCACAAGAGAAACATCATTTTGAGCAAATTATGAATATAACTCAAAGGTATGACAAGAACCACAAGTGCACAAATCACAAAGTCAGAAAGCAATACTAAACATTGCAGAGATTAAGAAGTTGCACAGAGATCTGACAAACAGGATTCAGCAACAGAAGAAATAAATAACAGAGGTAAAATCTTTTGTGATTGAAGAGAAAGTTTATCTAAGAATAAACAACATTCATGTAAAGTGAAGAAGCAAGAAGTTAAACAACAAGAGCATAAAACTGTTTAAAGTCAAGAGAAACATCAAGAGTTTAAGCTATAAGCTAAACTTACTCAAGAAAATGCAAATACACCTGATATTTTATGTGTTCATGCTTTAGTGTTGCAATCAATTCATATCACTTCAAATCACTGAAATGTTTGTTGAATCTGATGAGAAGTATCAAGTTGAGAACATTTTAAAAAAATGAATGATTAGCAGAAAAACTCACTATCTCATTAAGTGAAAAGAATACAATACCTCAGAAAACATGTGAGAACTCAAAGAGAACCTACTCAACTGTGTGAGAACACTACAGCAGTTTGAGAGAGAGGCCTGAGATCAATAAAGAAGCTAAAACTCATTGACTTCAGTAAGGAATCAAGATTCAGAGAATTGAAGAAGTTTTCCTCATTCTCAGTTCTGTTGTTATCATTGCTCAGTTCAGAAGCAATACAGTAAACTTTGACAACTGCACAAAACTCATTCTGTTTCAAAGTCTTGAAAAGGCAAAGAACCTTTGCATTCAGCTTGAAAAGGTGCTCAGCCTGTTTCACACACTCATTCATAGTCATCTCAAGTTCAGATTTCAGTCAAAGGTGAGTGCAATTCAGAAAATCTAATGATACTGACACACACAGATGACCAAAATGAGTACACTTAAAACACTTTGCATGACCTGTCATAATAATACAAGAAGAAAGAACAGCTGAACAGTGATCACAAGCAGTGAGAAAAGTGAAGCTGAAAGTTGCAATGGTTTTTGCAAGATGAAGACAATTGTGCTGCTTATAAGAAGGCATGACAGTGAGAAAGCTATCTGTCTTTGTACTCTCATTTATATAAACACTAAAGAACTAGCACTTAAAAAAGAAGGAATTGTGTTATGGTCAGACTGTAACTGACTAGTGTGTTCTGAGAAATACACAGAAAAAGCATATACCTGAACATAAGCTCACACAGCTCTATATGCTTGTGGTGAGCTCAGCAAGATGATAGACCTTTGATAGGTCTATTGACTCTGTTGCTCTATAGTGAGCAAAGTGAGCACAGTGATTCTATGGTATATAGTAGAACCATTTCCCCTATGAAAATGGGTCATGTTCAACTCAATACAAGTTATCAACTACTGATTTACCCTACACTGCACACTGAGACTCTTATATCAACAAGCACAAATCTCTAGCTTTAATATCTGAGGCAGCTCAGATCAGAACATAACAACTGAGTAAATTATACATGTTGTCACAGCAGTCTTCTTCTTCAGATCTCATCTACAAATGCTGTAAAGTTCTGACATGCATTCTTAAAGCATGAAGTTAAGGCAGATATGGCTAAGTGGTCACTCTGCAGTGTTATTAAGTATTTGACTAATGTTACAGTGCAATGAGATAAAAAGGCTGAGAAGAAAGAGGCTGAATTTTGTACATGACATCTTGCAGATACTGTCTTCTGATCAGAAATGAGAAAGCTGTTATACTCTGTGCAACTTCTTGTTCTTTCTGAGAAGAAGAGAGTCTTTCAATTACTAGAGAATGAGGTGAATCTTTGACCTTTAAAGAATGATTTCAGCTGTGACTGTTTCTTTTTTTGACAGTATGCTTTTTCTTGTCAGCACATTTAACAGCAGAAACTTCTAGTGAGAGAAGTCTTGACAGAGAATATCTGAGATTGCTATGCTTTTATGTTTAAAGATTGTTACTTTGAGATCTATGAAGAAATGACTACTATTTACTCAATAAAGAAAATCTATAAGAAAATTGATGCTTTAAGCAAGCAACAACTTGAGGTGAGTTCTTCTTCTTGTGTACATATTTTATTAACTCTTGTTTAATAGGTATGAGAAATTCTAAACAGCCTTCTTACACAATACTACAGACTTAAAGAGGCTGCTCAGAACCTCACTGATGATCAAAAAGCTGCTCTGTTTTCAGAGTGAATAGAAATGCTTGAAAAGATAATGAGGCCTCTTCAAAGACAAGAGGTAAATGAGTTACTAAAGGCTATTTTAAAGGTCTTATGATCATGAATACAAGAGATGAATTCACAATTGAAGGCTCAGAGAACCTCAAAGAACATACTTGAGAAGTGAAGAGCTGAAGTCAAGACAGAGATGAAGCAGAGAACTTGATGAGTTGATGATTGAGAGAAGTTAAAGGGGTAGTAGATGAAGAATGATGACAGCAAGGGTAGAGAGAACAGTGAGGTCAAAAAGAACAGCGACAGCAAGGGTAGAGAGGACAGTGAGGTGCAATTTCGCGGCAGCAAGGTTTTTAGCATATAATTAAACTAAACACCAAGCCAATGATGACAGCGACCTTATGCACATACATAATTATAGACTACAGTATTTAATTTGACTTTAATTACTAGGTTGGGGGCAGAATAGAAACACCCCGGATAAAGTGCATAAAGTCACTGTTCCAGGTCGTGTGTAATTCATGCTCTGGCGTGCTGACATCAAGATCTGATATTGTCCCAGGGCTGATCATCTGAGTTGCGATGCCTAGTAGTACGATGCTCAGGGAGTGAGGGGAGCTATGAGAATATCGTAACATTACTTGTTAGGTAGGGCCATCTGATGATCATTTGGCTTATCGATAAAGGTCTCTTGGGATCCGATCATTTTCTAAGCTACGGTGGCTGCAATTGACCACTGATGTTTCCGCGCTTGACGACTTAATGGTTGATAGATCGTCTGGGCTCAATTATGAACCAAGCATCTTCGAAATCTATGGTACAACCAACCTTCATCAGAAGAGAAATGCGGACATTATCCCGGGCCAGACGAGAACGCATTGCTGATATCTTTCCCGGCATACGTCGAAACTGCCAGTCCAAACATTCAAGCTATTCGTTGTTTAGTCGGCTCTTTCAGCTTCTTCACCCTCGAGCTCTTGCGGAGTTCATCAAGCCTTTCCCTCTCGTGAGGCCTCGTCATCTTCTCCTCTAATTCTACTTTCAACTCTTCCAGGTTTTAGAAACACCACGACCACCCTTCACATGGCCTCCCTTTCATTTCCTGACCTCTCCGTTCTTCCGACAAACACGCCCCAGGAATCTCAACTCGCTCCAGTGCTCTAAGCTCACCAAAACCTTTCAAGCCCATCTTGGGGACTTCATCATAAGGGTAAAATATATGCCAGCACAAGCGCAGGAGGCGCAACTTGACACACCCTTTCAGAAGCGGTATGATAGCCGGTCTGCACACATCCCGCAGATCAATCAAGTCAATCCCAAGAGAAACAATCTCCCTCCGCCTCTTTTTCCCAATGTCTCTCAAGAACAGCAGGAGATCTTCCGTGTACCTGAACTCGAACGTGTGGCACGCATAGTAGATGTGATACGCTTCTCTGTAGATCTTTCGACATGTCTGTAGTATTGCAAGATGAGGGGCCGGACGGGGCGGGGGGTTGAGGTATCTCGGAGGGCCTTGCGTTATATAGTTCTCTGACACTTGTCCGTCGGCTCAGGTCTTCGGACCGCGCTTATACTCGTAATTGAATACCGATGGCTCCGGGTCAGTGAGGACGACTTCGTAGATCAAGTTGCGAACTTCGCCGGGCAGTGCAAGAAGAGGCGAGAGATTGGACCGATGGCGTTTTGCGGCGCGATACTGAATGTACGAAAACCATTTTTCTCTTCAAAATAAGCCACAATGACTTGAGTAAGATGCACGAACGGATTTATGGCTCTGAAGAGCAGCTGAGATGTTTCAAGTTAAAGGTTGAGATTCTTGAGGCTATGTGAGTGGCGTGCGTTTGTCACTTCGATACTTCGTAGAGTATTCAGCGTCATGTTATCGAAGCCTGCCAATGAAGAGCAGAGTATTGACAGCCCACACATAAGTCGGCATCAATGAAAGGAGTTGATCCCATGTCCTCATGGCTTGGGATAATCTTCGAGAGGCGCCGGTCTTTGGAGCTGGAGTCTGTCTGGATACAATTGCCTAGAATATATGAGATATAGTTTCCTATTTTAATCAAGCATCAAGCGCTGCTTGAGCTGTTGTGACGTCGGCCTACCGGAGAGAAAGGACTGGATGATGATCGGACAATATATGCATATCTATCTTATGTGTCCATCTCCAATGCCGCCCTCTCGTCGGCCGTCAAATCACTCTCCGCCGCTCGAATCCTCACGAACGCCAACATGATCACCAACGATGTCCCGGCACATGCAAGCTGGTACCAAAACACCGCTTGATAACTTCTCTTCAAGCCCAAATGTGCGGTCTCTGTTTGAGTGATGTCTGCAAAGGCGAGGAGGAACGCGATTCCCAAGTACAGCAGACTATTGATCAAGGCACCCGCCAATCCCTGCTGTTTCTGCGGTAGATTTGTCGTGATGAAGATGTTGGCAACATTGAATGTAATATCGATCCCCAACGTGGCACAGATCATCGCCGGTAGTACGTAGGCCCAGTAATTTGCTCCAACAGGGGCAAGCGCGAAGAGAAGTGAGGTGATGATCCAACCGAGCCCGGCGATGAATATCAAAAGCGTGCCAGGCACTAAATGGAGAACGTAGCCCCCGACCACGGAGATGATGACGCCTCCAAGACACATAGGAACGTACCAGGCTGATACCTGTAGCGGAGTTGCGCCCATAATATCCTGCATATAAAGTGTCGCGTAGAGAAGAAAGATCCCCAGTACTCCGTACGAAAAGAACAGAGCTATTATGAGAGCCGAGAGATATGGGATTCGGAATAAGTCAAAGGGTAGTAGTGGACTCTTCGCAACCCATCCCTCGATGTAGACTGCCAGGCCGAGTAGCAGAGCGCCCACAATGAGCAGAGAGTATATATAAGGCGTCCTCCACTTGTCCGGAGCATGGGAACTATCCGTAATCGCGAAGACGACCAGAATCAACCCCGATACAATCAACCAAGAACCTAGCCAGTCCATCTCCACCTTCATCTCCTTTCGTTCTTTCATATCTGATGGAACCGTGAAGGAGGCAGCCACAACGGTGGTAAAAATCAATATAGCTCCAATCCAGAAATACCAGCCGAAGGACAGAAACTGCCCCGTCAAGCCCGCAAAAAAGACGCCGGCAAAAAATCCTAATGGCGCAGAACCACCATATAGACTGAACACGTAATTCTTGCGCGGACCAGGTCGGTAGATACTTCCCATAAGCATGACGCCAGAAGGGAGGAACGCAGAGGGCCCCAGACCCTGTAACGCCCGACAAAAATCCAACATTAGCTGATTTTGCGAGAATCCTGCGATGAGTGACCAGACAAAGAACCAGACTAAACCGAACTGGTAGACTGGCAAGCCGCCGTACATATCAGCGAGACGGCCGAAGGGCAGTAGAAAGGCTGCTGTGACGAGGGAGAATGCGCTCGCGGGCCAGACTGCTGATGCCTGGGGAATGTCCAGCTTATCGATTAGGGTGGGCAAGATCACATTGAAACCAGAGACGAAGTATTCCTGTTTTATCCGAACACATGAGTCCGACTTCCTGAAACATTCTCGGGGTACAAGCAACAGCGCAACAACCTACAGCCATGAACTGCGACGCGAGGATGGAGTAGCAGAACCCAATTTCGGCCCATAACGACGTGAACTTTGGTGGTCTTTCTCTACCAAGGCGCTCTATGCGCGCTCGCTCTGATCCTTCATCTCGTGTTCGATCTTCGTCCTGGCTCTGCGGATGATCTTGATGGAAACTTGGAGGCTTCGTGTCGAGAGCACCAGTGGTGATTGATCGCGAAGCGGCCATGCTCGACTATGGTTTCTATGCTGGAAGAAGTCGGTCTTCCTAGAAAGTACGGTTCAAATGACATTATTACGGAATGGATCCTATTGTAATGCTGTTCACCTCGCACGTCATTTGAGGTAGGGTATTGGTAATGTAGAAAAATTCGGATTTAAGGTGACGTCCACGGCCTCGATTAATCTGGCAACACTAACATCTGCACCTAGTAATTAGTTGTATCCAGTTTTAGTGTAGATTACATAGTAAATAAACACTGACGCGTCATAGAAATCGCGTGTCCATTACCTACCTACCTACCTACCTACCTACCTACCTACCTACCTACCCACACATACCTCGCTGTCGTCGTCCACCATGTCGACGTCCTTGATTCCTGTCGTCTCTGACATCAAATCAATAAGGGAAAAGCTTTTTCTATTGGATAAGGAACCCATTATGATGTCAATCGATGAATTCAACATCAAATAATGTCGAATCCTGGCACTCCTCCCTTAAACAGTCAGTCAATAGGGCTACAATGGGTCGATTCAGCCTTACTGGAATATGCATGCACGTCAATTGCATTGCACAACAATGGGATCAGACTGCAGAAAAGGCGGAGCACAATTTCCGTACTCAAAATCTTCCTGACACAGTAATGTGGCCTGGAATGCGACAGCTACCTTGCCCAGTTCAACTTTTAGTGGTTTTGGAGTTACGACAGGCTGAAAAGATGTGTGAGAAGGGTGTGGAGCCATTTGAATTGAATATTGACGAGGAAACAGGTGAATCCTCCTGTGACTGTGTGTTTTTTCGGTTCTACAACCTTTTGTGTCAACATTTCTGGCAGCAGGAAATCCTTTACCGAAACCTCCTTACCTCTGACATGTGGGCTCAATATGGGTTTATGTGGGAGGACTGTGGATTTGAGATATACGAGAGTATAGGGACAGAATACATAGCCAATGGCTTGGATAAAGAGATAGGAGCACCGGAACGACATCGTCTGAAGGTTTGGAAGGTTCTGGAGTCACTAAGAACTTAATACTACAGTCTGAAGGAGGATATTGAGACACAGGGTGTCAAATTGGACGTTAGGGACGGGGTTATACGGCTATGGATACGGGGTTTGGCTGGATTTATGTCTACAATGGGTAGCAAGGGTGTGGAGGATCTAATGAAGGAATACAAGACA
>JAABUP010002820.1_pt1 | contig 32407 bp, 38 predicted proteins | sample 5559201 | NCBI WGS metagenome assembly JAABUP01 (sample SAMN10711887, study PRJNA513373) | rock metagenome | isolation source: Antarctica rocks | place: Antarctica
ATATGACCTGGGGTTTCGAGAGAAGAATGAGCCCATGCATCTTGTCTGTGCAACGGGCCGAGCAGAGTTCGTCGATTAACAAACGGTTCAGACGAAAATGAATATATTGATTTCTCTGATTTCAATCGAGTCTCTATCCAAAATCAAACCCTAACTTCCCGTGTTCCCCCATCGATGCCATACCCTTCCTTACTGGCTATCTTTGCCATGCCATACAGAGAGAAAAACCTTGTCGGTCCCATAGAAAAAGCTCCGAAACAAAACCCTACGGTCCAACCCCGAATAATCGTAATACTCGCTAGAAACATGAGAACGTACAACGTACGCCCCCCCAGCACGTCAGCTTAGTGCTGAGCCTCGGCGTCATAGCCAGTGTCTGCGTATTCGGAATCATCCCTCTCGTACAGCCTTTCGGGCTCGACGTGGCGTCGGAAGAGATAGCGTTGGAAAAAGTATGGGATCTGGCGGAGACCATACGCGGCATGGACATGAGTCGGCACGCTAAAGACCTGATCCAGTTCTTCGAGCGTCTTTCCTTTGGTCTCGGGCAAGAACAAGAGGACCAGCACGAAGCCGACCAGGTTCCACGCAGCATACCAGCCGAACGCTCCCTGTGGCTTGAAGGCCGTGAGCATACTCGGGAAGGTAATCGCGAGGATGAAGTTGAAGAACCAGGTCGTGGCCGTTGCCAAACTCATACCGTAAGCGCGAACGTACAGAGGATAAGCTTCGGCTGAGTATGTGAAGGGGACGGGACCTTCGCCGGGCGAGTAGACGATGGTGAAGAGATAGATGCCAAGGGTAATGCACGCTATCCTGGCCGTGTGCATGGTTGCCTCTGGGATCCAGAAACTGAATCCGGTGAAGAATAGGAAGAGCGACATCAGCGGGAAGGTGCTCAGCAGCAGGTTCCGACGCCCGAAGGTATCGATCGTATAGATGGCCGGGATGGCAAAAAGCCAGTTGATGATGCCAAATCCAAGCGAAGCCGACAAGGCCGAGATCGGGGAGAAGTGGGCTTCGATAAAGATCTGGGAAGAGTAGTACGCGATGACATTGACGCCGCAAAACTGGAAAGAAGTTAGCTTTCATTGCGCAAGGGGTGGGTGAGGCAACATCCGCACCTGTTGCATGAACATGACAATTTCGGATCCGATCAAAGCCCGACGGTTTCGTGGTACAGTGATAAGTTCAAGGACCTTACTTTGGCCGATTTTCATGTTCGACTCAGCATCAAGCAGGGTATGCATGTAGTACACGTCACGAGCAGCTTGGACCTTGCTGTACCGAAGCTTAACCATGGAACGGTATGCTTTGCCATGGCGGCCCTTGCTCATGTACCAGCGGGGAGACTCCGGGCACAGGAAGACGAAGCAGATGACGATCAGAGCAGGGAGCATTGCGGAAGCCATCATGAGACGCCAATTGAGACCGGTGATGTGTGGAGGGTCAGGGACCTTGTAGAATATCAGGTCGGAGACGTAGCCGAGCATGATGCCAAAAGCGGTCCACATCTGCCACTGCATGACCAAAGCACCACGGATGGCTGGCGGAGTGGTCTCAGCAGCGTAGATCGGAACCGTCGCGGATTTAGGCCCGATACCGAAGCCAAGGCAAAATCGAGCAATGAACATGTGCCACCAAGTGTTGACGAAACCCTGCCAGAAGCAGGTCAAAGCCGAGAAGGTGCAAGTGATAAAGATAGTACCACGACGGCCAAACCAATGATTGAACGGAATGGTCAGCCAGCAGCCGATAAGTGCACAGCAGAGGTAAGGTGCGGAATTGACGAGCCCTAAGAGCCAAGTAGACCGAGGATCCTTGCCACCAATGCCGAATTGGCCTTTGTAAAAGAGCTGCCCGCCATTGACGACAGCCTCGTCTGGTGCCCATGTCAGTAGCTGTGCGTACAGGACGATGGCACGAAGACATACCCATGCCCTGTACAGCTGCGCAAGTCGAGCAGAGTACGATGACGACGTACATCAGCTTTGGCTGGGACCATCTGTTGGTGAATTCTTTCCGCAGGATCTCAACCTCATCCTGCTCAAGGCCACGACATTGTTCATACCGAGCAGGATCCTGGGCAAGAATGGCACCCATCCGGAAGGCCCTGATGTCGCTTTCATCACCTAGCTGGTATTTTGTTGCGTACGCCGCGCCCATTTCTTCAAGTTCGGTGTGACTGTAACCGGCAAGAGGATTCGCCAGCTTCGCGTTCAGATTGCGTCTTGCCCTGTCGGCCGCGTTGACCGAAGCCTTGCGAGAGTAGGCCATGGAATGGTTGCGCGCATCATGCTCCGCGTCGGTCTTGCCCTCGTACTCTCCCGAAGAGTTGTCAGGAACGATCTTCTCCTGTGGCTCGGCCATGTCTGATTCTGGCTCACTCAAGAACCTGACCGCGGCGGACACAGTCTGCTGCAACTCCTGCGTCAGTCGAGGCTGCGTAGACAAGAATTACCGATCTAAATGATGTCTGAATTGTAAACAAGAGATGAGATAATGAGATGATGGATAATACGAGTCGTACTCGAGCGATAAAAGAGAATGAGCGAGAAATGTCGACTTGTGGGTGGGGATAAAAGAGTAAAGATGGGCGCAGTAAGGTTACAGTTACATGTCCAGAGTAACAACCCGGCTAGTGATGTCGATTGGTGGATGATGATTGGAGGATTGGAAGAGCTCCGCTCTCAGCCTTGGGCCAAAAGGGGAATACCTTAGAGAAAGGCGGAGACGGAATTTATATATATTTCTGAAAAATAAGAATTAGTCAGTGAAATATTTCAGAAACTGTAATATACCGGAGCCCCATCATGGCCTCACTCAATGATGACTAAGAACTTACATGCGTGAGAATCATAGCGACACATCAACACATCTATGCATAAAGTGTGCATAAGTATATCTCAACACTGTAATCAAATGCACAACCCTTATGTATGCTTAGTAATTGTAAGAAATGGATAATGTATATTGAACTGAAATATAACAGGTGATTCAAGTTTTGTTGTTAACCGAAGACGTTAAGCGTTTGAAACAGATTTGTGATCAGCCCGATCTACAAGATCACTTGCCATTATTATTATTAGCTTCGTCGATCTCTGTACAAGTACTGTAATTTGATACAGAGCACATGTAATAATCTGCACAGGATCCCATTTCCACTGTTTCATGTCTCAGCATCCAGACCATCGTCAGAGATCAGGCTTTCGGTAAAGTACAAAGGAAGCCACGTGCAGACAGCGCTTTCACAAGGCGTCAAGCGCAAAGTACGACCGTCGACGCTGGAAATACTTTACGTGTACGAATCCTCACATCGCAATGTGGAGGAAAGATAGAGCGCGGCTCTCACCCGCTAGACTATGATTCTGTCGAAGTCATGTAATTTGTACTTCTACTTTGACGTTAGATACATATGGTACTCTCGTGTCACGGTTTTAAGCATCCCGGCTCCGCCCCCAGGATTCAATCCCCTGCGTAGCTTATGCAGCTAGAGTTACAAGTGTTGGCAAATTACTGTGTTCGGATCTGGAGATGAAGCCCACAAGCCTGGACTCGAGTTCGTCCGTCTCGGTGAAGAAGCTTTTTCGAAGTGCTCGAAGCAAAATCCCTGCATACCAGACTCGACATGCCCATCGCTCACCTAGTAGAAATCTGTGGGCGTCACTTGATATAGTGGATTCGCAAAGTAGGTCAAAACCATTCGAGCAGATGGACGGAACCGATGAGCGTATAGAACTGCTTTGAATGCCCCGTTGATATGTTCAACGAATATCGTGAAGATTGCTGACATACTGTTATGCGGCTTATATTAGGCAGATGGCGCGTGTTGATAAAATGCGGCAGCAGCGACACCAGACAACGGCTATAAAACAGCAAAGTGTCAAGGTAGTCGGTAGATAATAGTTCAGTCAACTCTGGTTCATCAGAACGACTCTCTTATGTCACGTTGAATAACATAGTAAATGCTACAATTGAAGGCGCAAGACTGACACAGCCAGCACACAGGCCCCGACACCAATGATTGCTTGATGGAGCTCCCGTCCGGTTGCCTTTATCAAAATTCAAAGTCTGGTCCCCTAGGCCATGGGTTCGAGATTGGTAGAAACGCTGGAGGAATCGTCGCAGCTACAGCAGCAAGGCACCTCCAATTCAACGTCAAGCTGTACGCAGACCCTCAAGCCTCATTCCCAACATGACACGGAGAAGCCATCAGGGTTCATCTGTGCACACTAGGCACTCACGATCTTCTCGACCGTGGTCTTCAGATCCTCCTTCGGCAACCCCAGAATCTCGTTGGCCAGATTCTCTTTCTTCACCACCTTCTCAGTTCCTTCATCCTTGAAGAGAGTCCCTATGAGCATCATCCCTGCACCTTTGCGCTCACCCTTTGCGAACATCTCCCGGCCTGCAATCAGGGTCTCTTCTGCGCTGTTTTTCTTGACGGCCCACCTCGTGCCAGTAGACTCTTCCAGTGCACCAAGGGTTTTGTTCTGGGTCGCGGTAAACGAGGCGACAGAGAGATACTTGTTGGCCGTCTCGGCAGGAAGTTGGAGAATGCGAACGACGCTAAATCCTGTCGTGGCAAGTGTCGTCGCGCTAAAAGGAGCGTCACCAGAGTCGAAGATCATGGCGGTTTTTGCAGGGATCGAAAAGCCTAAAAAGCCCATCGGGAGAACCTGAAGATAACCAAGCTCATGTCAGTTCTAACGCTCAACTATTACAACAACGATACAGCACTTTGCCCTGGGCCATGTACCAAGTCAAATAGGACTCCTGTCGAAAGACCGGTCCAGGAGAAGCCTGGGTTCGCAGTAGCCACCTCCTTCAAGTGATCGATCACCTGCACTTTCACTCCGTTAAGTCTTACGAAATCCGGCGACGTCTCGGTCTGAGTGTTCCCGCCGAACTCGCTGGGGATGAACCGCTTGACGCCAGCTTTCACGGCAGCATCGATAATCTCCATCTGGGAAGCGACGCCCGGGCCCGGCCCAATGGCGCAGACAACGGCGTCTTGTCCTTTGAGGTTTTTCTCGAGCGATGCGGGGGAGTAGTCTGTGGTAATAACCGCAACGCTCTCATGGACATTGGCAGGCGAGTCCTGGCGGCTGAAGACGGAGACATTGAATTTGGCATCGACCAGAGCTTTGACGATCGACCGTCCCACATTGCCGGCTCCCTGCAGGTACATTGCAGATTAGACTTGGATCACTTCCTGCACAGGGAACCTGGAGGAGCTTACTCCGACTACGACAACATTCTTGATAGTAGACATGCTGGCCTCGACTGGATCGAACGTATGAGTATTGAACCTTGGTGTTGGTGGTGGGTGACAGATTGTGTCAGAGAATCGAGCGTGAACGTAGCATTTTATAGGGTCTGTGAGATGCTATGATCTAGCCCTTCAGTCACTTATGAAGCAAAGGCTCACGTATGCCAGAAATCAGATGGCAAGTAAACAGCTTCGACAAGCCTACACTTTCGGGTCCGATCCGGGTCCGATCCGGACTTAGGGTTTTGATGCCGGAGATTGACGGCTGCTTTTTCGGAGTTACTCCTTTCAACCTAGTATGATGAGCGGAGTACTGTACTCATAGAATACCTTAGCGTAGTGGCTGGGTAATCTAAGCTAGTCCGCTCCGTATGCTCCCCAGTTGATTTCAAAGCAACATAGTCAACAATCCACAATGCAGATATGTATAATCTGAGGTAAGACAATGAACCAGAATATCAGAGATTGTACATAATTACTATGGTGCTCTGCCTCACTTCGCCATGGATATGCCAATGAACCAATCACAATCGAAGCAGGCGCATGTTTGAAGTTACTAGTCAAGAGAGACATGATTTGAGACTCTGAGAGTGATCTTCATAGGGGACGTCTTCATATTCTTGTCTCAAAGGAGAAGTGGCGACTGCGGGCGGGCGGCGTCTACATAAAAGTTTATTACCTGGTAAACTCGAGGGGATATCAAAATGTAGGCTCTCACGTTCAAATGGTTCTATCGTTGTGCATCCTGACTCTGGGATTCTAATTCCGACGACATTCTCCGTGCCCAGTAATTTGGGAGACACGAACACCAATCAGCCTCACTCTAAGTTATGGCATCAACCCTAATGGTTTTGGCGACTTGGCACCCCACTGACGTCGGCTCGAAAATCATTAGCCCCATGGCCACGTTTCTCGCTTAATTTTCTTCCGGCTCTCCCACCGCCGTTGACCCGCCTTCTGACAATTAGCTAGGGTTAAACAGAGGTAGAGCTGGGTACGTACACTGTCGTCTCAAATCTTATTCATCGACTGGTCTCCCTGTTGTCTCTCAACCCACGACAAGACTTCTTCGTCCAGACGAGGATGGTACAGCCATCCCAATTGACCCCCTTCACCTCGAGTTTTACTTTCATCTTGCCAGACTGATTCCCTTGCGAGCATTTCTTGCTCAGCCGCGGGCAACCGCTTGTTATTCATTTGTCGTGTTAGGTCAAGGACCTTATCTACCCTCTCTTGACGGTAGGTCTGCCAGAACCTGAGTGCTTCGGACAATGGGATTCCGGATGACAGCCTGGATAGGACCAAGGCGAGTGTGTAAGTGTCTTCGAAAGCCTGGTTTACTCCCTGACCAGCCGTTGGAGGAATCGCATGTGCCGCATCGCCGAGGATAATAACCCTTTTTCCATCTGACGCCCACTTTTCAAGCCTCGGCACGGTGTAGTACGGCCAAATGGTGATGCCGTCTCTAGGTATGTTTTCGAGAGCGGACTGAACAATATCTGGCCACTCATTCATGTTGAATTGGAATAGTTCCATCAGCTCGCTCTTCGCAGAAGCCAGTTTGTCCCAACCCGCTCTGTCTCTTTCAGGGAAGACTCGCTGAGTTCCAACCAGAACCTCCCCTCCGTCAACATCCTGCGGTGCAAGAATGAACGCTCCAGGTTTTGCGGAAATCGATACAGGCAAGGGATAATCAATCCCAACCGGGAAACGCAACTTCGATCTCTCAATGGCGGAGGTAATCGCGAGCTGACCTGAGTAACTTGGAGCTGCGGAAGGAGAGACGTATCGACGAACTTTGGAGTGGATGCCATCGGCGCCAATTAGCAGTGTCGTCCACTCGGTAGACCCATCCGCGAATTGAAAGGCCACGCCGTCATCAGACTCTGAGATAACGTGAGAGAATTTCTTCTCGAACTTGATGGATATGCTGCGTTCTTCCATCATCATCAAAAGCTCACTCACTAAGACCTGCCGATAGATCCTAAGTGCCTTGTACCCATAAAGCTTCTGATGGCCAAAATAATATAAGCCCGTCGTTTCGCCGTTTTCGTTCTTGAATGCTAGGCTCTCAAAGTTATAGCCTTTGCTTCGAATCCGCTCATAAACACCCAATGAATCAAGAACACGCAAGGCGTTGGGTGACAGCATGATTGCGCCGCCAAGCCTAAATGACGGCGAGCGCAGTTCGTAAACCGTGCATGGAATGGATTGGGCGTGCAATGCGAGTGACAGGCTGAGTCCCTAGATTTGGTCAGCTGGGTAACGTCGACATAACTTTCCGGCGGACAAACTGCTAAACCACCGCCGATAATGGCAACGTGTTTGGGGGTCGACGGGCTCATGGTGTACGCGCAGAGTGCAAGAGCTCCAGTTGATAGCCAGGTTCCTCACTTCTCAATCTCCAATCTTCAAAGGTATAACTACAGAAGTTCCGAACTCGTGGAGTGAGACTCAAGTCCTGCGAGCCATTGGAACAGATTTATATAACAGTCGCTCACTGCCATTGAATATATACCGCCACGGATTGGGACTTTGGACTCGGATCCGGAGTCCGGACCCGAAGATCGGATCCGGAACTGGAGATCGGATCCGAAGATCTGACTCGGAACTGAAACCATATACAATTTTGAACTCAAAGAAAGATACAAATCTGACCTCAAAGAAGATACAATTCTGAACAGCAAGTCGGGAACTGGTCTCTTATACGAAGCTACCTTCGATTTCGAACTCCAACCAAGAATGCGCATTTTAATCATTGGCGGCAGCGGCCGAACTGGCAAGCTTATTATTGATGAAGCATTGGAACGAGGTTAGTATTTCTGCTCTGATTACGCTGCGGATCTAGGGTTAACCAAAAACATCACAGGACACACCGTTACCGCTCTAGTTCGAGAACCAAGCACACTCCAAGCTAGGCACGGTTTGACAACCGTCAAGGGTATGAAGTGTATTTCCATGACCAGGTGGAGCATGAGCTGACATTCGTAGGCTCCCCTTTGAGAAAGTCCGACATCGACGAAGCGTTCAACGCGACCCAAGTCGACCCACCTACTTCTATGATTATTGCACTCAACGCCACTCGTACGAGCGACAACCCATGGGCGGCCGTCGTTGCGCCACCACGCTTGATGGCAGACTCGCACGTCAATGCGGTCGCTGTTATGAAAGAGCACGGAATCCGCAAGATTGTGACCATGGCCGCTTTGGGGGTAGGGGATTCGTGGCCGAACTTGATCTTCATAATGCGCTGGGTGGTCAAGAGGTCGAATATGTTATACTCATTTGAGGATCATAACCTAGTCGACCAGGAGATGAAGAAGAGTGGAATGGACTACGTCATAGCGCGCCCGACCAGACTGACGGACGGAGAAGCTAAGCCTGTGAAATCATTTGGAAACTCGGGGCAAGGTGTCGGCATGTCGATTTCTAGGAAGAGTGTTGCAGTATTCCTCGTTGATGCGGTGGAGAAGAGCACCTGGGATAGAAATACTCCTGTAATCGCTAACTAAGAAGGACTCCCTATGACAGGAAAGCACAGATCACCGGCTGTCTAACCGGCTCTGTGGGAGGAAGTGTTTGGTTTGCGTTACCGCTTGCGTTAGATTGGAACTGGGTTTACGAGCGACGAAAAAGTAGTGACCATTCTTTTTGGGGCTCGGCTTGAGTCAAAATGTCTGCTTTGGAAGGATTAATTGCAATAGTAGCTAGCTCAGCGGTGAACATGCGGCCCTGACTGTTACTTCCGATAATCTTGGTTTTAGGGCTGAACGTTTACACTCAAATCAGAACTAGGGCCCACTTCTATGTATGGGGTAGAGACGATGAGACTACCCACAACTTCCTAAATGCCATACCGGGCCAGTCCATTTTTTGTACCTGAAGACTGAATACTGGATACTTATCCGCACCGGCAGTCAATGCCGCAAGGCAGTCGCTCTGGTGACCATCTCTGGATGTTTGGGCATCATTCACAAGGACATCACGGAGCTCCGCAGCCAGGTCAAGACATATGTGCAACGCTTCCTGGCGACGTATGATCATGCCACGGTACCATTACCACTCGACGGATCGCTGCCACAGCCCGTTTTGCGTCCGTGATGTGAAGGTTAGGAGCAAGTTATCTAGTGGACTGTCCAGAGTACATAATTACGACGTTGGCTGCAGATCGCGGCCAGAGCTGAAGGGTCTACAATGCCGCCACTGCGGACTCAAGACCGTCAGCCAGAAATGAATGAAGCAGCTTGGTAATGGTTCACGCAATCCGAAAAGAACAACGGACGACGAGCTCTACAGGACTGCTTGAATGCAGACGTGGTTCCGCAACGACCGCGAATGGTACTGACCGGTAGATCAAAATGCTTGTCGCGAGAGATCAGCATCTGCAGGATGCACCGGCACATTTGCGGAAGCGGCGTCAGACCGTTGAGGGAGCGATGACATACCGGGAGAGCTAGAGAAGCATGGCGAAGAATCCAGGAACAAAGTCGCGGATCAGGTTGCTAAGGAGATGGCAGAATGACAGACTTCCGCGTAGGAACAGCCTCTTGAACTATTGGAGAAGGTGCCAGTGGACGAGGTGGATCCATGGTTGCGAATTTACGAAGTGGAACGAGGTGCCGCTACGGTCACAACACGGTCACAAGCGGTCTTATCGGTATCGATGCGGACCTGACGGAGAGGAATCGGGGCTACAGCGAATGCTGGTTGCGCGAGGAGTCGACTAGAAGTGGCCAACCGCGCAAAGTTACCCGACTGCGCTTCGTCCACGTCCATATCTGCAGTAAGATCAGCTCCCTAAACCCTGACTACGGTTAGGATGCAGATTGAACTTCAATCGGCCAGACCCCAAAACAAATTTCTCCGTCCACCAACCATTTTGCCCTCCGACCGGTGCATAGCAGACTCTTATGTAGGTATATTCACTTCTGAGATGTGTTGAGTGAATGCTTTGATGAGCTTGAAGCCATCAAGGTACTACTCAAGATTGAGCGAGACAAGAAAGTCAAGTCTGGATTCCCACCGGCTCTGTTGTTCAAATATGAAAGCATATCAACCATGTTGACAACATGTGCCCTTTATGAGATCTTTCTCCGATTTCCTCCTAGATCCTTATTCTCGACGCACAGCAGCGAACGGACCTTCTAGTGAACCCATCCGCCTTGACTCCCCGTCATTCCGAATCATGGGGCTACACAGTCTCTCCATTAATCTCCCTCCCCAACGCGTCTAAGAACTCCGATCTTTCCCCATGCTACATATAGTTCTTTCCGGTGCTACTGCTGGTCCTCTACCCTACGAGTCCTCCCACTGTTGCCCTACGTAGCCTGCAACGACCTAGAAGATGCGCTTTGCGTAATACCCTCAATGAACCTCCTGATACATCGAGGCTTGGCCACGCCGATCCAGACATTGCTCAGCTGAGATTCAAAGCATGCCGAGATGATGGCCGACCTTGACCTGAGTGCACCACTCATTGCAGACATGGATACTGGCTATCAAGGTCTGCGTCTTCCATTCTACACTGTTCAGATGTAGTAAATGCGATCCTCGAATGCTCTGTCATGGTCATCCAGTAAACAGAGTAATTCATCTGCTTTCACGTCGCTGGCTTCTGTGTTGAAAGTCAAGTACACATGAAATGCTGCAGCCATCTGTAAGGCAAGGAGCTCATAGATCAGGTACGGAAGACTTTCTCCCACATGGTCGTGCCACACGAGCGGTGAGACAAAAAGACTACAAAAACAAATCAGATACAGTTCCTTTCAGGATGTTGAGTTTGTTCGCGCTCGGTCTTTAAAGGGAGGTTGGCTGCATGGAACACTGCAAAACCACTGCTAGGACCCGAGGATTCAACGCTGCCGCCTCTGATATCAACAGGTCTGCTTTTCAATATGACATGGTGGAGGAGAGTAACGAGCTGCCCGCACTCGGCGTTCGCCGTTACTTGTCCGGATACCTATACTCTTGATGCACCAACGACAAAACGTGCTCCATTTCGACCAGAATCCTAGTAGCTCACTCACTGCGAGAATGTTGCCGACAGGTCAGGACCTATTCAATAGGATCAGCAAGTTCAGAGCCACCAAATATTAGATGGACTCCTTGTGACGTACCCCAAACATGCAAGCTGTCAGGCGCCGCCTTTGTCCGATTGATCGGACTCTCACCGTTCACCAAGTCACCATCGACATAATGCTCAACAATATTCCGGGACGGATCGAACCTTTGCACCAGTGGGTCTTCTCGATGCGCAACGCATGCACTTCTGAATCATCCCAATAATCGAAAATCTGGCTCCCCACCACATGTCCCCAACTCCCCAACAATTTTCATATGTCTTCTCATCAACCAATTGTGGCCCAAAAGCTGACTGTCAAAGTCATGGACCTCAAAACTCGAATGGTGAACATGAAACTTCGGCCCCTCGAAGAAGAAAAAGCAGTGATCATCCACCATCGTCTCCTCGATCTAGATTACAGGCACGTCGTGATATCCGTCCTGTTGTCGTCGTACACAAGTTCGCTCGGCTTGAAATTGAAATGTCCGGCGTAGAACTCGAACGCCTTCTTGTATTCGTCACGCACAACCCGAAATGGCCGAGTTTGTGGATCGGCGAGGGTCCTTTCGTAAACTGCGGCATCTTATTCACCGTCCGGTGCTTCGAGGTGGGGAAATTGTAGTCTAGCTCGGGGGGTCCTGAGTCATCTCGACGGGCGTCTGGCCGTACACCAGGTGGAAAGGGAAGTTGTCAACGGGGTCATGAAAGGTCACGCATTTGCCGCCTCCCGGCATGTCTGTCTGCTCGTAGATCTCGGAAGCCCCTGGGAGCTCCTTGATGGCTAGCTCGAGGTGGTCGATTGACTCCACGGCAAAAGCTGTTCCGCCGAAGACATTTTCAGACTCTTTTTCGGCGCAGTACAGGAAAGGTTCGGTGCCATAGCCGCGGTAGTAGATCTTGTTGTCAGAGCGTTCCGCAACGTTGAAACCGAAATTCAGGAGGAATTAGTGCAGAAGGAGACATAGTGATTAGTCAGCGCGCGTTGTGGTCACAACATTGCAGCTAGCTCGATATGAGAAAGAACGTAGAATGAAAGTATAAAACATTACTGAGCAAGGCAGGATCCAGTATGAGGAAGACGTTAGTAAGGCAGGATAAGCCAGATTCCAAAGCGGATGGAGGCGGGGAATACCTCACGGGTTTAATGGACAGTACCCCGCGGAGGATTGAGTGGAGGGTGAAGGATCTTGTGGAGACTTACCAAAGATTCAATGACTACCTAGCAATGATTATAAGTTCATCTCTTCGAATGCTATGCACCGTAACGTGTGGCGTGGCGCCGCGCAAACGGCGATCGATCCTTTTCCAATTCCACTTCTCAATCATGTGGTCCTGAGCTCTAGGATAAGTTCGTGCGTTGTCTCTCTGTTATGACCGTGTTTGGCGCGTAGCATTTCCGTTGACTTCGTTTAGATCTTCATGTGCTTCAGATTAAATTCCCAGGCATCAAGATACCAAGCGTGCTTTTGCAATGACTCTGCCACTTCGCAATGGAGCTGCTTCACCCGAAGCCTTGCAAAACGGGATTGGTGCCCATGCCAACCAGAGTGTAGTCGAGTCTGATCTCCTCATTGTCGGTACTGGTCCAGCAGGAGCAAGCTTGGCATGCTTTTTGACCTCATATGGTGCGTTAGATGATCCAGAGCCTGTAGTATTGACAACACTGACAACTCTGTAGGATTGAAAGGCATCATGATTGGTGCTGCGCCGGGCACCGCGGAGACACCACGGGCACACATCACCAACATGGCAGCTTTAGGTGGGCCATACTCGCAGCCTGAAACGCGTTCCATGGATCCAATCTCAGAGACTGACTCCTTTCTCAGAATGTCTGAGGGACATTGGGCTTGAGGAAGAGTGCGTCAACGGAGCCACCAAAGGAGATTGCATGCAGCATACTCGATGGTGTCGTAGCATGGCAGGGGAAGAGTACGCAAGGACCTATTCCTGGGGTAACGATCCCAAACGTCTCGTGGGTAAGCCCCTCCTGCAAGATCTCCCGTTCACTGACAAAGGGCTACCCAGGGTGATTACGATGCTGCAAGTCCTTGCAATCATGTGGACCTGCCTCAGACTGTGCTTGAACCTATTCTTATGCACCATGCAACACTCAATGGCTTTACGTGCCGCTTTGATACCATTTTTCTATCTTTCGAACACGAACCATCAGGTACAATCCGCAGCGAAATCAAAGACAACCTCACGGACCAGACTTATACTATCCGATCCAAGTATCTCTTCGGTTGCGACGGTGCTCGGAGCCAGATTCTCAGGCAACTGGAGATTCCTCTTATCAAGAAACCTGGTCAAGGTCTGGCCATCAATATCTTGGTCAGAGTCGATCTCTCGCACGTTGTCGAAAATCGAATGGGCAATCTTCACTGGGTCATGCAGCCCGATAAAGAACATCCTGATTTTGGTTGGAATTGTATTGTCAGGATGGTGAGGCCATGGCATGAGTACGTCGACGAGCATATCCGACGCATTGAGAGGTTAAAACCCTAATGACTCATGTAGATGGATGTTCATCATGTTTCCCAGACCAGGAACCGGCGTCGAGTTTAAAACTTCTCAAAAAGAGTACCTCCAGCGCGTGAAAGAGATGGTTGGCGATGACTCGATCCCGGTAGAGATATTGGGTGTTTCGAAATGGTACATCAACGAGATCGTAGCTGAATCGTACTCTCAAGGCAATATGTATGGCCCAAACTCACATTTACCACTAAGACCACCTCTTCTAACACGGGTAGCTTCTGCCTTGGCGATGCGGTCCACCGACATCCCCCATTCAATGGCCTTGGCTCGAACACCTGCATCCAAGACGCTTTCAACCTCGCATGGAAGGTTGCCTACTTTTTGAAGGGCAAAGCCGGTCCTTCCATCCTTCATTCTTATGGCATAGAGCGGCAGCCTGTCGGCCAGAGCGTTATCACTCGCGCAAACCAAGGTCTTCGAGATCACATCCCTGTATGGGATGCCCTTGGCATGATGAACGAATCCCTCGAAGAGCGCAAGAAAGAATTTGCGGAGCTTTCTGAAGCGAGCCCCAAGGGTGCGGCAAGAAGAGCACGGTTGCAAGCGGCCGTCGCAGGCACAGCTCATGAGTTCCATGGTGTGGGCGTCGAGATGAATCAACGCTACCAATCGAAGGCTGTATACCTTGCTGATGAAGGTCCACGACCGCCGTTGCCAGAGGATCCGGTGCTCGAGCACGAGATTACTACGTATCCTGGTAGCAGACTACCTCATGCGTGGCTCAATACTAAGCTGCCGGAAAAGCAGTTTTCGACGATTGATCTAGCTGGGCATGCCGCTTTCTGCCTACTGACGGGTGTTGGTGGGAGCAAGTGGAAGGACGGTGCAAGCCAAGTTGCGCAGAAGCTGGAAGTGGAGATAAGCTCATACGCGATTGGCTGGATGCGGGACTTTGAGGATGTCTACTTCGACTGGGCTAGGAGAAGGGAGGTTGCGGAGGATGGGTGTGTTTTGATCAGGCCGGATAGGTTTGTGGCTTGGAGGTCCATGAAGATGGTTCCTGACTGCGAAGAGAAGCTACTGCATGTCATGAAGAGCATATTGTCAAGATAGATAAGATCCGAAGTAAGATATGGGCGCAGGACTAAGGTAATTCGGGATCTCCCTGAAAATGCTGGGACATTAGCAGCTATACGTATAGCCACTAGCGCTTCGCTTCGATCACCCGTGCCTGCAAAGCGAGGACCTTCGCTCGGACTGTCAAACAATTCTATTTCCCTTCCTCCCTACAGCTACGGAAGTTTCGGTGTACAAGTACGTCACTGTACATCTTTGACGCGCTGTGAGCCCCAGCACGTAGCTTTGGAGATCTTCCCTTTCGATAAGCCTTCTCGGACCGCCGGCCACCTAACACAATTGCCTCGATACCGCAGCAGCCTCGCTGCTTCTCTCGACCATGGCGCACATGGTAGCCGCAAAGTCTCTGGCAAAATATCGTTATCCAGGGTCTTCATGGGGATCCGGACCCCATAACGCTAGCCCGCAGTTCCCGGATCATGGGCAGGCACTAATTCAAACCTCGAAGTGTACACCGCTACGCCAAAAAGGGACCGGCCATTGTAGCCATCCCTGTAGCCGTTCAGATACCAACAGCGGAAACATAAGAGTGTCCGTCTCCTGTGCAGTCTGATGTTGATCTTGTGTCAGGCTATAGTGAGGGGTTTTTGGTTTGTGCTAAGCCGTTTGCGTGTCAGATCACGCCCAGGTTGGAGGAGAGATGGGTGATGATCATGAAGGAGTTTGGGGAGGCGGAGGTGGAGGTTTTCTCGAAGTACCAAAGCTAGAGACTGTTCATTTCAAGGTGGGCGGTATCGACATGACTTTAGTCCCAACGTCCGAGTCATGATAAATAGCACCGCAGCATTCCTTGACGCACCATAACCAACAGGTTCTGTCCACGCAAGGCTTCTGCCAGTTCGAAGCAAGTAACACGCTCGTGCGAAACAAGCAATCTCCCAGATTCCACACATCTTCTCAGGCTGCGTCACACAAGAAACGATTCATCAGAGCTAGTTATAGTCTCTCTCCTACGGCATCTACCTCTCAGAGTCCTTCGAGAACATGCACCTCCACAACCCCGAAAACTAAAGCTACCTACCTACCCCTTATCGCATTCTCCATTCAGATCTTCAGCTCAGTAGTATACGTGCTAAACGCCATCCCCCTCGGGACCTCCTTCCACTGCTTATTTTCATCTAACAACTCCGCACACCCCTTCCACTCCCTCCTCACGCGCTCCGCATGCCTCTCGCTCCTAGGAACGATACTTGCAGGGAACGGCTCCGGCAAGACAAACAAGCCCTGTGTGAGCTTGCTAATATCCGGCGTGATTGCGTACCCCTCTGCGTCGTGCGCTTTCGCGAAGTGGAAGGCCCAGAGCATGCGTGAGATGGCCAGGAACAGCGAGCGCTCGGCGATGTGCATGCCTTGGCAGATGCGGCGGCCCGCGCCGAAGACGAAATGGTCGCGTTTCGACACGTCAGGGTTCGAGGCGGCTTCGCCGGCGGTTTGGAGGTCGGTGGCGTAGCGGGAGGGGTCGAAGTGCCGGGGGTGAGGGTGGCGGGTGGGATCCATGTGGATGGCCCTTGGGAGGGGTTAGTTGCTATTACAGATAGGGTGAGGGGAGATTCAGGAGCGGCGCGTGCGTACCAGACGTTGTTGACGATACCGGCGCCTTTGGGGATTCTATAGCCCATGTACTCGTCGTTTTTGGTGACTGCGTGCGGAACCCCGAGGATGTTCGTGGGCATCCATCGCAGGCTCTCCTTCACGCAGCCTCGGATGTACTGCAGGTTCATCTCATCTTCCATCGTCGGCAGCCTGTCCGGACCGACAACTCGATCGATCTCTTCCTGGGCTTTCTTTTGGACTTCGGGAAACACCACCATGGCCTGCACAAAGCCCACGAGGGTGGCGGCTGTGGTGTCGGAGCCGGCTTCGAGGAGAGCTCCGCTGATGTATCCAGCTAGTGCGTCGGAGAAGTTTTCAGCTTCTTGTGCTTTGACCAAGTCCACGCAGAAGCAAGGCTGAATCTTAGCGTCAGCGTTGCAGGAGTAGTGGCCGAGGCAGAGAATAGCGTGCTCACTTTTGCAGTGCCAGCCTTGATAGCGGTCTTGACGTTCATCCAGTGACCTATGTACAGCTCCCGCTCCTTCTTGTGAAGGTCCCTGGCGTAGGCGCGAAGGGGGACACAGAAATCGGGAAGATAGTTCAGAATCGGGTACAAGTCGAGGGCGGCTGCGCTGCCCGTGCTGCCGGCCTCGCTGAACTTCTCGAACCCCTGTCGAATAAGTGAGCCTGCTGCCAGAGCCATTTCGCACATGATGTAATGCGTTCACTAACATCAAATAACTGCTTTAACTTCGGATCGTTGATATCGATGGTGCGGAAGCCGAAAACCATTTGTGTCGTCAGCGAATTCGTGTAACGTCTGATGTGGTCGATGAATTGGTTTGGCGTATCAAGGAGACCGACAAGCATCTGCTTGTTTTCAAGTTCTTGGTATGGGACGTAGGATCGAGCCGCATTGATATTGAGGATGTTGTGCACCATCTTTCGGATCATGCGCCACGCGGGTCCATATTTCTGTGAGACGTCAGTCGACAGAACATGGAACGGGCAGGACAAGTGTGAAAGAAGAATGTGAAGAGCGATTGCGTGGATGACGACTGCTTTTCTTGCTACATACCATGAGAAGCACTCTCAGCCCGCCGCTGATCAAGTCCGATGCGATATACATGTCCTGCCGGTCTGAGTAGATGCCACTGCGCTTGTCCAGTAGATCCTTGATAGCGGTATCCGAGGAGAGAACAATGAGCGTTTTTGTCCCAAGGATGAGTGAGTATACCGGGCTAAGAGCAGTCAGCAAGGAAGACACAGAGCAAACCAACGGTGCATACCCGTATTCCTGCGCCCACTTCTGAAATTGGAGATGGCCATCGCGCGAGGGCATCTATACAAGGACGTTAGTGAGGTGGTGGATTGGAGCAACACGTAGGACTAATGGTACAGACCAGATGAAGGTTGCCAAGAATTGGGAGCGTTGGCGGACCCGGAGGATAGTCCGCTGGCCTGCGACCAATTTGCAGGAGCCTTGTGATGGCGAGGATGAGGGTCAGCACGCCACCGGCGAGCGCAAATGTGTAGAGAGCCATTTGTTCTTTTGGTTATTCGACTGGAACTGAGGAGGGTACCCGTCACGGCCTGCTTTCCCCTGGCTTGCATTTATGTCGCCGGTGAGCTGCTATTTGTTTGGCCTGCCTAGCCTCGAGGTATTGGATAACCGGAACCTCTGCACATCACACGAGTAGAATACCATGGAGAAGCGCACAGCGATGTTTCATTCGCTGACTTCTATTTCTGCGCTAATGCAGAGCAAACGCTGATCCCCAACAAATGTCAAACCCTTATAGGATTCGCGGACCAGATTTGCGGATACGTTCTTCACGCACTGACCGACATCCCAAAGATAATTGGAAATGTGGTGGATCGGAAATCGGCATCATGTACGGAGTACTCTAAAGCGTGCGACGGAAAGTGCGCTGAATATCCAACTCCATAAATCAAAATGAAAGAGATGGGATTCGAAAGACTGATACGCTTCATCGGCGAGAAAGATGAGATCTTATATATGGCAACCTTTCACAAGAGACGCCAACGAAACAAATAGAAGGCTCAACAGTAGCAATTGTCAAGGGCAGTCTCCAAGCCGGGTTTTCTGAGACGCAAGAAAGAACAACAGTCAAAAAGGTTCATCACCGTCCATCGTACTTACATGAACCCTGACTGATTCCCTTCCCCAGTTGCTCTGCCCATTACCAGCAGCCCATATCATCATTTGTGTCAGCTTGAACTATCAGCACCGCGTGACTGGGGCAAATGTGAGTGCTGCTCAAGGACTTGCCTGCCGTACAGAGACTGCGTTACTGACGGTTTTGTCAGATAGCTCACGGTACCTCTGTACCCGGTCATTTTCATGAAACCTCCGAACATCCTCGCCGGTCCGCTCAACAATGTCCTGACGCCCAGAGGATGCTTGATTATGATGAAGAAATGACCGTCATCATGGGGAAGATGCTAAAAACGTCCAAGAAGACGACGCGCTTGACTAGGTGCTTGAATACACGGCAGGCAACGATTGGCAGATGCATCTCATCAGCTCTCTGCCGATTCCACATGCTAGCTAGCCAAGGCTGTGCCCACTCAGCAGCGGGAGAGGCTTTGTCATCCATAGTATGCCCTGTCAGTTCCCATAGCCGCTGCGTGCTAGGTCTCCTGTGACTTAGAAGGAAGTAGCATATGATAATATGGGTATCGCAAGGCTGGATATCACAAAGCTGAATTCGCAACATGGATATATGAGGTCACATGATTGTGGCAGGTGGTTCCGCGGCATTAGTCATACAACCTCAGATAATGGTCCTTTTATTCATTCCTACAGAATAATCACATAACTTGCTGGAGTCCACTCTCCCACCCGTCAAGCAAGGACTCTCCACTTCAATGGGTACAGCCATTCATGGTCCCAAGCTTCGTCCGCCTGGACGCTTCGGCCTTCACTCCTCCATCCCGGGAGGGAGGTGGCCTTGTTCAAGTCCCTCACAAGCGGCCCCGGCCTGTACTATCCTGCGTCCAATGTAGACGAAAGAAGCTCAAATGCGATCGGCTTCTACCGTGCAAACAATGCGACAAAGCCGGTAGCACCGCACTATGCACATACAATAGTCGAGAGGAGTCTCTGTCTCAAGCTCAGCTGACCGACGAATCCGAGGCCGAGAGCGGTCAAAGGCGAAGGAAGGCCGCACGCGCGGAGTCAACAGCGGAACCCCACGAACGGGGCAATCCTTCCAGATTGCCTTCTTACACAACAGTGGTGGCTGAGGAGAAGATTGGAGTGATTGAAGACCTTCAATACCGCGTCAATAAGCTCGAACGATTGCTTTCCGACCAGTCCCGCGTTTCAGCCCTCACCCAGAAGCATGCCTGCAATCATATCGAGCAGGCAGATCGCTCCTCAACAAGCTACCTAGGGGTCTTGAGTATCAAAGGATCACGATCACGATACCATGGGAAGAACCATAAGATAACTCTGCTCTATCAAGTGAGTTCTCAATCTCAAGCTCGTTTACGAATAGCGGTACGGACTTGCTTCACCTTGCTGACTGGCGCAGTTTGACGAGGCGAAAAATTTCATCCAGAAGAGCTCCAGCGATCCAAGCATGACTGCAATGTTGAAGGAATTCCAGTTATCACAAAAGGCGTTCACAAAGAAACACAGGACAGTCAACCACAGGTCGCTTCTTGACGACTCCTCTGCGCTTTCAAAAATGCTGGAAATGATGCCTCCGCGCCTCATTTGCGATAAGCTTGTGGGCATTTATTTCAACAACTATGAAAAGAGTTTGAGAATTCTACATATTCCAACCTTCCTGGGAGAGTGCGAGCAGTTCTGGGAAACTCGAGAAACCCAAGCATCAACCTTCACTGGTTTCATTCCCCAGTTGACTACAGTTCTAGCAATTGCATCCAGTCTGGATGACTCGGATAACCTCACGGGTGAGATGTCAGAAGGACGCTTGTCCGCAACGACGCATTGTGGTCTGGTAGAGGCCTGGCTAGATGGTCTGAATGGGAAACGACGCATCGAACTTTCCACTTTACGCACTCAGAGCCTTCTCCTGCTCGCTCGGCAGACTAGGTTGACACGGGTCGACGAGATGTGGAATGCCACTGGCGCGCTCGTCAGATCCGCAATGACTATGGGCCTCCATCGAGATCCCACCGAATCCCCAAACATCTCTATATTTCAAGGAGAACAGAGGCGGAGGCTTTGGATGACCATAGTGGAGATGGATCTTCAGACGTCGCTCACCTGCGGGATGCCCACTATGGTTCGAGAAGCTGACTTCACTTGTTGTTCCCCAGCGAATGTGGATGATTTGGACCTATCTGAAGTTATGACAGAGTGCCCTGTGTCGAAGCCTCTCGATGAATGGACTGACTCTTTGTCTCAAGTCACTCTAGCCAGATCACTTCCACAGAGGCTAGAGGCTGTGAGCGTTGTCAGCAATATCAATCTTGAGACACATTATGGGGAAGTCTTGGAACACGGCAGAAAACTCGAGGACTTTCTCCAGGATCTCCCAGCAACGTTGAAATTCGATTATATGTCAAAGGAAGTGAACGAAGGGCCTGGACGTTTACTTGGCCGAGTCTTGCTGGACGCGTACATTCGCAGGGCATTGTTATGCCTCTACCGACCATTTGCCTTGAATGCATTAGGGGAAGGAACTTTTTCTGAAGCGCGAAGAGCTTGTGTTCGGTCTTCTTTGATCATCCTTTCCCATCAGGATGCCTTCGACCCAGATGTCGCCGACTTGGATGTTGTCAACTCGAAAAAGTATTGGGATCTCTTCCACGTCATCTGCAAGAACGACATAATGCAGGCGGCCTTGAGTGTGTGTTTTGAGATCAAGATAATGAGTCATCCGTTGTTGTCTCCTACTGCCGGCATGATACCCATGAAGGCTAGCATACACCCGCAAGACCAATCCGTCCTGGCAAACCCAACAGAGAGAAACTCGACATGGACAAAAGCCAGCCTCACAAGGACCATCGAAAACACCCTGAACAGTCTCATGCGAAGGATCAATGAATTTGGGAGTGATCTCAAAGACCCCCTGTGCCTCTCTATCGTCCTCCAATCAGTGAGGACAAAGAGCTCTCAAGAAAAGAAGGAAGCCTTGATGCGAGAGGGAGCCACTAGCGTCATCAAGGCTTGTCAACAATATCTCCTCCAAGGAGACGGAAGTGCTGGCCATAACGTCAATGGGTCGAGCAATGTGGTAAGAAAGGACATCATCTGGTAGTCAGCGAGTTGACTGATTATGTTGTAGGACCTGCGCTCCACTAGTCTATCGACTTCCGAGCTTGGGTTGAGAGGAAATGGAGATTCAACTTACCAGCCAGGAAGTCAAAATGGTCTCGCTCCGTTTGTTGACCTTGACTTTGTAAGTACTCTTATCACATTCTCTTTTGATCTCAGTGTCAGCGGCACAAGAATGAGCGATAGTCCTGTGTCCGTGTCGTTCTTTGACAGATTTTCCTCGGTTGACACATGTTGCGCGGCTCAGGTACCGGATGCCGACATTGATTTTGGAGAAGTTGACTTTGGGTTTGCTGTCGACTGGGACTTGGATCGATCTTGGCTGTGATTCACATTGAGGAAGGAAAGGTATGGTGTTTGATACTAGGAAGTGTGCTGCAGGGTAAGATTCTGCTCATGATAGAAATGGCGATCGTGTGATCACTCGGCCTCTTGTCTTGAGGGACCTGAGGTAAGGCAGTGGGATGTGCAGAAACCCTGAAATGGCAAGCATCGGTGCCGAAAACAGCACGATGGGGAGTGAAACGGCCCGCCCATCACAAGCAAACCTTTTAGCTCCCGACTGGTTTTATGCTCGAGATGGAACTTGCAGCTAATACCTACCCACCCTGGCATCACGGGCACTGGGTAATCAACCCTGCCGCTAAGTTAATTTACTTAGTAAATCTGGGGTGGCCTGGCCCCGCTATCAGGCAAACCAGCCGATGCGCAATCCACAGGAGCGGAAAAATGTAAGAGGCGACGGAGTCCGCACGACGACCGCAACCAACCTCGCAGATCACAGCTAGCTTTGGCGCTACAATGACGAGCACGAGTTCGAACAAAAAGACTACCATTATATTGAAGCCATATAAGAGACCGGTCCGGAGCCGTCTTAAGGATCGAAGCGCAGATTTCTCACAAGTTGACTGCCCCGAGACCAGCGATCTCCCGGATGGACATTTGTCAAACTGCAGAATGCTGACTCTGTGGCTTGCTTTGCCACAGGATGACTATTGAAACAGCTAAACATGCACCTAGACTTCTGGTAGCAGTCTGCTTGCTGATTGTGAGAAGAGAGCTGAAGACCGCATCACAGAAACGCTGAAGTACCACCAACATCCTAAGCAGCCGCCTTGACATCAGCAGAAGCTCGCTCTTTCATCTTAATTTGCTCAAAGTGCTCTACCATCTTGATTGCTCCACGGGGGTTAAAGAATATCCCCAAATAATCCCAAGTAGCCTTAGCATTTTCCTCGGCACGGACAAACATCGTTGCCTCATACTCTTTCAAGGCTACTGCAAGACTCGTCCTGTCGCTGAACAGCGTGGAAGAATCCCTGCCGCTCTTGCGCGCGATGATCACGCGGGCGAGCTCCAACGCGTCCTGCATGCCAACGTTGACGCCGACACCGGCGAATGGCGTCATCAGATGGGCGGCGTCACCGATGAGAGTGATACTGCCATGTTCATTAACATTGTGTCTTAATTGCAAAGAAGGAGGGCGAATTCCTACCCAGGCCTGGGCGTCCACTTAAAGCCCACCGGAAGCATGTACATAGGGCGTGGGATCACCTCGGGATCGCTCTTGAGAATTAAGTCCTTTGCGCCCTGGTCCCAATCCTCGAAGTACCCATCAATGAGTTCCTTTTTCGCAGGTTCGGACTGCGTCCAATCGATGTCACAGTCCTTGGACCATGTCTCCGGAACGCGCAGAAAAGCGTACACGCGTATACTTCCGTCGCCATTCCGCTGCGCCAATATCCCTTTGTTTTCCCCAAGCGTAAGGCACATACCCCCGCCGACCCGCTTCGCGAGGGCCGGATTCCGATTGTCGGCGTCGCTCACCTTGACATCGAGTCCGGTGACACCAGAGTAGAAGGGAATCGTCTCCGAGACAAGTTGGCGCACTTTCGACCAAGCTCCGTCCGCGCCAACGACGAGGTCAAACCCCGTATCGACTCCGTCCGCAAAGTGCAGGTCATATGTGTCGTCGGCCGCAGCCTCGACGCGCAGCAGTTTCCGACCCCACTGTATGCTCGCGGCATCAATCGAGTCGAGCAGGATCCCCCGCAACAGCACGCGATCGATCTCGGGCCGACCCTTCATTTCCGCGGGGCGCCCCACGCCGAAATTTTCGTTTTCATCCAAAAGCACCCGCCCACTGGGCTCGATGATCTTCAGCACTTCGCCTTCGGGTCGGGAAAGCGCCAGGAATTGGTCGTAGAGTCCCGCCTCGCGCAGGGCAACCTGGGCGGAACTCTCGTGCAGGTCGAGCGTCCCGCCTTGGGTGCGTGCGTGTCGGTCAGATTCGCGTTCGTAGATGGTGCACGGGATCGAGTTGTATTGGAGGAGGCGGGCGAGGGTGAGGGCGGCAGGGCCAGCTGCACTGTGTTAGTCTGTGGTGTTATAGAGGTTGAGAGGGGGACACCTACCGCCGATGATGGCGATTTTTGGGGAGGCCATGGTTGGTGTTGTGTGATTCGAAATATCAAAATTGTGCTGTCGGAGGCTTTTTAATAGATGAAGATGAAGATGGAGATGACGATGAAGATGAAGATGGAGATGGAGATGGAGATGGAGATGGAGATGGAGATGGAGATGGAGATGGAGATGGAGATGGAGATGGAGATGGAGATGGCGTCGGAGATGGCGTCGGACACGAGCAGTGTCGATTGCTATTAATCTTCGGCCGCCGATGAATATGGCAGAGCTCATGTCGGCTTCCGCAGTCGAACGTGCATTTCGGCCTCCGGTGACTTCGGTGCAATGCTTGTCACAACACACTGCCAGTGACCAGCGACGGCCCACCCGGTAACGCGCTCACGTAAGAAGCGGTCGGTCATGGGGTATACCTTCTCTTCTGGAAAGCGTGTCCATGCATACTCAAATGTTGCATGCTGGTCCTAGATTATTCACATCGTTAAATTGTTCACATCCTGCACCTCGTTTATATCGTTCACATACTTCTCCTGCGACAGAGATGGGAGCACTAACCCGTTCTTTACCTGCCTCTCCTGTCTGCCCGTCTGTGATAGACTTGTGCGAGAGGCGTACCAGCCAGACCATGGAATATCCGACGGTACTAGGCAAGATGCAAGCCCTGGTCTTGAGCGAGATTTGCCACGCGCTGGACATATCAGCCCCTAAGATCGATCACAGCGCCAGCTTCATACAACTCGGCGGTCACTCTTTATCAGCAATAGCTCTCGCATCGGCCTGCAAATGGCAAGGCCTCTATCTATCCGTCGAATCGATCTTGCGCAGTGACACGATCTCCAAATTGTTGGACTGTGCTGTGCCAATACATTCTTCATCATTTCCTGAGTGTGATGTGCCTCTCAGAGTATCGCCCAACGGTCCCGTCAACCCCGAGTTCGGGGTCAAACCTGCGGCTGAGACAAGTACGATTGCTCACGTAGAGCCTTTCCAAAAAACCCGTGCTCCTGTACCCGCAATTTCCCCGTCTTTACGAACCACCGGCAACCATACCTCGATGACCGAGATGCAATTATCCCTAATTCACGGCAGTCAAAACCAGCCCGAAACCAACATCATAAGCTTCTTTGAGACGTATTTACCAAAAGACGTGCCCGTGATGAAAAAGGCCTGGAAGATGGTGATAGACTCGGAACCCATCTTTAAAACGGCTTTTGAATTCAGTGAGGGCAAGAGCGACCTCATTGCACAAGCCACGGCGCCGTTTCTGTGGACAGAAATTGTGGTACACAATCAAAACGCCTACGAGATTGCGCTAGAAGAGGAACAGTCTCAGACGCAGGTTGGCACATCATTCAAAGTCATCACATTGGAGAAGAGCTCGCAAGGCCCAAACCTCAGCACCATCATCTGGCGTGTACACCATGCCCTCATCGACGGCTTCTCTGCAGCGCTCATTTATAAGAAGCTCCGACAGGCGGCAGCCGGTCGCGCAATCCAACCAGGCACGGCATTTACTGGAGTAGTCAAAGACCTACAAGCCCTCCAGCAGAGATCTCGAACTGCCAGCCAGCTGTTCTGGAAGCAGCAACAAGCGGAATATCATTCTGTCGCCGGCGAGCTTCTCCTTCCTCCGCCCTCAATACAGCGCTCAAGCAACAATAACGCTACCATGAGCGTTACCCTGCAAATTCCAGTCGACCAACTTTCGGCCTGTGCTCGACAGTCCGGGGTCTCTTTAGCATCTTTGTATTACGGTGCATGGGCTCTTGCCTTGTCCATGTATACCGACTCGGACGCCGTGGTTTTCGGCATCGTCCTCTCGGGCCGCAACTTGCCTCTGGCTGGAGTAGAGGACACAGTGGGGCCGCTAATAAACACGCTACCGCTTCACGTTTTGCTCAATAGAGCATCGACCACCACGGAATACTTGCGTTATATTTTCAATCGCATGATCGAGCTTGGTTCTTTCCAATTTTCGCTGCCAGAAGATGGATATACGAGGCAATTCTCATCCGCTCTGGCCATGGAATTCGAAATGTTGGCCTCTGAAAGTGATGGCGTTCAACCTGTCGGCAAGTCCTACTTCAAGACGGTCACCGACGTTCCTCTCAGTGTCTTTATGGGGGCTGATGGAACCCTTCGGCTCTGTTATCACTGCAAGACGTACAACAAGACAGACATTGAGCTGCTTGGAGAGCATTACCGCAACGCCCTTCTTGCTCTCCTCGCTCCCCATCGCACGGTTAAGATGTGCATGGAAAGGTTGCTTCCATGCGAGTCTCAGGAAAATCTACGCAAGATGGGAAATTGCATCTCCAACACCACAGCGGTGTCATCTGTACACGATGATCTCGTCACCCTTTTTGAACGCGCTGTTGCAGAGCATCCGGGCGCCATTGCAATCGAGAAATGCGAGCAGAGCTTGACGTATCGAGAAGTAGATGCAATGGCAAACCGGGTGTCGAATCACATCTCACAACACATCCAGCCTGGTGATGTTGTGTGCGTCCACGCAGATCGATCTATCAACTGGATCGTGGCAATTTACGGCATCTTAAAGGCCGGCGGAGTCTATTGTCCTCTCGATGCGGCTTTACCGTCTCACCTCCGGGACTCGACCTTCCAGTCGGCTGGGAGTAAGCTTTTCTTGACCCCAAACTTGTCCGGGAAGATCATCAAGCCAAGCTCTTGCACTTTGTGTTTTGCGGTAGAGGAGTTGCTCTTAGAGTCTCGCATACAAGCATCGTCGGCGTCAGGTGTCTCCCAACGACATGCTCCAAGGCCGTCGGCCAGTGCATACGTTTGTTTCACTTCAGGGTCCACTGGGAAGCCCAAGGGCGTCATCTGCAGCCATGAAGGTCTAGTCGCTTTCCAGAGAGATCTGGAGGCTCGCCTTTTTGCGGAACCCGGACGGAAAATCTCACAAATCATGTCACCAGCCTTCGATGGGAGCATCCACGAAATCTTCTCTACCTTGAGCTACGGAGCAACGCTTGTGCTTGCACACTCGGCAGATCCATTCTCACATCTACGTTTGGTCGATTCAGCTATTCTCACTCCTTCAGTGGCTAAGATGCTGGTTCCTGGAGACTACCCAAGCCTAAGCAATGTGAGTTGTACTTTGTTACTCATATTGCAAGACGGAAAAGCTGATCTTTCATCCAGGTCTATTTGGTTGGCGAACCTGTTCCCCAGCATGTGAACGACGTTTGGGCCGCCAAAAAAAGACTGTACAACATGTATGGTCCTACAGAGGGAACATGTGGTGCGACCATCAAGCGGTTGCTTCCTGGACAGCCCGTCAACATTGGATCTCCCAATCCATCAACTCGCGTATACATCTTGGACAGGCACCAGTGTCTTGTTCCTCCGGGTGTCGTCGGAGAGATATATATTGCTGGTGTACAAGTTGCTAGGGGCTATATTGGCCGGCCTGACGAGACTGCGAAACGTTTCTTGGCCGATTCTATCTCTCGGCGCGCTGGAGAACGAATGTACAGAACCGGCGATCGCGCCTACTGGAATTACTTCGGAGAAATAGAATGTTTGGGCAGAAACGACCGGCAGATCAAGCTGCGCGGCTTCCGCCTTGACATGAACGATCTCGAGATACGCATGGCTCAAGCGGCTCCAGCAGCCATTGCCGTTGCTATTGCCCCTAAAGACGATTATCTTGTGGCCATGGTTCAACCAGTCTCGCTAGATGTTGCAGATTTCAGATCGAAGATTGCCGAGGTCCTGCCCGTTCATGCGCTTCCTAGGCATATCACAGCTGTTGATAATTTTCCAATGACGTCTGCCGGCAAGCTGGATTACAGAGCAATTGCCAACAATGTCAGGCCATCTCTTAAGCCGACCGTGAAACCATTGAGCACTTCCTCCGAGAGAGCTTTGGCAGCCGCGTGGCGCGAGGCTTTAAGTATGGGTCCCGACGTCCCAATCACTGGCGACTCGAATTTTGTTGCTCTCGGAGGCCACTCAATCCTCCAGCTGCTCTTAACGAGCCGGCTCACAACTCTGTTCGGACGTCGGATACCCTTCCGATTAATCGTCCAGTCAGCAACACTCCACGATCTCGCGCGAGCCATAGACGGCCTCCAGTCTCAAGAGAACTCTGCTATTAGCGTTTTCCCAGGATTAGTTCTCGGGGAGCACGAGCTATCTCCCATGGAACGAGAGTGGTGGCACAAGTATGAACTGGATGAAGGTTCCTCTGCGTTCAACGTTACCTTCGCATGCGTCTTCAACTCAAAGATCGTCGATCGCGGTAGGCTGACGACCGCTTGGAATGTAGTCATGGCCAGGCATCGTATCCTCCGTTGTAGGTACGTTGGGCATCGACGACTGGGTGTCAAGCGGACGTATTCCGATTATCCGCCACAGGTGCAGCGAGTCAAGAGTCTCAACGTTTGGAAAGAGATCAATCGTCCATTTCAGCTCAAGCGAAACGACCCAATTCGCGTGACCATCTCGAGAGATCAGATGGTCATAGTCATAAGCCATATTGTCTGCGACCTAACAACGCTGCAGGTGCTCCTTCGAGAAGTAGCATCTGTCTACAGTGGTGCTTGTCTACCCTCGGTCAAAAGAACCTACATGGATACGTCATCATGGAGTAATATCGCGTTTCCCGGCGATCTTGACTTCTGGACCAAATACTTGGAGAACGCACCCGAGCGCCCGTATGGCGGTGTCAAGAGCGTCCCAGACCGGAACGCATATAGCGGATCGTCACACGTGTGCAAAATCCCCGTCAACACCTATCTACGCTTGGTAGAATTCACGGAGGCTCAGAAATTTACATTCCATCAACTATCACTCGCAGCCGTGGCTCTGGCTTTACGAATAGACTCGGATGATACGGATATTGTGCTTGGAGGCCCATTCTTCAACCGCCAATCAGACGACGATCTCGAAACAATCGGCCTGTTCCTCGAGCCTTTGCCGATTCGTGTCCGGTATTCTCCCAACACAACAGCGCCAGAATCGATTTCATTCGTCCAGGCTGTTCAAGAAGCAAGCCAGTCAGCTCTAGCCCACGCAGTGCCATGGAACCAGTTGCTGCAACATCTACAAGTCACCCCCGACTTCCCCGACCACCCATTGCTCGACACAATGGTCACTTTCCACGACGATCGCCACGCGCCTAAGTTTCCTATCCGTGGCGTTGAACCACTCATCACCTGGACGGAAGGATCGAAATTCAGACTCCTGTGTGAATTCTTCGCCGTCTCGGAAGATACGCTTCTTCTTAGACTCGAGCACGACACGGACTCTTTCTCTCGCACAAGTATACTCAGGATTGAGAGGTTGATCATCGAAGCGCTGGAATGTCTGGTGGCCAACGTGCCATATGTGGAAGTCAAGGCGCGACTGCGACGCACAGCTCAGACGGAGCCATCTGGCGAGCCCAGTCATGCTAGCCTTTTTGGAGCAAGATTGAGTGCGCTGTGAATTGCATTTCTTGCTTCTACTATGCCCTTGTTGAGCCTTCAATTGGCTTGTGGCAATGTACTCTTTCCTGTTTATATGGGCATAGATATATAGAATAGTATAAAGCGTTATTGCCGCTCTTCAGTGACTTGATGTCTGCCTTGATCTTACTGGCTCGACTTTGCATGGATGCAGTGCGGAATTGACAATTCCCGCCACACCTTGAACGATCTTCGTTCAATTCCATGTTTCTTTAGAGGCTGAAGAGCGTCGAATCTCGGAGCTCGAGACCGGGTCGAGGTTCTTTCTACATTGGATGTGGTTTCAAAATTTGATAGCGGCGCAAGGACATGCTCTGTCGCCCACTCTTGGAAAAGTTACTGCGCCACATGATCGTCCGAACTAATTAGGCGGACGATCTAGCAAGATATTGTGTCAGATCTTTGAAGAACTTATCAAAACCTGGATCTGTTTTGGATACGAGTGAACACGGTCGAGAGCTTGCTTCTATGGAAATTATTATGACTACTGAAACAGCGCGACAAGAAACATCCCCACACTTGCAGCTTACGTCCACTACAACCCATTCCTTGAAAGCCATTTATTGCATGCCTTGATTGTTCCTCTCGTCATTCCTGTCCGTCCAGTGCTTTCTCCCTGAGCTCACACTTCAATTGCATCTGTGGGTGATTGATCCACGTCTCCGGATCTCTGGCCCACTCCTCGCCCGTCTTGAGAAGGCTCAACTCGTACTTCTCAACCAGGTGCACGAGCAAGACTCGGATGATGAGATCCGCGACATACTTACCCATGCACTGCCGCGGACCGAACCCGAATCGCCAGTAGTTATATCTGGTCTCCGTGCCCTTGCGCTCTAAGAATCGCGCGGGCCGATAGGCCGCGCGATCGGGACCCCAGTATGGATTGCGGATGTTCAGCGCGTACGAGTCGATGACGAAGTTCGTTCCGGCAGGAAAGTGGAAGTCGCCGACGACGCGGGCCGTCGGCGCCGACTGGGGCACCGAGAAAGCAGCGAGCGGCTTGAGGCGGGCGGATTCGGATATGCAAGCGGCGAGGAAGGAGGAGGAGCTCAGGAGGTACTGGTCTAACTTGGCGCTCTGCTTCTCGGCGGCGTCCTTCTTCTCTTCGACTTCGCGTCGGAGACGAGCTTGCGTTTCCTTGTGGGCTGCGAGGAAAACCAGGTTCCACGATATGCCGCCTATGGTTACGTCGAGGTTTGCGTAGAGCATCTCGTCTAGAGTGTGATAGAGCTGTTCATGGCTGATTATACCGCTCTCGGCTGCTTCATACATCTGAACGATTGGAGCACCCGTGCCAAGTGAAAAGGCTCGCTGTCGCGCCCATTGGTTGAAGACAATCCATTTGGATCGAAAGGTTGAGAGCGCACGATTAGCCTCTGTTGGTAGATACTTGGACCACTGGAACCGCGTCAGGCCACCCTGGATGACGTGTTTGAAGAGTGCCTCTCGCAGTGGAGCGAGCTCTCTCAGCTGCTCTTCCATCTCAGTCGACAGCTCGCCGTAGATGATCTCGGCGACGACCCAAAAGGGTAGCAACTTCAAGTCCTCGGCTGGATCTATCAACCCCTTGGCCAATCCCTTGGTTGCCCATAGCTCATCAAAGAATTGTTGCGTTCGGTGCTCGATAGCTGAAACGTAGTTGATCGACATGCTATGGTGGAACGGTTTTTCGGTGACGGCTCGGACGCTTCGCCATTCCTCTCGACTGATCAGTCCTACGCATTGACCGAGAATCTGACTCATGAGATAGCCCGAGTTGTTATCGACCGCCTTAGAATGCTTGTCGGAGTCTTTGAAAACAGCTTGGATGTGCTCAGGTCGAGTCAAGACACTTTTCAAAGTAAGCTCGCTATCAGCACTATCACTTCGGCGTGGCCCAAGGCCTATATTGATGGCCATGATGAGAGGATATATAAGGATGGATGGCGAGACTTACACTTCAGGTGTCGTGCCCGACCAGATTCGGTACAGGCTGCCGAATTGCTTCTCCCACAAGTCGCTGTTCTCCCTGCCTTCTAGGAATTTGGCAACGTCTCCTTGGCCATTGGGCCATCGATATGGGCAGGTTGGCAGTGAGGTATGATCCTCTCGACGCTGGACTGGGTAGCGATAGCATAGCAAAGTCTGAACGTTTTGAAACGAGTTAGTGAGGGGGTCTTTAGGATATCGGAGACGATTAAGGAGTGATTTACATGTATGACCCGGGAGACTAGATCCGTCAAAGTGTCTTTTAAAAACCCTCGAAACAGGATCACAAAGACGAGAAGGACCGCAGCCGTGAGCTGCACAACGACACTGTCGATAAGAGAGACCATGGCTTAGGGCTAACTTTTGGCAACGTGTGCGCCGGCCTCGAACAAAGTGGCATATTGATATAATTGAACTGATTGAGCCTTCATAAGCGCCGGCAAGCGTGAGCATTGATGATAGGGGATTCGTCACAATCACAGTAGCCTTCCATTGCGGATCGGACACCTGCTAGCCTCTCCGGACAGCGCGGATGGATCAGAATCCGTTGAGCAAGTGTAATCATTGCTTCAATATGTTAGCAGCGGTACGCAATACTCGGCGCTGTCCGATCCGCCATGGCAAGTTACTGTACGGGAGGCGTCGCATGAGCGCAAAGCCGATCTCTTCGTCGGTGACCGGCAGCGGCCCGTGGCGGTGTCCCTGCCGTTAGGGTTGCGATTGGTTATATGATAGTTATCTAATCTGACCCAATCGGAATGTAATATAATCGTATGTATTAATTTAAAAAC
>JAABUP010002821.1_pt1 | contig 32395 bp, 34 predicted proteins | sample 5559201 | NCBI WGS metagenome assembly JAABUP01 (sample SAMN10711887, study PRJNA513373) | rock metagenome | isolation source: Antarctica rocks | place: Antarctica
AGGCGTCTTTTACACCCTCTAGTTCTTGTTGTCTCGGTCGGATGTAGTATTCGAGATCTATGGCGAGAATGACGACTTGAGTAGCGCCCTGTCTGATGTGTGTGGCGCGACGGGTCATAGCTGCATTCCAACAGCAGAAGACCGACTTCCACGGTCCTGGAACCCGAACATTACGCAAATGTGAGAGTACAGAATTCCCGATCTTTGGTGATGTTGGATCATTGGCCCGCAATGCGCTAGGAGAACGACACTCAAGCTTGCTCTAAAGAGTTTTGATTTCTTCGGGCGGTGCTGATGAGCATCCTGCGGTTACCCATAAGGTCGTGAGGGACGTTGCCAGGTTGATCGAGCTCTCTGCTCATGATCTTGGCAGCTGCGAATGGCATCGACTTCAATCACTCACCCTTGAAGCTCAATCGGACGCGGAACAAGCATTGCATGAAAGACGGTTCGTTTCTGATCGATCAATTATCGACCCTATCGTCTACGCACAGCTGAATGGGCAAACGAGGGAGATTTGCAGGAAACAAGTCATTGGAAGCCTTGTGGTCAAAAAATGCAAGATGGTTTGTGCTTCGAATTCGTGTCGAACCCTAAAAAGCCGGTCCCCACTCTCCCGTATAAAAGCTTTGAACTCGTGTCAATTTCAATGTATACTAAGGGTGGTGTCTCACGTCTGGACGAGAGGATTTTCCGTAGGTCTTGGATTTTGTTGAAGGCAACGGAATCATTGCAAGTTTGCAGGCCGTCTCGGCCGTGTTAAGCGCGTGCCTCAATCTCCCTGACCCAGATTCCGGCAGCAAACACCGCACTTGGCCCTCGACGCTGTTGTAACAATCCATCGCGGACCGAGAACCGGCTTAGATTGGCAACTTCGGGCCGTGTCGTTGAATAAATGTGGTCAATTTCCCAGATGGTTTCTTCCGCTCGGTCGTAAATGAGTAAGTTGATATACTTGTTTGCTATACTCAGTGAGCCCGCGCAACAGGTAACGTAATTACCTGAATCAAAATGCAGCAGAGGTTGTTCATGGGCTTCGATGGCCTTCGCGAACGCGGCCGCTGGATCTAGGGTCCTGTTGCCTGATGCAGTCCTACGAAGATCTGCCAAAGCCTTCGGTGGCCACAAGAGTGCCAACAGACATGCCATTTCTTGCCCTGGGGCGACGTTGTGGTCGAGGTTGAGGTGTTTCATTGGCCCCTGGAATGTATCGGGTAAATCATCCCACAGGCTCTGCCACCCCTCCTGGGATGGGTTGGTGGAAGTTTCTTCCTCCTCATTGCCTCAGTGATTTCCCAGAAGTCACCCTCCTCGTGGACTCCTATTTTTGCCCACGCCAATAACCCCCAAATTGAGTGTCTAGTAGGACTAGGGCGGTGAGATGTCCCAGAGAGACTTCTCTTCCTTGAGGATTCTGATTTGCTGGATTCGTCGAATGCTTCTATGAAGTTCGCGTGGTCGACGCATGTGACGCCCTTGAGGATCCGCACAAACAACTCCACGGCATTCGATGAAGTGAAGTGCGCGCTCATGGTGTTTCCCGGCTATCTGTACGCGTTCGCGAATTGTACCGGACCCATGAAACGTTCCCCATATTCGTAGTTGCAGGAGCTAGTATTTCTACGCGTCGAAACCAGCATTAGGTCAAAACTCGCGATTCACGCTACCACGGATCTCCTTCCTGCCTGGCTGTGCGGCAGACTGCGCAGCCTACCAATGCCTGAGACGCCGCGAAGGCTGGAGCCGAAGCAACGCGCATCACAGCCCAAGACCACTCGGAGGGGAGATAAGTCTGCCACTGGCCTAGCTAGGTCACCGACGGCATGTGGCAACACCTCTGGCTAGTCGACGCGGCGCTGTTGTGCGATGGCCATGAGCTGCAATCTTCCCCAGACGCATCGTCTTTGGCTGCAGTGTCATAATGCAAAGCCTGCTGCTGGAGAATATAAAGAAAGCCTGCTACTGGAGGATGTGAGGCACGTTCGCTAGAATATGTCCTCATATTCAGCTGGACATTCTCGATCGCGAGAGATTGGTTGTCGCAGTGGTTCAGAGCTGACGCGACTTGAACCACGAGGTTAGTTGCCAGCACGGCTGCGATCATGCGCAGCCTCTATCAAACCCTCTCATTGGCGAGGCTGCGCAAGTCGAGAGAGTTTGCTGACATGTTTATGGTGCGAGTCTTGGACAGATGTATAAAAAGACCACGACCTCCACCTCTTCGGCTGCAGCCTGCTACTGATCTGGCGGTCAGGATCCCCGTCTCCGGACCTTAGTTCCATAATGCGGCAAGCCGTAACAGGATGGGCCGCATTTCCCGACCATCTATGCTGTCTCACCACACTGCACGGCATGTGTCAACTCAACTCTCTTGAGTGTACATTTCTGATTCCCCATCTAGGCGCCATAAGATAATCAAGTCTTCGACAAGCGCTAGTGGATGTAACGCAGCTTGTCGCGCAGGCCATCTGGGCTTACGACACGTCGGCACTGGTACTGCCGTGCGAACGAGGTGTGCAGATGGGTCTGAGGGTGAGCCACCAAGTCCACAGTTTGGCTGCGCGAGACGGCCGACACGGGCGATTTCACACTCGCTCGCAGTTATGCGTATATCTGGAACAGGGAGCGGTAATTCTGGGTGAGCTACCTTCTCAAACGTGGCGGACGTAAATGGAAGACAGCTCGCAGGTATGATATCGAAGCCTCAGGCATCAATTACGTCACCTTCCTCCTTGCGGCATTGAGTGTGGATTGGCTAGCGCCCGGAGCATGTGATCCGTGAGAAGCACCATAAGCTGCAAGCACTGTCACCGGGAAAATTTGTATAGGTCTGGGGCACCTGACGACGAGGAATCCGATACAATAATCATATCGCAAGGCATACTCGCACTCCTCTGTCACCACTCTCCACACATTGCCCATTCTTGGGGCGTGAGGTGAGCAACAGCTTATTGAGCAGTATCCGACGAAGCGAACGAAGAGCAGGGAGGTAGAGGCGGTTCAGGTGGTGGCATGGGTCCCAGCGCAACGTCACGCAAACGAGGGGAGGCAGAGGCAACGGAAACTCCACCTCGAAAATGACGGTACCTTAGGTGCTGGAGAAGCAAGAATCGCTAGTACAGCACGCATCTAAGCTGAGTCATGCATTGATTGGAAAGTGCCGGCAGGCTTACATTGGTAGACCGGGAAGCGCATCGTTGGCTGCGAAGTGCGAAGTTTTACGTGCCCACTTAACGACCGTTAGCGAGATGACTGAATGCCAAAGATTAGCAGACGTACGCGACATATTTCGCCCGCTTTCCGTACAATAGTTTACAGGTACTTCAGCGCTGTGGCGATGCAGAGGGAAGCGAAGGCGATGCTGAGACGAATGAAGAGACTGACGACTCCGACGAGGATAGCGATAGCGATGATGGTGTATGTTTTCCACGACGTCGCTCGCTTGTATCCGTGGCACGGCTGGCAGGCGGAAGTGCTTGATCGGTCCCGGCAAATCATCAAACGAGAATGGGAGGATCGAGTCCAGTCGGAAGCGTTACTGGACTGGCACGGGGGGGGCGTCTTTCACAAAGTGCGTGGAAACATGTTCAAGAGTGCCGAGTCACCGTGGGTCGAGTCCAGGTTCTCTAGTGACTTCACTGCACAGTCCGCGGCACACGTCACTCCCGTGGGCGCTCAAGCTCATCACTCCCAGTGCAACGGAGTCTACCCAACTGAGTCCTCATCGCACTGCAAGCTGTTTATCTGGGGCCAGGCGTCAGCACGCGGCGAGCTCTCACGTAGCTCTGGCAGCATACGCTTACCCGCATCGGAGGTGATGTCGCTATCATCCGCGCGCATATTTGGTTGGTGTCCTTTAGCTGCGGCAGCTACAGCGCTGGCTGACGGAACCTCTGCACGATTCGTCCTCGTGGAGCACTCTCAAACCAGCGTCACTCTGCTCAATAAGAGCTCAGTCTATACAATAGCGGCCCCTGACTGGCAACAGAAGTCCTGGGACAGCAAGCACACGGCGGAAGTAAAGCGGAAGAACATCCTCATGCTCAGGCTCGGATAATACCCAAACATGTGTGGCAAACATCATTGATTCATTCTATGCAAACAAAGCGCATTGGGCAACGCTGATATCTTGCTCGCGGACTCAGCGGGAGATGAGTCTTGGCGTATTCGAGTGTTTTAGACGTAGGAGCTGGCCAAAGTCGGGCGGGTGCACCCATTTCGAAGCTTCACCGAGTACACGTGCTCCGATCTTGCTCCCGAAGCTGTCGAAACTGGTCATTAGTTGCTGAGCGTTCCTTGTGTAAATTGGCGGCTCTCTGTCTGCTTCAACTTATGCGAGGGACATGAAAAGTTGTATGCCAAATGCTGAGCTGGTGACCTTCGAACTTCCTCACTGGCCATTGCAAACGCCGCGGCGGCAGTGATCCCAACGACGGGGATTCGTTCGCTGCCAGCGCAGTGGTAGCGTCGCTGATCAAATTCCGGCTATGTGCAGCACGGCCTGCGGCCTCTGCTGCTTACATGCTCGGCTCCTGGTCCCGTGTCAGACCTCCATGAACCTGATGGCTTACACGGAAAGGTGCGATGCTATGACTCCCAATGAACGGTAGCGAACGGTTGTCGGATCAGCCACGGCGAACCGCGCCGGCGTAGCCGAGGCACGATCCAAACACTTGCACGATTCTTGAGCAGTGAAGAACAGGTCAAATTTCGATTGCCCTCCATGTGCGGCCATGGGTCCCGGAGTATCGAGGGGTTGAGCAAAAGTTCAGCCGTGCGACGCTTTGGGCGAAACAGCAGTCTGGACTGTCTGCGGTACAAGACGTCGACACTACATGCTGATCCCTGCAATCGTGGTGCCTTGTCCGCTATCAGCAGCTATATTCATGTCAAGTCGTTCTTCGGTCTGATTCACATATAGGGATATCCTGACTCGTCAACCAGCAAATGCTCTGTTTTGTGCAATCTCAAGAATCGAAGCTGGTGCTGTTTGTACACTACCGACTGCTATTTTGCGTGTTCCCGGCGGCTGCAATATTCTTATTCTGCTGCTTCAAGCACCCATTGCGAAATGCTGCGTGTTTGTTACTGCGCGGGAACATATCTCGGCTGCACAGGGATGGCTCGCTGGATCTGGGCACTTCTGGCAGCGCAAATTTGCTACAACAATCTGAGGGACTCATGCATCCCATACATGCATCGCCACGTGAGCCGCCGCCAACTCAAAATGGCCAGTGCAGGTTTCTTGATCCCATCGGAGGGTGAAAGCGAGGTGTAACCCAGGTCTCGCCGTACAATCGACCGTTTCGTAAAAGATTGAGCAAGTGGGGAGGATAAGTCACGACTGGCTGTGTCTCACTTTACCATAGTCAAAAGCGCAAGTCTTCCCAAACAAACAATTCCCGCCACGTAAACCGGCCGCTGTGGAGCTAACATCATTTCTTTACTGCTTCCATCATTTGCTCACGATCTGCGTAGTCCCATCCACAGATACTGCTTGAGCTTTCCCAAGTGCACACAAGCCATCGTTCATTCATATCGACTTGGAACACGATAGCCGGCAGGACTGCAGCGAGACGGTCTTCGGACCGCAAGCGCCTGCGCGGATTCGAGCTCGTCCATGTTGATTGGGGGTGATGGTGTAAAGTTGCGCCAATAATTTCTGCTGAGACCGTGCGCGTTAATTGAGGCACAGCTCCAGCGGCACGCTCTGCAAACGTGAAAGCATCCAAACGGTGAAGGAGCCATTTGTCTTCACTTGTCTCGTCCAGACTATGACTGAGCCGTCGTATGATCCGGAGACTATAACATCGGTGTACTCCTCATGTGAACGGGCTTGCACTGCCCGCACCATCGCACGGTGGCCTCGCATGCGTTTCTCCACGCCCTGCAAATGTCGATTGTAGAGTCGTAAAGCGCCATCACGACCGCCGCTGATGATCAGGTCTGTGCAAAGCTTTACACATGCAACCGTACGCGGCTCAACAATGGTCCGCAGGCACTGACCCGTAGACACACTCCAGGTTCTAACAGTCCGATCGCCTGACGCAGACACAAGCAGGTCGCCCGACATATCGACCGCATTGACACCTCCGGTGTGCCCAATGAACGATCGTTTGTGCTCAATCTGTGTTGTCCGCGGTGTATCTCTGGAGCCGTGGTTCACCTGCCACAGCTTGACTATTCCGTCTGCGGAACCGGTGGCGAGACGGTCGCCGTCCATCTTCATGGCTATCACAGCGTCGTCGTGAGCATCATTCAGTCGCCCATTTATTGCGCGCGTCGAGAACCTCCAACAGATCACTTGACCGTTTGTGTCACCGGAAAAGATAACGTCCCGGGTTGGGTCGGGGTCGAATTGGAGACTCAGCACCCCGCCGTTATGGCCCAGCAAAGGCGGCGCAATTAGATGCTGCGCCAGGAGGTCCCAGACCCGGACTGTCTTGTCCATGCTGCCACTGACCAAAAAGCACCCAATCATCTGGATCGCGTATACATCTCCACTATGTCCCTCATCAATGTGATCGTGGCCTGGCAGACGAAAGCCCCGGGGTCGCCCCTCCCTCCACCGCTGTCTCAACTGCGTACGTCGCTTGTAAAGGTTATACCAGTTGGTCGTGTGTGGCTCACGTCCTGGGACTTCAGCTCCATGGCAGACAGCTTCAGGCTCGAATGACCATGCCGCTTGCGCGCACAAACGTCGCCAGAGGCACGAGTCCCTGCATATAGAGTACCAGACTGACGACGTTCTGGACGCCCGCGCCAGCGTACGCCCGTCGAGGCAGGACAAGATTGTCAAGAACAGTTCCCGCGGAAGTGATGCAATTCCTGGTGGGGCGGCCGTACACGGCGACATTGCTTGAACCTTGCGCTGTGTTGAGAACAGGAATCCGCTTCGGCAGGTATGATGAAGCCTGCATCTTGTTGACTGTTGCTACGCTATATGTCGCTCGTGTACCGCATCTCTTACTTGCAGGAGTAAACAAACACCTGTTACCCGGACAACGGATCCTCCGTAACTACTCTGGTCCGCAGGCTCAACTCCGATTACTTCTTCATTATAATGATCTCCGGGTCGCGTGGGAGCGTCTTGTCTGTCCCGTCAGTGCTGTGCTCTATGAGCCCCAGATGTCGCCGAGATATGCGGGAGTCTCTCTGTCTCCCTTCATCGTGAACGTAGAGGTCAACAGAACGCTCCTCAATGAATGCAGCGATTCGCGCAATGCTAAAGCACGGATAGTGCCTGCTCATTCTGGCGTAAGAGGTTCGCAGGACGACATGAATCCCGCCTGTTCGTCGAGGTCTGACCGCGAACAGTTTAGTGTTCTGACCTTCCATGAACTTCAAGCGGCTAAGGTCGTTTGGTCTAGCGCACAAGGCCGCATGAGTCAGATCTATTTATAGACACAGCGTATTGTACCTAAGCCTGTTCCGGACATAGCTGCCGTCTCACCATTGCTGACCGGCTATCTGCGCGTTTCTGGGCCGCACCCTGGATCAAGAATTGGACTGCTTGAGCGACAACAGCAGAGGCGTAGGCGGCTGCGGCTCACAGTTTCGCCCGCTTCGCTTGGCGGTCTTCTAGATTTAAGCTGTGCGTCGGGCCCACAGCACAGACCAAAATGGAGCCGGCAAACTGTAGAATAATCACAAGCTAAACCTCTCGAGCCTGGCTCGCTTGCTACCGGGATGCTTGTGATTCCCAACGGCGTCTAGAAGCGCCTTGCGCTTAGCGATTCGCCACTCCAAGTGCTGCAAAGTAAGAGTCTGCTCAACTACAATGCCTCGGTCCATCGGGTCACCTCTCGCTCCCGCCTCCTTGACGCCCTTCTCTCCTAAGTTGGCGAGTACGTTGGATCGCCAGCTCTGCTCGCCCACAATGTAGCATCCCGCGTCGGCAAAAACCTCGAGCACCGCTTGCTGGTTTTTGCCACACTTCACGTGTCCCGGGATTTGTGCGACTGGCGGAGGATCTGTAGAATTTCCTACCTCATCAAGTCTCGGATCCAGATGTCTCGATCTAACGCAAGCGCTTCGAGAAGAACGCCTCTACTCCGGCTCCTCGCCTCGGGAATCGTAGAAAGCTGGCCGCCATGGAATAGCAACTGCTGCTCATGGGGTCGGTTTAGCGGTACATTGCTGCCTGGGAAAGCTAAGAAGCGAGACTGCGGGTGGGCCCGGTCTGAACCATCAATGCCAACAGCGTCCCTCTGTCTACAAGCTCTGCGTCCGTATATCCCGTCGCGTCCGGAACCTGATCCCTGGGTACCGCGACCGCGATAAGAATAAGGCTTTACTTCTGTACCAAAACGTCCTGCCAGTACTGATTCGGTAGCGCAGCGGCGGTCTCGTAGGTCTCGGTGAAGGACTCTTGGCTGTTCCGCAGAGACTGCAGCCGCAGCTGGCGGTACTTCTCCGCGGACAGTGCGATCTGGTCAGCATGTGGATTGCTGAGCCTGATCACGTGTATATTTCGTCGAGTCAGATCGATTGCGGCAATGTTAAGCCAGAACACCAGACCTGCTCTGCATGCGAGTTACTGGCTCAACACTGTTTTCCGAGCAATGTGTGGGCGTACTGCCTGCTACCTGCTAAGGTGATTTCCCGGCTGAGATGGCAGTGGCCGCACCAACGACTCTTGGTATTGCTATGTACGGCTAGCGTCAAACCACATTTACCGAGGGCCGCGGTGAATTTCGAGACCCAAGACATCCGCCCTCACATATAGCTGTTGGAAAGCGTAGCATCACAATCCGAATGCTAGCGCTAGAAACGCAATTTCTTAGGGATAGCCACCGAAGTCATCACTAAAGCAGCATCGAACCACTTTTCAGCGTCACATAGTCGTTGCCTTTCGACATGGCGAAACCGGGAACTGGACACACCCAAGAACAGAGTGTTCATGATATCGTACACTAGTAGTCGCTGGGCGGGAATCACAGATCGTATGTGGTTGTAGTGTCGCTCGTAAACGATCCTGGCATTCTTTGTGAAGTCAGCCATGACTCCCATGGTCTGTTGCAGACTGGGCCTGACCAGCGGGAACGCTTTGTGAGCGTGTAGCCGACCGTTCTCGGGCCTCTCTTTAGATGGTGTGCAAACAAGCGCTCTAACGTTTCCAAGCAGGACCAGCAAGGGAGATGTTGTCAGCAGAACCATCGTACATGATCGATGCTGATTGAGGTAGCCTGTGCATACTGGTACCAACTGTCGAACGTGCGTTAGGTCAACATAACTTTCGATTGGGGGTAGACCTGGATCAGCTCGTCTAATAACAGGATAGCGGGGACTCTCCGGCAGTGCTCGGGTAAAGCTTCGAACTCTGCCCGGCCGTTGGGCTTGCCTTTCCCATCGAACTTGGCTTCAATCGCTTCAGACCACATCTCATTGTCTTGGGGGCTGTTGGTAAGGGCTCACCAGCCATGGTAGCATTCATTGAAGGCCAGGTGTCGAAGCGTCGTACTTGTAGCTACCGCTACGTCGGAGCGTTTCTTCACGACCCTGATGCGCCCGCTATTGCCGGCATTCGGTAGCGGTCCGACACATGCTCAACATCAGAACTCTCATTAGGACAGTAAGCTTGCCTTGTTGCCTCCTGTCCATGTCCGTGTCCGCACATTGGTGGTTGGCGGGTGCGTTTGGTAGACCAATCGCCGGGGCCACACTCTTTCTCCTAACCCTGTTCGCTCAACATCAGGATTACGCTGCCCACCGCGTATGACTCTCCTTAATTCCTTCTCTCACCTCCACCAGTCTCTGTTTTGCCCTCGTCTTCCGAGCCGCGCGAAACTTTCTGAGTTCTCCTCTGGTCTTCTTCATCCGTACACTTCCTTGCAGACTTGATCCTTCATCTGTCTTCGGTGCCTCTGCACTTTTCTTATTTATCGCTGCCCAACAGACCCAATCGTTGTTCATCTCTGCCAGTATTGGGTCTTTTAGTGTTGCCTCACGTTCTGATGCTCGGAGAAAGTAGTCGGTTTGGTGTCGTCACTGGGTACTTTCGGAGGAGCTTTCTATAGCGCATCGAACCCAGCTGCCCGATCCTTGCCAGATGTGCGTGGCGAACTATGTCTGCGGACCTCGAGACGGAGCTGGAGGTCCGCGGGCTCTGCGCGCGACAGTTCAGTACCACTCAAGTCGTCACTGTGACCAAGGCTCTGTCCGACGAAAACGTTTGCATTGACGACACGCCCGCCACGGAGCCGGGAGGACGGTGGCATCTTGCGAGAGACAGTACGGTCGGAACTGCCGGGAACCATAGGGTTGAAACCGCCAGCAGCAAGACGGAGAGAAATTGAGCTCGCGTGAAGCTTTGTTGTATTCGTGTACTCCCGCGTCGCTTGTAAACTGTGTTCAAGTAGAAGCTCGATCGACGACTATAACTTAGACTGTCCGATTTCCCCAGTGATGACGAGAAGGTAAGATGCGACGATGAGTCTGGCCGGAGCCACCTGAACGGCCGGAGCCACCTAACCGGCCGGAGCCCGACCAGGACGGACAACTCCACTGGACGGTCTGGTCAGTCATTGGATGCTGACGGCCGATGGAGATGTTTGAACCACCACCGTCGATGAAGAAGAAGCCGAGCTTCCGTCAAAAGCAGCTCGAAGAAGTCCCAGTGTATGAGGAACACATCCAGTGATTTCTTAGCTGCATGCCGCAAGATGGGCAGATTGTTGCAGGATTCACGATTGATACTTCAACATCGCACTTGTTCGGGTCTAGCTCCAGGTTGCACGATGCGATTGTTCAGTTCCCAGAAGGACGGGAGTCAGCCAGTGCGTTTTGATAGAGCTCAAAGGGCGTCGATAACGAAGTTCGCGCCCGGGTGGGTGGATCGCTTTGGCCATCAACTGCAGTATAATGAGACAATTCACCAGTGTGCGGACCATTACATTGGGGAGGCTGTGAGATTAGAAGAGCAAGTATGCAGAGCATCAGCGGACAGAGGTCAGCTCAGGCTAACACCTCCCTACCTACTGCCTCGGTTGGATGCCCGTCCTCGTCACTTCAGTGACGAGTAAGCTACTCGGAACCACGATCTCCGCCTGCACAGGAGTCTCGGATTAGTACGATTTGGATGGAAATGCGGACTCCCGGTCGGACTCGGGTGTGCTGGCTTCGAAGGCTCCGCGATCATGAGACCTGGGACATCTCGCCGAGCGGCGCTGGTGAAGTCGCGCTTGTGAGCTCGGGAATGCTGTTCGTGGGCGCTCACGAAGTCGCCATTGCTTGTTTCCGCGCCGATAGAGTGACATTGACGCAGAGCTGCGCTAACGGAGTGGGGTCTATAAGCCCCGCACGGGACCCGCTCAAGGCCGGATAGCACTATCTCTCAGCAGCAGGCCTAGGGAGGCTCCACAGGTGCGCAACGGACCGTGAGGCCGACCAGGCCCTCGTCCTGAAATAAAGAATTGCGACGTGAGTATTCAACTCCCCCCTTCATAACGCTAAGCCTGACGCGGCGGCGCCAGGCCGGATCGGGGTCTGCCTGTCTGCATTGTACGCACGACGACCTCTAACACGACGTCACAAGCCGGGCCGTAACAACGGCATGCTGCACAGGCCCAGCTTTGCCAACACGAAGCGGGGCAAAACTTGCCCAGTGCATAGAGATCTCCAGGATGATGGGTGCGACATGCCGATGAGTTCTCACCGTTCCGCACCACAGTCCTCAGCAGGCCAGATCAGAGAGCTTAAAATCGAGCACCACGCATACGCACCACACAAAACAAGAAACGCACAACCTTGCCGCTGCCCCTGCGACTCTGTCACCACCTCGCGCTTTGCCGACCTGCGAGCACAGCCTGCTGCCAGCATTTCGCACACGCCTGCTTGCCCATGCCCTTGGGCACTTCAAATTCTGGGGACTGGCTGACCATTCACGCGAGTTTCCTTCGCAGAGCAGCGCATAGCGGCTTACTATGGACAAAGCCAATGATTTGGATACGGAGCTGAAGCTCCGCCTGATGGACAAAGCTGAGTTATACCGTATTCGCCTGCTTCGACTCAAGTCAGCAGAAACAAAGCAAGAGCTCAACAAGGCAGGAGGAGCAGGCTGTGCGAAATTGCGCCTACGTCGGTCTGGAAACCAACCTGCTATCAGCTCCCCTGCATCCAAGGAGCTTACTATGCTGCAGGAGACTGGGTAAGGATTAGAGGCTCGACTTAGTTGGTCCCTAAGGCACTATCAAAAGCGACTTCTTCGTTTCTCTTTGTGCCTGCCTACCTATAGTTACATATGTGGACGACTGCACCAATATGTTCACCATACTGAGGAACTTGGACAACTGTACCAAACATTTCAAAATTTAACCGTCTCAGCCCAGTCAAAAGGTGGGGTCTAGCTCCTAAGCATGTGGCAATCATGTTGCACAGAAGCTGCGAATTCAGCGCTTAAGCTGTAGTTCCTCTCGCTTCACTCCCTTCTTCTCCCGTGAGCTTGGTGCTCCCGTTGTATCCTGGCTTCGCTAAATTTGTGCAAGTCATGCCAACCAGCACCTCTTGTGATGATACGCCGCCGTTTGCGCGTTTAGACTCCAGCCTATAGCGGGCATCGACATTAGTAGCCGAAGACGGGCCAGCGCACTGCGGATCGGCTTAGCGATAAGTCGTAAGTCGCCAGAGCAGGTGGTATGCACAGGGTGTCTAGGGTGGATACAGGCTATTGCGCTTCGCCGTGTTCTTGCTGCGTGTCCGTGCCGATGGTGGCAGGCTGTGACGTTGGCTACTGCGCGTCGGAGGTCGCCGCTGGGGCTGGGCTGCTTGCCGCCGACGCTTCACAACGCGTGAAGGAGCTTGAGCTGGCGAAGAGCGGCTGGATGGCGGTGTTTCTGCGCCCGATTAGTCTCCATATCACACATGCCCATATTCGCTGCGTACCTTGCATCGCACGTTGTATATTTCGTTGTCGTCTTCTCCAGACGTCTCACAACCAAGCGAGTGGTGGGCATGCCAGCTCGTTGCTCTCCTTGCCGTTGTTGTAGTCCTGAGCCATGCCAAACACCCACCTCAAAATAAGCCTCCTCTTTTGCCCAGTAGGTTGCGTCCGATATAAGGTCTCGCACTGCGTCGTAGATTTCTGCGCTGCCGAAGACATCGAGGAAGCAATTTCGGTGATGTGCAGCAAACGTAGGAAGATTGACGTCGTCGTCAGGAGTGGGCGCGCGGCGTTGGAGCGCAGTCAGAGCATCGCAAAGTGCATGGGCAGGGACGAATGGTATGTGCTCATAGCTTTGGCGCGGCGATGTCATGTTTATAGGGTGTACCTCCGACATCCCGACATTCAAGCGCTTGAAGGCTATGGCACATAATAAGACTATTTCGCCCCCCTTGCTCGCCAACTCCTTCAATTAGACTTCTAATTTCTCCCTTCCACTTGAGCTTTCCGAATTTTATGTCACCATGCCACTGACCGTCAACGACGACATCGTGTATTGTAAAATTACAGTCTACGCGGGCTCACCGATGTGAGTAAGGAAGAACAGAACGCTCAGTACATCACGGACAGCAGCCCCGAGTACAAACGTTTCGGCTCTGGTAGTCAGACGACACGAGATGCTACACCAGAACTACCGGGAAATGAAACTCGCAGTGACGATCGACCCGATGTCAATGAAACAGCCCGATCGTGGCCATGTCTTCGGCTGCGATCGAGATGAATGTGATGTATTGCTGGATGTCACCAACTACCATGGCGTGAGCAGCACTCACTTCCGGCTGCAGCTCGAGTACGATCCAGACGCAAAGGACTTTCTCTACATCATCGGCATGACCAACAAGCCAACCCTCAAGGTCGACAACAAGCATGTTCTCAACAACGGAACTCAATTGCCGTTGAAGCCACGAAGTGGCTACTATATTCAGGCCGGGACTGTCCTTCTCAACATTATTTACCAGGGCCGTCCCTTCGATGTAAAACGGTGATGGATCAGCTGAAAGTTGCTCGTCTGAGGCTGCATGAAGCCACTGGCTCTCGGACCGTTAAGAAGTTGAGGAGGGACACTCCGAAGTTCTTCCACAAGGTCTCCAGCTGGATTACGGTGCCGGAAGTTCCCTGGCGATACGGTGGCAAGTATCAGCTTCTCACAGCTGTGTTGGGCCAAGGACGATATGCGACAGTCAGAACGGCGAGGCGGCTGTCTGACGGATCTATCGTGGCTGTGAAGATCATTGGTGATGGCAGAATCCGCCCGTCTAGATATTCTTTGCATGATCAGCTCTCGCTCCTTGATCAGCAGTCGAGGGAGATCAACACCATGCTGCACTTGAGTCATCCCAATATCACTCGGCTGCTTGACTACGCAGTCTACGACGCGGAACCGTTTGCGACGCTCCTAGCCTTTGAGTTCGCACCTTACGGAACACTCCGAGATGTCTTCCAGGCGCCTCCTGGTGAGCAGATGTGCAAGACCGTCACCGCACAATACCTGCACCGGTTCAACATCATACATCGGGATATCAACCCAAGCAACATTCTGATGTTCGACTATGATGTGCTCAACTTTCATTGCAAGATTGCCGACTTCACACATGCTGAGAGTATAAGTCTCGGCACTCTACCGGGTAATGCGTAAGGCACTGCAGCGTACATGTTACTCGAATGTGCACAAGTGTAACGGTGCGACCACAAAGTCGATGTTTTTGCTTGTGGCAAGGTCGCTCTCTGGCTTCTTACCGGCGATGACCAGCATCCAACGAACAAAGATCAGTTTCTATCTGATCGCTTCGCCGGCAGTGCCCTAAATCATATGGTTTCATACCTCAAAGCTTGGGACTGCAGAGGAGTACTACGTTCCGCAGGTGTAACGCAGCCACGCGAAGAGTTCTTATGCTCCATACTCGAGAACGACGCCATCCTACGACCAAGTGCCACAGACAGTCTGCAACATCCGTGGTTTACTGAGTACAATCACTGTGCCGGCCCTACTATCCTGGGAGAGTCTAGTCCTCTTGTCGACCCACTGGATCATCCCGCCCAAGTCAACCGCGAGTTGCGCGCTTCATCTTCGACGTTCATCATGTTTGTTCCGACTAAAGGCGCCAATCCTCAAGTAGTTGCTGCTGCCCTCAGTAGTACCATGGCTCAAGCCGCTTGGCCTGGTTCTGCCCAAACGCCTGCCGTCTTGGAGAAAGCCAATGGACGTTCCTAGCATGCCACCGTCGCCCTGTTTACTGACAAGGTCCCCGTCACCGAGACCGACAGTGATAGGGACTCCGTCGTCGTGTTTGACTCGTCCGGCATCCAGGTGACTGGAAGCGGTCTCCGACTCGAAGATGATGCTTCTTCGGCTGCTCCACTCGAGCCCGAAAGTTCGGATCACCCCAACTTATTCGCCAGCCTGTTTGCCAACGGTTCTTGGGACGACCTTCCCTCTACACGGGCTCCATCCGAGGATAGGACGTCTGGCTCAGGTACTCCATCAAGGTACGTATCAAACCCTGTCTGACATAGCCCAGTGATATGCTCAATTTGATTTCGAACATAGCACGGTGTGGGACAAGGAGAAAGAAATACTGCTCCAGGTCTTACCGGCGATCTCGGAAGACGCACCTGAAGCTTACGGCCTCGCCTGACTTACCCACAGCGCCTAGCGGTAGGACATCGGTGGTATTAGCGGGGGACACTGGAAGAGGGATGAGACAAAGAATCCGCGATGAGAACACCTTTTCGATCGGCCAAGGAGTGCGAATGAGGTGCAATTTCGTGCCGGCGCATTGAGCTGAGTCTGACGCACCATAGCCATCGATCAGGGTTAGGACGGATCGTAGTCTGCTGGGCCGAAAGCCCGAGACTGTTGATACGCTGGTCGAGATATGCTAATAAGGTATGTCCACCGCCCGAAGGCTCCCCAAATGAAGCCACTATCATGGCCTAGACTCCGTGGCTGTGTGCGTGTAGGATCACGTACTCTGACTGGCGTGAAATTGCTCGGCACCGTACCAGGAAATGCACGCTTCCAAAGTCGTTGGTTGATTCCCCTACTGCGAGTACTTCGGAACTATCCGCCTACTAAGAGAATATGTAAACCTCATGTGCCCGTCACAATCAAGAAGTCAGTGAACACATGAGATCACACGTCGTGTACTTCACTCCCGCCTCTCCCACCAGTGACTATGTCTTCTGGGAGTCCACCCTCGCCAGCTGGACCGACACCGATCACTCCAGCGTGGTCACTATTGTCACTATCCTATGTATGCTTTACTGGGTAGCGGCTGGCATCCTCCGGCAAACCCTTTCCTTTGCTCGTGGAAATCGCTTCTCTCCAGCGGATTGGTTTCTTTCTGCGTCAATGGTATACTGAACCCCTTCGTCTCCACTACTAGCTCCTCTGACAGCGCATGGTAGATATCTGCTTTGTCCAGACAGTGCTGGTACTGATTGCTGCTTCGGATGGCTTGGGCAAGTCTTCTAGCGCCGTCCAGCCTTACTGGCTCACACAAGCTAAGCGGGTATGTATGGATTGTGATGCGTCGGAAGTAACATGGGGTTAACTAGCGCTCAGGACTACTATGCGAGTAATATCTTCTATGTCATAGCGCTTGGATTGGTCAAATGCTCTGTTACTTGCTTCGTCGCCAGCTTGACCGTCAAAGACACGGGACCTTCAAGGCACGTGCCTCGCAAAGAGAAGTTAGCACTGTACGGAGTTCTTGCGGCATGTGTAGGCTGGATGATCGGCGCTGCTGTTGTGGTTGGACTCCTCTGCCCTTGGATGTCAGCCCACACTTGCATGGGAACGGTATGGACTGCACCTTTCTGGTAACACCTACGTCAATAACACCTACGCTTAGGTCTATCGCTGGACAGGTATCTTCGCTGGAGACGCAGTGACGGACATCGCTACTGCAGCATTTGCCGGTTCTGTACTCCTGCGAATTCAAGCTCCGGCACAGAAAACGGCTTATTTGGTACAAACCCTTGCTTTGCCTATATGGTGAGCTAGGTGGGATGCTGCTTTCATCCCTGTGGAGGCTACAGAAGATCGACATGGTGATAGCGTATCACTTGTCGGCGGTCTCCGCCTTCTAACAAGAAACCGGGACGAACTTACCAACGACCCGACCTTCAACCTCTGGCTGTCACTCAGGTGCAGATGCTCACTTCTCTGATCAGTGCGACATGTTCTGCTTTGAAGCAGACCTTGTTAGACCTCGCCACACAGTACGGCAACATTCACGAAGGCAGCCGATCTGATCCCAAGAATAGCATAAGCTTCCAGCTTAAATACCTACGTAGCCGACCGCATCAGAACGATGAACAGCCATGGGAGAGTGATCGTCAGCGACGGATCCCCTTTACTGGGGCTGGAGCAGGGATTGCGATAATCAGCAGGAGTAAGCAGGATACGTTGCGTAATGTGGATGATGACAGTCAGGATGGCATTTTGCGGCGTGACGATTTCGAGATTAGCTGTATATCGAACGAGCACGCCCGGGAAGCCGTAAGGAGGACAAGCATGATCAGAAGACTTAAAGCAATAACATCCTTCTCTCAAGGATGGGTGCAAATGAAATAGTGGTTTGCGTTGATCGGACTGACAGCTGAACCGTCCCATACCTGCAGCGTAACGGATTCTATTCGATCGAACGGGGCCGTGAACATAGCGAGAAGAACTCTCCCTCAGGAGGGAGAGGGGCAGGTCATTCGGGCCCTTCTACATATCTTCCGGGTAGCTCGAGCCTCGGTGTCTGCACATTCCGGGTTCCAATTGCCTGACATATGAAGTGTATTGCTGGGCACGTATTCACGTCTATATTCCAGTCATATCTCATGGTGCATCTCTGGTTATGGCTCACCACATGCTTACTGGGTGTCCGGAGTATGGCAGTGATGTTTGGCGGAGGTTTATTGGACGGTGTTCCGACAATGCGTTTCAGCTCTCCCTTACAAGCCTCTTCGGAGTATCGACATATTCCGAGGAGGATGCCAGCACAACCGCCACTACATCGCCCATTGGCTATTTGCCAGATCACACGGCGTCTACGTTTCCCACAGATGGCACCGCTGATCAGGGTATCTCGACGCTCACGAACAAACCTATAGCGGAGATGGGATGGAGTGCTGCGCGCAGTCGCATCGATTCGTCGAGCTGGCCGGTAACACCTACCACCAGAATTATGGACCCGGATCTTCAGGTTAATACGATCACATATACTGTCTCGTTAATATCCACTCGCACGGTATATGGCTTCCTGGACACAACAGGACTCCGCAACATCAGCTCGCAGAGCGTCATTCTTACAAGCTCTTGCGCTCGGACGGGTCCGCTTGCAACAACATCGTATGGTACAATTGGCAACTTCAGCGTCATCTGTTCGTGGGTCAGATCCAGTGGTGGGTCTGAGCTTGGTACCGCGAGAGGCACCGCGATAACGGCTGCAGGTGAGGCGGCATGTGCAGCGAGTGGCGTAGCTTCCAGACTTCCAATAGCTTTTTGAGGCGTCTACGCAAGCCGCAGTGTTGCGGCGGCCTCATGCCTCGCCTTTCATCCAGCAGTCGCTTTCCTGCCCAGATCGAACACCTCCGCTCACGCTTCAAGCTCTTCTGTTTATAGACGCCGCCGACGATCTGTGAACATACCAAGCTTATTCTGAACACCAATAAACCAAAGATGTCTGGTGCCAAAGCCATCATCGCCGCTCAGCTAATCGACGCATGCATTGGGATCACCAAGACCATCATTGATATCGGACGTGCCGTACACGATGATCAAGGCCTACCACCAAAGCTTCGAGGTTGTGCGATCAGCTGCTCATGATCGAGGACTTGCTAGAGAGCGCGCAAGAGAGATGCGAGGAGGGAAGGTTACGAAGGACGCCAGCAAGAGCGCAGAGCTGATCTTGATACCACGCGAATAGGCGTTGAGTGAGCTGCGAGACATTCTTCAGAAAGCCTGCCAGAAGCACAGCGATGATCGCAGTCCAGCAGAGACAGCCAGCTGTGGAAGCTGCTGGGAACAATACAGGACAATCTCAAGCTATTGGAGCAGAAGGAGGTGTATGTTAACGGCGACAAGGTGGATGCACTGCTGCAGCTCACGAACGCGCTGGCGCAAGACGACGGCGGCAAGTATAACCACAGCGGGACAGGAAACATTGTTGCGAATGAAGGTGCACCCTGACGAACTACGTGCGGGGTGGAGAGAGATACCGGCCGCTCAATACTGTGGTGTCCAATGAGGGCCCTGCAAGTTTGTAGATGCCTTTTCTTGCGCAGTTTCGTCACAGCGTTGGGGCAGCCTTCTCCTAGTGACGGTGTCACGTGTTGGAAAGCGTTTATGTAGAACATGGTTGTGGACTTCGTACTTACCGTACCAGCCACGTACAACACCTATTGTTCGGGAGTTACGTGGCTTCGATGCGATCGGTATATAGATGTTGTCGCCAATTGCTGTGCTTGAGACTCCATACACAAGACACGATGCAAGGACGAAGTGCTTTACATCTGCGGCTATCGCATCGAATGCGTGACTTCTGATTTAGAGTTGGGTTCCTTCAGCGAGTCCTTCAAAGATGCCCGACTTAAAACGGTCAATTGTATTTCCGGCGAAGTCAATACGAAAACGCATCTGGAGGCGAGAGATGATATCTTTGTCCTGGAAGGCACTCCGTGCCCAGTAGTGCTTAGATCACGCGGTGAACGGCCGGCTTCCTATACAGATGTTGGACCATTGCTTCTTCGTGGAAAGATATGCGCATACAGTATCTCTCATGGCGTGGAAGATTACCTCAGAGATTAGGAGGGACGATCCTGAGCCTCATCTGAGGAAGCTGGAGATGCAATTTGATAAACCTGAGGACAAGCGTCAGCACTCTGGCGTCAGTGCTACAGTACCTGGGCATGTACGAGGCGGCGGAGGCGATAAACCGACAGGCGCTGGAAGGCAGGGAAAAGGCACTGCCGAAGGAGCATCCGGACAAGCTAGTACTGACCGTTCCTTTGACACTCACATCCAAGTCCACCGAGCTCTCCACGTGACACTTCCTTGTAAGGTCGGAACGTGTAGGTGGATTAATTAGTTCAATGTTCCCCAATTGGTTCCCCCGTCACGAATAGAATAAGATCATGATCAGCTGCGACGCCGCTACGGCCTACGCCATTCTTCTCTACCGTGCGAGCTTCCTCCTGCCTACTGCGGTCTGCGTCGTAAGTCGTTTCCACCTTCCAAGACATTGACTCGTACAGGGCTACTGTGTCAACCTTTCGATGTGTCACTTCTCTACTTTGGTGTCCTGGCTTGTTACATCCGCCGCTCTCATGGCATCGGCTATCGCGTTGGCTTCCTGAACGTCGTCATTGTTGCTGGCTAGGTTTTCGTAAGCGGATATTCTTATGCAAATCGCAATACTAGCATACCTTTCAAGCCGTATAAGTGCATTATGTAGTCCCTTTCAATCGAAGCTTCGTATATCTGAGATCGAGATGGCTGTTGCATCTTGCTGGAGGGGAAGCTAACTTTGGCTTTGGGCCTCGAGGCATTCTGTCCCTCTGGAAGGCTCGAGCTGGGTGTAGAGTAGACGTACTATCGAGACGCGGGTTGTCCAAAGTACATCATCCTAGCCCACAGCGCGAAGCTAGTTCAACATTGCAGCAGTACTGCGGGCCTCACTCATGTGGGGCGTCAATTCGTCGATTGTGCCCACACCGGTAAGTCGAGCGGCCAATCAACGTTGACATCGATCGTAAGCAATACAAATCTAGGCACGGACTACATGAAATGGCGACTGATGCAAATCCATAGGCGAAAAGTAGCCGTTCGGAAGGCAGCAGATCACGGTCCGTAATGGTATGTCGCAGGAGATGAAGATCTCAAAGCACCACTCCAAAGCTTCTCCAAAGCGTTGTCCACCATTCCGTGAGATTGACAAACCGCCTTGTCCAGACAGCAGGTCATGCGGGTAACAGTAGCGAAATGATGATCCGCAGACGTATTCTTCGTCCATTTGACTTCAGAAGAAGACGTAGAGTGTGGCAGCAAGCACATGCAACGTACCGCAGTAGACTCGGAGCGTAGCAGCGACGCAACCTATGACATCTCAGCATCCCGACAGGACTGAAGCGGTACCTGCGCACGCAAGTGGTGGGAGGCAAGGATCGATGTCACCCTTTTGTCTTTTCGATTGATCGCATATGCGCTTGCTATCTCCAGCTCGTTGCCGCTCCTTCTGGACGGACCTTGGCTTCTATATACCGCTTTCATACCCGTCCGATTTCTTGTCAGAAGTCGTTGAGATACAACGCATTGCAGTATGGAGGTCGACAACTGGCTGAGGATCGCCATTGGTAGCAGCGGGCTGGCCGGCTTGCACTCGAAGAAATATATCCAACGCCTTGAGCAGATCTCCGGTCTGCGCGCCCGTGGCATCAGTAACAGTATTGATCTGCCTCAGCTGGCCGTCTGCGGCGACCAGTCATCTGGCAAGAGCTCAACACTGGAAGGTCTCACCAACATACCCTTTCCACGAGCCGACGGTTGTTGCACCAAGGTGAGCGCCATCTTCATGCACTGTTTTGATTCCACGGCAGGCTTTGCCAGGTCGCACTAACCTTAACGTGTTAGTTCCCGACCGAAGTCATTCTGGAGGACTCCGATGAGCAAGAGAGCATCACAGCTGCGATTATTCCACATCCCTTGCGGTCGGATCAGGCAAGGGCTAGACTACAGGAGTTCCATGCGAACATACAAGACTATAGTCAGCTACCGCAGGTTATCAGCTCTGCTGGTGCCCTGATGGGCCTCCGCGAATATGGAGACAACCTCACCGGACCTGCTTTCGTTGAAGATGTCCTTCGAATCAAAGTAGTCGGCCTTACCGGCCTACACTTGAGCATCGTTTATTTGCCGGGCTTGATCTCAACGGCGAGCGAGGAACAAACCGAAGAAGATGTTCAGACCGTGCAAAGAATGGTTGATTCGTACATTCAGAAGTCGCGTACCATCATCTTAGCGATTGTCCAAGCAGGCAGTGACATCGCGAACCAAAGCATTATTAGGAAGACGAAGCAGTACGATCGAGCTGGACAACGTACTGTTGGGGTAATTTCGAAGCCTGATCTCATCAACAGAGGCACAGAGAGCAGAGTCGCCCTACTTGCTAAGAATCAGGATACCGCGAAGCTGCAACTCGGGTTCTATATGCCAAAGAACCCAACTCCTACCGAAATGGAGCAGGCGATTGTGGCCAACCAGCGCTCAGCGAACGAATATCAATTCTTCCACTTATCACCATGGAGAGAGCAGAATCTCGATGCCGGTCGTGTTGGTATAGACAAGTTGCGTGGTGCTCTGCAAGTACTGCTAGACCAGCACGTAGAGAAAGAGCTACCAAACGTCCGCGAAGAAATCCGAGCCATGATCAGGACCACTGGGCAAGATCTGCTTGGACTTCCAAAGGAGCGTCCTACCTTGGCTCACCTTCGAATGTATCTGTCTGAGCTGGCAATGCAGTATCACAGTCTCACTTCTCCTGCTCTTAGTGGTGACTATCATACCACCCACGTAGATTTCTTTGCTACCAATGGCAACGACATCGGCGTAACCAGGCCAAGGGCGTTGGTCCACTAACTGAATACCGAGTTCGCCGACGAGATGGAGAAAAGGGGCAATCATTTAAGCAGACCAACTCAAAGCACGTACCGAAGCTAGAGACAACTAGTCCAGTGGACAAAAAGAGCGGATATTGGGCGAAGAAAAAGAAGAAGATCTCGCCGATGGCACGGCCTGTCGATTACACCACCTGTCCAAGACGCCTATGATTCGACCAAGCGGCTTGACGATTTCGCCCCGTCGATACAAGCGCAGGAAAGTGGCGAAGTTACCCACGGGCGAGATAGCAGGGGCAACGAGCAGTTATACATCACTGAAGCCAAGTTGAAAGCGTGGGTCAGAGAGGTGAGCTTCAGGCTACAAGACACAACTGTTAGATACCAACGCCGGATGCAGACTTACTTGAAAACACGCGGAAGAAAGCTTCCAGGCAGTTACAATCACGTTCTGCTGACTGACCCGTTTCCATCGTCAGTCGCGCAGATGGCCACAAACTGCTGGAAACCATGTTGATGCAATCTGCGATAGCATCGTGACCTTTTTTGAACAAGCCGTGGCCCATCTCAAAGTGGAAGATTACGTGTATTCCGAGATTTATGATGGCATAAACACAGACAGACGGACTCCGTTTGTGAGCTAAGCCGGCGCCCAATCAAGAAACAGGACTGATATCACGTTACTCCTTATTCTTCCAAAACGTCGTTCCATCTCTGAAGCGTCCACATCCCCACAACTTGCTCACATCCACGATTTCTCCCGCCAGCATTACGACGTCGACCTTACTTCCTGTTCATGTCAGGCGTGGAGCATGCGTTCCACGGCATAAAGCCGTCGCTGAGCACTGCGAGACGATGCCAAACAATCTGCGCAAACGGAAGCCTTCGCTCCCTTCACCGCTTTCGAGCGGGCCTTTGCGCAAGGTATGATCGCAATGCTCTCGAACTTGGTGTGTACATCCGACTGATCAGCACACAGGAAAATAAGCCAGGGATCTCGCTATCAGAAGGCGCCCCCGGGGACCCCACAAGAGAACAGAAATCTCATCTGCACAACTCTCATCATATCAAGCCCTTCTTCTACCAGGAAGAAGCGTAGGCGCAAAACTGACGAGCAAGCCGCGGAACAGTCACAAGAGCCCTGCAGCAAGCGTAACAAAGAAGGGTTCGAAAGAGGGCAGCAGCAGGATTCTACTTGCCACAAGGAAGGCGCAGAAGAGCAAGACCCCATTCAGCGCTGGGCCAGGACTGGGGAGTGGCCAAAGGCCTTTGGGCAAATGAGCAAATCCGAGAGCGATGGATCAAATAAAAGGCGTCGGTCTAGCACTCGGAGTTATTCGGGCCGAGCAAGAGATGGAAGCGCGCCGCCCGTCCATTCGGCCGCGTATGAGGAAGAACTGCAACGCTACGGTATAATGTTCGATGATTTGACCACTAAAGACTTGTTGACTGCCGAGAGTAAAGACTTTTGCCAAGCTTTGTTGGGTCTGGACAAGCTCGCTCCGGTCTATAACTCGTGCTCCGAGAAGATGTATATCGAAATTTCCAACGAGCGAGCAATTGCAATGAAGAAAGGGCTCGCCGCGATCTAACCCCTCACATAGTGCCTTCAGCAGAGCTCTTGTATCTGGTTGACGGAGAGACCACTTTAGAAATCGTCCGGGAGGAGATGTCTAGAGATTGGACATAGTGCAGTCTGCTCGGCGGTACTCAGCCAAGGCCCGGCTATGCGTACGGCTTGTATTCCGCAACTATCACTGGAGTCGAGCGTGCCAAAATGGAAAACTACACGGAATTCATGTACTTCCCGCTCCTCTTGTGCAAGGCAAAATGCGGAAACAAGAACGTTAATGACGCGGACCGACAAAACGTTCGCAGCGCCAGATCGCCGTCAATGCGATCATTCAGCTGTGCCGAACTTCCGGAGAAGATGGCGCTCAGAGAAGGGTTCCGGGCTCGTAGAGCCTGCTTGCCTCAGGCAGGATACTCTCCGTCCCAAGATTCGCGGCCAAGCCCGCTGCATGTAACTAACGTACTGGATGGCTTACCGACGCATCATTCCTGGTGAGCTAAGTACGAAACGGTCTCAAGGACGCAAGTACGAGACTATCGCTTTCGTCATCACTTGATCTATTTTCAATTACCTCCTCGTCTTCGCTGTCTAGCTTTCCGCTTTGTAGCATGTGGCGCGGCCTATGGACCTTTTTGTTGCTTGTTTGCAGTTCCGCTTCCCTCGCAATGTCAAGGAGTTCTTGAATGCTGAAGACGTATCTGTCCTTCAGAGATACTCTCTTTCCAGTCTTGCCCTGTTTGCGGGCTGACAATGCTGTAACCGCATCGAACCACCTCCTAATCGCAGCCGCGTTCATCGCGCTGTACCGTGCGCTTTCAATCTGGCGCGTCCAGGCGCCTTGGATCTGTGGGTAGCGTATGCGAAAGCGATCGAGCCATCGCTTCCCTATCGGGCGCTGAGACGGTGGTAAGTCGCATCAGCTTGAGTTGATGGCGCTAGTCTCGAATCTGTTTGGCCATGTCAATCACGAGCGCAGATGATGCAGGATAAGCAGTCGTCGTCAGATGCGTGATCCATCTCGCCAAGACCCCTGAATTCCGCTTCGGAGAGGACCTGGCTGTGTCCATGCGCGCAAGGTCGTGACACGCGTCTGTTTAGTCGACGGCGAAGAGGAGCTTCGGGAACGCGAAAAGAGTGAGCAATTGCGCGAACAGAGACACGATGATGATGATTCTGCTTCAGGCTATGCAAAGTATTCCGTATGAGCGATCCTTGAAGCGCTGCCTTGCATTAGAACAGAAACTGCCTTTACCTCATGTGCCGAGAGATTAGCCAGCATATCATGTGGCCTTTATGTCCGATGAATGGGAAAGTCTGCCAGTCTGATGAAGAAAACGGATAGAGACCTTGATGACCTTCAGATTCGGTTTCCACCTTTCACGTGGGCCATCCACCAGCTTGCCCGTGTGTACGTCCCTGCGACCGCTCCAACCTCCTAGCGGATACGAAGCGTCTCCCCACCTGTCGCCCGCCGTTCTCGCAATGTCTCGCGAGCACCAGCACACCGCTCACAGTGTAACAGCACGTGTAGCACCGTCTCATCACCGCATCCTCACTCGCACGCCGGACTGTCTGCGAGATTCTCCCTGAAGAGACAGGCGTTCAACCCGCAGTGCTTCGTCCGCGCTTTGCACCAAGATCGAGGCCTCGTCCGAGCTCAATGCCCCGTATAAACGGAGCGAAAGCTTACGGACCAGACACGATCCATTTTCCAAGTGTAATGCTCACTCGGACATCGCCTTCGTTCACGTGAAGTGGTTTAGAACGCTCGCGATCGATCAGATGCAGCAACCCGGACAGCTCTCGTACCCTCTCGGACGGTCGCGCAAGAGCTGGAGCACAAGTGGAACCCGATCGAAGACATCATCTTCACGGACGAGGAAGCGACCGCCAAGCTGCCGCAGTAGGTCTGCATATTTGATTGCACACTCGGCTACCTATGACACGGGTCTGGTCTCTTAGTTCAAGTCTGCACTCCAACATAACTCCTTTGCTGAGAATTCATCATCCAGATTTGACACTCACGAACGCGATGGCGATGGACGTGTACCCACCCCAAGCGAACGGCTGATTGCCATACTTCCTCCCATATGCTAAGCATATAACATGTGCCCATCACACCTCATTAGCACTGCTGGACTGACCGTGGTATTGATATAGACCAGCATCTCAGCCTTTATCCACCCCGTTTTCTGCTATCTCACTCCGCCCTCGGCATCACTGCGACAGTTCTCCGGTCCCGCAGCACCGCCACCAAACAATCTTCTGGCGTACTTACACGGTGTGGAGAATACGCATGCAGTCTTGGTACGAGCTTATGCGGCATCCAATAGTGATGATAGACGACTACACAGTCTTGCGATTTGGCCTGTTGTGGGTGTGCTTGCACTTTATGTTGGCGAGTCTATGATATGGCGGAGGGTGAGGTCAAAGAAGTTGGGTTCCCATTCATAACTGCTGGCCTAGGACTTGCGTCTTGTTGAAGCAGAGGGAGTACTACCTGGGATCTCTGATCGGTGTGGCTTCAGCCTTACCCTTTCTGTTTCACAAGCCTAGAGAGGAAGAGGATTGTCGAGCTGGGTGCCAGAAGATGTGTGGGCCTTCTTGTTTATACCAAAGGAGCTTAAGTCTCTCAGCGATCCAGAGTGCCAAGAAGGAAAAGATCCCACAATATCGAGCTGAACGGGTTCTTGGACTTCGGGGGTGGCTTAGGAGCCGAAAGTAAGGAGTCCCGCTCCTTTTGGCCGACTATGGGTGGCCGGTGTGTCTCTGGCACAAGCAACAATTACCAGAGTCTGGAAGAACATTATGGCGACGAAGAGAATAGCACGAGTCTAATAGCGCAAGATCGGGAAAGCCTTCTATATAGCAACCGACTTAAGTACCCTTCTACCTCGTAGGGCAAGTCACGTTGGGATGCCGTTGTAGGAGCTTTGCGCGAGTACCTTGATACCGCAATGAGGAGTAGTTACGGCCATGTTGGAAGCGACTGTTTGGAAGACTATGATGGCTGGGAGTAAGCGCGAAGTACGCCAAAATAATTAAAGATTCCATTCTCACCGTCGCTAGTGGCTAGTCAACCGGACAAGTGGTCTAGAAAGATCGTGTGCTCAGAGAACTCCTATTCATGAAGCTCTCAGCCAGCTTGCCAAAGCTGCACAGGTTATGGGCACCTCAGCAGCTCTGATGCAGTCACAGATTACTGCTCTACAACAGGCCAATGAGGCTATGCAAATGCGTAGAAAAAGGAGGAGGAAGGCCATCCAATCAGAGCATGCTTTATCAGTCAGTGAGGTGCAAGCTATGGTTGGTCAAGACCATGTTGAAGCTGAAGTAAGGGAGAAGATGCCAAGGCCAAAGAAGAGGGCATCAAAAAGTAGCAGATAGTGAGTAGTTGTTGAGCTGGGAAGGCCATCGGCCTTATATTGCCCCGCGCTGACAGTGAAAAGGGGGTCGGGGAATGTAGTCTCGGCAGGCCGCTGGCCGTCACCTCGGTATTTCCTGAACTTCCCCTTCCAACTGCGACCAGAAGCGAGTTCTAGTTCCGTGTATATTCCGTTGGCGTACACTATTCGAGCAAGCGTGCTTATCCCCTAAACTTTTCGAAACTGAGAAGACGCACTGGTCTGGCTGCAGCCCACGACGATTAGAGCGATGAAGATCCTTGTCCTCGGTGCCCCCCGAACTGGGACAACTTCAGTCGGTCAAGCGCTCTCAACGCTAGGGTACGATGTCCACAAAGGTCTCGGGCACAGTTTTACTGTAAAGAATCACCTCCCCGACTTCACGGCTGCCATACGAGCAAAGCTAGATGGCAGAGAACCACCATGTACCAAGAAAGACTACGACCGCTTCGTTGGGTGCTACGACGCTGTCCACGGAATTGGCGCGGCCGCACTTGGTGATGCGCTACTCGAAGCCTACCCGGACGCGAAAGTCATACTTACGCCAAGAGATCCAGACAGTTGGGTGGAGTCATGGAACGCCTCTGTCATCCCCTTCCATAGACGGTCGCTCAAATGGCGATCGGTCTGGCTAGCCTCTGGTGGTGTCGAGCGCGACTTTCAGCTCTTCCGCGAAGCCGCCGTAGTGTGTTGGAGTAACGGGCATCCCTTCGATCCGGTCGAGCAGCGGAGGTTCTACATCGGTTACAACCAACATATTAGGAACGTTGTGCCGAAGGAGAAGCTGCTGGAGTTTCGGCCCGAGCAAGGTTGGCGGCCACTGTGCGAGTTCTTAGACCAGCCGGTGCCGAAGGATACTCACTTTCCTCATGCCACCTCACGAGCAACGCTAAACAACAGCCTCAACGCTATGTGGCGTAGGGTATGGAGGCGAGCTTTGTTTCGGATCTCCGCCATGCTTGGACTTTGTATGGTTGTTCTCATGCTGCTGCTGCGATTAGAGTAAGGATGGAAGGCCCGTAAGAAAGGTAAAAGAGTCGCATTGCAAGGGAGGAGCGTGTTCAGCACGCAAGAAGTGTTGGAGGTGGCCAAGCAAGCGGAGGAGGAGACGGTCGCAAAGAAGGGTCGGAAACGGTCACACACAACATCAATTGATATGGAAATCAGCGCACAGGAGGACGAGGTACTTGACAATGTATGTGGCAATCCGAGTCTGATTTGCACCGTAGGTGCATGATACACAGCTGGCCGGCGAAGAGGTTCAATTGGACGAACAGGCGCGGGTGGATCATAGACGCCGCAATTTGACGGGAAAAGGTGAAGACGTTCCAAACGGTCCAGCGAACGAAAGCCGCTGCTGCAGCGCGGTGCGTACAGGTGTAAAGCGACTGTGTCTGAGGTATGGACGCGTGAGTACAACTCTTGGGCCTCGAACGAACTGATGACGAGCATATGAACTATAGACCTGTCGCGGATCGCGGTGAGAACCCATTGGACGGGGCGTTGGTATGCGTCTGTGTGAGCAGTGGGGCCGCTCTTGCTAGTCTCGATAGTACGAGCAGAGTCGATAGTCGCGAGAAGGTTGTAGTTGCTGCCACTGCTCTTTGCGGCGAGGTCGATGAGTGTAGCCACGGTAGTGTCCGAAAGAGTGCTGAATGCCGGTTGCCAGGCTTGAGAACCCCGCGGAAGGACAGCGGTAGCTACGAACCGAAAAAGCTCAAGGTGAACCCTATGCTTTCTCGCCCGGGCAGACGCCGGCCTCTGAACCTGCCGCTCTTGCTCAATCTCCGCGCTGAAGAGAAAGAGGCCGTGGCGGAGACCATGATGGTGGCGGCATCGGCGACATTCAAGGTATTAACCACACAAGGGGCGCACAATCTTCGCTTACGTCCAGGTGAAAGCCACTTGGCCGGAAGTGGCATAGTCGTTGGAAGACTCGCTGGAATCAGCCCGCTAAACTGCTTTGCGCAGAGTCAGAACGTGGGTGGGGAGCGCTATTTTTAGGTTAGGCAGAGAAGAGCCGGGCACAACTGGTGCTCCGGCCTTCGTACGCAGATCGACACAATATGTCTCTTGACAGCGGGGCTCTAGGCAAACAGTCGTGGGTGAGAAAATTTCCTGCAATCTGTGGCCATGGTGGTGTGTGTTGGAGAAGCCGTAGCCTTCACTTCAGCAGGCTGGCACGCTAAAGCGGGTCGCAACTTCCGCAAGCATAGACAAACTCTGAACAGAGACATCGTGCGGCATGCGGACACGATCATACTTGCCTATGCGCTTCCTCACGCTATTACACTCTCCAGCCTTACCAACATCCACCGGCTGCCAGGCAGGACCCTCTTCGCTGTCGCTGAGTTTCTCACCTCATCGCATCAGCAAATGCTTGTGCCCGTATGTGCATCATGAGTGTTCCCCGGCACCACTTCATATCACCGCAACGCTGCCAAATCTTGACGCCGCGCCTACCTCCTATTCTCCCTTGAGCCTGGATCCGGCTGCTGGAGCCACAGAGTAACATTCGACGATTTCTGCCGGACTCTCGTGGCATGTTGACAAGAAGTAGAAGAAGAGACGCGGTTGTCATCCGATGGTGTTGGCGCTTAGTCACCCGACTTTCTTCACTTCACTCCGGTCCTCCACCATCTTTGCTCCCCTAAAATACCCACAGCAAATATACACGAGGTGCAAGACGGGCGAAATGGTGGGCTCGTCGACTTGGAGCTGGCCCGCGAAGGTTGGTCCCGTCTGCACTCCCTCGGCGTCAACATTTTCCCGTTGTCCAGCCATCTTTGCGGGGAGATGGCATCTGAACTACATCTACTCTCTCACAATCGCCATCTCTATCACAGGCGGTCTATCCCTCTCGTGACCTCCCTTTCTCTCCTCGACTTATCTCATAAACAGGATTCTGCGCTTCTCCCGCAGCGCACGAATCGTGGCGCGAAAGGTGACTGTGCCGGACATAACAAAACACCTCACGGCGGAAGACTGTTGGAGTCTAGTCATTGGCAAGGTACACGACCTCACGAGATTCGCACTAGGACATCCCGGGGGCTCCGATAGTATCATTAACCTACCATCACGTCTCTGCTCATAGCTCACATTCACCAGTGATCTGCAGATGGCGACCGAGCGGCGTCTGTGCTCGTCGTTTGGGTTGGCGGTCGAATAGGAAGCAAAAACGAGCGTGTGAATGAATCTAAGGATTTCCTCCGCGTACACCCTGCATGTACCAACGACCCCAGACTGGCACACGGATAATGCAACAACCCTGGGCATTTGCCCCAAGCGCCTTGCTAAGCGACAATTTATTTCATCTGGCTAGGCATTGGAAGTCTATCCTTAAGAAGCAAATACCTTTGATCAGTCGTTCTCGGGCTGCGTGGCTGCCGCAGAATGCTCCTTCGTAAAGAGCTTGCGAGCTCTAATGGAAGATATAAAGAGCGGGAGGTGGGATTGTGGGTAAGCCGACCACGCTATTGGCAAGAAGCCTCTAGATTCTTGGCCTCGTTGTCCTAGCTGCTCTGTCAATGCCACCAACTATCTGATGGGTCCACGTGGTATTGCTGACCCAGATTTTCTGCAGGCGACCGACGAGGTCGCGGTGACGACAAGAAAAACACAAATGGTGTACCCTCAAAGTCTCTCAAGGAACAAGGTGCGGTAGCTGGAGATAGCGAAAAACCAAACGCACTTTAGCAGCGATTCGGTAAGACGCCCGCCCGTCACATATATGCGTCCTATCACGCTACTGGCTCCTGGGGGGAGGCCAAACCGTAGGTGCGACCGGCGCTGTACTTTGACGCAAATTCTGCGATAGGAGTCTCTGGCGTTGTTGGAATCCCGAGTCCTGGCGGGCTGCGGGCTTTGTCCGCGAGAATTTTGCTGTACAGTCTCGTCTGACATCTGGCCAAGGTATTGCAGAGACCTTGGTCCTGCTGTCAACCTGCGAGCAGAGACAAGTCACCAATGGTCGACATCAAGACTTGTTGACCGTTGTCGCCTACTAGGACATGCTCAGCGATAGTGACGCGTATCTGCTTCGCATATCCAGCCACTTGGCCACATATATGCAAGCACTATCGCGTGCTTTCTAGCTCTTCCGCTAATTTAGCTACCGACTCTCAATTGAGCCTCTGATCTGCTAAGACCTGCGGAGCACTCGCCAGGCGCTGAAGTGAGGCCGAGAGATGTATGTCTGTGCTCCTGAGCTTCTCCCTGCACTTTTTTAGTGTACTGGTCGATATTCGGCGTGAGGCCTGTCGTATCACCTTGTCCTCGAAGTTGGCCGGTGTCGGATCGGAAATGCTTGTTCGAATATCTGAAAGGGCGCATCGGTCGGATAGAGGCCTCTTCGCTTAGGTTCTTCGCACATCCACCTTCAGCGCCGAGGAGTCCTCTTAGAGAATGGCATTCTTTCCTTGATGATGCCACACCACCTCCGCCTGAAGCGAAAGAGCCCGAAAGGTCGCGGATCACGATCAACAGGCATAGCGGTCGAAGCCACAAGACCAGCAGTCGTCCGGTGATATGAAAAAGTCGGGTCTCTAGACATCCGTACCGGAGCGGGCGTTGAGCGAGGCGGACGCAAGTCCAGCCTTCCACCGGGCACGTCTCACTCCCAACAGTATCTGCAGGAGCGCTGGAGCTGGACGAACTCGCAGGCATCTACTCCGCCTCGCATGCATGCACCCAGCTTACGTTCATCTATAGCGCTTCTGCCTCGCTTTAAGACGACCAAAAGCTGGGTCCGAGGACAGACTGACCGCATTGAGGAGGAGCGACCGGGGTCGGCTCAGACGGTGAAGAAGCCGTCGCTGAAGAGCAAGGCTTTACTGCCGAAGCTTACTCCACGAGTAACGGGGAAGCTGAGAC
>JAABUP010002823.1_pt1 | contig 32386 bp, 46 predicted proteins | sample 5559201 | NCBI WGS metagenome assembly JAABUP01 (sample SAMN10711887, study PRJNA513373) | rock metagenome | isolation source: Antarctica rocks | place: Antarctica
GCCCCCCCCGCCGGCGCCGCCGCCCGCCGCCCCCCCCCCCCCCCCCCCCCCCCTGAATTTGGGACCAAAACGAAACAAATCCAGAGGTTTTTGCCAAGCAAACAAAGAAACAAAGCCCAAAAATAGCTTTTGTTTCAACGCAGAACAACAAATTGAACACAGAGGGGTTTTGACAGTGCAAGACACATTGCATGTGCCATGCTGTGTCAAAACAGAATGCATCAGCCTCGAATCATGTGTTGTCATCGTGCAGGCATTAAATGTGCAACAATTTACGCCCGGCAGAAGGTGACCATATGCGGAGCGTACCGTGACCGTATACGAAGCATTGACGTAGCCAGTGTTGGCAATGTCTGTGATGAGGTAACCTTGCTGTGTCAGCGCTTCAAAGCTGCCACAGGTTGCATTCCCATACTGGCACACCTGTCACCACAACACCAGCTTTTTTAAAAGTGCACTTTGAAAACAAGAGCTTTACCAAAGAGAGATGTAAACATGACAGGGCCTGAGTCTACAATGCCATGCGCAAACATGCATTCATGCATCTACACAAACCAGCAGCAATGGTTTTTGTGATTACCAATCCCTCTCTGGTTATCTGACCCTCACTCATGGTCTGTCTGCCAAAGACCAGAACCAAGAAGCCATGGGTTAAGCTATACACCAAAAGCATAGACACAAACACCCCCCAGATACACATAGGATGTGTCCAGAAACAGCATACACACCTCTCAGGCTGTCAGACAAAGTCGCGTTTGGCTGCATCACAGACTGACAGGACAGCATCGTACCTGGCCAAACATGATTTTGCCAGGGCTGGCATTGACAACCAGCTGCAAGGAGGCAGCATTGACATTGAGGACCACCTCGCTGTTGGAGATGCTGGTGATGGGCAGCCCAAACCAGAGTGGCCCGTTGGCCACTTTCCTGAAGGCCTACGCACACACACACAGGTCATGCTGTCAAGGGTGTTATACATAGCTCTTACAGCTTTAGGGAGGGGAGTGGGGGGAGGGTTTGCTTCTGCGCAAAACCTCATCAGACATGATTTTGATACTGCGCTCCTGAATGTGCAAAATTATGTCATGCTATATCAAACTCATGCTGTGCTTAAACAGTTGAGCAGGTACGGGCTGACGAGGCCTTGTGCACTCCACCAATCGGCAAGAGAGATGGATTGATGTCAGATTGCAGTCAGAAGCAATCCAGCAGGCAAGGAAAGCTTTACCTGGGTGGCACCTGATATGCCACCCCCATAGCGCCCCACCAGATATAGGGGGGTGGTGCCTGCAGCTGCCCTGGCCAAGTCTGCCACAGTCAGATCATCCAGCTGATTAGCCAAGCAGGTTCCAGGCAGCTGGTAACATGCATTCTGCACACACACATGCACACACACTCCCACAGATGTTGTGGTTGGCTTTGCATAACGCTTGGAGTCCATCCAAGATACACTGCAAGCTCTTCGTATCAATGAAGCCAGAGCAGCCTGGGGGCTTTGAACACCCGCGCTCAACCTGAGAGTGAATGAGGCATGCCTGTACAACGAAATTTGCTTCACTAGTCAGGAAGAAGACAGAGCACAATTCCCTGTTGGGAGGCCAAGCCCATGCCTGACAACTCCCCTCCAGCCAAAGTTGTCATTCATGAAACATGCAAGACTACATCTAGAATAAGGGGTGAATTTGTCCTAGACCCTGAGCAAACGGACATATCAATCGAAACACAATGAAGAACAATGCTGTGTGACGTACCGCGTGAATGGCAACTTCAGTTTGCATTTGTACGCTAATTGTAACACAGTAAAATACGATGGGCTGTGACATACCGCTTGATTGGCAAAAGCAGTGTAGCCGGTGCCGACCATGTTGCAGGAGCTGCCATCCAGATTGACCATGCTAGAAGGAACCAACATCCACCTTGACAGGTTTGTGGTCAAAGCAATCTGAGCTCCAGCACCTGCCATCCACAGCAACTTATACAAACACACACAACTACCACAAAGCCAGCATCTCACATTTGCTGATGATGCCAGACGACTGCATGTGTGTTTGCGCAAACAGATGTTGTGCAGAAAAACAGAAATGCAGCTGATGTGTGCTTGCTGGCCGGCAGCTGTAGTAAGTCCGATTTTTTGATATCTGGCAGAGGTGTGATGAGTACGAGTGTGGTAGCATGCTCTGCTGCATAACAGACATTGCAGATATGGCCCCTGGTGCCAACAAGACTGCTTGAATAGATACAGATGCCATGGTTGAAATGAATTGTTGTGTTGTGACTACACAGGGCTAGCTTATTATGCTGACATCGTAATATCATGAATGCAGGAATGCAGATGCCACTTTTCAGCACTGCTTGCTGTGTTGGGACGACAGACAGCTACCCTAGCATGCTGGCTGACAGCATGAATGCAGGAATGCAGATGCTGCTTTTCAGCACTGCTTATTGTGCCATCACAACAGAGGGCTGTTACAGCACAATGGCTGACATGAGAAAGGCATGTCAATTGTCAATAATCTGAGGTCAGCAGCCAATGATGAGAGTTGTGCACCTGTAGGGCTGGGAATCATGAGGTAAGTGTCCGTAAACACCGGTAATGCGGTGTAAGTGAGCAGGTCTCCCAGCAGCTCAGCACTCACAAGATTTGTATCATCTAACACAAAAGGGTCGCTGGGGTCCAGCTGCAGGGATTCTGTAACTGTGGCAGCATTGGTAGCATTTGTAGTGCTGGTGACAGTGATTGTGATGGCAAAGTCCAGCTGTGATGAGCCCAATTGATATCCCTGCGTCACTCATCTACATCAGATTCAGGCAGCATGTAGTTCAACCTCTGTGTGTGTGTGTGTGTCATCTGCTGCTTCTAATGTTGCCTGTAAACATCAGCATGCAAGGCAATAGATGAGCAAAAGACTTGTAGCGGCAAGAGTGTTGTACTCAAGTTGTGCCAATGCACCACGGTCGTGCAGCGTTGAATAGCAATGGAGAGGCACAGACAGACATGGGATGCATGCACTGCATGCATGTGTTAATGCTGGCACGCACTGCTCTACTTACTGCATAATACAGATCTGCATAACGCATGCAATGAGCCGAGCCGGGAATTCCATCCAAGAAGAGTCCATTTGAAAACAGGTCGCAGTTCAGATTGCCTCGAGTGGTCGTGGTGTCATCACCACCGATGGATGAGTCATAGACAGCAGACAAGGAGCACTGACAGCAGAAGCCTTGGCTGTTCCTGTTGCACACAAAAGACAAAATCTGGTCAAGCATGCATGCAAGCAAAGTTGTCATCTGCGCAGCATGCAGTGCACCTTGAGCGTCTCACAGCTTCCTGCTTGTGATCCAATTTCAGCACCAGGTCATGAGCAGCTGATGTGTTAAGTGGCAGATCGGCCATGATAAGTGTCACATGACAAGATGCACCACAACTTCGGGACCAACCCATAAGCAGTTGTTGTGCTAAATAATGCATCAGTCAGTGTGAGCGTCACAAGACATGCAGTGCAGTGCATGTGGGGCCTTTCATGTGCAGTGCAGTGCTTAGTGTATATTGCTTTCCCACTTATTGTCTATTGAATCCCCTGATGAGTCCTAAAGACAAAAAATGTAATTGTTTGATTGATTGATTGATTGAGTGCATGTGGGGCTTTTCATGTGCTTACACAATGTCATTGCCACTGATATCAGTGGCCCAGCCACAGGTTGGTGATGTGCTGCTCCCTCCAGCATCACATGAAGAGATGGCATAGTTCCCGCCAACCATGATGACCTGCTCGTATGGCTTGCTGTTGAAGGACTGTACATATGTCAATGGGTACGTGGCCATAACAGCGCTCTTGGTGAGGGTGACGTTGATTGATTGAGCCAAGTCACGGCAGGCGCAGCTGGAGTCTGTGGTGTAATCACATGTGCAGGGGCACACGCCATCAGAACTGCAGATCACCCACCATGTGCTTACACCGGTCTGCTTGTTTGGTGAAGCATGGTTGCGCCCAAATGCACAGAATGCAGAGCATGCAGGTTGAGAAGGTGTTCTCACCTGCCAATACAAGGTATGGTGAAGTCCAGGGATTCAGTCACCAAGTTTGAGCCGGCAGCGATTACTAGATTGACAACCAGCTTCTCGGAGCAGGTAAGCGTAGCCGTCGTTGTCTACCAAGCAACACGCAGAACAGTAAGTTACATGTCGGGGCGTTGAGTGTATGATAGCAGACCAGCTGCTTGAACATACCGTGCCGTCGTTGACGCAACTGGCAAGAGAACTTGTAGAGAGCACAGTCTGGGCTGAGACCGACGGTGTCAGCAACAAGCAGAGGGCTATCACAATCAGCATGCCAGCTCGATGATCGGTCTTAGTCGCAGCGACAGCTACGAAGCGTCCTGCGAACCAGGCAAACGCTATGCAGCATCAAAGATACCAAATGCATCAGGCTCGAGCAGCTTCCTATGCCGGCGGACTGTCTTCATGATATGACACACGACAGAATGTCGATTGACACGCGAACCGACATTGGTCTCGTTCGTCTTAGGTCAACTTCTTGCGCAGAAGACACGCGAAAATGCTGTGATATGCTGGGAAGGGCCCATAGCTAGTGTCTCTCTTGACTTGTGTGGCTTCACCGAAGAGTCTGAGGATCCGTGACAAGTCACTGCGACTGCGACAACTGAGAGCGTGATATAGCCATTGCACACCTGACTTATCTACGTGGTCAAAAGCAAACTGCCCGCTCCGCCATTCCCTGGGAGATGCAAAGCCAGCAATTTACCGCAACGGGACAATGCAGGTGCCTCCATCGACCAATGAATGCAAGGCAGCTGCGTCACGCCACCAAGCTTAGCTTGCGGCACAAGCCTGTTGCATCCACCTGCCACTCCCAAGCCCCTTCTCGGCTCCCGGAGGTATGCTTGCGCAATAAACGTGTAAGTGACCCGCAAGTCAACAGCCTACAAGACGCTGTGTTATTGCAGACGACTTCTCACCCAGAATTCTTCCCAAAACAAGCTCAAGAAGTCAAAGAGCAGGCTGCTCTTGATTTAATGTCGCGCATGCAGCGCAGCACCATTGATGCTGCTTCACTGACATGCCCTGTCGAGACAGCATATCTAGGCCCTTCAGGTATGCCAGACAAGAGTATATCCTTCATGCTGAACTTGTGCAGTCAGATCCAGTTCTGCATGCTGCCTTGCACATCATATTTGAGCATGCTTGTGCAGAGTATGGTAGCCAGCACCAGGATCAAGCACCTGTCTTGCTGCTTCATGGCTTTGACAGTTCTAGCCTGGAGTTTCGACGCTTGCTACCCCTTCTAGAGAGAAGCTTGGAGGCTTGGGCTGTAGATCTGGTTGGCTGGGGCTTCAGTGATAGTGGAGCTGCCAGCCAGAGCAACATGAAGCTAGGCCCAAAGCAGAAGCGTGATCACTTGTACGCGTTTTGGAAAGAGAAGGTAAAAATTAGCACATGCTGTCGAGTGGTGCTTGGGGCTTGGTTTACCTTGAGAGACAAGCTCATTATGGCAGAGTGTCTTTGCAGACCAGCCTCGAATAGTGTCTTTCACAGGATTGCCGTAAGCAAAGCAGACTCACTTATCGTCCCAGTGTGCACTGGATTTGGCGTCAGACTTTAGCTTGGTGTCATAGCCTGCCCACATACTCTTGTGTGTTCCTTTGGCCCAAATTTAGGTCATAGGCCAGGAACTGTTCACAAAACACAGCTTTGCTCATGCTACTTGCGCAGCACAGTCACTCTCAGCCTAAACCCTAAACCCTAAACCCAAAATCCTTCGAGAGTATTATATCTAGAAGTCGGGCCTCCCTCAAGTACAACTGTCACTGAACTGCGATGCGTCATAGATGCATGTACACTTCTGGCTTGTATATGCAGTGTAGATCAAGAGGCCCATGATTGTGGTTGGGACTAGCTTAGGCGGCGCCATAGCCATGGACTTCGCCTTGGAGTATCCTGATGCAGTCAAGAAGCTGGTCCTAGTTGACGCCCAGGGGTTCATTGATGGCTTGGGGCCCTGGAGGGTCGCCCCCAAGTTCCTCATTAACCTTCTTGTCCAGGTCAGCCATCAGAAATGGAGCCAGCCTGTCATTTTTCGCACGAGTTTTCCTTGTAGAGCTCACTTGTCTGCACAAAAGAAAGCATGACATGGATCAGTGTTAAGGTCGTGGGTAGATAGTGGAAAGCAAATCTCAATAAAACATCTGTGTCTTTTCTGTGTGTGTGTATGTGTGCATGTGATGCACGGCCTGCCCATGCATGTGCTTGTCATCTACCCTCATGCTGTTGGGATGCCATGCAGGTGCTGAAGTCTACTGCGATCAGGAAATATGCTGGCGACTTAGCCTACAATGACAAAGCCCTCGCCACAGATGATGCCTTGTTGATAGGACGTCTGCATACCTACCTGTCAGGTAACAGCATGCTTTGCGTATCCACGTTTGCAGGCAGTGTCATGCAGCTGCCTGGCACCTGAAGATTATCAGAAGATGTACGCATACCTACCTGTCAGGTAACGGCATGTTCTGCATATTTGCATTTGTGGGCAGTGTCATGCAGCTGCCTAGCACCTAGAGACTATCAAAAGATGTACGCATCATGACAGTGCATCTTTTGATGGTCTCTATCTGCCAGGCAGCTGTATGGCTTTGCCTACAAACGCAACATATGCGAAACGACTATCTGTCATATGCTGTCTGGAGCATACGGTTGGCCTGTCTGCCAGCAGCACTATCCTTGACTATCTTAAATCAAAAACTTGGCTATCTTACATCAGAGCACATGTCAATGCAGGCTGGGCAGAGGCCAACATAGCTTTCATCCAGAGCGGGGGTTACTCCCTTAGTAAGCGCATCCCACTGGTGCAACAGGAGTGTTTGGTTGTGTGGGGTCGCAATGACAAGATACTGAAGCCAGAATATGCTGAGCAGTTCAGCCAAGTCCTGCCAAAGTCTAAGCTTGTCTGGGTCGAGAACTGTGGGCACTGTCCACACTTAGAGCAGCCTCAGGCGCTAGCTGATTGCATAGTTGACTTTGCATTGAGTGCCAAAGCACAGCAGGTCCCCAGCAGTTACTGAGGTTTTGAACTCATACTTGAGTGTGCATGGCGTGGTTACCAGTACAGATGTGTGTTTGCAATGGTGTTACTACTGCAGTGCAGAGCTCTATGTGTGATTTGATTGTGATAAGCCTATTTTGTGCCTATTACTGACGCAACTTACAGCAAGTATTTCAGTGCAGTCACAGCTTCATGAGACTTTTGACTTGCTGCCATCACAACCTCCTTAGCTAGTTGTTGAAACACTGCATGGCTGCAGCCCCCATTTTTGCAGACTGTAATGCAGGCAGCCAACGTTGTCAACCTGTCAGATGGCATGTTTAAAAGCAAGTAAGCGTGCTGGCTGCTGTGTTGCGTTGCTTGGCATCATCAACTGAAAGTTTCCTTACTCATCATTGATGCAACACGGAACACAACGGCTTACTTTTGCATGGGCTCATGATTCCTGGCCTCCTGTGTCTTGTCTTATGCCCTAGAAAGATAATATGCAAGAAGGCCTGCTGACAAATCACATCTAACCGCGGTTAGTACCATTACCGCGGTTAGTACCATTATTCACTTTGCAGACAAAGGTGCCAAATGAGCATCAGGTACAGGCTGCACTTGTTGCATGCTAATGCTGTGACTCACCTGTCTTGCACACAATCAGCGTTGACAAGCTGCGTTTGCTGGTCACAGCAACCATGACCAAGGACAGCCCAATGCTTTGTGTCATCACAAAACACTTCGTAGTGAATACCTATGTACTCTCTGTTAACGCATTTTAATGCTGTAATAGAGTTGTCACAAACAATTCTCATGATAGCGGCTGAGGTCAGCACCGCAAACATGGGACGACCTCAAATACATGGCATCAGCATTCCATGGGCAGTGGTTGGGAGTTTGATAGCTGCTTGGGACCTGCTTTTCTTTGGCATTCAAGGCAAAGTCAACTATGGAACCAGCTACTGCTTTAAGTGGTTGCAGTGGCCACAGTCCTCTACCCAGACAAGCTTTGACTTGGGTACAGCTTTGCTATTGTGCTCAGCATGCTTTGACTCTAGTGTCTTGTCATTGCAACCCCACACAACCAAACATTCCTGTTGCACCGACGGGATGCGCTGACTAAAAGAGTAACCCTGGCTCTGTACGAAAGCAATGTTGGCCTGCACCAGCCTACATCAATACATGATCTGATCAGACAGAGTGTGTTGCGTAAGCATTGCTGTCTGAGCGGCCAGATATGCGCTTCTGACAGAACATCACATGACATGGTGTCAATGAGTATGCATCACACTCCCTCTTGGTTATGTCTAGGGTAGCTGCATGCCACCGCCTACAAACATGCATGTGCAACGCATGTTGTTACCTGACAAGTAGGTGCGCAGATGATAAACAAGGCCAGCTTAAGTACTCAGCTAGAGCTTGACCTGGACCAGCAGATTGATGAGAATCTTGGCCTCTGATGAGGCCCTGAGCATCAACCAGGACCGGCTTTTTTCGATCACCACCAAGCAGATGGCACATTGAGTGCCTTAAGCAACATGTACCTGGCACAAGCACACAAAGCATGCATGCCCCTTACCATCTGAAGCAGCAGCTGTCTCTGCCGTTAGGCAGGCATTGCATTTGCGGCTGTTCAGGGAACTTTGACATCAAAACATGATATTCATGCTGACAAGAAACCATGGTGTCCCCAAGCAAAGTATGGTATCCCCAAGTAAAGCATGATTGTTGTAATACGCAGTCTTATATTCATGGGTGAACCGCCTTCAAACATGTCATATGAAAATTCAGACACAGATGCCCTGACCAGAGGGCAGCATCACACCTGGCCCCAAAGAGCCCTGGGCTTGCCCTCATGCCAGCTGACCAGTTTTGTTTCACTGGACTCGACCCAGCTGGCTGGCAATGGCCACCCTAGCAGCTTGGTTAGACACCAAGCGAGTATGGGACAAAGGGTGACCAGTGACTGGAGACATGCGGCTGTGAGTCAGCCAATCCTGGATGGCACTTCTCTCATAGGTGTGGCCGTCTGCAGCAATGGTTGGCTCCACCATGGTGGCCTGCATACCAAGCACCACATCGTTCAGCACTTGCTGCACCATCTCATTAACTACCTGCTAAGCCAAGTCCAGATGTCTGAACAAACACCATGTCATTGACTTACTTGCTGCGCAAACACTGTAACATTCAGTCATTTGCTGCACAAACACCACATGATCGATGCTTGCGATGCTGCAGTGGACTGCCCAGTGGGTTGAGCCTGAGAGCCATACAAGAAGGCAACCAGGCAATCACCAGAGCAATGGATTTGCTGCTGCAACACTCACACTACAGATGCGTGCAAGTGCATCATGAACAACAACACTATGGCTTACCTTGGTGAGTGGACAGCAGAAGAGCTGCCGCAGAAAGTCAGCATCTGTTTTACCCTTGTTGGCAGTTTTTCCAGAGGATGACAAATGCATGGCTTTCAACTCTACCGAAACATCCTTGGCATCGTTCTCCCTTGCTGCAGTGTCACCCACAGACGCAGAGACAGACAAGCTGCTGCCCTTAGCCTCATCAAGCTGCTGCTGCCCTTGTTCAAGGTTCTGCACTTGGAGATTTTCAGCTTGATGCTGATTGGCTGACGGAGAAGACTCAGACGAGTCCATGCTGAGCTGAGAGGATTGTGGTGACAATGGCTGAGCTTCATCTGATGGGATGCGAGCATCATGGGACTCAGCAACAGAAGCAGAAGCCTGCTCCTTGGCCTTCAGCTTCTGTCTCAGCTTTTTGGCCTTCTTGGCAGCTGCCTTGGCAGCCGCCTGCTCATCTGCCATCCGCCAAGCAGCTGCTAATGCTGCCATAGGGTCAGAAAATGCAGCAAAACCCTATGGCAAACCATACCTGTTGGGTATGAGCTCAATAGCACCTTTGCAAAGCGGAGTAAGAGAATGCATGTATTTGAAGGCACGGCATGCATGACGCTGGACATGTTTTGAGACTGGCTGCATGGGACTGACGGCTTCAAGAGGTGCTATCATGGTTGATACTCTTGCGCAAGAACTCATCCAGTGTTATTGCGTCAGCCAGGCAGTCTTTGGTGACAAAGTGGAAGCAGCCCTATTGGCTGGTCAGCCCTGAGACTAGGCAGCAGGCATCATCCATGCGCAGCAGAAACAATTTACCGGCATCCGATAGAAGATTTGATCGATGGCATCAATGGTCTCGATGGGAAGCGCCTTGGCTTGGGTGATTCCTGTGATAGCTCGCTCCAGCTGCAGCTTTGCCCTGCTGTTGTTGATGGGCCGAGCTGCTGCGATAGTTTCGTCCCAGCCTCGCTCCTTCCTCATGTACTGGATGTTGCACACTAGCAGCTCTGCAAAGCCATTGTTTCAGCATTAAAGACCAAAAGAAAAACCAAAAGTAATTAAAAAAACAGGGCAGCCCACATCCAGCATCACAAAGCAGTGCATATCAGCAGCCAGCATTGCTTTGGCACAGTGATACAGCTGCACAAACATCTGTGCACATGCGACACCATGCTTTCTTCACAACTATGGCACGAGCCCGTGATTGCATACGCTGCTTATGCACTTGTGCAGACTGCAGCTCAACAGCTTGCTCATGGTTTCCTGTGTCACCAATTTGTCAATAGAAGGGAATTGCATTAGTAAGACGTTTCTCTCAGCACGCAGTCAACTATATGTGGGAACATCTCGCAGCACGAGTCCAAACACATTTTGTCCCAAAAGATGTTGCAAATGTAGATACCACTGAGAGAGAGGGAGTTCCTTGAATCCCTTGCCCAGCTGATGCAAGCACTTTCACAATACAGCCCACAGCAACAGACTCACCTACTCGATCCTTGACCCTAAAGCCTCTCAAGTGAAGCTTTCAAAGGCTTTCAGGGTGACTTCACGGCGCTCACCTATGAGGCGCTTGACGCTAGCCTGATCAAGCTTCTGCTGCAGAGAGAGTCTGGCAGGCACAGGCCGCCCTTTGTCCGTGCGGAATGCAACACTGTGCTCCTTGAAAGCAGCATGGGTTGGCGGTGGGCAAGTGAGCAGGAAGGGCAGCAAAACTGCCAGAGACTGTAGAAGGGCTTGAGCTACCCTGAGGGGGGGTTCCATGCTGAAGGCAGGCAAGGCAGGATCTGGCCGCATGCCAGCTGCACAACAAACATCAGCAGCCTTTGTCAGGGCCTTTAGTTGCTTCATGAATGCCAGCAGTTAGTTCATGAAAACCAGCAGAGTGACACTTGATATCTGGGCGCATGCGAGCTGCAGAACAAGCATCAGGAAACACTTTCGGCGTCTATGTACATAGTCACTAGTATACAATAACACAACTAAGCGTTCTCATATGTTGGCAACATATGTCTGGTGCATCAACATGTTGTGCAGGTCACTGAGATTCAGTACCTGTTGATACCAACAACACACTACTGCAACTTGCAATGCATGCGCAGCTCTGCAAGGTGCTCCCTTTGAGAGAAACCCGCTGGACTAGTCCATGCGTCGCAAGGCATGCAGGATGGACAGCAAAAGAAGCGAGTTTCACCTGCCAGCTCGATGTGAGGCTGTAGGTTGGGTGCACGTGCGTTGTGATCAGTGCTGTTTATGAGGTCCTCAACACCCACCACAAGACGTTGCATCCAGGGGGCATACACCCGCTGGCCGAAGTCATGATCTAGGCTCAGGCATGGCAGAAGACACTTCAGCATCAGTGTCTGAACAAGGTGTGGTACCAAGTACAGCAGCCCAACCTCAGGAAAGTTGAAGTTATCCTGTGTGGTAGACCCTGGATTTGCCTCTGCCTGGGAGGCAGCATCACCGGCAGTCCCCAAGTGTGAAGACAGGCGTGATGGTGATGCAGCGGCAGAAGCTGAGGCCTTACTCTTTCCCCCGGGTGATGCTGGGGTGGACAATGGCGTAGCTGCCTTTGCAGGTGGGTTCAAAGCTGTGGGTGAAGCTGAGGCAGCAGCTGAGGCTGAAGCTGAGGCTGAAGCTGAAGTGGGAGTTGCCTTGGAAGCAGTTTGAGATGTTGGTGAAGCTGATGTGGTGGCACTGTGCCGAAGTGGAAAGGTATCTTGGGCAGCTACAGCTGTCAGCAGGTTGAGGAGCTCCTGACCTTGCTCCTGTACAGCAAGACACAGGTTTGATACACTGACGAACCTCTCAACATGGAGGCCTGAGGGTAGGCATTCAAGTCTGCTTCCGTGCAGCTTCTAACATCTGCACTGTACTGGAGCAGGGCAGGCTTTTGAGTAGGCATTCACTGCCAAAGCTAACAGTTGTAAGGCTCAACAGCTCTTTCCACTCCCGAACTGTCTGATCAAGTTCAGAATCGTCCATTCTACAGTGGGAATCTAAGCTCAGAAACATCCTGGGGCAGTGAAAGCCTTTCTGCATTGGGGAGATGTTTCAAAGATCTCAGGCTGTTTTCTAAGCAGCAGAAGAAGGACCTCAGAGGTGGAGGCTTGAATCTGGGCAGTAATTGTGAAAGCTAATGGTAGAAGGTCCAAACAGGCATCTCAGGCTGGTCTTGAGGCACAGGTCTCTGCACAGCAAAACAAGGGCAGGCAGGAAGGCCAGAAGTGAGCAGCCTGACCTGGGTAGCATTGCCTGTGCAGTCAAAGGAGTGGCGCTCTGCCAGCTGTGTGAACAGAAGGCCCCCCAACACCAGCTGCACCTGCAATCCCACCTGGTCTGATGCATCCCAAAGCTTGACAATATTCATCCCCACAACACGCTCCACACCCTGCGTTTTCACGCCAATCAAGTGTGACAGGGCTCAATGTTCTCAGGTACAGTCAGCTTGAGGTCACTCACTAAACACAGCGCTTCAGGGTCAACCAAGTGAAGCACCCAGTCTGCTGCTGAGAGGCCACAAACAGGCCGGTGCAATGCTCGGTGCAAAACAAGGTAAGTCCCACAGGGTGTGATTCAGTAGCACAGCAGTGAAAAGTTTGGCACAAGCATCTGCGGAACTTCAATGCAATTACATGCCCGGAACAGCATTTCCAATACCACCTGCTGCAGAAGACACTTGCATTACATCAGGGCGTCATGGCACGATGCTAACCTCTTGCAGCACGATGCTAACCTCTTGCAGCACGATGCTAACCTCTTACAGCACGATGCTAACCTCTTACAGCACGATGCTAATCTCTTACAGCACGATGCTAACCTCTTGCAGCACCACATTGTCTAAGGGCTGCTGCTTGAGCAGATGTGCCATTTGCTGCAGCGCTCGAGCCAGGCTGATGCATTTAGTCAGGTCCCATGGCAATGATGCTCACCTGTTGCACTGAGCTGTTGTCCAAGGGCTGCTGCTTGAGCAGATGTGCCATTTGCTGCAACACTCGAGCCAGGCTGACGCACTTGGAGAGCTCCCATGGCAGCGGTGCCTGCACGCATACACAGGACTCTTTCTGGGCTGTTGTCATTGTTATTAGGCATAATCAGGCTGCTGCTGCTGCTGCTGCTCCTGTTGTTGTTGTTGTTGGCAATGTTGTATTGTTGTCTACTGTTGTTGCATTGTCATCAATATGACCGTTGCTGTCATTATGGAATGGTCCATTACTATCACTGTGATTTGTAGGCTTACTATCGCTGCCGTTATTACTGCTACTGTTCTTACTGTTGCTGTGATTGTTGTCATCATTGCTTGTGTTGTCATCAAAACAACAGGCAGTGGCAAGGCGCCATCAAAAGCATGAATGAAAGCAGACATCACTCACAGCAGCACCAATCGATCCAGCAGGATATGCTTGAACAAAACCCAGCTTGAGGAAAGCCAATATCATGCTACCTGCACACACGAACAGCTCATGCCATTGGACTTGCACTGGATCACCAACAACACACCACTGGCAAGAATGCATTACGCAGTGCACAGACAGGAATGCAGTGCTGCAGAGATGACGCCTGATGGATGAAGAAGAGTCTCCCCACAACAGCTTCTTGGATGCAGCTGCAAATTGTGACCATCATGTTTTGGCAAAAGTATGCTGAGCACGCACAGACAAGAATGCGGTGCACAGAGATGACACACGGTGGACGAAGCAAACCCCCACCAGAACAGCTGCTTGAATGCTGCTGCATATCGTGATCAACGTGTCTTCAGGTATCAGTCTGACCAGATTTCCGGCAGGTTTCTGAGCAGCCTGATGCCAATGTTGGGTAGCCAGGCACGCCAAGCAAGCTCCAAACGTGAGCTGTGCAGAAAGCTCCAAGGCAGACAACGCCTTCTGGATGTGCGCACTGTCAGGAGAAATCACGTCATGCTCTAGCAGCAGCTGACAGTAAGCTTCATGTGAGACAATGGCATGGAAGGCTACCACTGCGCACACCAACACCAGGGGCATCAGTGGCCTTGTTGTGTTGCCGCCGGCGCATTCTGCAACGGGCACAGCCAGGCTTTAGATGCAACAAGAGCCATTTATATTTGTGGAATGACAACAAAGTCCGTGGTGTTGCCACAGTTAGATATGAGTTTCACAACGTCTCACAACCTCGTCGGGCACACTGCTTGCTTACTGCAAAGCAGGCAGCTAGCTGCATAGCATTGTTGCTAAACAAAGAGCACGAACGCAACTGCAGATCAGTGATGTACATGTGTCTACATGTGTCTGGGCCACTGCAGACAAGCAAAAAGAAGACACTGGAACGTCAAGAAATGATTGCATCTCACCAATGATGATGTTCCAGACACGTCTTGCTTGCCCCAGCTGTAACACATTTTCATCAAACGATATTGCAGCTTGCTTGTCACGTAACAGCTCCTCATGATCAAGTGCAAGGCGTCGAAGCATTAGGGCCAAGATGCTTGCAGTGAGGCTCTCTGCTGTTTCCCCTTGGAGAGACCAGCGAGTAATGAGGGAGCGAAGGGCGCTGTCTACTATTGGCCTGAAATCAACATCTAGATCCAGTATATGACCTGCAACAAGTGTGATGCCTGGTCAAACAAGAACACGGACAAGCAGGCTTTTTACGCTGACAAATGTCATCATCTTGGCGCGATGTGCAATGCAGCAGCATGCATGATGGAAGGCGTAGGTCTTGCAAATCTAGCTTTGTTGTGACAACTTGGAGGATGTAACATGCTGCTATAGTGTAAGCAAAAAGGCGCCTACAGGCTCACAAATTACTCACCACCTCAGGCAATCCCCAGGCATCAAGGACAGCTCAATGGCTGAGCGTTTCAAAGGTGTTCAGAGTACAGCATGCTCACCTGCCAGGCAACAATCTAGCGGCTGCAATAGTGATTCTCCTGCTGCTTGATAGGCAGCTGCGGTATCTTGTGAACTCTGCGCCGCGCTGGAAAGGAACTCTGGAGATGCCCTTGTAAGGTTGTTCAGCCAACGCAGGGCGCGCACAGCTTGCAGGGCTATTGATGACTTGACCTGCCATGCCTCAGCTGTAGGGGTGGGCCAAGCTTCTGTCATCATGCTTGGACTGACAGGTCCTTCACACACACCCGACCAACTTCCCCAACTTCTTGCACAACTGTGCTCAGGACCCCTGGTGTTTGCATCTGGGCCGTGTCTGTCCAGCAAGCTGCCAACCTGAGGGTGTAAGTTTGAGAGATGGTCATGGTCTGGGAAGTGACCAAGATAGATATTGACCAAGACAGGCAGAAGCTGTGCAACCTGGGCTGTGAGCCGCAGCTGGGGCACTAGCTCTGGATCCTCACTATCATCAGCTGCAAGCATCATCACAGTACTGAATAACAACTTATCACTTGTGGAATGGGCAGCCTGACATTGTGCCAAAACACATCTTCAGGTTTGCAGTCAAGCATTTTGCATGCACATGCAACTGCGAGGGGGTTACGAACAAAGCACACCACATGGTTGATGTCCCGCACAACAGTAGCAACTTATGCATCTACATTTGGTACAAAATGGCTGCACAAAAGCAACAGCAGCACACCTTCTTGCACATCATTTGTAGAGGCTGCTGGAGGGCTTGACGCAGGGCAAAGAAGGGCAGAAATCCTGCTGAGCCCTTGCATGTGCAGCAAGGTTTCGACATTGTCTGCTTTGTCAGTGTTGAGTAAGAACCGGGATGACACTAAGCAGCGCAGCAACATGACCAAGTGCACAGTCTTCTCTGTGCCGTATGCCCCATTGTACCTCAAGCCCGCGAGAGCCACAGCCAAGATGCCTGTAGACGTGTTTGTCAACCTCAGCATGAAGCAGCAACTCAGTCTCTGTGTTTCAAGCAGCATGCAGCTGTGACAACAGACAAAGTGTTGTGAGGCTCTGCAAATGCACAGAGCATATTGCTTGTGCTCAGAGTCTGACCTGATACCTTGGGAGATCATTACACCTACAAAGCTCAAGGTGCGGCTTGCAAAGACCAGACGAGAATATATGTGCATAGCAAAAGCTCGTACCTTTGCTCTTGAAAACGGCAGCAAGACGCTGCGCCTTTTCAGAGTCAATCACATCTGAGATCCCAAGCAACACCGCGTGGATCAGGCGAAAGCAGATGTCAGCATGAGTGGTTGGCTGCAGGATGTGCTGACGCAAGGTTGTGCACAGCAATGCTGCCAAGGGAACAGCGACATCGCACTCCGTCTCGCTCCAATGCTGTGAGGAAGCTGAAGCTGGATTGCTTGCAGGCCCAGAGTGCAGACCAGAGCAGTCAGCTTCTGCTTCTGCACATAAGTTTAGCTCAACCTCCAGGTTTGCTAAGGTTTGCCATAGTATCTCTTTTGCTACATCTGTACTGGCAGATTTGGCTTCCACTGCTGACAGGAAAGACAGCAGCTTGAGGAGTAGCAGCGAGCTTTGCAGCAGCATAATCCATCGTTCTTGGTGCGCCCAGTGATCAGAAATCAGATCGTTGCCCTGTGGAGCTTCATCAATGGAGTTTGTTCTGTTGATCCTACGCTCAGATTCAAGATGATGCTCGGAATGATCACATGACCACCCACTTTGGCTCAAAAGAACCTGAGTGAGCTGTAACAAGGGCCTGACTGCATCTGGCACTGCTGGCAGGTACAATGCATGCGTGGCACCAAGACGATTGCTGTCAAACATAGCAGCTGATGGGTCGGCTGCCTGTATTTCAGCTGCTGTCTGCAAATGTGAGGGCTGCCCTGCTTGTCTCCTACAGGCCATAACAAACTGTGCTGTGGCACCCTCCCAAACATCTGCCATGTTTTCAAGACTTGCATCTGCTAGATCGGCCTGATGGTAGGCCTGCCAAATGTGTAAGGCAGCAGATGGCCTCAAGGTGGCTTCAAGGCATAGAATGCCTGTGGAATTGCCTGGGAACTGCAACAAACGAACGATTTGCAGATTAACGATGGATGGATGCTGGTGTGCTCGATGTGGTTATAACCAGAACAAACAAAGGCAAAACTCGATTCTGGCAGACCTCGTGCAGCCTCTTGCTCGAGTTGACACTTTGGCCAGTGCATGATAGCATACAGTCCTGTTCTGAAAGACTATATTCCTTGCAAAATCGCTTGAGCACAGAGCTTCCCAAGGTGGTTGGCGGAAGAGCAATCTTAAGGCGTACTCCAGGCAATTCCTGCACGCGCGTTCCGAACGTTCAGCGTTGGGAACAGAAATCGTACGCAGAGATCATATCTGCGATGTTCACAAACAAGTGCACCTTGCAGCTGACTGTAACTTGGATAGTCATGATGTACGACGGATGAAAGTATACTGGGAACCAGAGATTTGACACCAATTCTATCAGGGCCACCCCGTAACGCCTACAAAACGCAGGCTTTAAAGTTTCGCAGTCAAAGATTTCTCTTCTTCTTCTTTGAAAGCTATGAGAGCTTCTCTCTCTCCCCCAACGGGCAGGTCACTGGTGTTATGCGCTGTCCAGTGCAATGTTTGAGCTTGTGTTTTGCATACCTACGTAGCTATGTATACATGCGTACACTTGAAGAGCAGATGTGTGAAGCTTGGGAGGAAGGCATGTACTACGGCACGTTGAACAACAGGGTGCTCACAACAGACTTCAGCAAAAAGGTCTGTTGGACTCACACCAGTAGTATTCGGTGTTTGTGTGTATGATACCTCCTGTTGCACAGGGATTGAGCATTAATGTTACTACTGCTGCTGCATGACCCTATCCGTCATGACTCAATGTTGATGCGTGCAAATTATGAGCCAGAGAATCTGGCAGGTCGCCGGCTGAAAGTCACGGCATGTGGATCAAGCGGCGCTAATGCCGCTGTGAGCTGCGCCTTAACCTCAAGCAGAGGTCTAGAATCCAAATAGTAGACCTGTGTTACGGTGTGATCTTGGCCGGCGTATGTAATCGCGGGGAATTGGGCGACATTACTCTGGACATTACTCAAGACTGCAACGGAAGAGGTGGGAGACTCCTGCCCAAGATACTCTTCAGCTTTTTCATCAGGACCTGTCTATCAGGTTTTCATCTTGGAAGTCAGAAGTGCATCAAATCGCATGCGGCTTTGATTTCGGAGTAGCGTTCGCCTTTGGACCTGATCAACACTGCACAAGCCCTTGGTTGATCTTCCGCAGACACGTTCGTTTAGCGTGACAGCGAGAAAGGCCTGGCCTTGACTTCGACCGTCAATGGCGTTTGGATGGTGCACGGGGACCAAGAGCGTCCGGACGTACAGCACCAACTTGAATACTTTGCCGCAAGCAGACGAACTTACTCACCCAACACCTCAACCGTCAACGCAGCAATCAAATTGCTTCTCGAGTCCAGCACATGCTTCATTTGTCAAGCTGAACAGCAGCAACATTGGGTATGCTAATACTCGCTACAAACGGCTGCACGCAGGGAACTCGCTGACCTGCAGCACATTAGGTCAAACCATTTTGCACGCGTTGATAGAAGCCGTGGTGATTGCAGTGAAACATCTGGCTCGCAGATAGAGACCACACCCACATCTGTCCTTCAAACCAACAATACACCAGATCCTCTCCAGAAACACCCTAGATATACCAAAGTTGCTGAGCTTGGACTTGGCAGCTCAGCGTTTGTTCTATTGGCAGAAGATAAGGAGAAGATGCGAGATGTTGCCATCAAATTCATCAACAGAGGCTCTAATAGGTGAGCATGACATAGCTAAAATGCGAAGGACTTTCAGGCACCACAAGCTGTCTCAATTCTCCACATGTGGGGGCACTGCAATCATTTGCCATGCTGAAGCTTCTGACAAAAGGTTTTGCTCAGACACAACACATTACAGTGAAGTTCATGAGTTTCACCTGTACACTGGTGCATGTAACCAATACATTCTTGCACACACATTTCTCCAAGCTGGGCGCTGTTGCATGGCCATGACGGCATTGCAAATGTTGACTTGCAGTATCAAGACAGCAGGGAGGGAAATCCTGAATCAGAGGTTGTGCTGTATGCACCCAAACATCATCCAATTCCAGGAGGTCTTTCTCACCCCTGACCATTTGGCCATTGTAAGTGAGTACGCACCCGGAGGGGATTTGGTAGACTTTATTGAGCGCCACAACACAGCCCATGACCGTGCGCTGATGGAGTCTGAAGCCAGACGCCTGTTTCAGCAGCTGATTGTTGGTGTTGACTTCTGTCATCAGGTGACATGCTCTGCTGTCAAGCTTATCCACATGCAGGTGTGCACCTGGTGAACAAGCCTTGTGGGGGCTTACAGACATACTGCCCTACAGACAGCATATCATGCTATGTTGTCCTGGGTCCCATGATATCATGCAACCATGACTCTCGTCACTGCAGGTTCTGTGCACACAGCTGTGCTGTAGGTTTGTTATTGTGTGCTTATTTCTGCGGCTGCTGGCTGCTGCAGATGGGCATTGCCAACAGAGACATCAAGCTAGAGAACACCCTCCTGATGGACCTGTCAGAGAGACCAGTGCTCAAGCTGTGTGACTTTGGGTACAGCAAGGATGAGCTGTGCGCCTCCATCAGCAAGACCATGTGCGGTAAGCAAGCACTCCTCCCTTGTTGCTCAGTTGTCATGAGACTAGCAATGCGCAGTAAGTCCACAACTATATTTAGTTGCACAACTACGTGGGTTATGCAGAAACCAGATTTGTGCTTTGGCCAATGCTTTTTGACATGCCCCATTGGTGATGCCCCAGATCAGGCATGCCGCAAGCTGCAAACAGTGCGCGATATAGTGGCCTTGGATATATCATCAACAGAGTTGCATGGTTGTGCTACTTGCTTTGGGCCAAACATGCAACGAAAACGTGCAATACACTTGTGATGCAAGTCATGCTAGACCTATTGAACAGGAATAGCTTCAGCAGCTGTTTTGGGCTATGCTGCAGGGACACCAGAATATGTTGCTCCAGAGGTGCGTACAACAAGTATGCTGGCAAGATGGCAGACATCTGGTCCTGTGGCATTCTGCTATACTGCATGCTCACCGGTTGCTTCCCCTTCCGGCGCAAGGAGGACGAGGGCTTGGAGACGCAAGCTGTGCTGCAGAAGATGCTGCCTAGGATTCTGAAGGCAGACTTTCAGAAGCCTCAGGTACTTTACCACATCCATGTGTTCATCAGAGAACACCGAAACATCCTCTTGCATTGCTTGCTAGCTAGTTGTCCTAGAAGGCCTGTCAGCACCTGAGTAGTGATGCAACTTGCTTGAAACTGCCAAGGAAAATGCCCTTATTGCTTGTTGCGACTGTCAAGCATTGCTGTGCGTGCAACACTGCTGAGCATGTGCTGAATGTAACTCTGCAGTGCTGCACGCTTGTGGGTATACAACATAATTGTCCAGCAGGTGAGATGCTGAAGCTCTCCGGCGACATGCTATCTTCTACCTCTGACATGCTATCATAGTCTGCAGCTTGTCAGGATGTTGTGTGATGTGTGTCCGTGTGTGTGTGCAGGGGCTGACTGCTGAGTGCACAGACCTTCTGACAAGACTGCTGGAGGTGGACCCCGACAAGCGCATCACTGTGCAACAGCTCCTGAAGCACCCTTGGGTGGTACAGGACCTCCCAGAGGGGATGGCCAACCTGAATGTCAACCTGCTGCAAGTCCCCCTATCCCTGCAGTCAACAAACTGCAGGCAGAGTGAGGAGGAGATTGTGGAGTTGACCAACAAAGCAGTGGCAGGTGCAAAAGCAAGGCAGCGTCTGTCTTTTGGAAACTCTGGCTTGACCAACTCAGGCCTTGGGGAATGAAGACTGCACATGCAGGCTGTTGAGCCTGCAGTGTAAAGCTACACAGCGCGCGCGCACCAAATGCTGCCAGTGTTTACCAAAGCATGCCTATCTGATATACTGATGTACGAACTCATTGCTGTAAAGTGGGGTAGGTTCGAGGGTGTAGTAGGGATTGGTGCAATGTAGGCGTTTGTGAAAAAAGGCACTCTAGAGAGTTTGTGCATATTACAGCCATGACTCAAGAAACAATCCTCCCAATAGCCACAGTATGCATGCTCTTGCCCATGCTGGGCATGTGTCAGCTGATTTCTTGATTTGGTAGCAAGTGTGCATTTATATGCAATTGCATCAAGTGACCAGTATTGCTCACAACATGGCTGCTGAGCAACTTCTGTCCTGGAAGGTACCTGGCTAAGTTTCCTTGTGTATGAAGTTGCATCATAGTGCAATCAAGAGAGCACAGATACCAGCAAATCACTGTGTACTGTGAATCTAGGCTTGATGCACCGATAAACTCCCTCCCCCAATGACTGCTGACTTAGCATGAGTAATAACGTGTGTAATCATCTTATCAAGCATGCGCGCACTGAATACAACATAGTATACAGCGGACTGTCCAAGGAGCTGCTTGTGCATTGCCAAGTTGGTGTTGGTCCATGAACGGGACTGACAAATGTGGCTGTACCTCAAGGTTCATAGCTGTTGTTCTTTGTGCTACATACTCATCTTGTAGATACAGCTTAGAACTGTAGCAGTACTAACAGATCTGTCTAGACAGCTGCTGTGTAGAGCTGAGATTCTTTATATCTCATGCAATATCTAGCTTGGAAACAGCAAAAGCTGCTGGTGATTGTAGCAGACCTGAGGTAAAAGGCGCACTGCTAGCGCGTCAGGAGGTTATTTTCCTGCATTGCTACATTGCCCCTGTGTTACATCCAAGGCCAAAGGACTCAGAAGCATTTTCAATGTCCGGCGCATGTTTACTGCACTGTGCAGTGTTACAGTGAACTGCACCTCCCTCTGTGTTGCATCATTCAAGCAGTTGACAGCTGATGCAGCTTGTAAACACAGTTTACAGCAAGCACCCATACCAGCAAATTTATACATTCTGTCCAATTTTGGCTCAACAGTACAGTTACTTCCATTCTGTGTTAACGTTACCAAGGGTTACCAAGTTACCTGCAAAGTCTTGGTAGGCACAAAATCACGCAAAGACAGGAACAAAAGAATCAACAATCAGATGTCACTATTCCCTGCTGCGCCTGCAGTAAATGTACAAGGCCTTCCCGCTCATTTGGCATCACCTGCAAATGGTCAAATATTCACTGCACTGGCACTGTAAGGACAAAGCGCTTGTGTCCAGGTTTTGCTACGCCAAGGTCTGCTGGGTTTGGCTGTAGGAATGCAGCCCCCTCATAGCTTCATGCTGCCTATGTACCTCAACATGACATGACTTGCGCTGGGATGCTGGCACCAGTACTTGCCCAATAGGTCGTTCCTTGAAAGGCGCACTATCACTGCGCAACATTGAGCTATATTCAAGTCAAGCGCACTTCGGCAGACTATTGTCCAAGACCTCAAGCATAATGCTGCTAAAGGCAGTGGGGATAGTCACGCAAATGACTTGCAACTCAGAAGAACACATGCTAAGCACCAACTATGGCTAGCAATGACACTTTACGAGTTGTACCTTTGCACCTGCTGATACGTGTTTCCTAGTATGAGATTGGCCTGCTTGTCTATGCACAAAAGCTCTCCAATAAGTACACGACCGTCCTTAACAACTACCTGCAACACCACAGTTCAAGCTGCAGAGCATGTTTTGAAGGCAAAAATTCCAGTAGCTGGGTGTCTCTGACATTTCTGTATCACAACCGACCTTCAAGCGTTTATGCAGGAGCCTTTTGACTATAGCCAGCGCTTCCTGATCCTGCTGACTGCGGACTTCAGCAGAGTCGGTGCCAGGTTTTGAAGACATGTGAAAAGTTACAATACGGGAATCAACCTTTGCAAAAACATTCGGGATCGCATACACACGCCGCGCATACAAAAGTGCCCTCTCCCCACAAATCTCCAACCTGCCAGCTTAGTAAAACGTAACGCCGGCTTCAGGCCTTATGCATGTGTCCCCGCGAGGTCACTGCGTCTCCTGCTCACGTTGGCAGTGGCTTTGTTGAAGACCGTTATGTCGAAATAGCTGAGTGTTGCTGGTGTCTCCCGGGTTGCCCGTCAGCTTATTGTGGTCATCTTCGATCACATGGATCGACTTAGAGAGTTACAAGCGAATGGCCATGCTGATTCGAGGTAAAGGTGCTTGCGCAAACTGCAATATGCATCAGGTCACTGTTGAAGCTTTCAGCCCGGCTGAGACAAACACCTTTTCATGCCTGTCTTGCAGCGCACACGGTCAGGTCACCGGCATTCATCCAAGCGAAAGACAAGGAAGCTACATAGTGGATTCGTCGCCGCAAGATGCTGCAGAGCCGAAAATACAGTCAAACAAGGGTTGGGAAAAATTCTGGTTGGAAGCAACTGAGGTGCAAGATCTGCTGAAGGAGAACAAAATGACCGAGGATGAGTTGTTACAGAGCTTGATTACTCCTGCATCATCTCTGGCAAGACCGCCTATCTCCTCATTTCATGTTGGGTGAGTTGCTAGCACTCTTACATTGCCAGCACTTAAGGCTGCAAGGCGCCTAGGAAGATCATGATGCCATCAACTAGGAAGTGCACTGGGTACTTGATCCTAATGACCGTCGCGGCTAGTGACTTAGCATCTAAATTTGCACATGCACATTGACACACATTGCGTACTAGCAGATGGCTTTTCCATTTTGTGTGCAGCTCTTGTAATCGTGACTACGTCGCGGTAAGCTCATTCCGACTTCTCCAAATTGTCAGGGCACAATGCAGTACATGCTGAGTAGCACCTACTGCAGAGCCTTGACTCTTGTCCACACTGCAGAGCAGTTGGCTTGGGAGTGAGTGGGCGGCTGTACGTGGGAGTGAACCTGGAGTTTGCCCGGCTGCCAGTGAACAATTCGGTTCATGCTGAGCAGTTTCTTGTGGTGAATGCTGTGCATCATGAGGAGAGGGCCATCACAAAGATGGCGGTGTCTGCTGCCCCTTGTGGCCACTGTCGCCAGTTCTACTCAGAGCTATGCTGTGCGGTGAGCTACCGATCAGGAAACATGCAAAGCAGTCAGAACATGTTTAGCACGATAGTACTGAGCGGCCATGCCGACTCGGGTTCCTGAGTTGTCAGTTTGCATCTGCAAAAGATCTGTCATCCACTAGCAACAGCGTAGTTCAAAACACAACAGGAGGAGTGCGCATTTTGGCTTGTATTGGCTGCTTGTTGGTGGCTGCTAGGGATCCTATCGTATCAGTTCGGCTGGTGCACATTCCAATCCTTTTCTTTGGGCATGTGTTGTGTTGTACTTTGCAAACACTGTAGCTATGGAACATGAATGCCATGCCAATAGGTGAGGTGACTTCAGCAAATAGAGCAGTAGAGCAAGTGCCAGCATCTTAACTCTGGCACGAGACTTATGCAAATCATGTGTACATGCCATTCGCAGGAAACAATAACGTTCTTCTTTGGAGGCAAATCGTTTGGGCTAGCAGACATTTTACCGCAGCGGTTTGGCCCCGCGGACCTTTTAACAGACCCTGAGACTCCTCTCCTTCTTCAACCCCAGCACAACCCCCTTGAACTCACTGCAGGTAGAATTGCTTGTGCACAAGCTCTGTCTGTTGCTGAGAAAGTTGAATGTAGACAAGGCTACCTGACTTGACAAGTTTACCCACTCACTCCTTTTTGTGCAAAGGCACTTGCTTTACATGATGGGCAGTACAAAACCTGCCTGATGTTTGCACACAATGCACAAGCCCTGGATGCAGTTGCTGGTAGAGATGCAAGACACATCCATGGTACAGCATAGAATGAGCTGGGCAGCCTCTCTCATGGTGTTCTTTCCTGTCTGCTCATGTTCATTTCCATCATTCCCACCTTTGGTGCAGAATCACAGCTGATGGCTGCGTTGCTCTACACACAATGATGACGCCTGAGTGACTTGATCACCATTATGAGCGGGACATGCTTTTACATGTAGTGAGTAAAGTACTGCCCATAGATTGTCAACAGTTGATTTGTCTGATCAAGTGTGCTGATCTGTCATGCAGAGGCACAAGAGCTAGTGGCTTCCAGGAATGAGGTTCCTTTCCTAGAGGCAGTAAAGGCAGCTCTTCAACAGGCAATCCACTCATACGCTCCCTACAGCCATTGCCCCTCAGGCCTGGCCATAGCTACAGCAGGAGGGGCAGTTTACAGCGGCCCTTACTTAGAGAGTGCAGCTTTCAACCCCAGCTTGGGGCCCTTACAGGCTGCTGTCATTGACGCTGTTACTGATGGAATTGCATATTACACGGAGGTGAGTGGGTTTGTCATGCCCGTACTGACAGCAAGTTGGTCATCATTGGTCACAAATGATGCAAAATCAACTGTTTCTGATTGAAAACGATGAAGACGGCCTGTAGACAGTACATTTGCAATGTACAAGTTTGGAGCGGGCTGCAGGGTTTGAGCAGGATGCTGACGCAGGAGCTATTGTGCATGATTTTCAGGTGCAAGAGGTTGTCTTGGTGGAGGTGAAAGATGCGCATGTTCATCATGCAGCCAACGTGAGGATCATACTGGAACAGATTGCTCCCTCAGCGCTTCTGACGGTCTTGTTAGCAGAGCCATCATGATTGGATTCTGTTACTTATAAGTTAATTCACAGCACCAAGGCTTTGCTGGCAATAACTTTTCACCTGCTGGTTGACTGAGTGGTCACGAGGAATTTGCAGCACAAGGCATGTCCATGCAGCAGGACATATGTAACGCCTGAGTTCAGATTACTCTGCAATAGGTCAATGCAGAGTGCTCTGCAGATCTTGGTATGGCCGATAAGCAGTGTGGCGGGTTTGCAATACTCGCATCGAAAATTTACTTAACCCGTTCACTGTGAGTGTGTACACATCTGCAGTTACGTCTTGCTTACTGCTTTGCTCATGTAGCTCGACCGTTGAGAGATCACCTAAGCGCTCTGCCGCACACCTGTCCGTGACGCCAACTGGTACCACAATCGAAAACAAAGCATTGCACAAAGTGTCTGGGGTTGCTGTTTTACTGCCTGTCCCTTCCTGCGCAGCCAGGCACGGGACGTAGGTCCGAACGTTACGTTCCAGGCGTGCAAAAGGAGCTTGGGTGTGAAAGCGTTCCAACGGATGCTGTCACAGTAAGCCTCAACACCAGCACCCGTGTCCCTGGATTTACACGGCGTCTACTCACTTTGAGTCTATGTCAGGGTGTTTTCGCAGCTGCTGACGAACCTTGCAGTGCAGGCAATAGTTGACACCACTGCAAGAGCTCATGGAAAAGGTGCAATCATGATCACAACCAGTAATGATCACAACTCACAGACTGCAAAATCACCCCCTCAACAGTGGGTCCCACCCCACTTCTGTTTCCAAAGACAAGTAGCTAGCCCTAACAAGATCTCTCACAACAGTCAGATCCACCACCAGCCCAGTGGTCAGGTCCACCACCCGCCCAGTCAGCAAGAACCCAGCCCTAACACACGTCAGACGCACACTGCCACAGAGCCACAGCCAATGACTAACAACCCCACAAAAGGATGTCAGCCACCAGCCTCAGTGTACCAGCCACAGTCAGGCTATCCTGAGAATGATCAACCACCTACACATCACACTGCAGACAGCAGCCAGCGAGACAGTGCAGACCATCAATCAACCCCCCTGGACGACTCTGTGCTTCAGCCGCAGTCAAGGTCTCCTCACTCTACACCAGCTGAAGGACAACTCCTCTCAGCCAAGGTCACCTCACATCTGCCTGCTTCACACTCAAGCAGCTCAGGCAGTCAGCTCTGTGATGATCACATTGTGCTTGACAGCTCAGAAGCAGCTGCAAATCAGCAGGTACCAGAGGCAGCACCAGTCCAATTCTTACAGTTGAGGCGTCCTCAATGTTCACGCATCACAGCTCAGCTGGTACCTGAGAGGCTTGCTGTTCGTCCAACAAACCATGGTGGCAGCTGTCGGCACAGAGATCAAGCAGCCAAAGCTGACCAGATGGATGTTGATGCAACGCCAGGCAATGACCCTATCCCTCAGCGTCACAAAACAGCTGGTAAGCTTGGACCTGTTGAATATCATAACATGCACATCAGTGGCTGGGTCTCGGTGAAGACGCTTCAGAGCAGTTATTCCATGTTGGTAAATTATATCCTGAACCAAAATCATATTAAAGCATGTGTGTGTACGTCTGCTTCTGTTGGCTTTGATGCCATGCATCTGCACAGTGTCTTTGACAGGTACATCCTTCAGCGCTTGGTCACCATTGTCTCCATGTAAGTATTGATTTCAGTTCCCACACTCAGCAACTGCAGCAGCAATGATCTTACATGCTGCAGTGCTGGTAAGGAAAGCAACAACAGAGAAGGAAAAAGAGGTAATGCTGCTGGTGTGCAGGCAGTGCTGATGTTGATCTTGAAGCAGCACTCGGCAGATTAGCAGATGATCCAGTGGCTAATCTACATCAACTGCCACTGATCCAGTCTGCTCTTCAAGCCTCACATCATCACCGGCAGCAGCTGCAGTCTCTGGCACAGCAAATGGCACATGTCTTGCCTCGCACAGGTCGCTACAGACGGCCAAGGCATCATGCATCTGAAGCAAGCAGAACTGCAGCGCCTGTTTGACAGCAATGATCAGGATAGCCAGAGAGCAGCGCTGTCTGGAGAGGAAAGCAGGGTTGGTTTGGGAGTACTCATGATCGGGCTTTGGAGCCAGAAACTCAAGCAGAATCTAGCTGCACAGGGCGCTGCTGAAGTAGTTGACTCTGCTTCTCCTTCTTCAGCTGCTGCTGTCAGCCAATCTTCTTCTTCTCCAATCTGTATGGCTTCCCAGTCAACTGCCAAGTCGTCACATGCGTCTGCTAACAGCGGCAGCCCTGCGGCGTCACATGAACAAGCAGCTGCTCAGGCAGCTTCTCAGGAAGCCCCACCACAGGCAGCTGGCTCTTGGGCTGACCACATATCTGTGACAACATCAGATGCTGAGGAGGAAGAAGAAGAGGCAACTTGCATACCAAATGACGTTAGCATGGTCTTGCCCCTGTTGAGGTGAAGTCCCTTGTGACTCCTACTGATGTAACAAGGCTTGTCCCCAACTCACATGACTGCTGGCATGCTGACTTCCATGATAGAGCCCCATACAGACACAAATCTAGGTCATGATGAACTGGAAAGCGTTGTCCTTGTTAGTATCACTATTATTCATATTATTGTTGTTGTTATAACGTTGTTATCAGTACTATCATTATTAATATCCTTACACAGGCAGCTCTCATGACTGCTCCTGAGTCTAGGGGTTGATATTGATAGTGCACAAGTGCCAAGACCTGGCTGCAAAGATGTCTTGGCATGATATTATGAGTATTATGAGTATAATGACTATTCATAACCTGGACTGCCAGGCGGAGGGTCACAAGCTGATGCCTGAAAGGTGCTGGGCCAAACCATCTGAAGTGACCGCTTGCTATATCCACGCGACAAGACTGTTGCGCTGCTTGGCTTCTGATTAAGTCCAACAGGTCGCCATCGGGCGTCTTGGATGTGACGACTGACTCGACAGCGGACTTCAACACGTCAAGCTGTACATCTCTGGAAACTTCTGAACAGTACGACGAAGTTGTAAAGACTGATCCTGGGATCCGCACACGTCTCAAGGAGCTTATCGAACGAAGCATGTTTGTCTGTGTCATGCAAGAACGTGACCCCTCATCGACTTTTCAGAACCTACTGCAGAACGCGCTGCTACCTTCACGATTTAGAATCCCAAGCAAGTTGATCTAAAGCTGAGTCAGCAATGAACAGCAGTGCTAGTGGGAATGCTGTTGAGACTGCTGCAAAGACTGTTCAGAGAGTGCTAGTGGGGCTGCTGGTGGGGACTGATGCACTAAACTTTGCTCGGACTGCTGATGAGACTGCTGCAAAGACTGTTGCAGAAACTGTTCAAATAGTGCTGGTGGGAATGGTGGTGAGACTGCTGCACAGACCTTTGCTAGAATGCTGATGGGACTGCTGCAAAGACTGTTCAGAGAGTGCTGGTGGGCATGCTGATGAAAGTGATGCACAGACCTTGGCTGGGACTGCTGATGGGACTGCTGCAGAGATTATTGACACAAACTGTTCAGATAGTGCTGGTGAGAATGCTGATGAGACTGCTGCACAGACCTTTGCTTCTATATATAACCAAAAACGCGCACTGATGTCAGGCGCAGACAGACCTTTGCGTCTATATATAACCAAAAACCCGCATTGCGGTCAGGCGCAGACGCCCCCCTTCTTCTGAGCTCGATGAGCTGCCGCCCATCTCCTCAAAGTCTCTCGCCTACATTCCAGATACTCCGGGTCTTTCTCACAACGTCTATAAATGTTTTCCACATTCCTCATGTTCATCTCAAAGAGTCTCCACTCCTCATCATTTTGTCTCCGCTCTTTCGCGTACTTGTTCTGCCATCTATAGGGGTCCCATGATCACCGAGATTGCTTCACAGACTCCTGCACAGACTGATGCTCTGACTGCTGGTGAGACTGCTGCTGAGACTGCTGATGATAGATTTACAGAGACTGCTGGGGTGACTTGGCAGGGGCTCCTGCAAACACTGCTACACGGACTGCTGCAGGGACTTGGAAAGCATTGCTGTTGAGACTGCTGCTGAGACTGATGAATGGACTTTGCACAGACTGATGCAAAGACTTTGATGGGAACTGCTGTTGAGATTGCTGCTGAGACTGCTGCTGAGAATTCGATACAGAGTGATGATGGACTGCTGCTGAGATTTCTGCACAGACCGCTGCTCTGACTGCTACTGAGACTGCTGCTGGGAATGCTGACGGGTCTGTTGATCTGACTGCTGCACAGACTGTTGCTCTGACTGCCATAAGAGTAATGTCAGAGTGTTGCACAGATTGACATACAATATATCATATATCGCTGCTGGGACTGTTGCAGAAACGCTGATGGGAATGTTGATGAGACTGTTGGTAGTATTGTAACATGTTGATGGGTCAATTGGTTTTCCTACTGAGACTGTGCTGGAGATTCTGCTGGCAATTCTGATGAGTCTCTGGGCATCGTGCTAAGACTTCTGCTCTGACTCATGGGGATTCTACTGAGGGTCTGCTGGGTGTGTTGGGTTGATTACCGAGATTGGATCTTTCTCCTGCTTTTGCAAAGACTGCTCCTGGGACTGTTGATAGGTCTGCTAACAACACTAGCAGCAGCTGACTATTGACTGCTGCTGCTCTTACGGAATTCATACAGATTTCCCTGTATTTCATACAACTCATGCAGAAATCATACAATTCCTCAGCATAAACATACAAACTTTTTTATGCTGTTTACGTCTTTCATGTCAGATAGAGTCTGTCTGTCTTGATGTCTTCCCGATTTGACATTTGTCTTCTTCTATATGTGATCAGACTTGCTGGCTAGGAAATCTCTCTCTCTGTCTCTCTCGGGAACGAAACGCATCCCCTCGGCGCAAGCAGTCTTGAGGCTAACGGCAAGGCAGATGGCCGTCAAGCAAGGCTTGGAGACAACCGATTGACGCTGTTTGTCTGGACCTCCAGGTTGTGACAACAACCGGTACTGTTGTCCGGCGCTCGAACATGCAGTGCCTCTTCTGACAGCATGCAGACAGTAGTACGACAGACTTGGACAGGCTGCATCCTCGGTCTCCGTCATCAAGCACGCAGCACCAGAGCTTCTGTCTTGCACTACTCAGGCTCCAGGCGCCATCTCTGCTTTCGACCAAGGCTTCTGCACCATATGGAGTTTGCTAGACCAGCAAAACGGCAATGTATTGGGCTCGTGGCTGCAGACACCACAGCTGACAGCACAGCGATTCTGTCCACAGAGTCTCCTGAACAGGAACAGCAACTCCAGCAGCCTATTGTTGCAGTCGAGTCCACAACTCCCAAGCTGCAAGCACGGTGTGTCACTACTGTGATCTGTTCTGTGCGCCAGCTTATGTTTACTGCTTGTATTGTGCGACCGCCTTTTTACTTGCAGAAAGTCTAAGATACTGCCTGTGCCACAGCTGGTAGCCCCAGGATCACGGTTTCATAAGCCTGACATATGGGACTGTGCGGCATTGCTGGTGGACAAACCAAAGACTTGGACATCCTTTGATGTGTGTGGCAAGCTCAAGGGTATGTTGAAGGTCAAGAAGGCAAGCCAGCGCTGCAGAACTCCGTACAGCTCCCAGCTGCCTGCATGACCTTACCAGCATTGTGCACCCTGTTTACCATATTCAATTTAGCACAGTGTTTCAAGTTATCACAGTGTTTCAGTCAACATAGTGTTTCAAGTCAGCACCAATGCACAACTGCTGCTGGTCAAACCATTGCTTGAATCATTGCTGTACCTGGCAAAGACTGAGTCAACAACCAAGTGTACGTTTGCTCATCACCGGTCTTGGATGGCAGGCTGCATGCCAGTGTGATCTGCCAATGTCGTGTACTTCATCATTATGGTGCTGCAGATTGGGCACGCAGGGACCCTGGACCCCATGGCAACTGGGCTGTTGATCATTTGCACTGGCAAAGCCACCAAGAGCATTGACAGTTTCCAAGCCATGCACAAAGAATACTCTGGTAAGTGTACACTGTGTCATGATCTCAGTGCACCCTGGCATTTCAGTGTGGGAATGAGCAGATGTTCATCGTCTTGCATGGGCATGACATCATCTACATGTCCACACCGTGCAGATGGACCCAGATCTAGATGGCACATGTCTCAGCTCAGGCATTCAGATCTGGCATAGTGGGCTGTGATGTTTAACTTGTGACAGCTGTTCATGAGTTCACATTATGATCTGTCCTGTGGCATTGTAGCTTGCTCATTACATCTATGCATCAGCTCAGCTGTGAAGCTTTGCATTCTGTGGTAACACCAGAAGCCCACAAAAAACAATCTCCTTCATGCATTTGCAGGTACCATGAAGCTTGGAGAGGCTACAAACTCTTATGATGCTGATGGTGACATCACAGGAACTCTGCCATGGGATCACTTGACCCTGGAGCAACTTCAGCAAGAAGCACAAACAAACTTCCTTGGTGATCTGCAGCAGATTCCTCCAATGTTTTCTGCCCTGAGAGTCAAAG
>JAABUP010002824.1_pt1 | contig 32374 bp, 28 predicted proteins | sample 5559201 | NCBI WGS metagenome assembly JAABUP01 (sample SAMN10711887, study PRJNA513373) | rock metagenome | isolation source: Antarctica rocks | place: Antarctica
GTCAGCCGCTCGACAGCGGCAGCGGCTGGGGACACAATACTCATGTGCGGACTCCTCTGGCGAACCGGTCGGTAGCACAACCAGTATCGCCGGAGGGGTCTGCACACGCCTTATCTAAACGGTCTTGTTTCTAGAGCGGTGCTCAATATGGTTGGCCGTGTCATCCGGTGGCAGGGATCCGGGGGTTGAAATACCCCACAAGAGGGTAGCTACCCCCCGTCTGGGGGTGCTGCGGCACCGGTGAAGCCCCCCTTCGGGGGCCGGGGTGGGCACGTCGGTCAAGCATTATGCGCGTTGCTATATTGCAGGGAGAGGGGCACGCCATTATGCGTGAGGGAACTGAGGCATAATTCCCGGGCTGGGGTTGGCGATCGGCCGCTCGCTACGGTGTCAGCACCAGTGTCGCCACTGTGGCCTCCGTGATGGCGGGGCGTGACCAGAGCAGCGGGTGGTACGCATCGTTCAGCCAGAGACGGAGCAGGTCGGCGTAGTGGGGGCTGGCGGGGTGCCCCGATTGCCCGCCCGGATAGACGCTGCGGCTCGCATCCCAGTCGGTCGGATCGCAGATCTGGCGGTAGGACGGGCCGTTGTAGAACTCGACCCCGGCGGGGCTGAGCGTCCTGCTGCCCATGCAGACGGTATTGAGATCGCCGCCGAGCGGGAAGGGGCCGCGATTGAAGAGGCGTCCCAATGGCCCGAGTGCGCCGAGCGACCCGCGCAACGTCAGCGCGTGGTTGGTCCCGTAGCGCCAGAGGGCGATCTCCTCGCCGTGTGCTGCACGCAACGCCGCGAGCGCCGTGCTCCAGGCGTCGCGCAGGATCGCTTCCGGGGTATCGTCGGGTGCGAGCCAGCTCGTGTCGCCCCCGGCGAGCGCGTCGAGCAGGCGTGGCAGGGAGCGTTGGAGGAAACTGCGACCGGGCAGGGTGGCGAAGGCACCCAAGCCGACCGCCGTGGAGAGCGGCCCGGCGATCGCGCGATACGCCCGCTCCTGGAGCGTAGTCAGGAGCGTCGCGGCGATCGCCCCGGCGACGCTATCGTCGATCAGATTGCCATCCCAGATCGCCAGGACATCGCGCGCCAACGTCGCGAGCGGCTCATCCGGCAAGAGCGGCAGCCGCCCCGCGCGGGCGAGCGCCGCCAGGGCGCGACCCGGCGCGCTCAGGCGATCGGCGTGGATACGCCCGAATGATTCGGCGTCGTGGCGCGGGGTGCGCGCGATCAACTCGCGGATACGGGCGGCGCGGTAGCCGGGTGCCCATTCCCCCGGCAGCGGATGCGGGTACTCGTCGCCGACGATCCGATTGTTGGCCGTGACGACGAAGCCCGCCGCCGGATCGAGCGCGTGGGGATTCTCGTCGGGCGGGATCGTGCCGGTCCACTCCCACTCGCCGGTCCAGCCGGGGACCGGGAGCCGCCCGTCCCCCTGCGCGCGCAGGGGGATCGCCCCGCCGAGCGCATAGCCGATGTGCCCCGCGACATCGGCGTAGACGAAGTTCTGCGGCGGCACGGTCCAGTCGCGCAGCGCGGCGCGGAACGTCGCCCAATCCCCCGCGCGATTCAGGGCGAGGATCGCGCGCTGCACGTGTCCCGGTTCGAGCGCGGTCCAGCGCAGCGCCAGCGTTGCCTCATCGGGCGCGTTCGCCGCGCCAGGTGGCAGCAGATCGGAGACGACCGTGCCGTGCCGGGTGATTCGCACCGTCACCGTCTCCGGGCGCGTCCGGGCGCGTAGGGGGCGCTCGCGCACGGCGATCTCCTCGCGGACGGTCGTCGCTTCCTCCCACGCCCCCCGGAACTCGTAGCGCGCGCCGGTTGGGTCATCGGGGTCGAAGCGCTCGATGTAGAGATCCTGGATGTCGTTCATGGCGTTGGTGACGCCCCAGGCGATCCGCGCGTTGTGGCCGATCGTCACGCCGACGGTGCCGGGGATCGACGCACCAATCACCGCATAGTCGCCGCCATGCAGGTGGTTCTCATACCAGAGGGCGGGGATTTGCAGGGCCAGGTGCAGATCGTTCGCGAGCATTGGCCCGCCGCTGACCGTGCGCTCCCCGCCGACGACCCAGGCGTTGCTCCCCTGGGCGCCGTCGCGCTCCCCGGCGAAGGGCTCCGCCGCCGCAGCGGCACGCAGCGCGCCCGCGCCGAAGTCGGCGCTGTAGGTGGCATCGGCGGGGAGGGTCAGCGGGTCGGCGCTCGGATAGGCCGGGTCGAGGAGGGCCGCGCGCGTCGCTCCGAGGGTGGCGACGATCCGCGCGCGGATGATCTCGCTCGTCCAATTGGTCGAGAGATCGAGCGCCATCACCTTGCCGAACGCCAGGACATCGGCGGGTTGCCAGGGACGCGGGCGGCAACGGAGGATCGTGAACTCGAGCGGCAGGCGGCGCGACCCTTCCGCGAGGAAGGCATTGACGCCGCGACAGTAGGCCACCACCGCCTCGCGCTCCGGGTCGCCGAGGGCCAGCGCTTCCTGGCGCGCGACCCGCCCGAAACCGAGGACGCGCAGGAAGCGGTCGGAGTCGAGCGCGACCGACCCGAAGATCTCGGCGAGTTGGCCGAGCGCGGTGCGCCGCTGCAACTCCATCTGCCAGAGGCGATCCTGCGCGTGGACATAACCCTGTGCGAAGAAGAGATCGGCGTTGCCCTCGGCGTAGATGTGCGGCACGTCCCAGCGATCGCGGACGATCTCGACCGGCGCGTGCAGTCCCGGCGCGACGAGCGTGCCAGCGGTCTGGGGCAGGGGACGACGGATGAGCGCCGCACCCGTCGCGGCGGCGAGCCCGGCGAGTCCCGCCAGCACCCCGGTGGCAAGCGCCGCCCCTTTGCCGATTGACTTGCCCATGCCCGCATCCTTTCCTTCGCGTTGCCACACCGCGATACCCCGGCGAGACTCGATCGATCTCAGGGTAGCACGCGACGAACGGGCCGGTAAAGGCGATCAGGGCGATGCGGCGGGGGTTGTGGGGAGGGGGTATACTGGACCGATGAAAGGGCGGATGGTGCGATGATATTCTTGTATCTGGCGCTCGGTGGGATGGCGTTGGGCCTGCTGCAATTCGGCGTGGGCGCGATGCTCTGGGCCGAGGAGAAGGTCTTCCTCGTCTTCGGCTTCCTCACCGCGATCTGCGGTCTCTACGTCGCCGCGCGCCTCGTCGCCCTGATCCTCTTCCCCGATGCCTCTTTCGGGCTGATCTGACGGATCGGCGCGTGGCAGGCTACCGGTCATCCCGCGCCAGAACCGGCCTGTCCGCGCTGCCCCGTCGCACCGGCCCCCAAGGCGTATGCCGCGCGCACGAGGTCTTCATTCCCCGCGATCTGTGCGTCGTTCGGCCCCGCCACGGTATCTTCGAGGCCGATACGGGTGTCGATACCGCGCCGGACCGCGTCCGCGAGGAGGATCCAGGTCGCCGCGCCATCGCCGTGCTGGAGGCGGGGGGCCGCGAGGCCCAGGCGGTCGAGTGCGCGGTGGATATCGTCGACTATCCCGAGCGCTTCGGCGGCGCTCGCGTCGACCGGCTCGATCAGGATGCGTGTGAGCCGCCCGTCCAGGCCGGATGCCGCCAGTATCTTGACATCCACGACCGTCGAGATGCCCGCCTCGATGCCGATCCCCGCCCCGACCAACGTTTCCATCACCGCGATCGCGCCCTCTTCGGAGAGATTGACCGAGGTGTAGTCGGGGGTTTTCCAGGCGCGGATGAGCGCGATCCGGCGCGCGAGATCGGACTCGATCCAGGCTCCGGTGGTGACCCCGACCGGCACGCCGCACGCGGCCCGGACCTGCGCCACGGTCGCATCGACGACCGCCGCGTCCAACTGCTCGCGCCCAGCCGCATCGCGCGGGTGCAGGTGGATCGCGCGCGCGCCTGCGGCGACACAGGCGACGGCGTCGCGGATCAGTTCCTCGATCGATACCGGCATCGCCGGGTGCTCGGCCTTCGTGAAGGGGCCATTCAGCGCCGCTTGCAGGAGCATGCCGGACCTCCGATTGTGACGCACGGATCGGCATGGGGGCTGTCCCGACGGCACTCGCCGCACGTAACCGCCACAACCCTATCATCTCAGCGGTTGCGGTCGCAAGCGGTCCTAATTGATCGTCCCGGCTTATCGTCGATACCTGCTGTGGCGCGGGTACAGGGCGTCAGTGCTAGCGCAACGATCGCTTCGCGCTTATACGGTGAGGAGGCTACGTCGGCGTTCAGTTGCAGCATCCCCACCGGGGTAGGAGTGAGGCGCGGAACCCTGGTAGCGGGCCGCTATGGCGTGCTGAGGGTCCACACGCCATCGTCGGTGGCGGCGTAGAGGATGCTGCGGTTCTGCGTGACGCCGACCACGAGCGCCTGTACCGTTCGCCCCTCGATGCCGCCGTTCGTCCGTCGCCAGGTCGCCCCGCCGTCTTGCGTACCGAAGACCCCGATCCCCTTCGCCGCCCCCGCGCCGGTGCCGACCCAGAAGGTGTCGGAGACGTTCGGCGCGGCGACGATCGCGGTCGTCAGGCGGAAGCCCTCGGGGGCGTTCGCGGGCGGAGGGGTGGGCTGTGTCGCCTCCAGTCCAGCGGTCAGCAGGGTCCAACGCTGCCCGCCATCGAGCGAACGGAAGACGCCGACCAAGGTGGAGAGGAAGACGCTGTCGGCCTTGCCCGGATCGGTCGCCAGGGCGAGCGGCCCGAACGCCGCCGCCGGTAGTTGCGTATCCTGCCAGGTCGCGCCATCGTCGATCGTGCGGCGGACCTTCGCCGTGCCCCCCTCGGAAGCGTAGGCGACGTAGACGACGCGCGGCGTCCCCGGCACGAGCGCGATCTGGACCGGCGTATAGCCATCGAGTTGCGCCCCGGTCGCCGGTTCCCACGCCGTCCCGCCATCCTTGCTCCGCCGCACACCCGTGCAGGTCGTCGCCCAGAGCTTCTTCGCATCGGCGGGATCGACGGCGAGGCTGGTGATGTCCTGGCCGCTCTCCTGCCAGCGCGTGCCGCCGTCGGTGGAGACGAGGCCGGGTGTGCTTCCGCCACGTCCGCAGCCCGCGCTGACCCCGACATAGATGATCTGCTGGTCGCTCGGCGCGATCGCGATCGCGGTCACGCGCGGCGCGACGGAAGCGCCGCGCACCGCCTCCCACCGCTGCCCGCCATCGGTCGAGCGCCAGAGCTCCCGCCCGCCCGCGAAGAGGAGTTGCCCGTCACGCCCGCCGACCGCCAGCGCGTTCAGGGCGCTGCCAGCGAGCCCGCCCCGCGCGAACCGCGCCGTGTCGGCCTTGCGCGTCGCGGTGGCGCTCGCGCGTGTGGCGGTGCCGGGGAGGGCCGTGGAGGTGGGGATCGGCGCGAAGGCCGAGGTGCGCGTCGTGGTAGCCGTGGGCGCCGGGATGGGCGTGCGGGTCGGCGGTTCGGTCGTGGTGAGGGCGCTCGTGCGCGTGGATACGGCGCTCGTGGTCGGCGCGGCGGTGCTCGTCGGCGGCTGCACCGTCGCGGTCGGGTCGCTGCTGCACGCGACGAGCAACGGCACGAGCAGCGCCAGGAGTATCCCGGCGACCGTGAACCGTCTGCGTCCATCATCGCGTCGGCAGTCGAGCATCGGTCCTTTCCTTCGTGCTGCGTCGCACGAATACGTGGCGGGTTGGCCGGAGCCAGCCTCACCCTCCCTTGTGGGGGAGGGGAGCGGTCGTCTATGTCTCTGGAAAGCATAGCCAAAAAGTCCGATCGGCGAGCTGCCGTGGCGAGTCGCTCAGCGGACGGTGTCTAGCAGTGCGCGCCCGTCGCGTCCGGTGAGTAAGAGTGTGACGTGTGGCCGCGCGATCGTCCGGCCGTTCGGGGGCGGCATCGCCCCGACGCGCGGTAAGGCGTGGACGCGCAATTGCCCGGCCTGGGGACGACCGAGCGCCCGCCAGCGGTCGAGCTGGGCGCTGAGGCGAGCGTGCGCGGCGGGCGAGCCGAAGCACCGGGCCGGGCTGGCCGCGGTATCCTGCCCCGCCCAGGCCGGGAGGAGGCAACCGCTGCCCGCCGCAGTATCGAGCAGGGCGAGACGGATATCTGGCACACCGGTCGGGGTGGCGCGCGCGACGAACTGCGCCAGCGGCTCGCCGCTGAAGGCGAGGAAGAGCGAGGCGGCCAGGGCGTCGGCGGGGAGCGGCGCGGGGGCGATCTCCGCCGCCAGCAGCGCGGGGAGCGCCGCCGGGTCGAGGCGCGGCCCTGGCACGCAGTGGACATCCCATTCGCCGACCGCGAAGGTGCGCGCGGCGCTGGCGAATGCGCCGCGCAGGCGGATGAAGCCGCACGGCGACAGCGACTCGCTGATCAGCGTGCCATCGGGCAGTTTGCGAAAGGCGACGGAGTACATCTCCGGCCCGAGATTCAGCGGCAGGACCAGGATACCGTCGGGGCGCAATTGCTCGATCCAGGCGGGGAGGAGATCGTCCGCGCCGACGGTCAGGATGATCCGGTCGTAGGGGGTGTGGGGCGCATAGCCGTAGCCGCCATCGCCGAGGATCGTCGCGACCTCACCGTACCCCACAGCAGCGAGCGCCGCGCGCGCCGCCACCACGATGTCGTCGTCCACGTCGATCGTGGTGACCTGCCCGCGCGCGCCGACGAGGAAGCGCAGGAGGGCGGCGTTATAGCCCGTCCCCGCGCCGATCTCCAGGACCCGCTGCCCCGGCTCGATCGCGAGCTGCCCGAGCATCAGCGCCATCATCGCCGGTTGCGAGGAGGAACTGAGACTGATGCCGTCGTGCGCCTTGGTGATGATCGCCTCGTCGCGGTAGACCCGCTCCGGCGGCATGCCGGGCAAAAAGGTATGGCGCGGCACGGCGGCGAAGGCGGCGGCGATCCGCTCGTCCGCGAGCGCCCCCTTGCGCTGCAACTCCTCGATCAGCGCCCCGCGCAGGGCGGCGAACTGTTGTGCTTCTCCCGAATCTGGCATGGCTGTCCCTTCCGCGTATAGCGTCTAGCGCACTCTGCTGCACGGCCTGTGCCACCTTTCCTGGGGGATCGTATCCGCACGACGCAGGCATGGCGACCTTGCCGCAGGCGGGTTGGCACGCCCCCTGCGATTCGGGATAGTGGAAGGGCGGGATCGGTGCCCGCCGCGGCATCGAATCGGTATTGTGTTCGGAAGGGAGCGTACGGTTATGGCAGATCTGACCAATGGGGATAACACCCCGATCATGACCCCAACAAGCGACGAACGGACCCCGCTGATGGGGATCACCGAGGGGATGAGCGTCCATGATAGCGATGGCGACCGCATCGGCAAGGTGCGCAACGTGCGGATGGGCGGCAACGATCCGGTCGATGCCGGGCGACAAGCGAACGAGTCTGGTGTCGGCACCACCGATCCCGACGCCGGCGACTACGCCACCACCTTGATCGACGATGTGGCGACGACCTTCACCTCGGATGACAACGATCTCCCGGAGGAAGAGCGGGAGCAGCTGCTCAACAAGGGCTACATCCAGATCGATAGCAGCGGCTTCTTCACCGCCGACCGCTTCGCGACGGCGGATCAGATCGCGCGGATCGAAGGGAACGATGTCCATCTGAATGTCGATCAGGACGATCTGGTGAAGGCGCGCTAACGCAGCGCGTATAGAGGAGCAGCAAGGGGGGGCAGCAAGCACCGGTTCCCCTCTTGGCGCTGCGTTTTGCAATCGGCTGTAGGGTGTGGGTGGCCGCGCCGCCGCCGCTTCCGGGGGGTTAAAACACCCCGCGAGGGGGCACAAGCACCCCGGAGGGCAGCCTACTACCCATGAAGGGCACAATGCACCCCGGAGGGCAGCCACCCCCCGGCTGGGGGCAGCCATAGGCGGCACCGGCGCAGCCCGCCTGCGCTGGGCTGGTGCCAGCCCAGCGCAGCAGCCAGAAGAACCAGCGGTGGCGATGGCCCCCGCTCCTCGGCTGGGCGGGTCCTCCGGAGGCATTGCGCCCTTCATGGGCGGGGGCCCTTTGGGCGGCGGGGGTGCGGGCGGCACCCCCACACGCTATTGTGAAATTGACCCCCTGGTATCCAACGTTGTCGCGTATGCGCTTACTGTCGCTGATCCGCCGCGATCCGCAGGCGCTCCGGTGCGGGGAGGCTAGCGGCGTAGTCGCGCATGATCCGCATCGCGTAGTCATCGAGGAGCGCCCGGACGCGCTCGTGGTCGGCGGCGGCGACGACGAAGCCGATGTGATGCCGCTTGACGATGCGGTACGCGATTTCCGGGTCGTCGAATTGCGCGGTATCCGGCTCTTCCTGCCGCGCGAGCGAGATCACCACCCCGGCATGATCGGCGCGTGCCTCGGGCAAGCGGTAGCCGCCCGTGCCACCATCGATCTCGATCCTGGCCCACTCGCGCCAGAGGTTGATCCCGGTCGCCGCCTCGATCGTCTCGGCGATGTTCGCGCCGCCGACGCGCGAGGCGATCTCCAGGAAGTAGAATTGCCCGTCCGCGTGGGCCTTGATGTACTCGGCGTGGGCGACGCCGCGCGGCAACCCGAGCGCGGCGATCACCCGCGCGTTGAGGTCGCGCAGCGCCGCCTCGTCCGCCGAGCCGCGCGGCACCCGCCGCGTCACGAATGGCCCGCCCTCGTGCATGATGTCGAGCGGCGGGCGCCCGTACTGGTGGACCTCGGCGAGTTGCACCGCGCCAGCGTAGACGACCGAATCGACGTGGAAGACCTCGCCGGGGAGGTAACGTTCGAGCAGGTGCAGCGATTGGCGGTCGCCGAGCGGTTCGAGGCGCGGCCAGAACTCGTCCGCGCTGTGCAGGATCGTGATCCCGGAGGCGGCGGCCTCGCCGCGCGGCTTCAGCACCCACGGCCCCGGCATGCGCCCCAGCCACTCTCCCAGCGCCTCGTGATTGAAGAGGCCGATGAAGTCCGGCACCGGCAGTCCGGCGGCGGCGGCGGCGGTCCGCATCGCCAGCTTGTCGCGGAAGCGCCGCGCGACGGTCATGCCGAGGCCAGGGAGCTGGAAATGCTCCCGCAGCGCCGCCGCCGACTCCACATCGAAGTCATCGAGCGCGACGATGCGGTCGATACGACGGCTGCGCGCCAGATAGCTGACGCCGTTAATCATCGTGGCGAGATCGTACATGTCGGGCAGGAAGAAGATCTCGTCGATGCTCGCGCGCGGCCAAGCGGCCCCTTCGAGGTTCGTCGCGGTGACGAGCAGGACGCCGCAACCCTGGCGCTTGATCTCGCGCAGGAACTCGTGACCCTTCTCGTACCCGGCGAGGCAGAGGAATGTCAGCGGCCCGGTGTCGGTCATGGCCCCTCCTCGCTTTAACCGCTCCCCCGGCCACCGCCCAGAGGGCACCCGCCGCCGCAGGAGGGGGGTGATACGTTGACAGTCTGCGGCGACCAGGAAAGCCAGCGGCGGACTGACCCCTCCCCGCAGGCGGCGGGGAGGGGTCAGTCCGCCGCGAACGCCTGCGGCTGCTGCGCCGCGAGGCGGGGCAGCAGGAAGCGCAGATTCTCGCAGAGCCGCGCGCCCCACGCCGCCTCGTTATGGCCCGCGCCCTCGATCTCCTCGTAGCAGAGATCGTGACCCTGGGTGTAGCCCTTCGCCAGCAGCGTGTCGCGCAGGCGGCGGGCGTAGTGGACCATGATCGGGCTCTCGGCGGTGCCCACATCGACCATCAGCCGACCCGGCACGCGGGGCGACGCCGCGATGTAGCTGAAGATCTCGCCCTCCGCGAACCAGAGCGAGGGACTCATCACCCCGGCGAAGCCGAAGACCTCGGGGCGCTCGAAGAAGCCGAAGAGGGAGATCAGCCCGCCCATCGAGGCACCGAGGAGCCCGGTGAATTCGCGGTCGGGCAGGGTGCGGAAGTCGGCATCGACGAGCGGCTTGATCGTATCGGTGATGTAACGCAGGTAGGCGTCGCCATCGCCGCCGCCGTGGTGGCTATCCGCGAAGGGGCTATATTCGTCGAGTCGCCGCGCGCCGCCATTGGGGATGGCGACGACGATCGCCTCCCGATCGCAGTCATCGAGCGCGACCAGGGCGTGATCGACCCCCCACTCGCCGGAAAAACTCGTGTGCGGGTCGAAGAGATTCTGGCCGTCGTGCATGTAGAGGACGGGGTAGCGCCGTTGCCCGGTCGCGTATGAGGCCGGCAGGTAGACCAGGATGTCGCGCTCCCCGCCGAGTTGCGAACTGTGCAACCCGTGGAGGACGTGCAGGGAACCGCCGACGATCGCGTGTCCGTGGCCCCACGTATCGGGTCCGTTGTAGTCGCGCCACTGTGCCATCGTCGTTCCTCCGCTGCCACGCAGATCATCGGCGCGATCGAGACACCGTGCAGAGTGCCCCGAGTGCGATGTGCCACCGGAACGGCGCACGCAAAAAGTATTCCAGGCCGCTTTTCGCGTGCATCTACATTATCACCGCAGTGCTACGCTAGCAATCCCCCGCCGGTCCGGTCGCGAGAAGCCCATTGACATCGTAAGGGGCGTTCGTTCGTAGTTGTTGATAGGCGTAATGGCGCGTTCGCGTGGTATATTGACCACTATGCGACCGGTATGCGGGTAAGTGCTGGTCGTCGGTATACCGACGCCAAGTTGGCGGAGTGGGCAGCCGACGGTCACGGCAGGGGCGGTGCATGGAGCGGTTGCTCAACGGGCGGTATCGGCTCGGGCCGAGGCTTGGCGACGGCGGGATGGCCGTCGTCTATCGCGGTTTCGACTCGGCCCTCGGGCGGCAGGTCGCGATCAAGGTACTCCGCGATCAGTACGCCGCCGACCGTACTTTCGTCGCCCGCTTCGAGCGCGAGGCACAATCGGTCGCCGCGCTGAATCATCCGAACATCATCAACATCTTCGATGTCGGCTTCGACGGTGACGACCCCAACGGGCGCGGCCTCGGCCATTACTTCGTGATGGAGTTGATCGACGGTCCCGACCTCAAGGATTTGATCCGCGCGCGCGGCCCGATGCCCGCCGAGGAAGTCGTCGCGATCCTGGTGCAAGTGCTCGCCGGGCTCGGCTACGCCCACGCGCGCGCCCTGGTCCACCGCGACATCAAGCCGCAGAACATCATGCTGACGCAGGATGGCACGGCGAAGGTGACGGACTTCGGCATCGCCAAGGGGCTAGCCGACACCACCCTGACCGACGCCGGTTTCGGCATGGGGACGGTCCACTACATCTCCCCCGAGCAGGCGCGCGGCGAGCCCGCCACCCCCGCCTCCGACCTCTACGCGGTCGGGGTGATGCTCTACGAGATGCTGACCGGCGTCCTCCCGTTCACCGGGGACAGCACCGTGTCGGTGGCGCTGAAGCACGTGCAGGAGCCGCCCCTGTCGCCGAAACGCCTCAACAACAGCATCCCCGCCCCGCTGGCGGCGATCGCGCTGCGCGCCCTGGCGAAGGACCCGAACGAGCGGTTCGCCAGCGCCAGCGAGATGGCCGCCGCCCTCGCCGACTGGCCGCGCTGGCGCGATCGCCGTGCGGCCCCCGCGCCGGACCCGCGCGCGTCGCGTCGCGCCACGGCGGCGGTGGCGGTGGCGGCCCCACCCGCCTATCCGCCGCCGCCCGCCACGCGCGGGCGCACCGCGCGTGGCGGTGTCGGTTGTCTCACCTGGCTGTTAGGGGCCACGGCGCTGGTGCTACTCATCGCGGTGCTGATCACCGGGTATCGCCTCTCACCGTTCGGGGCGCTCGCGGCGAGCCCGACCGCCTCGGCGATCGCCGGGCTGCCGCCGACCGAGACTGCGGGGCCACCGACCGAGACGCCGCTGCCCGCCGAGGCGAGTGCCACCGCGCTCGCAACCGCCCCGGTGGTTGGGGGAGTGACGCCCACGCCCACCAGCCGCCCGGCGACGCCCGGTGGGACGCCGCTGCCGACCCTGGCCCCCACCATGACCATCCCACCCCCGCCCCCCGCCTCGCCGACGCGCGGCCCTTCGCCGACCGTGGCCGTGACGGCGACCGCCGCGACCGTGGTCGCGCCCGACCTGACCGGCAAGACGCTGGCGGAGGCGAAAGAAGCGGCGGCTGCCGTGGGCTTGAACGCCGAGCAGTTCGGCGAGGGCTATAGCACGCGCCCGATCGGGCAGATCATCAGCCAGCAGCCGGAGGCGGGGCGACGGGTCGCGCCGGGGAGCACGCTGGCGGTGGTGATCAGTCGCGGGCCGCAGGCGATCACGGTGCCGGATGTGAAGGGACAGGGGTACGCGCAGGCCGCGAACCAACTCGCGGCGCTCGGCCTCGTCGCCGCGCGCCGCGATGTGCCTTCCCGCGCGGTGCCGCAGGGGACGGTGATCGATCAGGAGCCGCTCGGCGGCAATAGCGCCAGCCCCGGCGCGACCGTGACGCTGACCGTCAGCCTCGGCGACGTGGCCCAGGTGCCCGATCTCGCCGGGGTGTCGTTCGAGACCGCGCGCCAGCGGCTGGTCGATGCGGGCTTCGTCGTCAACGTCAATGGGCAGACGCGCGCGCAACTCCAGCAGGAGAACCCGGCCTTCCTCGCCGCCAATCCCAATGTGCAGGATGGGCAGGTGATCAGCCAGAGCCTCCCCGCCGGGTCGTTCCAGGCGCGTGGCGCTGCGATCTCCATCGCGTATTACCGGACCCGGTAGGCGCGCTGTGGGTGTCGCGCCAGCGCCCGCTGCGCCGCCGCTCGATGACGCGGAGAGTACACCGCCCGCCGCCATGTCGCTGCGGCAGCAAGCGCTGCGCTTCGTCCTCGCCGCCGCGCTGACGGTGGCGTTGCTGACACCGCCCGCCCTGCTGATCGGTCGCCCCCCATCCGCGCCGCAACTGACCGTCATCGGCACCGCCAGCGGCAACGAGGGCGCGCTCAGCCTCCTGCTCGAAGGCGCGGGCGGGGGCAGGGTGCTGATCGGTGGCGGGGCGAGCGGGGCCGATCTCCCCGCCGCGCTCGCCCGCACCGCGCCGCCCTGGCGCGATCGGCTCGATCTCCTGCTCATCGCCGACGCGCGCGATCTCCCCGGCGCGACCGAGTTGGTCCGGCGCGGGCGCGTCGGCCAGGTGGCGACCGTCGGCCTCACCAACGAGCGCGCCGCCCTGGTCGCGTTGCGCGATCTCTGCGCCGTGAACGGCGTCCCGCTGCGCGCGATCGGGGCGGGCGAGCGGATCGCCGTCGGGCAAGGGGGGGCGCTGACGCTCGATGTGCGCCCCGGCGTCGCGGGCGAGGCTCCGGCACTCTCCCTGACGGGCGGTGGTTTCAGCGCCGCGATCGTCATGGGCGCTGATGCCCCGCTGGGCGCGTCGTCCGTCGCGATCGTGCCGCGTGGCACCATCGATACGTATCGCGCGGCGTTCGCTGCCGGGCCGCGTTTGCTCGTCGCGCCCGCCGCGCCGACCGGCGGCGACCCCGCCACGACCACGCAACTGTTGCTCGTCGCGCCGGGCCAGCGGGTCACGCTCAGCGCGGCGGGCGCGAATCTGCGCCTGCGCGGCGGCACACCCACGGCGCTCCTCCCCGGTACGGCGCGCTGAGGCATACCGCGCGGGATAAGAAATGAGCGGGCAAGAGGTGAGGGCGACCCGGGGAAGCGGGTCGCCCTCTGGTGGTGGGGGAATGGGGTGGGTAGGGGTGGGTAGGGGGGGAAATTGCGCGCCGCGGGTGCCGGTGCGTGCCCGCAGGCGGGCGCTCAGTGCTCGGCGTGGATGAAGGTCGAGTGGTGGTCGTTGTTGCCGAGCAGTTCCTGACGCGCCTGCCAGTAGCCAAGGACGTAGCCATAGAGCGCGGCGCACTCGGCGTAATCCTTGACCATGCCGTGGCGCTCCTGGCTCTGTTCCTCGGTGAGCTTGTGGGCGCTGAAGACCTGGTCGATCGAGACTTCGGCCAGCGTCGAGACCTGGCGCAATTGCTCGTCGGTCGGACGGTGATCGCGGAAGAGATCGAGCAGACGTGCCCACAGCGCCTGGCGGCGCACGAAGGCATCGGCCCGATCGGCGGTCCGTGGCGAGGAGTGGTTCTCCATAGTTTGCCCCCCTTGGCGGTGGTCGGGCCTACGACCCGTATCCAGTCGCGGTTTCCGCGTTGCGCGGGCCGCGCGGCCCGTACCATGCCCGTAGGTTAGAACATTAGTTCTAAAATGTCAAGGGGTAATCGCACGTTCAGGCGAAAGTACGCCTATCGGGGAGATAAGCGTTGTTCTACATCGGGGGGGCATGGTCCCGCGATCACGTTACGCACCTGATCGCGGGACCATGCCTATAAGCGGGTTGCCGCGATGATAATCGCTCGAAAGGCAGTCGGTGTCGCCGCGCCTTCATTGCCTTGGTATCAGGGCTTATCCTCGGCCAGCGCGGTCAGCCCCGCCCGATCGAAGCCGATCGCGGCCTGCTCGCCGCGCACCGCCAGCGGGCGACGGAGTAGCGTCGGCTCCTGGACCATCAGCGCCAGCAATTCCTCGGCGGAGAGGTCGCGGTCGCCGACGAGCGTGGCATACGCCTTCGCGCGGCGCGAGAGGACCTCGTGTGGGGTGAGTCCGGCGTCGGCGAAGACCGTGCGAAGCTCCTCGACCGTGAAGCGCTCCTTGAAATAGTCGCGCCGCACGAACGGCGTATCGTGATCGCGCAGGAACTCCTGCGCCTTGCGGCAGGATGTTCAGGTGGGGTGAACGTAGAGGGTCAGATCGGCCATGTGCCTCCTCCGTCGCTGGATCCGGTCCGAGTCGACGCATGCCGACCCGCGCGAGGTAGCATGCACCGCCCCGGTCGCCGCGATCTAGCGCCCTGTATCGACCTTACGGAGGAAATCGAGCACGAGGCGGTTGAACTCCTCGGGAGCCTCCATCGGCGGCAGGTGCGCCACCCCCGGCATGATGACCCTGCGCGCGCCGGGGACGCGCGTGGCGATGGCGTCCGCGTTCGTCAGCATGTCCGGCACATCGTGCGCGCCGACGATCGCCAGGGTCGGCGCGGTGATCTCCTCCAGGCGTTCGATGGCGGGCGGTGCGAGGCGATTGACCGATGCGCTCGTCCCGTCATCGCGCATCTGCGCGGCGACGATCGGGGCGTTCATCTCGCGTACCCGCTCGCGCACGCCTGGAGCGACCGCACTATCCGTTCGCCCCACGCCATCGAGCCAGAGGCGCAACTCCGCTTCGTTCACCGCATCGACGTCACCACTCGCGATGATCGCCTCGACCTCACGGTCGCGTTCCTCCATGAACGCCGAACTGGTCATGCCGCCGATCCCCATCGCCACCGGGATCAGCGCGCTCACCCGCTCCGGGTAGCTGATCGCGAAGTCGATCACGATCGAGCCGCTCATCGAGACGCCGATCAGGTGTGTCCGCGCGATCCCCAGGAAGTCGAGCAGCGCGCCCAAATCCTCGCGCATCGTGTAGGGGCCGGGCGGCAGGGCCGAGCGCCCGAAGCCGCGCACGTCGTAGCGTACCGTGCGGTACGTCGCCGCGAAGGTGGCGAACTGCGCGTCCCACATCCGGCTATCGGTGATCCCGGCGTGGAGGAGCGTCAGCGGCGGGCCGTCTCCGTCCACCTCGTAGAAGATCTGCGCGCCATTGATCTCCGCGAAACCCTGTTCCCACGGCGTCATCATCCCTCCCTCACCGCCGCCAGCCGCCTGCCTAACGCTATTGTCGCAGTCGCGGCGGTCGTGAACGGTCCTAATTACGCCTCCCTCATCGTTGCCAGTGGCGACTCGCCGTGGCGAGCGCCGCGACCTCCGCCGCGCGCAACGACCAGCCGAGTGCGCCCGCATTGCCGCTCGCCTGCGCCCGATTCTTCGCCCCGGGGATCGGCACCGTCCCCTGCGCGATCAGCCAGTTCAGCGCCACCTGCGCCTCCGTCTTACCGCCGTGATCCTCGCCGATCCCGCGCAGCAAGTCCAGCAGCCCGGCGAGGCGACGGGCATCGCGCCCGCGAAAGAGCGGTTGCCAGCGGCGGAAACCGGACGGCGTCGGCCCGCCCGGTCGGTACTTGCCGGTGAGCAACCCCTGGGCGAGCGGGCTATAGGCGATCAGGGTCACGCCGAGTTCGCGGCAGGCCGCCAGTGTGCCATCGGTCTCCGGGCGGCGCGCGAGGAGATTGTATCGCACCTGGTTCGTCGCCAGCGGCACGCCGCGCCGCGCCAGCGCCTCGTGCGCCCGGCGCATCTGCTCCGCGCTGTAGTTGCTGACGCCGACCGCGCCGACCTGTCCCTCGGCCACGGCGTCGGTCAGCGCGTCCATCAGCGTCGGGATACCGATGGGGCTGTAGGGGAAGTGGATCTGGTAGAGATCGACCCGCGCGACGCCGAGACGTTTCAGGCTCGCGTCCAGTGCACGGCGCAGCGAACGCCCGCCGAAACGCCAGGGGAGGGGCGCGAACTTCGTGGCGACCACGATCGGTGTGCTTGCTGATGTGTTTGTCTCGCGCAGGAGACCGCCGAGCAGGCGCTCCGACTCGCCCTGCCCATAGACCTCCGCCGTATCGAAGAGGCTGATCCCCGCCGCCACGCTCGCCGCGAAGGCGTCCGCGATCTCCGCGCGTCCGTAGTCCTTGCCGTAGCCCCAGAATCGCTCATCGCCCCAGGACCACGTCCCGACGCCGAGCGGTGCGACCGTGATATCGCTCGCCCCCAGCGTGATCTGCCCTGTCGTGCCGTCGGTCGCCATCGCGTGCCCCTTCGCTCGATCGGCTGGCGACTCGCCGCCATGACGGGCCGCACGATATGCCATCCCTATCGAACGTCTTCGCGGGAGACATGCCACGGGGCGCGGCTTGTCCGCGCCCCATGAACGATGATGCGTTTCTGGTGGTCCGGGCGTTAGGGCTGCTGGGCGAGTTGCGCGGCCTGCGGCCTGGCCCGCCCGTACTGCGTCGGCCAGTCGGCATCCTCGACGCCGAGCGCGGCGGCGGCTTCGGCGGCCCAGTAGGGGGAACGGAGAAAGGCGCGCGCCAGGGCGATCAGGTCCGCCTGTCCGCGCTCCAATATCTCCTCGGCCTGCTGCGGCTCGGTGATCATCCCGACGGCCATCGTCGGGATCCCCGCCTCGGCACGGATCTGCTCGGCGAGATGGACCTGATAGCCGGGGCCGACCGGGATCTGCTGCGCGGTGCTGACGCCGCCGCTGGAGGCGTCGATCACATCGACGCCGCGCGCGCGCAACGCGCGCGCCAGGATCACCGCGTCCTCGATCGTCCCGCCACCGGCCACCCAGTCGGTCGCGGAGAGGCGCACGCCGAGCGGCAATTCGGCGGGCCAGGCGGCGCGCACGGCGTCGACCACTTCGAGTGGGAAGCGCATCCGCCCGGCCAGATCGCCGCCGTACTCGTCGGTGCGGTCGTTGCTGAGCGGGCTGAGGAAGGTGTGGAGCAGGTATCCATGCGCGGCGTGGAGCTCGATGAACTCGAACCCCGCCGTCAGCGCCCGCTTCGTCGCCGCGACGAACGCCTCGCGCACCTCCGTCAACTCCGTCCGCGACATGGCGCGCGGGCGCGGGTAGGTGGCGCTGAAGGGGATGGCGCTGGGGGCGATCACGTCGTCCGGCCAGCCCCCGGCCTCGACCGGGGCCGTGCCCTGGCCGTCCGCCCACGGGTGGTAGGTGCTGGCCTTGCGCCCGGCATGTGCCAACTGGATCCCGGCGACCGCGCCATGCTCCTTCAGGAAGGCGGCGACACGCGCCAACGGGACGATTTGCTCGTCGTTCCAGAGGCCAAGGTCTTCGGGGGAGATCCGCCCGCGCGCCTCGACGGCGGTCGCCTCGGCGATGACCAGCCCCGCGCCGCCGATCGCGCGGCTCCCGAGGTGGACGAGGTGCCAGTCGGTGGCGAAGCCATCGGTGCAGGAATACTGGCACATCGGCGAGACGACGATGCGGTTCCGCAGGGTGATCCCGCGCAAGGTGTATGGCGTGAAAAGTTGCGCCCGTGGGGCAACAGCGGTCGCTGACATAGGTGACGATCCTTTCTCTCCGCGCGTGGCGGTATGACGGTCTGCATCGACCGTTCCGGCCCCGGTCACGCTGACATGGTGCCGAGACCCGTTCCCCCAACGCCCATATGCCCGGCCCTATTCCGGGGGGGCGCTGAAGCCGCCGAGGGCGAATCGGCGGCCTTGGCGGCGATTTTTTCGCGGCGTGGGTTTGTCGGCACAGATTAGCGGGCGGCGACCTCGCGGTATTCGCCGCGCGCCCGGAAGAGGAGCGACTTCACGGCGGGCATCGTCAGGCCGAGCTGCGCGCCGATCTGCTCCAATGAGTAGCCGTCGCGCGCGCGTAGCAGCAGCACGTGCCGATGCTGCGGGCGCAACGCCCCGCAGACCGCGCCGAAGGTGCGGAGCGCCTCGGCATCGAGCAGGGCCGTCTCCGGGTTTTCCTCGCGCCCTGCCGCGGGGCGTTCGTGGAACCCCTCTTCCCAGGGGAGCCGGTGCGCGGTGCGGCGACGGCGCAGGAGATCGGTACAGGCGTTGGTGGCGATTCGGTAGAGCCAGGCGCTGAGGGACAGGGTTGCGGTCGTGTTGCCGAGCGCCCGATAGGCGCGCAGGAACGTCTCCTGGGTCAGATCGTCGGCGTCGGCGGCGTTGCCGATGATCCCGTAGCAATGGGCGCGGATACGCGGCCCGTAGCGGCGGAAGATGCCCCCGAACGCCTCGGCGTCACCGGCGCGCGCCCGCTCGATCCACACCGCATCGCCCATCATCGGTTGTGACCTCCCTTGCTGTGCCCTGTCTACACGCGATCTGGCCCTACCATACAGGTTCTGGCTTGGAGAAAGCTGAGAACAGGCGCGTTTGTTCGCACAAAAAAGATGAGGGCGGCATCGCGATGCCGCCCTCGATCGGTAGCTGGTACTGGGGCCCTCTCGCTATGGCTTGAGGAGCGTTTCCGGGCTGAGGAGCCGGTATTGCGCGTAGCCGAGCCCCTTGATCGAGATGCCGTGGATCGTGCGCGTCTCGTTCGGATTCAGGTTGGTCGCGCCGCCGATCGAGGTGTCGAGTTGGTTCCCGTAGGCGTCCAGGAAGACAATGGTGGTCAGCACCGAGAGGAGCGGCTGGTCGCTGACGTTCTTGACCTGGAGCGACCAGTCGACGTAGTTGCCGGTGACCGTCTTCAGCGTGACATTGCCGATGGAGACGAATTCGGTGTCCAGGGTGCCCGGCCCGTTCGGGTAGCGGCTGGCGTAGCGGCTGCGCCCGAGCTGACCGAGGAGGATATCGTTCGGCGCGGTGTTCTCCGGGTGATATTCCAGGACGGCGCGCTCGAAGTATTGGACCTGATAGGTCCGCCCGTTGTCCTTGCTGACCTCATTGAAGACCGGGCTGAGCGGGAGCCCCTGCTGCGCCAGTCCCCCGTTCGCCGTCCAGTAGGTCAGGAACGCGCCACACACGCTCTGGTTCGTCTCATCGAAGGTGGCACATTCCCCGCCCAGGGCCGGGGCGAGCGCCGGGCCTGTAACCGATACGATCCCCTTGGGGTAGCGCGTCTTCAGGGCATCGCGCCCCACCTGACTGAGGAGGGTCTTGTCCGGGTCGGGAAGCTCCGGGTGATACTCGAAGACGGCGCGCTCGAAGTATTGGACCTGATAGGTCCGCCCGTCGGTGGAACTCTGCTCGGAGAAGAGATCGCTGACCGGGAAGCCCTGCTGCGCCAGCCCGCCGTGATCCTGCCAGTAGGTCAGGAAGCGCCCGCAGAGATCGTACCCGGTCTCCGCGAAGGTCACGCAGGAGGGATCGGCGGCGGCGGCGGGGCGGGCCTGCCAGGGGGCGAACACCGCCCCGGACGTGAGGACCAGCGCGAGGGTCAGGGGCAAGAGCAAGCGCTTCATCGTTCTTCTCATCCTTTGCGGCGCGAGGCACTGGCGCATAGCGGCGTCGGCCGATCAACGAACTCGGGTGGGCGATGCGTTCGCCCACAAAGCGTGTGCGTGGGTGTGCCACACGCTCACCACCGGTGAGTAAGCCTGGGTATGACTCGCTCAGTCGAAGCGCAGGGCGTCGATCGGGTTGAGGCGCGAGGCCCGATTGGCCGGGTAGATCCCGAAGAAGACCCCGATCGCGACCGCGCACCCGAAGGCGAGCGCGATCGGCTGCAACGAGATCACCGTGGTGACCAACCCGGTGGCGGCGACCCCCTTCGCGATGCCGATCCCGGTGGCGATGCCGATCATGCCGCCGAGGATGCTCATCACGACCGCCTCGATCAGGAACTGGCGGAGGATGTCGCCGCGCCGCGCGCCGATCGCCTTGCGGATGCCGATCTCGCGCGTCCGCTCCGTCACCGAGACGAGCATGATGTTCATCACCCCGATGCCGCCCACAAGGAGCGAGATCCCCGCGACCGCGGCGAGGAAGATGCTGAGGGTCTGCGTGACGGTATTCAACGACGCGAGCTGATCGGCCTGATTCGTCACCGTGAAGTCGTTCGCTTTGTTGCCCAGATTGTGCCGTTGCTTCAGTAGTGCCGTGGTGAAGTCGATCACCCCGGTGACCGAGTTCGCATCCTCCGCCTTGATCGCGATCGAGCTGATCGGCTGGCCGGCGATGCCGGCGCTGCGATAGCCGAAGAGGCGGTGGAGGCTGGTGCTGAGCGGGACGAATACCTGGTCGTCGACCGATCCGAAGCCGCTCCCCCCCTTCGAGGTCATCACCCCGATCACCTGATAGGGCTGGCCGGTGATCTTGATCGTCGCGCCGACCGGATTCGCCGTCCCGAAGAGGGTCGTGGCGACATTGGAGCCGAGGACCGCCACCGTCGCGGTGGCGGTATCATCGGAGACGAAATCGCCCTGCTCCATGGTCGCGTCGTGGACCGTCAGGTAGGCGGGGATCACCCCGACGATACGGGAATTGCTGTTGGTACTCCCATAGACGATCTGGGCGTTGCCGGTGCGCTCGGGGGAGACTCCGGCGATGCCGACCGCGCTCCCCTGCGCCGTCAGCGCCAGCGCATCCTCGTAGGTGAGGGTCTGCGCGCTGCCCGCCGCACCAGCGACCCCGCCGGTCTGCCCGCCGCCGGGGCTGATCGTCACCAGGTTGGTCCCATTGCGGGTCAGATTCGCGGTGATGCCCGCCGTCGCACCATTGCCGATGGCGAGGAGGGCGATCACGGACGCCACGCCGATGATGATGCCGAGCATCGTCAGGAAGGTGCGGAGCTTGTTGCTCCCGAGGCTGGTGAGGGCGACGCGCACGCTCTGCCACAGGTTCATTCCGATACCCCCGTCGTCACCAGGGTCGCGCTCGCCGCCGCGCGCCGCGTTTCTTCCTCGGCCTCGAGTTGATCCTGGGTTGGGTAATCGTCCGGGTTGGCGATCCGCTGGTGTTCCACCGGCTCGTCGCGGGCGAGCACACCGTCGCGCACGCGGATCACGCGGCGGGTGTGCTCGGCGATTTCGGGTTCGTGGGTGACGAAGATCACGGTGATCCCCTGCTCGGCGTTGAGGCGCTGGAAGATTTGCATCACCTCCACGCTCGACCGCGTATCGAGATTGCCGGTCGGCTCGTCGGCCAGGATGATCGCCGGGTCGTTGACGAGCGACCGCGCGACGGCCACGCGCTGCTGCTGCCCGCCCGAGAGCTCCTTCGGCTTGTGGTCGAGGCGGCTCCCGAGGCCGACCGCCTCCAGCGCGGCGGTCGCGCGCTTGCGGCGGTTGCGGAGACCGGCGTAGAGCATCGGTAACTCGACATTCTCCAGCGCCGTCAGCTTCGGCAGGAGATTGAACGACTGGAAGACGAAGCCGATCTTGCGATTGCGGACCGTGGCGAGCTGCGCGTCGCTCATGCGGCTGACCTCGACCCCCTCGATCTTGTAGATGCCGCTCGTCGGCTTATCGAGGCAGCCGAGGGTGTTCATCAGCGTGCTCTTCCCCGACCCGGATGGCCCCATGATCGCCACCAGTTCGCCACGCGCGATCGTGAAGCTGACGCCGCGCAGGGCGCGCACGGTGATGTCGCCCATCTGGTAGGTCTTCGTCAGGTCCGTCACCTCGATCACCGGGGGGCCGGAGGTTCCCCCGGCGACGGGCTGCACGCGCGCCAGGTGTGTCGTCGCCTGCTCTTGCATACTACTCTCCGCTTCGCGGTCGTGTCATCACCACGAGTTGCGTGATGGCTGCGGACCATGCGTGCTGCCGCGTGCGCGTCGGATCGCTCAGGGACCAGTCCGACCCCCGCCGCCCGCGCCACCGGCACCGCCCGCACCGCCGGGGACGATGCCACCGCCGGTGCCGGTACGGCTCCCTGTCGTGGTGGTGCTGTTCGCGCTGATCACCTGCGTGATGACCTGATCGTTATCGCTCAGGCCGGAGAGGATCTGGGTGTTCGTCCCATTGGTGAGGCCGATCGTGACCTGCCGGGCCTCCGGCTTACCGTCGGCCCCGAGGACGAGCACGTACTGCATCTGGGCGCGTCCCGTGCCCGCCGCGCCGCCGCCTGCCGCGCCGCCCGCGCCGGTGCCCGGCGTACCGGACGCCCCGGCTGCGCCGCCGCGACCGCCACCAAAGCCGGTGGTCGCCGTGCCGCGCGCGCCCTGACCGCCTTGTGTACCCTGGCCCCCCGGCGTCCGTTGCGCGCCTTGTCCGCCCTGGGTTCCCTGGCCGCCAGCGCCGCCCTGGGGGATCGGTGCGCCACTGACTTCCGGGGCGGCGGAGGCCACCGGGGTCCTGACCTTCCCTTGCTGGATCTGCGCCTGTGCCACGGAGAGGGCGGTCGCCGGGACGAGGAGGGCGTTATCCGCCTTGTTGAGGATGATGGCGATCGTCGCGGTCATCGTCGGGAGGAGCGCCACGTCGGTCGGCGTCACCGTGCCGGTCACCTCATAGCTGACGACGTTGGAACTGCTGGCACCGACCGGATTGATCGTGGCGACGGTGGCGGTGAAGGTTCGTCCGGCGAAGGCATCGACCGTGAAGGTCGCGTCCTGCCCGATCTTAATCTTGGAGATATCCGACTCGTTGACCGTGGCGGTGAACTTCAACGCGCTGAGATTGGTCAGCGTGATCGTCGAACTCGTGGTAGTCGACGCGGTGGAGGTGGTCGTGGCGGCGCTCGACGAGTTGCTGGAGGCGTTCACCATCTGCCCGACGATGTAGGGCATCGTCGCGATCGTCCCGCCGATCGGAGCCTTCAGCGTCGTATTGTCGACGGTGGTCTGCGCGGTATCGAGCGCCTGCTTCGCCGCATCCACCGCCGCCTGATCGGCGACGATGTCGGACTGGGCGGCGGGGGCGACCGCCTTGGCGTAGGTCGCCTGGGCACCGTTGAGCGCCGCTTGCGCCGAGTCGACCGAGTTCTGCGCGCTGGAAACCGACGATTGTGCCGTGATCTGGGCCTTGTCGTCGTTCGTCTGGGCGGTGGCGAGCGCGGTCTTCGCGGTGTCGATCGATCCCTGCGCGTTGAAGACGGCGGTGTTCGCCTTGATCTGCGCGCCGTCGAGGGACTTCTTCGCCGTCGCCACGCTGGTGCTCGACTGATCGAGCGTCGACTTGGCGGAGACGATCGACCCCTGGTACTTCGCCATCGCGTCGTCGTAATTTGTCTGTGCGGTCACCAGCACGCTCTTGGCGTTGTCCACGGTGGTCTGCGCGGCGGACAACGATTGGGCCGATTTCGTCTGTGTCTGGATGAACGTCGTCTGCGCCTGGATGGCACCGTTCTTCGCCGTGTCGAGCGCCTGCTGCACCGTCAGCAGCCCGGCATCGTACTGCGTCTGGGACGAGCGCACATTGCCCTCGGCGGTGGCGATCGCCTGCCGCGCCGTTTGCCGCGCCGATTCCGCCGACATCTGCGCGCTTTGCAGGGCGGTCTGCGCGTTGGTCAGGCTTGTTTGCAGGCTGGTGACGCTGTTCGCGGCGGCGGAGCAGCCGGGCAGGCTGAAGTTGCCGCCGCAGTTATTCACCTTATTCTGGGCGTTGGTGTAATCGGACTGTGCCTGGTTCAGCTTGTCGTTCGCCTGCTGGACCAGGATCGTCTGGTTCTTGTCCGTCAGCGCGTAATTCGCCCTGGCGTCATCCAGGGAGCGCTTGACGTTGTCGAGCGCGACCGCATTCGTGCCGGTCGCGTAGTTGTCCACCGCCGCCTGGGCATTCTTAAGGGTGAGTTGCGTTGTTTGCAATTGCCCCTGCGCCGCGTTCAGGTCTTGCTGCGTGCTGGCGGCGGTGCCGGTGAACGTGTTGACCGCCTGGGCGACCGCGACCTGGGCGTTGTCGGCGGTCAGCTTGCTGACGCGCGTATCCTGCTCGATCTGCGCCATCGTCGCCGCGTAGGATTTTTGCGCGTTGCTATAGGTGGTGTTGGCATTGTCCAGCGCGAGTTGCGCGGTGGCGAGATCCTGCTTGTTCTGCGGCAGCACCGTTTCGTTGAGGGTCCGCGTGGCGGTGGTGACCTGGGCGCTCGCGTTATCGACACTCGCCTGCGCGATGACGAGATCTTGCGCGGTGCTCTGCTGCGTGGTGGCGACGGTGCGCTGCGCGTTGGCGAGGGCGATCTTCGAACTATCGAGGCTCGCCTGTGCCGAGGCGATGTCCTCCTGTGTCGCGCCGCTGACCAGCTTGTTATATGCGGCCACCGCTTTGTCGTAGTTGGAGCGCGCGGTCTTCAGCGCGGCGTTCGCATCGGTGGTGTCGAGTTGCGCGATCGTCTGCCCCGCCTGCACCTGATCGCCGACCCTGGCATTGATCTGCTTGACCGTGCCGGCGTTCTGGAAGCCGAAGCTCAGGCTGGTGATCGCGCTGAGCGGGCCGCTGGTCGTGACGGTGGTGGCGACCGTTCCCTTGGTGACCGCCTGCGTGCGGTAGGTATCGGGGGCGGGCTTGCTCCACGGCCAGGAGAAGGCCGCCACTCCCCCGCCCCCGAGGAGGAGCACCGCGATCAACCCGATTGCTATGCCCCGATGCCGGACGAATCCCTGTAACCGTTGCATGCCCTACCGGCCTCCTTCATCCTCAGCGTCGTAGCGGGCTCTCACGCGGCCCGCTACGGAGCGAACCCCGGTCGCAGCCAGCTGACTTGAGCGATCACTCCCGACTGTAGCGTGGAAAGCTTGGAAATACCTTGGAGTATGGTTGCGATCGGGTGGCGCGTCAACTCCCCGCGCGCTCGCGCCCCACCGCCCGTGCCGCCAGCTGCCCGAGGCGTCCTACCAGGGTCGGCGGCCGATCGACCAGCGGGAGGATCACGGTCGCCGTCGTCCCCTCGCCCAGGGTGCTGGTCAGCGCGATCTTGCCGCCGTGGCTCTCGATGATCGCCCTGGCGATCGCCAGCCCGAGCCCCGCGCCACCCCCGGCGCGGGAGCGCGATCGATCGGCGCGGTAGAAGCGATCGAAGACCCGTGCCAGGCCATCCGGCGGGATGCCCTCGCCGGTATCGCGCACCTCCAGGATCGCCTCCCCACCCTGGCGACCGACCGCGACGGTGATCCGGCCACCGGGCGGGGTATGGGCGATCGCGTTGTCGAGGAGGATCAGCACGACCTGATAGAGGCGGTCGGGATCGGCCTCGATCGGCACGTCGTCCCCAGACAATTCGCAGGTCAGGGCCAGATCGTGCGCGCGGGCGAGCGGCGTGGTCCGCCGCGCGACATCCGCCGCGAACGGGCCGAGATCGAGCGGGGCGACCGCGAGGGTTTGTTCGCCGAGATCGGAGCGCGCGAGGGTGAGCAGATCGGTGGCGAGCCGTTCCAGGCGCGCGAGGCCGTCGCGCAGATCGTCGAAGAGTTCCCCGTTCGCACCCAAAGGCTCGTCGCGATGGCGATCGAGGAGGTCCGCCGAGGATCGGAGGACGGTGAGCGGCGTCCGCAACTCGTGGGAGGCGTCGGCGATGAAGCCTTGCTGCGTGCGGAACGCCCGCTCGATCGGCACCAACGCCCGCCCGGCCAGGAACCACCCCCCCAGTAAGAGGAGGAGGGTGCCGCTGATCCCGCCGACGATCAGCCCGATCAGCAGGCGGCGCAGCGCATTCTGCGTCGGCACCAGGCTCTGCCCGACGATGATCGTCGCCGGAGCGGTACGGCGGTCAACGGTGGGCGTTGTCGTGCTGGTAGCCGGGGGTGGTGAGATGGGCCGCGCGTAGAAGCGTACCTCCTCCCCGTTGATCGTCAGGGTGAAATAGACTGGCCCATCCTCGGCCACGATCGTGGGGAGGGCGGGGAGGGTCACCTGCTGCGGGTTGGCGATGACTTCGTCGTTCGGGCCGAGCGCGACGAAGAAATAGCCCCCGCGATAGCCCGACTGCGCCGCGAAGATCTCGCCGCGCTCGATCGCGCGCGGCGAGAAGTTGAACGTGGCCCCGCGATTCTCCAGCTCGCGATCGACCTCGGTGGGCAAGCGCCGCGAGGCGGCGGCATAGGTCGCCGCGCACACCAGCAGCAGGATCAGCCCGAAGACGGCCACGTTCCAGCGCACCAGACGCCAGCGGATGGCGGTGAACATAGCGCCCCTCCGGGGCGAGTGGGCGGAGTAGGCGAGTAGGCCAGTAGAGAGTACGGGGAGTAACTGTGGCGATCGGCGTACTGCCGTCCTTCTCTACTCGTCTACTCGCCTACTCCACCTACTCCTTCAACACATACCCCACACCGCGTACGGTGCGGATCAGGGGGCGGGTGAAGCCGCGATCGACTTTATCGCGCAGATAGTGGATGTAGATCTCCACGACGTTGGAGGCGGCATCGGAGTCGTAGCCCCAGACGTGATCGGTGATCTGCGCCTTGGCGAGGACGCGCCCGGTGTTCCGCATCAGATAGCGCAGGAGGGCGAACTCCTTGGCGGTGAGGGCCATCATCTTTCCCTCGCGATGGGCCTCGTGCGTTGTCAGGTCCAGCGTGAGATCGCCGACCTGCAACGTCCCCTCCGGGTGACCATCGCTGGCGCGTCGCCCGAGCGCGCGGACCCGCGCCAGCAACTCTTCGAGCGCGAAGGGCTTGACCAGATAATCGTCCGCGCCCGCATCGAGGCCGCGCACCCGATCGGGCACCGCATCCCGCGCGGTCAGCAGGATCACCGGCGTGCGTACCCCCTGCTGGCGCATCGTGCGGCAGACGGTCAGGCCATCCATCTCGGGCAGCATCACATCGAGGACGACGACATCGAACGCGCCGCTCTGCGCGCGGGTCAGCCCATCGGGGCCGTCCGGCGCGGTTTCGGCGCGGTGCCCGGCCTCGTTCAGCGCGCGCTCGACGAGCCGCGCCACGCGCGGATCGTCTTCGACCACCAGCACTTCCATCCGTTCCCCCTCTTCGCGTTACGGAGTGTAGGATAGGCGCGCTTCCTTGGAATTCGCTTGGAGAATGCTTAAAGTATAGCCCACCCGCACGATCCCCCGCCGCAAGATGCGCGCGCGGGGGAAATGTGCGAGAGTGCGCCGGTCGGCGGCGATCCAGGGACGATGGCGCTGCGGCCCGACCGCGCTGGCAGGTGCGGCGGAGTGGCGAAACGGCGTGGCGCGCGTCGTTGCAGGCCGTTGGGGGAACGATGAGCGGGACTGTGCCCGATCCGCAGGCGATCCTCGGCGCGCTCGGCTGGTCCGAGGGGGTGGGGGCGATCGTGCCGGTGGGGGGCGGCATGGCCGCCGCGCTCTGGCGGGTCGAGCGCGGCGGGCACGCCTACGCGCTGCGCCTCTTCCGCGCCGATGAGGGGGCGGTCGCGCGGCGCGAGGAGCGCGCCATGCGCCTGGTCGTGCCGGGTGTGCCGATCCCGGCGGTGCGTGCGGCGGGAACCTGGGAGAATCGTCCGGCGCTGCTGATCGACTGGTGTGCGGGACAAACGTTGCTCGCCGCGCTGCGCGCCAATCCCCATCGCGCCTGGGCCCTCGCCCGGCTCTTCGGCGCGACCCAGGCCCGCCTGCACGCCGCCACGCCCCCCACCGCGTTGCGGGATGAGGGGCATTCCTGGATCGATTGGGCCGGGGGCGGAGCGGGGGCCTTGGGCGAGCGGTTGCGCGCGGTCGCGAGCGCCGAGCCGAGCGTCCTCCACTTCGACTACCACCCGCTGAATGTGCTGGTGGATGCGGGGCGCGTGACCGGGGTGATCGACTGGGCCAATGTCCACGTCGGGGATCGCCGCGCCGACGTGGCCCGCACGCTGACGATCCTCCTCCTCGCCCCGCTCCCGCCTGACCAACCTGCCGGGTTCATCCGCGCCTTCTCGCGCGTCCTGGCGGCGGGGTGGCGGCGGGGCTATCGCGCGGTCGCGGGGCCGCTCGGCGGGATGGCCCCGTTCTACGCCTGGGCCGGGACCGCGCTGCTCAATGACCTCGCCCCGCGCGTCGACCAACCGGGCGGCTGGCTGCGCGGGGCACATCTGGACCCCGCTCGCCGCTGGACCGCCCACTGGCGCGACCGCGCTGGCCTCCCCGCCGAGTAACCTCACCACGGGCTACAGACTCGTTCTCTCTGCCGGCCGCCGACTACTGGGGCTGACGTATCCCGCCCTACAGGGCGCGTAACTCCAGGCGGCGCTCTTACGCGATGCGCGCTATCTCGCCGCGATCGGCCTGCACTGCGAGGGGCTGACCCTGAACGAGGTGCCGACCCTGATCGCCGACGCGATGCCGCTGGAAGGGCTGCCCGCGCGCCGCGAGGCGTCGCGCGGCACCTTCGATCCGGGCTACAGCTCCTACACCCTCGGCAAGCTGCTGGTCCGCAAGCTGTGCGCCGATGTGGAGCGCGAGCGCGGCGCGGGCTTCGCCCTACGCGGCTTCCACGACGAATTGTTCGGCCACGGCAGTCCGCCCTTCGCCATCCTCCGTCCGCTGTGCCTCTCCATCCGCTGCTCCTCAAGGAGGATGACGGGCGGTTGCTCTAGCATGTGAAGCGGGGCGGGCGCGGCATGTACTGCGCCCGCCCCGCTTGCAACATCTGTCGCATCCCTCAGCCTGCCACGCCGAGCAGCTCGCGCAGCGTCGCCAGGGTCAGCGCCGCCGCGCGCCGCCCGAGTTCCGGCCCCAAGGCGTCGAACGACACGGAGTCCGTCACCTTCAGCAACTCATTGTTGGAGATGTCCTTGAGCGCCAGGAACGGGACGTTGTGGCTCGCGCAGGTCAGCGCGATCGCCGCCGCCTCCATGTCCTCGCAGGCGGAGTCGTGGAGGGCGACGAGCCCGCTGATCCGCGCGGCAGCACGGTTCCAGCGATCGGCGGAGGCGACCGTGCCGGTCCGTACCGTCGGCGCGCGGTGCGGGATCGCCTCGGGCCAGCCGGAGGTCGGGGGCCAGGGCTCGTGTTTTCCGATTAGCGCCGCCGCTGCGCGATTCGCCGCCGCCAGCAGCGCCGGGTCGGCCAGGAGGTAGTCGGCGCGCTCCTGCACGTCGGCGCGCAGGTAGCGCATCCGCGAATAGACCTCCTCGCCCGCGACGCTGACGTTGACGTTGTCGTAGGCGACGACGCGCCCGGCGATGACCAGATCGCCGGGGAGGAGATCGTCGCGGTGCGCCCCGGTGCAGCCGTAGTTGAGGATCGCCTTCGGCGACCAACGCCCGATCGTCGCCTCGGTGATCGCCGCCGCGCCGAGCATCCCGATCCCGCAGCGCGTCAGAACGATCGGCTGCGCGCCGAGCGCCGTCACCTCGTACCGCCGCCCCGCGTGCCAGACCTCGCGCCCCGTCGGCAACGCCGCGCGTAGGTGGCACAGTTCCGCTTCGAGCGCGCAGATGATGGCGATGGGGGGAGTCGGCAGTCGGCGGTCGGCAGTCGGCGGATCGGGTGTGCTGTTGGCTTTGTGCTCTACATCCATCGTATAGCTATCCCTTACTCTCTGCCGACTGCCGACTGCCGACTCGATATTCCCCCCGATACCGCGCCGGGAGGAGTGCGGCGATCCGGGCCATCACGTCGTCCGCGACGGCCTGGTGATCGGGGCGGGCGGTGCCGAAGTCTGGGGTGAAAGGGCGTCCGATCTGCACGCGCACGCGCGGCTGTCGCCAACGCGCGGTGAGGAACGGCGCAACGCTGTCGAGACGATCGGTGCCGCTGATGCCGACCGGCAATATCTGTGCGCCGGAACGTTGCGCCAGCAATGATAGCCCCGGCTTCGCCCGTTCGAGCCCCGGTTCGAGGCTGATCCGCCCCTCCGGGAAGAGGGCCACCGCCTCGCCCTGCTTCAGCAGCGTGACCGCCGCGCGCAGCGCTTCGAGGTCGCGCATCCCGCCACGCCGCACGGGCAATGCCCCCAGCGCGCGGAGGATCGGCGCGAGCCAGGGCATCTCGTAGAGCTCATGTCCGGCCAGGAAGGTGATCCGCCGCGGGATGATCGCGGCGAGCAACGGCGGCTCCAGATAGGAGAGGTGGTTGGCGACGATCAGCAGCGGCCCCTCGCGCGGCACGCGGTCGCGCCCGATGACCTTCTCCCCGGTGCAGAGGCCGAAGACGCCGCGACTGATCACCTGGGCCAGCGCGTAGGTACGCGCATCGGGCGGCTCGGCTCGGCGCTTGCGCTCCTCCGCCTCCGCCAGGGCGCGCGCGGCGCGGCGTTGCACCGGTCCGGCGGGCTCTTCCTGTTCCTGCGGTGCGCGCTCTTCTTCGGTCATCGCTCCTCGGTTGCGTCGTCCGTCGCGCGGGTCGCCTCGGCGCGGACCGTGCCGTAGTGAACCCGGCGGATCCCCCGCGCGAGGAGGGCGATGTGGAGGCGCGGATCGTTCAGCAGCGCGCTCTCCGCGTCGCCGCGCGCCGGATCGCGGTTCCAGGCCGGGTGGGTCATGATCTCCATGATCGTGCCGCCCCCCGCGCCGAGCGCCGCCGCGAGCGCCGCTGGCGGATCGGCGGCGTTCAGGAAGTGTGCGGCGTCGTAGAGCTGGTCGGCCTCGATGATACCGCGCCGCGCCAGTTCCGCCGCGCGCGGGCGGTCGAGACGTGGCGCGAGGCGGCGCAGATTACCCGCGAGCCCTCGCGAGCCGACCACGCGCGCGAGCGCCGAACCGGGGCGCAGTCCGGTCCAGGGGCTCTCGATCTGCCCCGCCGCGCCGGGCGTCAGCCAGACGCCGAGGCGCGGCGAGCGCAACGCCCCAATCCGGTGCCGCGCCATCAGATCGAGCACGAGCGGCAGCACGCGCGGGAAGGCGTGCGCGTGCAGATGCCCATCGACGTGGGTCGGCGCGATGCCCGCATCAAGCAACAGGGCCAGTTGCGCCGCCAACTCGCGCGCCAGCTCGTCCGTGCGCGTCGCTCCGGTCAGGATGCCGCGCAGTTGCGCCCCGAGCGGGCGGAAGCGCCCGCGCCGCTCGACGAGACCTGGCACGGCGTGCGGCGGCAGGACCGGGCCACCCTCGGTCAGATTGACGTGCCAGCCGACGCCGAGACCGGGCAGGGCGCGCGCCAGTCGGTAGGCTTCGCGCGCCGCCGCCCCGTTGACGAGCAGCGACGTGCTGGTCAGCCCGCCCGCCGCGTAGTTCCGGGCGATCGCCGCGTTGATCGCGGGCGAGTAGCCGAAATCGTCCCCATTGATCACGAGGGAGCGTGCCATCTGTTTAACCCCAGTAAGATACACCATTGTCGTAGTGTACGTATACGACGTTCGACACTACGACACTACGACAAGTTTTATTCGACGTTCCTGGAGCTCAGCGTATAACGTTTACTAGCGCCTTTCCTCTGCGATTGAGGAACAACAGCAATAACGCTACCGCTTGATAGCATTTCGTTAAGGACACCCCGTAACTCTTCGGAGCTTTTGTCACGTAATCGCCGTGTGAGATCTCGAAATGAAAGTCCTTCTAATCCTGCAATAGTTAGCTGTCTAGCAATACGGTCTTTTATAGGTCTAGGCCGAGTTGTATTACCGATTACATTATGACTTGGGATAGTAGCTGTAGGCTCCAATGACGAAGCGCTTAATTCGTAGCGTGCATTACGACCACCGCCAATAATTTGCAAGAAGCCGTGTGTCCGTAGCGAGCCAAGCACTTTAGTTACATCAGCCGAATGTAAACCTGTTATGGTACGTAGGCGAAGATTGTCTATTTCGCCTTCATGGCGGGCAATGACTAACGCGAGTTGCTCTGGTTCAGTCCAGTGCCTTCGTAAGGAACGAAGCCAGGAACGATCTTCAACTGCAATCAGATGTGCGTGACGGAGGCGGATTTCGAACTCATATCGCTCAGTTCCGACATCGATTTTCGGTAATTGAAAGCCGAGCTGCCTCCATGCGCGAATTATCTTCGGCATTCCCGTTCCACCTTCATCAGCTAAACCGATGAACCGGAACATTCTTACAAGGTCTAGATTTCTGGGTTCTGAGCGATCACCTAAAAAAAGATCAGAGACTGATACTCTGGAGTCGCCCGGATTGCGAAAATTGTAACCTTCAGGCGAATGCAAAATAAGTGATGCTTGAGATTCAGCATAGTCAGCGTGGACGAGCAAATTAATCAAAGCTTCTCTTCGCTCGACTTTGGCCTTTTGCCGTTGAAGGTATGGTAGGGTCAGCATCGCCAACCACTCTTGCCGGAGGAGGTAACGATGCTGACCCTACCGCCTGCCATGCTACACCTGCTCGCCCCGTTCGC
>JAABUP010002825.1_pt1 | contig 32361 bp, 38 predicted proteins | sample 5559201 | NCBI WGS metagenome assembly JAABUP01 (sample SAMN10711887, study PRJNA513373) | rock metagenome | isolation source: Antarctica rocks | place: Antarctica
CCGCAAGACATGACATACCTGACAGCCAAAGAGGCTTGCGTCATACTCCACGTAGTCCAGATGGGGTGCCAAGGCTCTGTTGGCCACCACTTTCCAACAGCTGAAGTTGCTGTCAGGCACAGGCCGCACCCTGTGCCTCCTGCATGCAACAAGCACACGCATTGAAATTCAGCCTGATGTCTAGCAACAACAGCCAGGTTGCAAGCACCACAACTCTCTGTTGGTACCAGCTGTTGGCTACCAGCTCTCCTACAGCTGAAGACTCCTGTCAGGTACATGCCACACCCTATGCCTCCTGCAAACTGGAAGCACATCACGAGTTTGCTGTCAAACTGGTGCAGTGGTCATCTTGATGTTACACTCTTCGATTGTTTGTCACTGTCTGGTACAGCAACTGAAATTGCCTGACAGACGGTAAAAGCACTCTATGTCTCCTGCTGGGCATAAGCCACATGTATCACATCTCCTATCTGCTGAAGGCTCAATGGTACAGGGCCTATGCTAAGCATAAGGACAGACCTCACACAGGGAGCTACTCATGACTGTACACACCTGACCCCCAGGGAAGAATGAGGGTGCATGGATGAATGGATGGATGGATGGGTGGGTGGATGGATGGATGAATGAATGAATGAACAAAGATGTGTACTGCTGCTGCACACACTGCAGTGCAGGCGTTGCTGTGTGTTGACAAACAAAGCTGCCACAGCAACAAATGTACACTCTAGCACATTTGCTATGCTTCTGAGCTTGTACCAAAAGCATCAACACACGGGCTGTGTTGAGACCTTGCGTCCCTTGGCAGACTCTATCAGCCAAAGCCTTTGACGTGCAACATTACTGCACAAGTGGCACACTAGTTTCGTTTTCTTTGTCTTTGACATGCCCACCCCCCCCCCCTCCAGGGGCAACACAGTCTTACTGATTTGAGTGGACTGTCAAGCTACAGACAAGCTGTGGTGCTGCTGACTAGGGTTTCTAGGGTTTCCTCACCTGTCAAACTTTAGAAAGTTGGGGAGTCTGTCCTGATCTGGGGTCTGTGACCCCAGCGCCGGGGGCCCCAGGCCTGATGACCTCAGGTACAGATTAGTCAGGCTTGATGACGCTGCCATTGCTGGAAGCACACCCCTGCAAAGAGAATCTTGCTTCATTTGGTTTATTTCCATTGCTGCGCATTTGAAACAGGACCCATATCAAGTCATTCGCATCAGTAGAAGACAGGAAGCAACCCGAGTGCATGCCATGACATGCAATCAATGCTGTTGTGGTCTCATGGTAACGCACATGCTCACAGGTTGATTGACAGTGAGTACAAGGCAGCATTTAGTGTTCCTAACGCCACTTGCACACCCATGTTGGTGTTGCATGTGCAATCCATGATGATGTTTCACCACAACAATCACACACATACACATGTAGACAGAGTATGAGCAAGTCTCAGCATGTTCTGCATCTGCTTGACAGTGCATAGTGTTGTGCCTTTGACAGCATTTTACTGACCAAGAACAGATATCTTTCCTGCAACCAAAAGAGGGGTGGTGGGGTGTGGGGGGGGGGGGGGGGGGGGGCAAACGTGCATTTGGGTGTCGTGTCAAGCATCTGCATTTGCTGAGGGATGGCGCTGTACCTGAAGCTGTTGTTGCTGAGTCTCAGCTCAGAGAGGTCCATCAGGTCCAGCAGTGAAGCAGGAAACTTGCCCGTCAGCCTATTAGAATGCACATCCAGCTCCTGCAGATGCAGAAGAAGATGATGATGAAGAAAAAGCTTTGGCCAGCTATAGCTTGTGGCAGAGCCTCAACAAATCAACCTGACGGCATTCATCTGTGTCAAACTAAATTCCGACAGTGCACTCAGTGTTGTTACTGTGACGCTTATGCCGTTCAAATTGCTGTCAGACTTGTTGGCTGGCTAAAGCATTGTCATCTCTCTATAAACATGTTCTGTGTGTACAAAGTATCTTCAAGGTACATAACGCAGAGACTCCTGTCAAGCTTGGGACCGCTTGAATTTGCTTGGGCTGCCGGTGGGTGGCAGCTGGTGAAGCTGCCCTTTGGCAATGCTGAAGCTGCCCATGGCAACTGGTGAAACTGCCCTTCGGGCAGTACTGAAGCTTCCTTTGGGCAGTGCTGAAGTTGCCTGTGGCAGGCGATCCAGCTGCTTTTTGAGCAATGCTGAAGCTGCCCATGCCAACTGAAGAAGCTGCCTCTTGGCAGTGCTGAAGCTGCCTTTTGGCCGTGCTGAATCTGCCTTTGGGCAGTGCTGGACCTGCCCTTTGGTAGCGCAGAAGCTTCCTTTGGGTAGTGCTGCACCTGCCTTTGGGCAGTGCTGAACCTGACTGTGGCTGGCGATCAAGCTGCCTAAACGTAGAAGCCCGCATGCACCAGAGTGTGTACGTGCAGACGCAATGTGCATGGGCTGACAGCATTCACTGGTTCTGCTGGCGAACGATCAACCGAACCTACTCTGACTGCTGCAACTGATGTTGTAGAGGCCCTTTTGGATGGGTTGAGGCATATTTTTACCTGCAGGAAGCTGGAGGCCATGTGCAGTGGCAGTGATCCTGTCAGGAAGTTCTCGCTGACACGCGCTCTTGCAAGGAATGGCATTACAGCCAAGACCGAAATGTCACCGGTCAGCTGGTTTTGGCTCAGATCCAGGTTCTGCAGCATCACAAAACATGGGTTGGTAAGCAGACTGAACCCAGTACGCTCTTGCTGTGCTGATGTGCAACAACCACAATGTGTAGCAAGGTTTGCCAGTTTAGTCGTGCATGGTCCGGCAGCTTGTGTCTCAACACCATCACCACCGCACAAGTATCTTGTGACGAGACAAAGTCAGACATGCACTCTATGGCAGAACAATGCACTCAACAGTTGTGAGAAGCCCTCTGAACATTGGTGGTCATGGTGTGTTTACATATCTGCAATGCGACGAGTGAATGTACACTGAGCAGGAGCAGATGCGTTGTCCATGGGGGTCTGTGGTAGTGCAAAATTCACAGATGAGTCAGTGATGACTCACCCTGACTGGCAGGTACTGGTACTCAGCAGGTATGGTTCCAGTCAGCAGGTTGTTGCTCATGCCCAATTCGAACGCAACATCTGCAACAGACATCGCTTGCTTGGGTGCTTGTCTTTGTGGCTTGCAGCTTCAATTGAGAAGGGAAGGGATACGATACACGAACATGAACAAGAATAAAGATTGATTGAACACAAACTTAATGATGATCCCACATAAGGTCAGATGCTGAATACTGGATATAAAAATATGCAGATACAGCTTGTGGTCAGATTGCCAGCTTTGTGGTCAGCCAATGATGTAGCTGCATGTCAATGCCTCTATGCCATCAGGAGTGAGTGAAATGTTCAGACAAAGCTGGCTCATGCAGATCACGTCCAAACAGTGCCAAGAGAAGGACCAGACAAAAGCAGCAACACAGACAAGCTGCAGGAGTGGCAGTAAGGAAGGCAAGAAAAGAGTCCTCACACTTTGTTCCCAGCTGATTCATGGGGGGAGGCGTCGGGATACTGCCAGAGAACTGATTGTGGCTGAACAAGGCCACCTGCAAGCTGCTGCTGTGTTGCAGCAGCGGCACAGCGCCTGTCAGCTGATTGCGAGACACATCCAGGACCTTCAGGCTGACTAATGTGCTGTCCTGGGGAAGTGCCCCTTGCAGTGTGTTCTGAGACTGCAGCACAGGCACACAGAGCCGTCCCCATCATTCATGCTGATGGCAAAAAGTCAGGCAGTCAGCTACCCAACTCCTGTCAAGTGCTGAATACGTCATTGGCAGTACTTGTGAGATATAGGGAGAGAGACATGTGCCTGCTCAAGCCAAAATCGCTACGTGCTATTGGGTGCCATGCCAACAGAGAGTTGCACAACATGTTGACTGCGGAATCGCTGTGCACGAAGGTGATGTGTTTGCATGCCAAGGACTTGCCTGCATACTCATCTGTACTGACGCACCCAAATATGCTGATGATGATGCTCAGAAATCTGGTGATTTCCTGCCAGATTGGAAGTCTGGCAGAAAAGCACCAACAGATCATCAAGTCTAAGGTTTACAGCCTTGTGTCAACTGCTGTTGGCCAGACAAGTGACAGATGACAGTCAGAACCTGCTTGCATTGCAACTGTGCTGTTGCTGCAGCAAAGCTTTGGTGTTGAGACTGCCCCCAAGGCGTTGAAAGGTCTGACTCAACACCACTTACGCGATGTGCACAGTGCATCACATCCACTGCAGGCTTAATTGATGATATGCAAAAAAAATGTAGGATGCATGCAGTGATCTAGCAGAAAGGAGTGCATACCAGCAAGAGATGAGTCAGCCTTTGTAAATGAAACATGGCAGGCGGTATGCTGGAGACGAGAGTGTTGTTTGCTAGATTGACATAGATCAGCTTGGGCAGCAAGCTGAGACTAGTTGGTATGGACCCTTCCAGATCATTCCCTGTGTTCGCAGACACAAGTGTTTGAGCTTGTCAGAAGAGGATAAGCAGTTAAAGCAAACTGCAATAGCACAGAAGGTTGCATGGCTTTCTGTGTAGTAAGCAGGGGGTGTATTTAGGCTGCAAGCTGCTACAGACTAAACAAAACCAGGAGTCCATTTTGGATGCGTTGGTCATACTGCTGAAACACCTTGATGCATGAGATGTCTGTCTGTGAGTAGCGCATGCTTGCTGCACAGTGATTGGGATCAAGGGGAGCACGCGGCCTGTGCCAGAATGCTGAAAGAGCAGAAATAGCAATTGACCCAGCTGCCTTTAGGAACTCATGATGCAGATGCCAAGTTAAAGGACAGCAACCTTTTGTTGATAGCAGTGGTTTTCTGGCATCGAATTTGTAACAAGCAGTATGCAAAATGTCATCTGGTCTACACCTGACAGGTCCAGGTACTTTAGAGAGGCACCCAAGGCAGGCCAGACTTCCTCTGTCATAGCTCCATGCAGATGCTGGTTGCCCATCAGCAGCGCAACAACTCCTCCAACCATGGTGCAGTTGACTGCTGCATTGCTTGGAAACGCAGGAGTTCCTGATCCAAGCACACCCACAGGCAAGCAGCAGTGCACGCCACTCCAGCTACAGTGCTGAGGCCAGCTGTCACATGCAGAGCCGCACGGCGAGGTAGTCCACCCATCTGTATGCTGCCACTTATGGCCGGACGTTTGAGAGTATAGCAGCTGCAGTGACTCTCTTTGCGACTGTTGGCACTGCCTGTTACAAAACTCCAGCTGGGCACTAGCTGTATGCAGAACAAGGATTGCAGCTAAAGTTGCAAGGCTGACTGAATACATTGCTGCAGCAGCAGCTTGTCTGTTCAAGCCAGCCTCGAATTCGCTGGCAGTCAAGGTTTGAGCGGGGTTAGGAGGCGTATATGAGCGACTCGCTTGTGCAAGTAGGACTGCTTCGTGTTGTGAAAGACCGCCTTGTCGTAGCCTGCGAAGTTCGGTTGCGAAAGCGAGTCGCTTTAAGCGACAGTCTGCCTGCGAAGTCAAGAATCATCACCTTCAACGAAATTCAGCAATTGTGAATTCTGGAATTCTCAGGAGATATTTAATCCAAAGTTGCTCCCAGGGTTCCTATCCCTGGGGACGCCAGATGCCGAGGTGTACGATCTGACTTCGCACGAATCACTCGACACTGCCGTGCGCCAAAGCAACGTTGCTCACGCTAAAGCTTTATCGTACCTTATGCGTGCATTGCTGCTGCGGCAGGCGGCGCAAGCTGTAGTATCACATAGCCGTGTCAGCTTCAACAGACTGGTTTGCATTTCTCGAACTTAGCCGACAACGGCTGCCTCACCTGCTGGTGAGCGGCATGGCAGACGCTCAAGAGCAAGTAGTTCCAGATGCAGAGAGTCCCCAAGAGCCTCTCGTCACTCCCGTCACTCTGCCAGACTACTTGCTTGAGCCCAACGCAGTCCTGCTTGACAACTGCCGGTGGCGCCATGGACAGGTGTTCTGTTGTTGCTATGTTGTTGTGACCTTGGCGCTTGCGACTGGCAATTTCCTGACCATTCTTGGCCCCAGCTGCCTGCTTGGCGAATTCTGTTTTATGTCATAGGTGCCTGACTACAGCAAGGCAAACGCAAGCTTCTTGACAGGTACATCCACTGTCAAAGGATGTTGGCATCATCGGAGCAATTGAAGAGCTGGTTACTCACTGTTGGACACTGTTCTGCAGGGCGAATCACTGTTCATGCTCCTGGCTCACTGGAAGACATAGTGTCAAATCTTGTCAAGAATTGGGAGAAAGAGGTGTCGTACAAGACGCATGAAGAGGACTTCCGTACCATCGACCTTGAGTAAGCAACCCATACGCACCATAACATGCACTATGTGGCTTCTGACTGCCCATGCTTTGTGAGCTGAAAATGCTTGCACTACAGGAACTACCAATTTTCAGTCAATGGAGGAATCAAGAGGGGCCTAACAGAAATGCTGGTGGTAAGCTGGCGGGATTTTGCATCTGCATGAATTGTGAAGCTACATCACTTTGCATTTGCATGATTCATGAAGCTACATCACCATCCACATTGCTTTCATTGCACAAGGGGCTTTGTGACGCATTGAGATGGCTGGTCATGAGGCTTGCGGCTGGTCTGAATGAGTTTGTTGTCTGCTCAATGATGTCTGGTCAAGCCTGATGGTATGAATCAGCATGTCAGCACTGCAGTATTTATTCGATCCACTGTCTCGTTGCATGAAGCAACATTCTCAATGTCATGTAGCGCACAAACCTGTCTAGAACTTGGGCAGGTTAAAGAGGTGATCTTTGCAACAAAGACAATGTACAGGAGAATGCATGTTACCATATCCAACAATTGCTTATGTCCTGCAGATTGGTACCTACAGTGCACTGATTGGAGACCAGGCCCTGTTCTGTTCCAGCAAGATCAGAGTAAGGCTTTACCATCTGTCTTCTCATACAGTACCTTGCATTCCCCATTGCTAAGTACCCATTGCAACATCCATGTGTGTTGGGGCCTAACAGCAGGCACAGCTTGCCCACGTCATCAGCCGCTTACAGCACGTCGCATGTTGTCAGATCTTGTCAAAGCCGGGCCCAGATTGTGCAGCCCAAGTCTGCACAATCAGCATAAATCTGCGCGTCACGGATGCGTGCTCACCACAGATCAAGCCCTATGCCTTGTTGCTCACTATGATGACTACACAAGCAATCGTGCGCCTGCCACATGCCTAATAGACACATCGCTTAGCTGGGTCGTCATTGCACGGCTCATCTACATGTAACCAACACCAGCAATCATCTTGTCCAGCTTAACCACATGTTGGTGACATTTGCAGTGCCTATAGCAGTCAGTCATGCTGCACTACGACTTGTACGCAAGAACCATGTTTGCTGAACAGGCTTTGAGGAGTCGCACAAGACCTTCAGAAGGTCATTGACAGAAGGCTTTTCCTGGGAGGTGCTTGAGGTGTGGTCAGGGTGAGTCAGCATGCCAAATCATGGACTACCTGTTGTCATGTATGCAGTTTGCAAACTGCCGCAAACCTGGTTTGTGCTGCAGTTTGCGGACTGCATTGATCAAATGCGCAATTGCAGCCAGCTGTGAGCAGGTACTGTAAGTGCCACTGGGCACAGCATGTGCATAGTCAGGGCTGACTGTCTACAACGGCCTTTTGACTTGAGCCATGTTCATGTCGCTGCTGTGACTATGATGGCGTCTAGGCTGCACACGCATCTGCAGACAGGCAACACATGGCATGTGACCCAGCTCTCAGCTGTTGCATGTGCAATGTGCAGGCCGCCAAAGGTGGCCTTCAAGTGGCGGCATTGGGGCAAAATGACAGGGCCCTTGACGTGCCCCCTGCACAATGGCTTGCAAATGGTTGCCCAGCCAACTAACGAGGTTGTGTCCATGACTGGCGTAGCCTTCTGCACCCTCTCTGACAAATTCCAAATTCAGAATTTGGAGGTTTACTTTGACCAGAACGAGCCTATGAACTCCATGGTAAAGGTAAACAACAGCCCATTTGGACTGCCTGCAAAGGGCAAAACCGCTGGCGGAGTGGACGTCGAATTGAAACCTCCTGGGCCACAAGCGTCGCCGGAAAGGAAGAAGGCCATCACCAGAGGTGATAACACTGCAAGCAGTGTGGCAGAAACAAGGAAGCCAGAGCCACAAAGGCCCCTTGAGAAGCAATTTTCCAGCCCTGATCAGCAAGAAGGGGGCACAGGAATTTGGGGCGGCATGCGGGGCTGGTGGGGTTCTTGATCGGGGTCTGTGGGTGCATGATTCATCCTTGCTTTTGCATTGTAAGGCATGTGCCCTAGTGATCCTTGATCAATGTTCGCTTTTGCACTGCACATTTCATGTTGAAGTCAAGCTGTCCCTTTAAGTCCGTGCCAGTGTAGGGTTCACTGAGGAGCTCTTTGACATCAATGTTCCCTGCTTTGCGATGCAGCGGTGATGTCATGTGTCATTGAGCAGCAACTTTCTGAACCAATCAGAAGCTCTTGAGATCTTTGTGAGTCGTTTCTGACTTGCATGCACAACGTCATGATGATAAGAGAGTTGCACTCGGTTTAGCAGTGCTTAAGCAGTCTTGCATCTGCATATCAACAAAAATAAGAGCATGGCACCAGATTTAGGTGCTGTACACCTAGTGACTGTGTGTACCATATGAGTGGGGTGCAATGAGACTTTGCACAACAATTTAGCTGCCTTCATCTTGCACTGGCCTGTGCCACAATACTTTTGTCATTGATGACAGCAATATTTTTGTCTCAATTATATTAATCCCATGAAATCGCAGTTGAAAGGTATCTGACAATGCGTCCTGTCACAAGGTGACGAGGCATGTGAATTGACGTCAGGACTGCATGCTTGATCTCATGAGCTTCTGCAGCAACCTGTCAGCGTAGTTGGACAGCATGCATCTCATGATACTGACGGAAGTGCAGCGTATGGTATGTTACCACATTGTCTGAGTGAATTGTGTGCCTTGACATTGAATTTTGCTGAGCTGTGCATGGGTGGTACCATCCACATGTGTAAAGACCATGTCAACACAGTTCACTGCTGCTACGCTGACCGCATAAACAGGAGCTCATTAACAGAGCCACTCAGCGCTATATACACCTAACCATAGGGAAGACATGTGTTTGATGAATGAATGTGCATCATGTACACATACCAGGTACAGAAAAGCAGTCTCAGAGTCTGCGAGATGCCTGCATGGATATGTAAAGCAGTGACGCAACACGGAGATGTTGCCTCAAAATGCAAAGGTATTTGCTTGATGCAACAGCCTCTGGACACAACCTGAGCCACCTGTATACGCTCTTGCCAGGTCAAGATCTGGTACAGTGAATTTGCAGGCCTGAGCTCACGTTGTTTGGCCGCATGGGTCTTCCCGCTAGCACTTTGGTCAGCAACACAAGCCTCCTAGCCTCTGAAGTTGGCTTGTCATGGCCCAGAAGTAAGCTCATTTGCTGACAGCACGTTTGTTTCCAATGGTGAACGTCACCGTTGCAGCTGCTAGTATCCAACAGTCACTGCTGCAACAGCTATGAGCATGTCATCATTCTTGTCCCCAAGCTCTGGGATTGCAACACCACTATTACAGCACAAGCCTCCATCCACCAGCTGTAACACATGTGCAATGGATTCTGAGCACCAGAAATTAATTAGGCATACATACAGCAACTGCTGAACTTATGCCGGAAGTGATCAAATCAGTGATGCCATACCTCAAAAAACGTTTCGCCATAAGGAAACACTTTCGCCACCTCTTGAAGATCGACGGTGTCCTGTGCACTGGCAGTTGTTAGCCAGGTGAATAACCACTCAAGGGCAGGTACACCATCTATGTATGCGAAAGAAGCCTTTATGTTCATTTGCAAGCAAGATGTGACCATTGTTGTGTGCACGCACTGGGAAAGGTGTTCCTATTTTGATTTTAAGCTTGAGGCCATTCCGCCCACCGGGTACAAGGCGTTCAACGCTTGGTATACTGTTGAACTCAATCGCATTCCGGCAGGCGCGAACGACTGCTTTCTGCGCAATGCAGAGCTTCGTCAGCGCAGTGATTGCATGCAATGAAGCTTGGCATAGGACTATTCGCCCTGCACGGGCCCCACCGTGGAGTTTTGACCATGCTGATCGCACCCAAAACCTGACTCTACAAATAAGACCTGGCAACAGCAATCAGGAGTCGACAGTGTGAAGTCAGTCAGGATGCTGACAACGTATGGCGCAGAAGCAGCTCGCCTGCTTCAGGTCGCCTGCCATCACTTGCGGCTTCTGTACCCGTGACCTATTGATCTCACGGTGGCGACGCAGCACCACAGGGGCGAAGAAGCTCGCTTTGATCAATTGTTGGGAACATTCTGCATAACAGTCTGCACGTATGCATGCAGGTCGGCGAGTAAGCATTGCCAATGCATCGGTTCACATCTGGGGCTGTCTGGTGCTGGAAGGGGTCCTGTAGGGCCTACAGCTGTGATCCAGAAGCAAGGTCCCAATGATGCAGTTACATTTCGAAGGATATGCACCACTAGCACGTCAGCAGATGTGTGTGAGATGGTTTGTGGTAATGTTCAAAGAGCGATAAACACATCCTGGGCACGCAGTCAGTACTCAGCACAGGGGTCAGAACATGCCGACGAATATGCCAACCAGCCACACATCATTTCTGGCTACAATCCACATGCTTAGCAGAACTGCTGAGCATGATGCTGTGATTCAGGATGATGTCAGAGCATGAAAATTCCTGTTGCTCACTGAGCACAAAGTCTGACTTCAGGACCTAGCATCCGAAAGCTGTGTTCAGATTTGTGCAGGCTGAGCTCAAAAAAGTTCAGCTGCAAATATAAGTATTTAGCGCCTGCTGATGCTGAGCACATATGTGTTGCCATATGCTTGTGACAAAGCACAGCGTGCACTACTGAGACTGGCTTGCTTGAGACTGAGCTGCTTGTATCTTGCTTTGCACCATTTGCCCTATCATGGTGAGCTGTTGCTGCTTGTCCTTGACCATCTGGAATCACAAGGAGCTGTGTGGGTTAGGTGCTTGCAAGTGCACCCCGACATATTTGCATGCAGGAACCATACCTGTCCAATTTTTTCTAGATTCTCTTTCAGCATATTGACCTTGCGTTTGCAGTAGTCTACGCCCTCTTCTGGCGACCTCTGCAATCAACAGCCTGGCTGAAGCGAATGTAGAATTTTGCGTGACTTGTGCAACTGCTTTGAATTCAAAGAACATGCAAATGATAGCTAGATTGCTAACTGCTTTGCATTCAAATAACATGCAAATGATAGCTAGATTGCTACCTCAGCGTAGTATCCTGTCCCAATGTCTAGCAAAATTGAGTCATGGCTTGCTAGCTTGCCGCTGACATAAACAGCTGATGTGAGAGGGAGCAGCATAGGCTGATCTGCAAGGAAGTCCTTGTATGGACGTTGCAGCAACGAAGTTATTGGCACAGAGTTCAGTCAGGCCTGGTGGCATACCTTCCTTCTGTTCAGACAGCTGCTGCAAAGCTCGGCCTGAATTGCCATATTCTCCTGCAGCCCTTTGCAGAGCAACACTGCTTTGCACTAGATTATTGATCTCGTTCTCGATCGACTCGTGAATAGACTGAAGCTGACGCGGGTCTAAGGTACTGATGTCTACTTGCTTAGGGGGCATGTTTGTGCTGCTGTGGAGTCTTGGCAGTGCACAAAAGCAGCTGGACAGAGACAAGGCAGTGAAAGCTTGCTATGATTGTACTCAAATGTGATTGCCTTCCCCGCAACAGGCCCAGTAACAGAAGGACTGATTGATCAGGTGTGTATGGGTACGCAGCACTGGACGCTCCCGGCACAAGCTCAATCTTACAAGATGCAAGATTGATTGATACGCATTTGCCGCTTGTAAGGTATAATCATACGCCTAATGTATTTGCTTGCAAAAAGCCTTGACTTTCGCGACACAGACACTTGCCACAAAACAGGTTCTGCCAAACCCTAGACAGTTGCTTAGGGCTTTTGCCACACAAGCTTCGCAGGATGCCTCGTGGGATAGAACGCTGAGGGCAGCATCTCTGCTGACGTGCTTGGCCGCAAAGCCCGCAAAGCTTCTCACGCTGTATTGCGCGACGAAATGACTGTCAAACGTGAGGCGTGACTCTTCCTTAGACTGGAGTGTCTTTTTCGGCACTTCAGTCAGCACGCCCCTCACACGTCTGTGACTTTTCAACTCAACACAGCGACAACTAGACGACTTCACTGTACATGTACTTCTATTGAAGTGTTCCATCAGAACAAGATCACTACTTCTCAGACCCCCTTCTGTTATTTCACAGTGTCAACATGAACGGCAACGCCACACCTTTATGCTCCGTTTGCTGCGACACGCTGGGAAAGTACGGTGGGCCAGTCACACTGCCTTGCGGTGAGCGCAGTGTCTGGCCATATAAGTGCCCAAGCTGCTCTTGTTCCGGCAACAGCAAAAATGGAAGCAGACCTGGCCACTCTGGAGGGCTTCGTTTGTTTGAAGGCAGGTGTGTGTTGCAGGACATAATGGGTGTTTGCAGTGTATGGCAATTGTGCGCCGCAGTAAGTCTGAGTGTCCTCTGTGCCGACAAAACATCCCAGACACCACAGAGCTTGTAATCAACAGAGAACTTCGCGACCTTGTGTCCCTGGCTTGTGCTTTGCATACTGTAGACCAAGACGGCTGGGAAGCAGTCACCAGTAACAAAACCCTCACCAAGTCTCGCAAGCTGGAAGCAGATGCAGACAACACTGATGTTACCCTTGTACCAACAGCCCCTCCTGTACATGTATCATTAAGCACAGTCTTGCAAGGTGGAGGCGATCTGCTGTCTCTTGAGCCACCAATATGGCTGCCTGACAGTCATGCCCAAGATTGTGGAAATTGTCAGCAAACCTTCAGGTGGGCATCTTTGCTTGCTGCAGCTGTTTGCTCCAGCCAGAATCATCTATGCAGGACACCCTGCTACCACAGAGGAAAGTGTCATGTCAAGCTGCACTGCCTGAAAGGCATGCCATGCTCAGTATGCACCACTTTCCCAGTGTCCACATTGCCTATGCATTGTTGCACAAGGACTGGTGAATTTATGCCAGACTGCACAATACTGTGATGGCAGCAAAGGCCAAGCAATCTGACCCAGCACATGTTGTGCAGAGCCCTGAGACGCTCCCGGCATCATTGCCGACTGTGTGGAGGCATCTTTTGTGCAAGCTGCTCCTCCAAAGCACTGTTGCTGCCTCCCAAGTTCCAGCAGCAACAACCCCAACGGCTCTGTGATCCCTGTGCTGATTTGCTTGAGCCTTTGCAGCCCTTCCTAGCAGGTACTGCTGGTCTGACTCCTTGCTCAGCCTTTTGCTGACTCGTGCCATATGACATGAACCCCGTCAGAAAAAGCTGGCGTACAATTGTGCTATGCTGTCAGGTCACAGTTCATGCTCATGGCCATGCAGCGTGTTTGCATAGCAGCCAGCACCTTATACCTGGGCCAACACTGTAGTCAGCACCATTCAAGGAAGCTAGACAGCATTACAGAGTCTGTGTTGGTGTCGTCAGAACAGAGCTGTAAGCATTTCTGGATTGGCATTTGGCTGAATGATGTGAATGTGCCCTGCAGGCACCATTGCACAGGCAGTGCGTCCAGCAATTCATGACGTCACAGATGGCAGCGTGATGCGGTCTTGGCTGAACAGCCCGTTGAGCAGTGGTCTGGAGTCAGACATCTACAAGGCCACCAACATACTCAACAGCTTTGCCCAGGTTGGGTATCTGCAGCCGGAGAAGGGCATACCAGCAGCTGTCTTGCAGGGCGCTGCTGGGTTTGCCATACTGTCTGTCGCTAAGGTAACTGTGGACTGAACAATAGCAAGCCAGCAGCATCAGTAGTAGGTGTTGTAATTGGGCAAGATTGTGTTTTATATCTAGGTCTGGTCAATGACATGCAGCTGGCGAGCAATGTATGCATCACAAATGTCACATGCAAGATAAGAGCAGATTGGTGTTGTGCACACTGAGGAGGTGCGCACAGACAGAGACAGCAATGCTCAGCAGCAACACCACCTATTCAACCATTTGTGCATTCTATTTGGCTTGGGCAGGCAATCACTCTTGTGCCCTTTCGACGCTGTGCTGGCTCCACTTTCCTCCTTGGTCTCTCCTTCTCAGCTAACTTGATACTGATTCTGCAGGTGGGTCTGGGGTGGAGTGCAGCAATGGGTTCAGGGCTGGTGGTGGTGAGGGGGGACCGGGGTCACTGGTCACCCCCCTCTGCTTTGGCCATGGCCTCTGTAGGGTGGGGGCTGCAGGCCGGGGGAGCCCTGCATGACCTGCTGATTGTGCTGCGTAACAGGTGGGTCTTGTTTCTGATCAATTCTGTCCCTGCACACCTGGTGTCAGGGCAGCCTTGGTGCGTTACTCATCACTTTAATGCAGACTTTACTCAGGAGTCAACAACACCTGGCATGGCTGCTATGGTGAGTTGGGGTTAACGTTACAGATAACTAGACGCACTGCAATGTGCATTGTTTCCGTTGCAGGACTTCAGTTGATTCACCTATAATTCTCATGAAGGCTAGCCTTCTTGCATGTATCAGCTGATTCAACCCTTGCCTGACCTACATTGCCTGACATACATTGCCTGACCTACATTGCCTGACCTACATTGCCTGACATACACAAGCAGTGTGCCTGTGTTCCTTGCGCGAGCCAGCACACATATAGCTTGCCCCATTGTTGTGCGTTTCATCCATTACAATCACCAGCAACTTGCCCATTTTTGTGCCTGTCATCACGTCAGGTCACCAGCAGCCTGCCTACTGATGTGCCTTTCATCACTTCTGCCTTGGCTGCAGGGCTGCAGTGCAAGCCTTCTGTGGCAGCATCCACTGTGGTGTGGGGGGGAACGTGAGCCTGGCCATGGGGCCGGTGGGCAGGCAAGCAGACGCCAACATGCGTTTAGGCAGGAGCGGTGCTGCTGTGTGCTACTCCTACTCTTGCAGCAGGGGCGCTTATGCAGGCAAGCCAGTACTGGGACACTTACCATAACTGTAATCACAAATGCGCTGTGATAGAATTGCAGATGCATACGTGCGAGCTGTCATAGATGCTTGGTCAGAGTCGCAACCAGCTGGTCTCAGAGGTGCATTGACGCGTTCTGTAAGTGCCAGCCGTCACAGACGCTCAGTCAAAGTTGCACACAGCTGATCTTAGGGATGGCTTCCTGTGTTTCATATCTGGCTTACGCATCTACAGAGATGGTGGCAGACCCCGTCTTATTCCACATTTTGGCTGCACCTGCCATCAACCTCTGTGAAGTTTTCACACTACTCTGTGCAGCCAATCTTGCTGTGCAGCACGTGCTGATTTGTGTTTGTGGAAGATACAAGCCTCACAACTAGAAACAACAGCCTGTTGCGGCTGGTATGGCAGGGGTCTAGAACCAGATCACCATGCCTGACATACAGCATGCTGTTTCAGGCATCGTAGCTACAGACATTGGTCAATCATGGCCAGTTGGCAGGCCTCTGCATCCAGATCATTATGCCTGACATGCAGCATGCTGTTTCAAGTGTATCAGTGGTGGGCACAATCATTGTCATGCCTGACATGCAGCATGGTGTTTCAGGTGTATCAGTGGAGGGCACAATCATCACCACCAGGGATCAAGCCAACCAGGGCTTCTACGGACGAGCCCTGACAGGCAAGCAGCTTCTGCTAGGGGAAGCAGTCAGTCAGCCCACCGCTGCCAAAGCCCTGTATGCAGCCCTGCATGACCTCATGGACCGAGTGGAGGAGCCAGTTTCTGTGGCAGCATCATCGAGGTGACTCTCCTCACAATCTGAAAGCTCTTTTCACATGGACTTGGGATTGATTGGCAACACTCTGTGTGGGCTTGTACACATGGAAATACCGCTGTCACACATGGAATTACTGTTAGTCTCTGTTGCAGCATCGCTGCCCACATGTTTACACATGCATTGTTGAGCTATGTTTGTTGTCAGTATAGCAGTGCCCTAGTGAGACAGGAGGAGTATGATCAGGGGTGCAAGTATATTGTAAACCATGTGGGCAAATGGGAAGATTTGTTCATCTTTATGGCGTCATCCGCTTCCTTAGCATGACCTGTCATGCTGTGTCCTGCAGTTCAATTCCATTGATGAACCTGCATTGCTGCGTCTGCACAAAAGTAGTTCTAGTTCATTTGACCAGTGTGCACATCATGCTGTCTTGCAGACTGCCTAGGATGGCAAGACAAGCATCCATTGCTGATGCTGCTGCTGCTTCTGCTGATGCCGAGGAATTTGAAGAGGAGAGGCCAGGCAGGGGCAGGGCCACTACCAGGAGCCCTGTCATTGCCCCTCCATTGCCCAGCAACAGCGAGGAGAGCCACCCAACAGTTCGCTCCTCGCAGGTATAGATGCATATTGATGAGTCACCACTGGTCGGCAGAGGGATCTTGTATATAAACACAAAGAGAGCATAGTGGAACTGGACCATACACTGCATGTTTGCTGATTTTCCCTCATCATCATCAATTAATGACACCCTTTGCTTGCCTTCAGGTTGTTGCATGTTTGCTGATTCACTCTATCTCTGATTGCCCCTTTGCTTGTCTGCAAGGTTTCTTTTGTCGTTTTTCCTTTTCAGTTGCATCCAAGTGTTGCATGCAAGACAATGGGAATTTAATGCGGCGCCACTGATAAAAAACTTGCTGCACAAGTGCAAGAACAATGAAACAGTGCAAAGCAGGCTCTGTTCAGCTGATTGATGCGTCAGTCCCTCATGGTCTTGCATGCAACACTTGGCTGCAGCTGTCGCCAAGGCTCAATCACTGGTTCAAAGGGTGCCGGTCACATTCCCAGGATGAGCTGCAGAGACAGACCCACCATCTCAGCAAGCCCTTGCGCAACATGTCCTGTGTCATTAACCAATGCCACTGTCAGTACAGGTGATGGGCGCAAACGAAGTCAGTGATTCTGAGTCTGAAGAAGAGGATGAAGATGATGAGGAGGAGGAAGACGAAGGAAATCTTATGGGAGGCATGTTTGCTGAGTAGCATGTGACGTAATTGACGGCCCTCTTGGATACGGACATGCAAAACTCTTGACTGACAGACCATTGTCAGGGTGGATTTTGGGCATGGTAGCAGTGAAAGGCATGGCATGGTGATAGTGAAAGGCAGGGTCAGCGCTCGGGCCCTGTTGGGGGCTGCTGCAGCAGTCTTCCCAAGTGCAGTATACTCATGTAATTTTGTCGTCCTGACCTTGAATTCGTTTTTGTTGTAAGCGCAGGCTTTGTTTTTTACTAGTATGGTCCCCATGTACAAGTACTGGGGCCCAATATTGATTACATACCCTGTACAACAGCACAGCCACCTTTGTATGGCAAAGTGTTTTCAGTGTGTGCCCTCTTTGTTAGCTGCAACCGTATTTCTACATGTACATAGACAGCGCCATTGCTTTTTTGGCTTGTGAGGGTCTGTTGTACAATGAATTAGATACGTGCTGAAATGTTATTGTGTCTGTCAGATTATCGTGAAGGCTGCCACTATGTAAAGCAAATGCTTCTGGTCATTGCAAAGCACACCTCAAACTATTCAGTTATGCTCTGCAGCATGCCTTGCTCTTACTCAGTTGAGCAGTAGTGTAGCATGTTCATCCTGCTCGCATGTTGCACATCGCATAGCAACACTTAGGTTGCACAATCGCTACTCCTGCTTTGCCGATAGGAACCCGCCGACAGGCATGCAACCAGGTTGCTGTTGCAAAACGCTACATTTGTCTGATGAGTCATGCAGTTTTGCATACTGGTTGCACACAGAATAGGAGCTTGGGTACGTCCCATCTTACAAGTGAATGGCTATGCCTACTTTGTACAATCTATGTCACTTGCAGTAGTGCCAGTAGGGCTGGGGTTGCCTAAGCTGCCTAAAGAATCACCACGTAAGTTCCTCTGCAATACCAGGCACTAAAAACCTCCAATTGGTTCATTTGCAAAACAGAGTAAGAAGCAGTGTTTGCAGACAGGCTACGTCTGGAAACAAGTTCACCTGCCCAGGAACAAAAACAGTAGGTCATACAGGAAATCAAATCAGTTGAGTCAACAAATTCTATCTGAAAACAAACACCTAGCAGTGTTCACTGCAAATGCCTTGTACTAACCATGTCCACCGGTAGCACAATCATGACAAGCGTAGTCATCAGCAGAAATCAGGAGTAACTGGAAAATAAACTGCACTATAGGGGAATGTGAATGGTCACAATAGGTTACTGTACTGTTTTGGGTCTTCTACTTCAAAGACAATGTTGGTCGCCACAAATCCTGCTCAAGGTTTTGAAGATAGGGATCAACAGTTGGCAGGCCACTTTGGCATCATCACCGTTTCAATGCTGCCTGAATGGAATATTGGGACGATTAACCTGAAGCACTGGGTGCGCTGGCAGCAGCAGGTGCTGTGGTTGGCGCCAAAGACTGGGATGGACCTGGAGCAGGAGCAGGAGCCGGTAAGTGACCATTTACGGTAATGGAGGCAATGCCTGGGTCAACAAGCATGGGTGTAGACACTGGCTCAATTTGAAGGAGACTACGCCGAGTCGGTGCAGAAGCAGAAGCTGGTGCAGACAGAGGAGCCAAGTTCTCACCAGGCGCTGGGGCATGTGCAGGTGCTGGTGCAGGGGCTGCCGACAAAAGTCTCCTGCCTGAAGGGGCAGATGAAGCTGCGGGGGCAGTTGCAGGGGCGTGTGTGGAGGCTGAAGGTCCAGGTGCTGGGGCAGGAGCTGGGGCAGCTGCCAGAAGTGATCTCCTGCCAGATGGGGCAGATGCGGCTGCAGGGGCAGTTGCAGGGGCGTGTGTGGAGGCTGAAGGTCCAGGTGCTGGGGCAGGAACTGGGGCAGCTGCCAGAAGTGATCGCCTGCCTGAGGGAGCAGATGATGCCGCTGGTGCTGTGGCAGGGGCATGTGTTGAGGCTGAAGGTCCTGGTGCTGGGGCTGGTGCAGGAGCTGCAGCCATAAGCCGCCTGCCTGAAGGAGCAGAGGAGGCTGCTGGGGCAGTTGCCGGTGCGTGTGTGGAGGCTGAAGGTCCGGGTGCTGGGGCAGGTGCAGGTGTTACAGCAAGAAGGCGGCGGCCAGCGGCAGGGGCACCAGCAGCAGCAGGTGCAGACATGGGAGCTGCCTTGGCTGCTGATGGACCTGGAGCTGGGGCGTTAGCAGGAGCTGGGGCTGGTGCTGCAGCTAAGAGGGATCGCCTGCCTGAGGGAGCAGATGAGGCTGCGGGTGCAGTAGCGGGGGCGTGTGTTGCGGCTGATGGGCCTGGTGCTGGAGCATTTGCAGGGCCAGGCGCAGGGGCTGAGGCCAAAAGTGATCGACGGCCGACTGCAGGGGCGCCAGCAGCAGAGGGAGCGGTCGTGGGAGCTGCCTTGCTCGCAGACGGGCCTGGTGCTGGGGCTGGCGCAGGAACAGCTGCCAGCAGTTCACGGTCTACAATAACACAGGAAGATCAGACACTGATGATCAAAGACCTCGATAAAATAGAAGAAAAGATACCAAGTTGCTTGAACATAACATCGCAGGCAGGTAGTGCGTACTCACTTGCATCAGCAGAGAATGCTGCGACTGCCAAAATCAGCAGAATGCAGACGGATCTGCCCATGCTTGTCGACCGACCGTACGTCAAAGACAAGCCTGCAGCAGAGAACACGAGCTGTTAGTTCTGAGGTCTGAAGCAAAGATCTGGCTAACAACCCTAACAACCAACAGAACCGTATCAGTGCTGCCATCGAACGGCACAGGTCAACATATTGCGCTGCCTGCACGGTTTAACCGAGCTGAGAGATAGTGGACCACAACACAGGACAGCGCTACGTCGACGACACCTAGGTAGGAACAACAGCAAACGCCAGCATAAACGAAGCAAGGCACACTGCGCGTGAAATACAATCGCGTGCTGTAACTTGCGAGAAGAAGCACTGATTACACGATGGCGTGCTTCTAAACAAGGCTGCCGCGAATTGGGGGCGCGATCGCTGAGCTACAGGACCGTAGGCCTACCTAAATGGAAAGGAGAAAAAGCCGCTGGCCGAGGACAAACGCTGGCTCCTGATAGTAGTGGAGCACTACGATCGCCTCAGACCGGCTTGTGACAGCAGCAGGCGGTCGGCGAATAGACTTGAAAAGTGAAAGTGCTGCACGCAAGGTTTGTGACTTCGACACAGGGCGGCAAGTAGGACCGGCGTCAAATGCGCATTTAAAGTTCTGGCACCAGCGGGCTGATTCACGTAAAGGGACTCGACAGACGGTGCAAATTGCTCGGGAATTGTCATATCCATTGTCGGATATAAGAATATTCACGGGTTTGACATGATTTGACAGCTGGGACAGGTCACCCGCCCGTGCCTGACATGGTCATGTACCAGCGAATCGGCGTGGCTTACTAATAAATAGACTGATGAGTCTGGGCGCTAGTCAACTGCCACCCACAGTCAACGGCTCAACCAGACAGCACGCATCCGCACGAGCTGTGATGACATGAGACGATTGGGATGCAAGTGCTACCAAATGCACCATTGCAAGTTGCTGACTGTCAAGCAACAAGCTTATGTGCAGCATGGCACCAGGGCTGACTGCCATGCTAGACTTCAACTGTGCTAGTTTAATCACCTAGCGGTGAGACTTCCAGCTTTCAAGACGCAGACACAATCACAATCCTGCACCCAGTACTAGAAGCAGCAGCACTTTCTGTGACGTGCTGGTCATTGCCTACACATTGTATTTCGTTCTTTTGGATTGATGAAGATAAAACATGACGTCAATGGACACAGATTCAAAGCACTTGTGCCTGTGAAGGATGCCAGTCTCAACAGAAGCACAAGGCGCTTCTCTCAATGCCACGAGCAATACAGCTGATGTGTGTGTCAATTACGAGCCATATTAGAACAAGGAGCAAGTAAGCACTCATGGGATTGAAGCACGCTCTGGTTTTTACAGTGTGAATATGAAAGGTTGCACAGCACTGCACATCCCAGTGCAGTGACTGCATCACTACAGACAGTATGGCCAGTGCTATGACAGTCACTTGTATCAAAGGCACAACTCACACAAATACAAGCCTGGTCCAAAGAGTTTGGTCTGTCAAGCGACTCCCTACAGCATCAAATGAAAGCAAGCAGGCTGCAAGAATACAAAACAAAGCAAGATCTTGTCACTTCATTGTAGCTAATCAACAATCCGTTTACACAGTCAAAGTTGCTGCTCTATGCAATTGCACCCAGCTGTACACCGCAGAACACTGAATGTGCAGCTTGTAACCAGTTCAGCGTCCTGTAGATCTAGACCCTATGACCAGAAGCCAAGCAATATAAGGCCCTAAGAAACAACCCTGCAAAGGTCTGCGTACCCCTTGAACAGCTAGGCACTACTTACCAAACCCAATTGCGAGATAGCGTGTGCTTTTGTGATCATCACAAGAGCAATCAAATGCTGGGAGCACCCTTGCCGGCAGGGGCAGTTGTGGGGGCTTCTGTGTGTGACCATGGGGCAGGGGCTGTTGCTGTGTGTGAAGCCGGCAGACCATATGGTGCAGGTGCAGGATAAGAAGCATATGACAGAAGGGACCTTTTCTTTCCGTGTGATGGTGCTGCAACCCCTGCTGGTGCAGAATTTGGTGCTTCTGTGTGTGACCATGAAGCCGGTGCTGGGGCTCTGTATGGTGCAGCTGCAGGAGCATGAGCAGCGTATGGCGTAGGTGCAGGACTGGTATTGGTCAGAAGGGATCTCCTGCCGCTGTGGGAAGGTGCAGCAGCAGCTGCAGGGGCAGTTCTAGGGGCTTCTGTGACTGACCCAGGGCCAGGTGCAGGTGCAGGAGCATGAGCAGCGTATGGACTTGGAGCAGGACTGCTGTATGTGAGTAGAGACCTTCTGCCGATGTGGGAAGGTGCAGCAGCAGCTGCAGGGGCAGTTCTAGGGGCTTCTGTGACTGACCCGGGTCCAGGTGCAGGTGCAGGAGCATGAGCAGCGTATGGACTTGGAGCAGGACTGCTGTATGTGAGAAGAGACCTTCTGCCACTGTGGGAAGGTGCAGCAGCAGCTGCAGGGGCAGTTCTAGGGGCTTCTGTGACTGACCCGGGGCCAGGTGCAGGTGCAGGAGCATGAGCAGCGTATGGACTTGGAGCAGGACTGCTGTATGTGAGAAGAGACCTTCTGCCACTGTGGGAAGGTGCAGCAGCAGCTGCAGGGGCAGTTCTAGGGGCTTCTGTGACTGACCCAGGGCCAGGTGCAGGTGCACCATTGGGGGCTGCAGCTGACTGTGGTGCATATGACAGCAATGATCTGCTGGTGCTCAGCACAGCATGTGTCTCCAGTGATGAAGACCGACCTGCAGCACACATGATTGAAGTTTTTGATGAACACTTAATACAGCAAGACAAATTGCAACAGACACGCAGGCAAGGAGAGCTGCAGAGATAGACAGCGGCATTGGAGGCACAAATGTGCGCGCCTGTAGCCACGAAAAGTGCATCAAGCAGCTGCAGCTGACGTTTCGGCAAAAGCGGCCGTGAGGGCAATTAGGACGTGTGCTGTCTGAGTGCAGGTTTGGAACCAAGGGGGATGCTTACGTGCGTCAACAATGGCAGTCCGGCATATGAGAAGTGCAGCGAAGACGGATCTGAGAGTAATCATGTGTCTGGTTGATAGTGCAGCCATGGCCGAGGTCTGCAGATCACACCACCCAAAGTACATTTCCGGCGTTGTTTACTGACAGCGAGTGGCACAGGACGAGGACAAACGGGAATGAAACCCATGGGCTGCTCACAATTCTCGCAGGTGCACGGTAAGCGGAGACCGGCGTTGGTTTCACAAGTGCAGATGTGAGGGAAGAGGTCCAACGCAGCGAACAACTTACCTGACGTTTGTATTGGGTGCTGAGAAGGTGGAAGAAAGATAAAAGCTCCAGATGTATGACGCGCACTTGCAAATGATCCCCGAAGCACTTTGTCGGCAAGCCTTGTTGCAGAGGTTGCCTGTTCTCGCGTTTGCTATGGCTGTCACTTTTCGAAAACTGAAGACGACAGCTGATGAGTAATGCCAGAACGATCATGGCACTTTCGCCACCGTTGATCGACTTTGAACTTCAGTGAGTCACAGAAGTCTGCACAGGAGTGTCGACCGCCAGCGTGGTGCAAGCTGACTCAATGATACAGGCTTGCATGACAAGGCCACAGCCATGAGGAGGGAATGTATGTCAGCGGTGCATCCAATCGCAGTGGCAATGCATGCCAGGCTGTCAGGACATGCGCCAGGGTGTCCAGACAGCTATTCAGCATCTTTTGGTGTCATGTGACGCCAGCATTCAAAAGTAGGAAGTTGTATGGTTTGCAGCCTGTTGTAGGTCGTAAAAGTCAATAATCAGAGACTTGCTCTTCTCAATACAGACTGCTGTTAAGGCAGCACTCATGAGTGCAGGGCTCAGCTGGTACAGTATCAATGGAAACAAGACGCCGCGAAGGTGACAGCTGCAACTGCCGTATGGTATTGTTTGTAACGGAGTGGACATGCAATGGAGTTGCATGACGACCACACTAAATGCAGTAGCACACGGGTAGGTCAAGATGTTGGAAATTTAAACCATACAACACGTAGAACTCTGCAGCAGACATGGTGAGATGACATATCAGCACTTTGTGACAGCTGAAGCTGCACCGCGGTGGTTGCAAATTTGCCAAGCACTGTCAGATTGCATTCCTGATGCATTCATACAGTTGTGAAGAGCGTTCATTTGCTCAATCTACAGAACACAGTAGCAGCTCAAAAGTAACACACTCAAGAAGAAGCAAGCAATCTGGATGTGGAGTCTGCAAAAACAACGGTAGAAGAATTGAAGCTTTGATGGCAGGGGGCATATGACTATCAAGGTTGTGCTTGCAGCTACCAGGCAGGGAATCGATAACGTGTCAATCCTTGAATGGTCACCCAATAGTGATGGTGTGCTGGTTGCTGGGACAGTCTCATGGCTGCATGGCATCTGCTTTGAAGTCATCCTCATAGATGTGCTCTGACATTTGCCATATCTGCAGCAGCATGCAGTGCAGACATCAGCTTGTTGGCGTTTTGTACGCTTCACAGCCTCCATCGCTTCTTTGACCAGCACTATAGGATGCGGATGCAAAAAAAAGGGTTTGGACAGACATTTGAGCGTTGAAAACAAGCTGCCTAGGCGCGCTTGTAGCAGTAACGGATGTTTAAGAGCATTGACAAAGCTACTTAAGGATAACAGCCAGGCTAGCAGATTAGTCATTTTGCCGGCATGCTAACATGCATGGCTTCCCTGATACAGCGTGAACACCAACAGCTGCCTGCCTTATCAGGCAACAAGAAGAAGAAGAAGAGGAAGATCACAAGCTTTGGCCAGCCAACAAGTCTGATAGCAATGCATATACTATCAGCTCAAGTCGCTCTTCACCCGAGAGTAGTTGCACAGAAAGCTCAGGAGGTCATGTGCTGCTGGGGAAGAACAGAAGCTGCCTCTCACCTGCAGAATGTTGTCCTCTGCCACAGATGCAATGACCCAGTCATCACTGGGGTTCCAGGCAAAGTCTGACACCTTGCTGGTGTGGCCCCCATGGATGAACAGCAGCTCTGGAGGGCCGTCCTCTGCATCCTCAGGAGTCTGAAAGCACACCAGCTGTTTCATGTCTCTGTACAACAGCATTTATGCCTTCCATGTCTAGGCATTCTTTTGTGTGGTCAAGTTTGCATTCAAGATCTTTAGTAGCGTTCATGTCTGAAAGCAAAGCAGCTGTTTCATGTCTCTGTACAAAAGCATTTCATGTCTTCCATGGCTGAGCACTCTTTAATGTGGCAAAGTTTGCATTCAAGATCTTCAGTAGTGTTCATGTCTGAAAGCAAAGCAGCTGTTTCATGGCTCGGTACAAGAGCAGGCATGCTTTCCGTGACTAAACATTCTTTCCTGTGGTGCACTTTGCGTTAGTTAACATCTTCAGCAGCGTTCATGTTTGTGACAGACGTGATGGTGTGAGCCTCTGTTTGACTCATGTCTGAAATATGGAGCAATGTGTTCCCTGCAGAGATTTGATTTTGGTGCCGGTGCAGACAGCAAAGGCGTGCTTTGTGCATCAGAATGACATTCCAAAAGTGCCAACAGGTATACGCACAGACATATATGCTGCACCAGAAGACAAGACATGCCATGCAAGAGCGCACAGACTCAGTTCCTTGCGTTTCTCCTGATCCAATGAACGTAAGGCATCTGCAGACAATCTTGTAAAGTAGGCGGTCAGTGCATCAGAACACTCGAGTGGACACTGAGCGAACACTGCGTGTGAGCAAACACTGCAAGCATTCAAGATACTGCACAGCTGCTTGGTCATGCAGGTGCCCAGCTGGCTGCAAGACCTCTGCTGTGTTGCTGTCAACCTGACAAAGAAACGCCAAGCATCCCCATGCCAATCCATGTAAACAAGAGAAGACTGGACTCTGCAACTAGACTACAGGAGCGCACCTGCTCATCTCCAATCTTGGACAGGTCCCAGACCATGACTCGCCTGTCAGCGCCACAGCTTGCCATCACCGTCTCATTTTCACGGCTCCACCCAATCTGCAATTCATGCACCCTCAAAAAACAGGACCCATGTTTGCAAAGGTCAAATGTTGTGTTTCGTCAATTTCTGTTTACTCCCTTAGATGTTGTCGGTTGGCTTTCCATTGGTTGCAAGGATACACATGTGAAAAGTAGTATGGTGTTGGAGTGTGCTGTGGTTGCTGACACCACCACACCTTTCTTGCAGATATAGATTGCTTGATGACTGTAGTGGTCATGATACACGGACAGATGGAGTGCGTCAGAGGTTGACACTGATGCAGTGCTCCAATCATGAAGCGAAGTGAAAGTCACATCAGAGACGCCTATGTGAGTGAATGAGCATGCTGTGCTCATTAACATTTGCATTGGCAACTTTGGAAAGCAAGCTGTGCCGTGATGTATGGCAAGCTTGGCCTTGTGAGCAGCCTGTCACAAAACACATGAGCAATCCTAAGTCAGTGGTCAGCAAGGCAGATGTGTACATTTGTGCAGGCAGATGTGTATATTTATGCAAGCAGATGTGTATATTTGTGCAGGCAGGATACCTGGAAGACCTCATCATTGTGATGCTCAAACTGATGAAGCTCCTTCCTCAGGTTCCGCAGATCATGTAGGCTGACCTGAACAGCACAGAAACGAAACCCTAAGAGGTGTCCCCTGTGCATAGCGCTGGATACAGTGCAGCATTGATGCAGCTTCCAGAGAGGAAAATAAGCCTGGGAGGACAGAGCTGGGTTTGCTGCCTCAGCAGACAGAGACAAACGGAACAAATGTTGCCGCTGGGCAGTTCTATGAAGAGACTATCAACGTTCAACACAGCTCTGCTGCCCTACACGTTGATAGTCGCACCATGCATTAGTGGCAGAGACAACTTGCAGGCTGACGCTGGCCATTGCAACAGTGCGCGACAGACAGGAGGCAGCAGGCCGCACAATGAGGCCGGCTTTTAATATGATGTGCACAACCAGCTTGTTTCAACTGAGCGCCGTACACTTGATGCAATATGCGAGCAGCACCTGACCAACAGGGGCATGCAACTGGCAGTGCATATCAGACTGCTGCAATAAAAAGCTGAGCCATGTGAAGTATGATTGTAAACAATGCCAGTCATGCAGGGGAGCTGGTGAGGTGACTCACTGTCTTGTCAGCACTGCCAGTGGCCAGGATATATTCGCTGTAAGGATTGAAAGCCAGACAGTTGACCTCAGCGTTGTGTGCTTCATGCTGCTGCACAACCCCTACACAGCAGTCAAACAGCTTTCTCGTGCAGTATTGGACAGCATCCATGCCTTGTACCCTGGTAGGTATCAGGGTAGGTATCAAGCTGGATTTCAGCTTTCTTGCAGAGATGGACTATATCAAAGAGGCTTGCAATTCTTCTGTGACACGCCCTGTTTGCAGAGCAGTTTGTGCATGCAAGAAACTACAACATGAGGGGAACAGACACAATGATACAGCTCAGTTGAGCAGATGCTGTAGGAAATGTAATGCCTGCTGCTGTTTTGATGCATGTTGGAGCCAGAAGGCACAGTGGATGAAACCAGGTGCAGCAAATCTAAGTGCAGCTTGCGTCTGTCACAGCACCATTGTGACAAGCAGTCATCCCAATGACCACGTTGCCATTCCAACGAGCCATTGCTATCCCAATAACTACATTACCATCTCAAAAAGCACATGACTGTCTCAATAAGCACATGGCCATTCCAAACAAGCACATGACCATGCCAGTCAGCACATGGCCTGTCAACAAGCACCTCGAGTGTGGGCGTGAATGTGTGTTCAGGCCCACCAGCAGGTGATAGACATACCTGACTGTCTGGTGTCCCAGATGATGAGCTGCTTGTCATCTCCCACGCTGCCAAACATGTGCTCATGCTTGGTATGCCACGCCACATCCTGCAATCATGTGCAGGATTGTGGCAATGGGGCACACCTCGTGACGGGTCAGGAAGTGCTATGTTGCAGCAAGCCGTACTGACAATCAAATGGCATGTAATGTCATGCAGCAAAGGCATGAATGTCGTGTCCAGGCTAGAAATGCCAATCAATAGCAGGCCAACTCTTGCACTAGCTGACAAGCATACTGCATCATCAGCACAAGCGTGGCCAGTCTGTTCCATGCAGAAGTGCTGTGATGGCAAATGCAACATGCAAGGACTCTCAATGCCTCAAAAATGAGACAGATCGTGATGCTAGGCAGGCATTTGCATCTGAGGTCGAAGCAGGCAGCTCCTTTCAGACACGCATGAAGAAAAGCTGGTGAACAGATTACGCGCATGCATGCAGAGTTTATCAATGCATGCAAATTGTAGCATGACATCTGCAGAGAACAGTTTGCTCACTTCAACTACTCCAGCATGTTCTGAGAAGGTTGACTTGGCTTCGATTCTCTGCAGGTCACATCAGCACTTTTACCAGCTTTTCCACACAAGGAGGCATGTCGACATACTTGCCACCACGGGCTAACAATGGGTACGATGCTTTGCAGCCTTGCTTGAACAGACTGCAAAACGAATTGAACCACCAGTTGACTTGCATCAAGAGTTTTGCACCCAGAATACATGAAGGACAAGATGCAGCGGCAGATGCAACAATATCAAGGTCAGCCGGAGGTTTTCGTACGTCAACATGTGTACAGCTGCAGACATGTGTCATGTTCTCTGTGTCTTTGGAACCCACCTTGCCTTGCATAGGCCGTCCAGAGATATCCCACAAGCAGATGGTAGCGTCATCAGATCCACTGATCAGGTGACCCTCCATGAACGGACTCCAGGCAAGTCCATAGCCCTCAGTCTTGTGACCAATCAGCCGCAAGTCAGGAGTGCAGTTGGTGTCCTGTGGCTTAGAAGGGTGTTTGCTGTAGTCAAAGACATACACCTCTGCACTGATAGTCTTTGTGGCGATCATGAAGGAGTTCTGAGGCATGTAGCGAGCTCTGTTGACCTCGCCCTCATGATTGATCTGTTGGATGACATGAATCTTGCCTGCTGGCACAAACCGTGTGTGAGGCAGCTGGATGACAGAGGTTGCATTTCGAGCACTATACAGCAAGGCGAACTCAATGCTGAGACAGTTCTAGATACAAGCCTGTGCAATGCAGCATGTGCGCAGCATGGTTGCATAGGTAGCAGCTGTCACACGACCAAAGCCATGTGCTTAGTAAGGGTGTTTTCAATATAGGAATAACATGATCAGGCCATCGCACCTGGTGAAGCCCCATAGCCACCAGTCTCTGACTGCTCCTCATCATACTGAGCTGAAGACAGTTCAGAGTCCTCTGTTGGCAAGTGCACCTCTGCTAGTAGCAAGTGATTCTGCTCTTCTTCGCTGGTGTGGGTTCCCAGTAGCATCTTCTGCTTGTAGTAGTTTTTGTCTGGGACCTCTACCTTCTCCTGCAGATACCAAACAACATTCCTCTACCCAAGTGTGAACCCTTGTAAACATTTCCTGTGAACAGAGTCCAGTACTCCTGCATCCTTGGTGGTGCAACCAGCTTACCGGTAGCCACTGTACCGTCAGGCTGGGCCATTCCAGGGCATGTGTGATGACAAGATCTGCAGTGACATACAGTGTTCATTTGAGATGGTGACCAGACAACACCGGTGATCAGGACTGCCAAGAGCGTTACCGTAAAGGAAAGGCGTGTTCTTCTTCCAGATCTTGTACTCTTCGTTCACCAGGCGCTCCTCCATCTCGTCAGGATAGTCTTCCTCCTCGCGGCCGACCATGTTGTACAATGCTCAACGACAAGGGCACGTCTTAAAGCAAAGACAGGCTTGAGGAACACAGCATGACAAGCTCAGGAGGTTCAGGAGCGAGCAGCACCTCAAGTCTCTCTTGCACTTATCTGCAGCGGGATGCAGATGATTTGTGATACTATCAGCTTGCTGTCTGTGTGATCACTAATGCCGCAACGGAGCTGGATTGCGGGCAAAAGCAATGCATGTGTTTAAACGCCGGCTCGGCTACTCAGACTCATTTCCCCAAAACTCTGAGCAAAACATGAACGAGCTGAGCTGAGAGCGTAAGTAGTAGCAAAAGATGCAATTTGCCATGCATTTTTAGTTCACGGCTGAGCTGTGAAGCCTATCTGTGCTGTGCTGACAGCAGCGCTCATGCATCATGTGGTCTTTGCTCCAGAAAGCTTGTCCTGGTCTGTCTATGCATGTGACTATGCATTTTGCATTACTAATAAGTTATGTAACATATGTGTGCAGGCCAGCTACGTATTAAACCGCAGTGGTCACCACTTGTAACATGCATCTCACCAAATGATTGCGTATGCCAAGCAGTGATATTGCAGGGCATACTAGTGTACTGGTTGAGTGGCCACAAACAAAAACACAGCAGCAAAAGACATTGTCAACCTCCCTTGCCAAGATGAGCACACATCTGTGATCCAACTAGCAAATGCGCATTTTCAAAGCAGTTACGCTGCATCATACATGAATGAAATATGAAAACCTAGCAAGCTGTACATCAAGGTGGCAGTGATACAGCTGACGCAATGACAAGTTCTGATGAACAGCACTATCACACAACACACCTACATGCAGGACTAGATCAACACAGGTAGCAGTCAGTATCAGCACAACCAAACAAGCACACAGACTTTTGTTTCCCAGAAAGGTTAGTGTCATCATGAGTTCGTTCTGACTTCGGCATTTGGTTGCTTGAACTGACCACTTGCATGGCCTGTGATGGGACACGGCAGGCCATACTTGGCAAATGTGGTGTAGATGTTCATCTTGACCCGATCCAGAGCTGCTGTTGGCGTATCCACTGCTGGTCGCACTCGCAAAGTGAATGCCTGCAGAGAGCAAGAGCATCAGCGCCTGTGTTGAGAGCAGCATGGGGACGAGGCATAGCTGAGGCATGAAATTGCGGTGAAAACACCTGCCAAACGGCAATCACAGGTTGTGGTGACGCCGACTTACCTCAGGGCTCCCAGCTTTGTCGTCATCAAAGTAGAAATCTATGACATACCGCACTTCTTCACCACAGCGATCTACAAACCAGTCATGCCTGTCAAAGGGCATGGGACCGCCGATCCAGCCCATGAGCCTTGCCATTGGACTGCGACGCAAAGCATGTGTCAGCACTGAAGCTTGAGCAGCGCTTTTATATATGCTAGGTAAGATATGGCACGCGACTGCATGATCTTGGCAAAATGCTAATGCTGGCATAGCAGCAGCTATGTTCAATGCTCGACAGGGCAAGAGTCTGAGCAACAGACTTGGTGAAGGTCCCTGATGATTCATGACTCAGTCCATTCATTCAGCGCACAAAGTCCTGAGTAGCTCGCTGTATCAGGTCCTCCTTTGGCTGACCCTAGACTTTTGCAAGGAAATGCAAGGTGCATGAGGGACACAACAGAAGCACACCTGAGGTCATGCGGTTTGCCCATAAAGCGCAATAGCTTGGGGTCACCACATGTGTCATGATGCAAGGCTTCCCACTCAAGCACCCGCCGCCATGTCAGCTCATTCATAGCTGCAAACATGACCACTCATCTCAAGCAATGAAGCTAGTGTGTGAACACAACACAAGCAACACCCGTATACCAGAAGCAGCTATGAACCCATACAGGACTAAGTGTGCAAGTGCCAGAAGAAACTTTGATCTTTGACATGGCATTGGAATGACAGGCATCAATACTGTTACTGGTCAGTAAGCAGGGACATTAGCTTTTCTGATACTCACTGTTGTGCGCATGAACAACCGCCTCCATATCAGCCTCTTCCACATCGCTGCCCTTTCCCTTCCGCTTCAATGCTGCGATGCACATGCTCAGACATCAAAGTTTGGTCTACACAAACAGATTGTGGCATCCACTTTGCAACAGGGCAGGCACTGTCAGTGAGTCTGTATGTAGTGTGTGCGACTCACAATTGTAAAACATCTGTGGCGAGGGATACACCCAAGTGCCTTGCGTTCCGCCCTTAGGAATATTGGAAACGAGCCGCGAGGTAGAGATCAGCTGCCGCTGACCAGCGCAGGGTTGCTGATTTGCTTCTCTAGGCATATTGTTCCTAGGGTCAACGTCTCCCAGAGGACTAGTGGTGCTGGCGGCATTGCCGCTATCTATGCGTTGATTGTATACGTTGTACACAGCGATGCTCCTTTGATCTTCGGGAATCGGACAGCTTGACGCCTCTCCTGGGCCAACAACCGGGCAATCTGCTGCCGAGTTGTCCTTACTAGTTGACCCTCCCATATCACGCTACTATATCCACAATGTTCCAGCCCACAACTAGCCGGCTAGCACGCTCAGAACAGCAACGCAGCCGACGCCGTGAATGCGTCCAAGTAAACGCAGGTGTCGTCAGCTTCACGCAAGACGATGAAGAAGCGCAACAGAAGGCAAATATGCGATTCAGACAACAAAAACCACACATGTGTGAAGGGAAAAGAAGACAGAATCCCAGCAGCTGCATGAATGTAGCTGTCACACATGAGCCATACTATGATATGGTATATGCATGTGGCCATATCTATGGATTGCAGACCTCCTGCAAGGTTTCACTTATCTCAGACAACTTGTCTGTATATAAATCTGTGAATGATGACTTCCATGTCGACATGTTGATCGTAACAGTGGTATCTGATACCTGGTGTCCTGCTAAGAGACTCTTACTTGTTGCAAATTTATGTACTTCCCAAGCACGGTGACAATTTCCCAACAGTTTTCTGATGATGATTTTGTTTGTCTATGTTACCGTTTTGTCTGTTTCGTTTACTGATGAAAGACTGCAATTTAGTCA
>JAABUP010002827.1_pt1 | contig 32352 bp, 50 predicted proteins | sample 5559201 | NCBI WGS metagenome assembly JAABUP01 (sample SAMN10711887, study PRJNA513373) | rock metagenome | isolation source: Antarctica rocks | place: Antarctica
AGCAGCACCTTACTGGCATTGCAAAGCTACAGCAGCAGCATGATGAAGCCTTAGCGCTTAGGGCAGTGCAACTGGCAGAGCTTCAGAGACAGCAGCAGCTGCAAGCCAGCACTTCTGCACCACCTGCGCCCCTGTCAGAGGCAGACATCCCTACACAGCTTTATCCTCTCCCTCCAGCAACATCTTCTGTCACAGAAAGCAACGTCATTGACCTGTGTGATGATGACGGTGGTCAGCCTGCGCAGCAATCAGCTAGACCTCCAGCAAAGCCTCGAGAAAAAGTGAGCTGGTCATTAGGAGTCAATAGAGCAGCATCAGGAGCCACAGCCTCAACCAGCAGTGCTGGCAGTGACAACCCCTTCTGGTGTCCAGCTCGATATGTGCCTACTGGGGGAGACAACCAGCCAGATCTGCGGCTACAAACACATGAAGTGGTGCAAGTATTTGACAGTGGCCTTGTGGGACATCGTGGAAATGCAGTCCTAGACACAGGTGTGTCTATTGTGTCACTGTAGCATAACACAACAAGCATTGCATGCTGCACTTGCTACCAGAGGCATGAAGCATGTAACACAATCCTTCTGTATTGTTGCCACTGCAACTTCTGCTGACAGAGGTTTGTCAGCAGGCTATCAATATGCATGTCACAGATCTCGTTTGCAGGTAATGCTGGGCACACCTTGATCACAAGAAGCTTTGCAAGGCAGCTAGGGTTGGTTGACATGTATGGCAACCCTACTCAAGCTTACTCTCGTACCATCAGGGTTCAAGGGGTTGTAGCAGGAGCCTTTGAGATGATAAAGACACTCAACATTACATATGAAATCAAAGGTAGGCCTCTTGGCTACCCCTGTTGCCCATGTGCATTGTCACCTGATGCAGTGCATGGTGTCTCTTTGTGCCTATGGCCTTGCGATGCCTGTCAGACTTGTTGGCTTGCCAAAGCATTGTGAGCACTCTCTCTGCTTGTGTCATGCAGGTAAAAGAATGCATGTAGTGGCAGGTCTCACAGAGGCCCGTCTGGGTTGTGATCTGCTCATCAGCCGCCGTGAGATTGCAGCCTTTGAGTCAGATGGGTATAGGCTGTCAGCTCGCTGAATCAACCTAGCTAGATCTATAGATAACGACCTGAAAACCTTCTGCAGCTGCTTGACACAAGCCGGCGTGCAAGTATCAATGAGTCATAATGTTAAAAGCATCAACGTTATCACAGCAGAGGGTTTAGTGTCTTTCTGCAGTTTTAACAAGTGATACTAGCTTTGCTCTGACACAAGCCATTGTATAAATTATTGAACCAGTCAGTACCCAAACCAAACAAAGGAGTGTATGGCATGACGATGATGTACAGTGAGCTATACAGTAGGCAGGGAAGCATTGCGTGCGTCATCGCAGAGTGATGGCCTTGACCGCACTGCTGAGGGATGCTGTGTCAACATCATTGCCAGGGTTTGGAGCTATGGCAGCTTCTAGCAGCTCATGGTACTGCTGGACCTGCCGTCTCAGGCTCTGGTACTTCTCAAGTACAATGGACACCTGAGCATCGTGATTGTTCTGAAGCTCCTTCATTCGTTCCCTCAGGATCCTCATCTGCAAGCACTTGCATATGTCAGCACCCAGAGAGATGGGTGGTGGCAATCCTGCTGGCATCTCGCCAGTATGCAGGTGTTAATCTTCTGAAAAGCGTAGCATGGCATTGACACAATAAGACTGCAGCGACAGATGCACCATGTGTTGCATTCCAGCAATCCTGCTCAATTGGAAGATAGCTTTGATGTTTTGTGCACGCCATGCATCATGCATGGTACAAGACGACTTTGATGCATGGTGCAAAACAACACTCATGCATGGTGTAAGACAACACTCATGCACAATGCACATCAGGCTGTGTTGGCATGTGCAGCAAGGGCATCTTTAGCACACAAATGCATTGCACTTATCATGGCCATGTTAGTGACTGAGACTGCAAATGGCTGCTGTGACACCAACTGCATCAGCACATGAAGGCAAGATGCCTATCACGGCCTTAGCCTCAGCAGTCCATGTATAACTCTACAACGCCACAGACACTACAAAAGCAACAGGCTCCCGTTTTACAGCACATACCAAGGCCTCGTTTTCAGCAATCTTGGCTCTTGCAGCAGCATTCTCTGCCTCAATGGCCTCCCTCTCCTTGAGCTGCTCCTCAACTGCAGACACAGCTGCTTCTCTCTTCAGAGCGCTCTGGTTCTCCAGGCGAGACAGGCGGTCTGTGAGGGAGGCCTGCTGCCTCTTGAGATGCTGCTCTGTTGCCTCCAGCTCTTGCAGCTCAGCTTGATTGGCATTCACCTGGAAAGAAAGAAGAGAAAAGTTTACGCTTTTCAGCGATCATAACGGGAGCCTCCAGAGGCGGCCGCCCTGAGTCACTCACCTGGACTGAAGACCAATGTTCCCATCAGTCATGTGGCTTATCTGGCATGCATTGGCACTTGGGATACAAGCCATGCAGATGACTGTCACCATATAAAACAACAAATGTGGCTGTGCTGAGGGCACACTTGCTGCTGTGTCAAATCAGACTGACTACTTGCTTGTAGAACTTTTGCCTCTTGCAAGCCCAACATGTCACACAGAAATGCATTGCCTGCCATGACGATTGCATACGTCATTGTTGCATATGCACGGGATCTTGTGAAGCTCGTTTGATGGTCGTGCAGCCACTGAACATTCCCATGCTCATGACTCAAGATCATTGGTCCTTGTGGACACTGTGCTTGCTAAGCAGTATCCTTGTGGATAGCAACAATGCTGGGAAGCGACAAAGGATAACAATGATAACATCGATATACCTGTTTGCGTAGCTGCTTAACCCTGCTGCTGACTTCCTTCTTCTTCTTGACCTCTACCTCTACCTCCTCCATTTGCCTGATGGCCTTCACCACCTCCTTCTCAACCTGCACCCAAAAGGCTAAAGGCTGCAGCCTTTTTGTCCACTACAACATCAAGCTTTCCATCCCTACAGCTGTCAACTTGTTGTTGACCGTTGCGCCAAGTCTACACAGTAGATATGGCTGCAGCAGAGCCTGTGCAGCCCGGTATAATACTTGGTTTCTCATTAAATTGACGCCAAAAGGTGTACTCTACTCTACTCTACTCTACTCTACTCTACTCTACTCTACTCTACTCTACTCTACTCTACTCTACTCTACTCTTTTCTGTTCTTTTCTGTTCTTTTCTGTTCTTTTCTTTTCTGTTCTGTTCTTTTCTGTTCTTTTCTTTTCTGTTCTTTTCTGTTCTTTTCTGTTCTTTTCTTTTCTGTTCTGTTCTTTTCTTTTCTGTTCTTTTCTGTTCTTTTCTTTTCTTTTCTGGCTGCAGCAGACGCAGATGCACAATGTAGGGGGAGAGCTTGAGCCACCTCTTGCGCTGGCACAGACACACTGTCATCTTTTCTCACATGTTGCACAGCCTGCATCTGCTTGGTCATGTGCGCTGTAAGTCAGTCCCCAGGGTTCAGGGCAGCAATCAACTTTAGATTCAGCTGTGCCACTGATTTCCGTCACAAGAGGTGCTGCCTGAGCCAAAGCACAAGAGGGCTGCAAAGCCTGGGGTAGCAGGTGGGGTAGCAGGCGAGGTAGCAAGTGGGGTAGCAGGTGGGGTAGCGGGTGGGGTAGCAGGTGGGGTAGCGGGTGGGGTAGCAGGTGGGGGTAGCGGGTACAGAAGAGGGGCCCAAAAACACTTGTCAGACTGATGTGACCGGGTAACAGACCTTGGCAATGGTGTCCATGCGAGCCTGCAGGTCTCGTGAGCGCCTCTCAGCATCCGTGACCAGGGCCCTTTCCTTCTCCACCCCCCCTGCCAGCTCCTCTAGCCGGGCCTGCAACCTCTCTGGTGACTGCACACCATTGGCCGTTATCAGCACGTGGTCTAGGGTTGAGAGTCTATCAGCGTATGTTTGTGTGTGCAATGCTCAGGAAGATATATGTCTGTGGCAAACGTGCCTGACTAGGTTAATGTGCCTACCTAATGGTCCACACCAATGTAGTTCAGTACATTGCAATCTTGTCATGGGGCATGATTCAAGTGAATATTGGGAGACTGCTGCAGGCAGGGACGGTGTGTCCAGCATGGACTGGGCACTTTGTGCTGATTGTACAGGACAAGCTGCTCTTGCGAGAGAGATGGATGGGTTTGCTTGCATGCCTCACCTCCACAACCTGGCCCTTCAGCTTGAGTTGCTCCTGCTGGGCGTCCACCAGCTTGAACTTTGCACTTGATGCCTCATCAGCCAATGCATTGTTCTGCTGCTTCAAGGTCCGCACCTGCAGCAGGAGCATGCAGCAAGCTGCTGACCAAGGCTGGATGCAGCAAGAGCATGCAGCAAGCTGCTGGCCAGAGGGGAATGCCAGCTTGCGCAGCAGACATGCACTGCAGCTGTGCATGTCTTTTGTGCATACACCCACACTGCTGCACCAGATGCTTGGTCCTTCACAGTTTGCATTCTCCAAAGTTCTATTACTGTGTTATGCAAGCTCTGCACAACTCTGCATGCACTCAAGCGATGGTCAGCCAGTATTGTGATCTGTCACTCACTTGAGAGTGTCCCATGCACTCAACCAATGCTGAACAACAGACCAAGACAGCAGTGATTTGTCAGAAGGGTAACAGATAGGCTTAAGGGAGTTGCTTACGTCATTGTTCAGCACAGTGGATTGCTTGTTGAGCTGCTGGTTCTCCTGGAACACCTGCTGTGTCTCTGCCTCTAGCTGGGACACAGCCTGACACATGACAAACAGCAGGCTTCAGTATGTAGCCAATCCTGTCAAGACAACTTAGACGTAGAAATGTCTGTATGAAGAGTGATGCAAACTACACCGAGCGTTCATAACTTTGTGGTCCAGGGTGTCTTGGCATAACACATTCCAGCCCTTGTGGCATAAGCGTGGAACAGGCCACCCAAGATATGCTTACCATGTCATCTTGGTAATATGCGGCCAGGTGTGTATGCGCTTGCCTGGGCGATGGCTCATTTGTGTACAATTACATATGTGCTGTGGTCATACAGGATGACTTGTGAGCCAATGTGACTGTCTGAATGACTTTCTGGTGGTTACAGATGCTGCACCATGACAACACACATGGACAGCTTACTCTGCATAGGTGGTCTGCTGTGGTGCTGCACTGCTGCATTGTGCTGTGCTGCGCTATGCTGTGCTGTGGTGTGCTGTGCAATGCTATGTTGTGATACAATGTGATATGATGTGACATGCTGTGCTATGCTATGCTGTGCTGTGCTGTGCTGTGCTATGCTATGCTATGCTATGCTATGCTATGCTATGCTATGCTATGCTATGCTATGCTATGCTATGCTATGCTATGCTATGCTGTGGGGCAGTCATTTGTGGACACCTACCGGTTCTTCAGCAGCTCTCTCGGCTTCCAGCTTGCTAACCTCAGCAGTCTGCACATCACAAGTCTGGCATATACAGCAGGTTCTGTCTGGTATGTACAGCAAATTATTCTACGGTACGTCTCATCTTGGGCAACGCTTCAAAACAAGTACAGCTGCATGAGGCAATGCAAATGCAAGTGTATGCACTACATCCTGTAGGTCATATGAAAGGCATGCGGTTTTGCTGCACATCCTAAAAACCAGCATGAAGGACCAACATGTCAGGTGAATGTGATGTGCTGTGTCAGAACAGACAGAATAGGGGAATGCAAAAACTGCTCACCAGCCTCATGTTCAGCTCTTCCAGCTCAGCAGTCTCTTCCAACAGGTGCTCAACAGATTCTTGCATGTCTGTGTAAGGCACTAGCTTTTCCTCTCTAAACTTTGCAAAGTTGATGATTCCACTAAGATTGCGCCTGAGCCTGTTTGGGTCTGGCTTGTACAGATCTTGCTGCAAGCTCAATGTGCGGTCAGATGCAAGCAAGAATTAAGCATATTCTGCGTATTCTGTATAATCATAATTGCCCAGAACTTGCAACACACCTGCATGTTGAAGTCTTTGATGCCAGCAGCAACAAGCAGCCTATTCAGGCTCTTGATGAATGCTAGTGTAGGTATGGACTCGTCATGCAGCTCTGGATACTCCAGCGTGTCTATAGCCATGAACACCGGCTGTTGCAATTCCTCTCTGTGGCAAGCAGTCCGTCTCAATTCAGCTCCTCCTGAGATAGTGCTAGCAGCAGCACGTGGCATAAAGGCTACCTTGTCACCCCCAATAGAGTAGTTACCAGGATTTCGTATATCCTCTGCAGTATCTCGAATGTTGGCTTCGAAATCTGCTCTGCTGTAAGTGGCAGATCCATCTCCTTGAGGCATGGTAGCAGCTCCTGATTGCTGAGTATCGGAAAGGAGAAGCCTGACATGATGATCTGCCGAGCGACACGTGTAACAAGCGCTCAAGCTGCTTCAGAGCAGGAAGTCGCCGGAGGGTTTGGCGACTGCACGTGCTGACAAGGTCAAATCAGGCAAGCCGGGCCGACCCATGCGCGTATGGGAAACTTGCAAAATATGTAGGCAAGCAGGTGCTTGATCTCAGCCGCGCCGGCGATAAATGCATCGGCGACGCCAAAGAGTGTTGCAGAAGGTTGACCAAAGCTGCTGTTATCGCGTTTGAAACAGCGTGCAGCGTGTGGCGTACGGCGTACATACGGTGAGCACCTTTGAGGTCATGTCATTGCGTTGCAGGGCGTGTTTCAGCGTGCGAGACGCGTCATTTTTGTAAATTTGCTTGTCCAGACAAATTCGTCTCCGCTCAACTGCAACTTTACCCCGTTTCTTCTCACCTTGCAAGCCATACCAGCACGAGCTTATTGTCAGCTGCTTGTTGTCACAACCACACACACCCCCCTTTCCCGAGAGCCTTGCAAGCCTTGTGATGCAGTCCCGTCAGGAGCAAGGGGCTGGATCTACTATTGTCTTGGCTGTGAGTCCTTGACTTGCAACTGACAACCACCTATGTTGTTTCGTGGGTTCGATGCCTTCACAAGTGTGGTGATGCAGAGGCCCTTCCCAAAAGACGTTGATGAGCAGCGAGTGCACGCCGTGTTTGCTGTATATGGCAGGTGTGTCTCTTTGCTCAGCTAGCTTCTACCTGGCACTCAGTGGCATACTGTGAAAAACCACATATGCCGCAGAATCACAAAAGTCAGACTCAGGTTCCAGCAAAGCAATCTGCAGCAGAAGGACTCTGTCTACATAGAATTCGAAAGCTCAGCTGATGCAGACACTGCAGTCAGCAATCCTCCTTTACAACTTGGATCAACCTCAGAAAGACTGCAATGCCTGCACAAACGAGACTACGAACAGCAGCAACGCAGCTTTCCCCAGTCAAGTAGCTTAGGCACAAGCACTGGGAAGCGAAAGCAAGGCAGTGCTGACAGCGTGCAAGACAATGCTGCCAACCTGGGCTCTGACCACGAGGAATCCAGAAAGCGCAGGAAGCTTGCCGCTACCCAAGCCAAACAGATGGATGAGCTGCAGACTGCACTGAAGCGTGAACAGGCTCAGACAGAGACTTTAAAAGAAGCTATCAAAACGGTAAGACTGACAATATCATGAGCACAATGTCTGTGTTTCCTTGAATACCCATGCAAGGATAACATTCCACATGCATTGCAGGCTCAACAAGAAGCAAGCAATGCCAAGGCAAGTGAAAAGCTAGCTCAAAGCCAACTCATCAGCAAGAATGTAGAAATATCTTCACTCAAAGGACAGCTGGAGGCAGCAGTGAAGCGGGCAAAAGCAAATGCAGAAAGTGTGCATGCTCAGTACAGACCAAAAGTACAGAATCTGGAAGGGCAGGTACAGCAATTGAAAGATGCGTTGGAAACTGAGCTGTCACGTAATAGGCGAAGAACTTTGCCTAAATTTGAGCTGTAGTAACAAAGTCATACGGTTCGCAGGGTCTGACTTGACAAATACATTCACAGTTTTGTCTGTTTTGGTTGCAAGAAAACTGAATGATTCATTGCTCCAGGATATGGTTCAACATGCACAATACCCTATGTCCAACACTCTAGGTTCGGAAGCAGCAGTCAGCCTTGCCCCAGCAAGCTCACTTACTCTCACAGGCTACGTGATGCACTGCTTGCCTAAGCTTTGGACAGCATTGGTGGTTTCAGCCAATCAATGTCCTGCATCTTCAGGATTTCTTCCTGCAATGCGCTTCTGAATGACGCTGCATCTGGACTGCGCTCTTTCAGCTGCGATAAGAATTCGACAAACCCTTGACATGCCTCCCGTATCACTTCCGCAGCCTGCTCCACATCTGCCTGTAAGCATTGCTGTCAAAGTCAGACTTCAGCATCCATCCAGAAATGCTACACAATTGCATGCTATCATGGCAAGCGGTGCAGAAGCAACCATCCAGCGCAAGGTGGCTAAAGCTGTCAGTACCAGAGCAAAGCAGATACCCACCAGCTCATCTACACCCCCAGCATTGCCGTACAAAGGATCTCCAATGTCTTGACCCTCTTGATCCTTTGTTGCTGCAAGTCCAGGGTGGTATTCACCTAGCCGTCGCACCTTGAGTGAGTACTGAGCGTCTTTGTTGATTGTGTCATATACGCTGACCTGCAGAGCAAGACCCTGGTCAATATCAGCGCAGCATGCTCACTGATTGCACAATGAGCACAACCCTTATATGCAAGCCATGCATGTCAGTCAGGTTGAAGTCTGTTGACAATGCAACAGAGGGTAGTCGCATGGCAGCAACCTGCTTTGGCAACAGTACCAAGTCATTGTATGGCAAGGCTCCATTGGACTCAAGCATGACCAATTGCTCACCTCTCTCAGCACATCAGCAGCTGTGAATTTGTCCATCACCAGAACAACATCAAAGCAAACAATATCCCTCTCTGGGTTGATCTGCCGCGCCTGGAAGTTCTCAGGAATCTGCAACCCCATTTGCTGTACAGCTGCTTGTACTGACACATCTGCTCCGTCACCTACATTGTAGTCCCTTGTGCCCTGCAGGACGCATTTCCATTTGTTTGCTGCAGACCAGATCACACAGATCAACACCAAATGCAACATCCAGATTTGAGCTACATTCTTGAGTGTTGTCCTGAAAGCACAAAAAACACTTTGTGACATGCTGCTTCTCTATGCATGTGCTTCAAAGTTTGAGCCTAGCAGCAGCTGACATTTGCACAGGCCGCAGCAAGGCTTCGACAGGCTGACGAGTCACAACTGTCTGCAGAACTACCGTTGCTGATGGATCTGACATTTGGCAAGCATGCTGCTCAGCAATGGCAGCTACTGATGTACCTTTGATTCAACCTGAACCATACTATCAAGACCAGCGTCAGTCAGCTGTTGTCTCATGATGATCTCTGCCAGAACTGATCTGCACACATTGCTTTCACTGACCATCAGGACTTGCACCACTGTAGAGGTGCTTGCATCTTCTTCCCTTTGTGCGGCCCAAGGAGTAGACCTGCAATGGCAAATCTCATGTGCTGCTGTGACATTGGTTACGTGTGTTAGGCATCGGTCAACAGGCATTTAACATGGCATCAACACGGTATATGCTGCAAGCTGCTACTGAAGGTGTGCTCAGGTCATTGCTTGTCAGCTTGCCCTGGCTGCATGTTGTTCGATAGAACATGCATGTGCAGTTCATGCGCTGACAAACATGCAGCAGCTTTACTCGCCTATAGGAGGCGTCAACCACTGCATGTGAAACGTCCAGGTCCTGATTGATAGGTTCCTTGAGGGGCTCCTCTGCTGGTGCGCTTGGGGCCTGAAGGCAATACAATGCTCTTTGAGACCAGACGCAGTCATTATATGGCATGCTGCCTAGCTTGCTAACCTCTGTTCTAGACTCAGCCAAGCTGCAGCAACAGTGGCCGTCAGCACGTCGAATGTGGGCCTGGCTTTGAGGCTGTCTTTGGGCGCATTGTTTCGGGCGTCTAAGCTGTCTGCTTTGCAGAATGGCAGATGTGTTACAAGAGTGACCTTGTACTGGGCGAGTGCTGTGCATGCTGCGTGGCGTGCAGCCGAGATCTGTCATTTTGGGAATGCAATACTTCAGCTAAAGGCACGGTCTTGGCAGCAACACACAGGCGCCTTTTGGGTCACACTCTTGGCTCAGTTTAACGCCTAGCGGCGAAGCAATCGATAAGTTATCGCTTTGAAGTTGAAACGGCGAATTCTTCACGAAAGTGCAAGACGCAAGCTGTCGCACCGAAGTTTGCTGCATCTTTTCGTCTTTACCTGTTCAGCAATGACATTAACGCATCGAGCGTGCTTGCGTACACAAGTCGCAAAGACAATGCGCAACGACAAACGCTTGAAACTTCATACCGTCAGCAGTGCCGCTCAGTAGCGAGTCAGCTCATCCCTGACAGCATCAGAAATTGCTGTGCTGTGCATGATCCCGCAATAGCTGCAACATCACAATGCACATCCCTGGTCACCGAGTGTCCGCGCAAGTCAGCTTATCGCACCTTAAGCCTGCAAGAACTGCTTGGCATCAGTGCTCTGCCCGCTCAAGAGCACGAGGCACTGCTGCAATCCGTTCACAGTCTTCTCACGAGCCCCTCACGTTGTTTTCACCCTCAAAAGTAGGCCGTATGCAACCCCAGCAATGTCAACAAACCTTTGTAGCATCAAACTTCATCTTATGCTTCTGAAGGTCAACCTGTTTCTGAGAATCATCCGAAGGCGACCAGATGGATATCATGACTTAGCATCCTTATTTCACGTAAGATTAAAGCTGCACTTTGTTGCATTCGTTCAATTCAATGACTGCATCCTGCTTTGCATTGCGCAGGTGATAGATTTAGGAGACACAATGACATTTTCCACCATTCCAGGACAAGCAGATGCACTGACATGTGACATGGAAGGAGTTCCAACTGATGCTAGCAACCTTGTGATCAAGGTGTGTGGTTGTGCACAATTTCCCTTGTGTACTGCATATGCGGCTGCAAAATAGCTCAGCTGACAATATGCAGACGCGCAACTTCAATTACAACTAGCATAAGCTATTGTACCTTGCATTGGTGAATTTGTCTTTCCCATACTGCAAAGCAGACCACGACAGCAGCACACAGCAGGAGCATTTCTGTGTGTCATCTCTCTGTCCAGCCACATATGCCATTGCCTGCAGGCTTTGAATTTGTTTCGCAGACATACTGGCATACATCACTTCTTTCAGGTCCATCTGGAGAAGGTTGTGCCGCATGGTGAGCACTAATCATGGCCATGCACTGCTGGACTCCTTATCGCCCGACCCATGCCACGGCTAGCCTGCTGCTCAGATTAGTGCCCCATCGTGCATGTGCGCATGCATTTAGGCTCCTTGCTGGTTCCAACCATGGCCTCACATAAGACATATGAACAGCTTGGAGCTATCACAGTTGTATGCAGCTTGCCAATGACTAAGACTAGATGAGGCTGTGTCAGCATTTTGCTTCTTGCGTGAGCACCTCTGCCAGGCTCCTGTCATTCACAACATGCTTTTTGACCAGGATCACCCAAGCAATCTGTAACTGAAACTCAAGTGTTTGCAACATTGTGCATATTTCAGCTCATTGTGTGCATGATCAATGAGCAGTTTACTTGCTGCCCAGGGGCTGGATTGGGAGGGGGCAGTGCAAATGCAGCCACCACGCTGTGGGCTGCAAATGAGCTAGCTGGGCGGCCTGCCACCAATGAGCAGCTGCTTCAATGGTCAGGAGAGATTGGTTCTGATGTCTCCATCTTCTTCTCCAATGGTGCCGCATATTGCACTGGCAGGTGGGTTCTGCACTTACGCACATCATATGTGTTTATTACATTTTGGCTCCAAGCCACAGCCTCAGCTGTGGCACCACGCAGAGGAGAGGTAGTTGAGGATGTGGAACCCCCCTTACCCCTGGACACCCCCCTGCTTCTAGTCAAGCCCCCCATGGGATTGGCTACTCCTGAGATCTTCAAGCTACTGGACCTCAGCAAATGCAGCAAAGCAAATCCGAAACAGCTGTTGCAGCAAATGAAACAAGCAGGAAGACTGACGCAGGACATGTGTGTGAATGACCTGGAGCGTCCGGCTTTTGAAAGGTAAGTCTTATGTGCTTTTGTTTATGGCACCTGAATGTGACTGCTAAGCAGCTTTGCAAAACTACATCCTCCTGCTGTGCGCAGTGTAGATGCTGTCTGATGTTGTTACTTGGATGCATCAAAACTGCAGCATTGATATTGAGCTGGTAACTTGTGTGGTTACTTGAGTCAGCATTACATGCATGCCAGCCATGTGGCTGCTTGCATAAGATTAACAAAGATAACGCATTCCACCATTGCAGCAACAGGAGCTGCAGACCAGTGAGTCTCATTGTCATTGAATGGTATAATGTTGTGTTTTGATGTCGTGCTGCTTATTGTTATTGCTATTTCTTATTCTTATTCTTATTGCTACTGTTATTATTAGGATTATTATTATTTTCAGTAGTATTGTCATTGTTATTAACACCATTATTGCTGTTATCAACAGCATATTATTGTTATAATATGATGTCGTGCTGCTTGTGAAACATGCAGGCTGCCAGAGCTGCAGGAGCTGAAGGGCAAACTACAAAACGACTGTGACAACCGATTTTCAGCAGTGTTCATGACAGGCAGTGGCAGCACCATGGTTGGTGTTGGCTCCAGCAAAGCTCCGCTCTGGATGCAAGAGCGGATTGTGTATCAGGATATGTTCTGTTCACCTGCAAAGCTGATTGCTCGCCAGCCTGGCGAATGGTATCAGCCAACCAGCAAACCAAGTTCCCTTGTGGCAGCATGACACAGAGATCAGCAGGATCACTGACACAGGTTACAGACACAACGGCTTTCAATTGCAAATTGGTCTGCCTATCAATGTGACAGCGTGATGCACATAAGTTGCTAGAAGTCAGCATACTTGTAGCAGCATGACGCAGTTGTTCACGCTGTTGTACTGGTAGCGACAGGCCTTGTTGCAGGATTGTACATTTTAGGTGCACTTCAGTGTTGCCTAGTGCTGCCTAGTGTTGCCTAGTGTTGGTAGATGTCGACATGCAGAAGTAGGATTGGTAGATGCCTACCATAGCAGCCTGCAAGAGTCAATTACAATGTTTGATCTCCCTAGCATACGAATGTTGCTCAAACTGTTGGACCCCAGCACATGTCTGTGAGAATGCATTGATCTGATTGCGATCATCTGAATGCTTGGTTCATGTCTCTCTATGCCTAGTAGGAACTTGGCCAGGCAATGCTGGAACATACGTGTGAAGAACGAATGTCTGAAATGCTATCACACAGCACTTGACCATGTGAACATGGTATGGTATGGTCAATGCCGCAAGACTTTTTGTTTGACAGCCAACCATCATGGACAAAGACGTGTGCTGCAAGATATCGGGTCTAAACTAGACAAAGAATTGTTCAAACGATGCCAGCTGTCTACAAGCAGATCGATGGCCGAGTCAAAACGAGGCAGAGACAGCTTCTTTTCTGGATCCTCTACCGTAGTACGGTATTACCCGTAGTACTTTGTGCACATGTGTGTGTTCGCAAAATCTGCGTCATCGTTCGAGCTGTCGAGGATCAGTCCAAGTAGCTCAAGTGGACTCCACTTGCCATCATGCAGCAAAGCAAACGCACGAAGACAGGGGTAGCCTGGTGCAATCGCTGTACGGTCTGTTGTTGGCGCACTTGCTGATCTACACTTACAGATACACATATCGCTCAGGTATGTGTGCGTGACAGTTGCTTGCGCGTTGCATTCACGATCGTGCTGTTCAACGAACTTTTCTAGGCCGACCCAGCATGCCCCATGACAGTTTGAAGGGAGTGTATCGTTGATATATTGTGCAGGAGCTGTCATCAACTCACCTCACGGTTCCAGACCCGGTGCCCAAGCACAACTATCGCTGGTTCGACGTCAACATGGTAGGTAATGCCTTTGCTCTTCATTTGTTTGCTTACTCCTTGCTTAGCACGCATGCTGAGGATGTACTTGTGAACCTGAGACTTTGAACTGATCTGCAGAGATCCTTCGCGCTTTCGTTTGTCGCGATGGCGTGGCTTGCAGTATCTGCCTCGGCCGTTCAGGTAAGGCTGCCTCGAGCATGACGCGTCACATCACCGCACTCTCAACGTCCTAGCTGTTCCGGACTGCTCAAGTCTAAAGGCTTTGGATCCAACACTAGCAGCAATCCACAGCACGCCCAGATCCTGAACCTGACTGTCGTCTGCAGGACCGCAAGCTTCTCCAGATTGATGACTCGGCTACCACTGTTGACGCTGCACCTCTTGCAGCTGCTAACTCTTCTTCTTCGGCACTGGGATCAGGCCTGTTGTCCAGCAACAATGGCACCACGCCCCACACCATCCTTTCGAACGTGATCTCTGCCTACAAGAGCAAGTTCGGCAAATCTGCTAGTGCTCCCGCTCCCTCCACATCATCAAACGCTTCAGCAATATCATCTGGCTCTTCTACTTCCCCCGCTGTCATTGCTAACGTCAATGCAACCTCTTATATGCTGTCATCAACCAGCGGTGATAGCAACACCAGTTCCCACCACATTCTCTCTGAGCTCATCTCCGAGCACACAGACAAGCAGCACAAGCATGATGCCACTACACCTGCTTCTTCAACTTCAGAGCCATCAGCAACTGCCAATGCAACTGCTACTGCCAATTCCACTGCTGACGGGGGCGATGACTACTACAGTGCGCCATGCTCATCTGGGCCTGTCCCCAGCCAGTATGAAGCCTTTGAAGAGGTCAGCATTCTTCTTTGTATTGAAAAATTCCACCAGAAGATTTGCATGCCAGTCTGCCTGCCTGCAACAAGCTGCTTGCTCGTGACCTCATTTCATTGTATCCATAATGCTTTGCAGTACAGCAATCCTGTCATGCCATGCATTCAGTGCTGTGCCTGCAAAGGTGTAATGCCCACATTCTGCCTTTGATGTTGTATGGTGATTTGCTTCATCATGATGATATGAATTCCCACTCGGCGTCATTGCTTTGCTCTTGCTCCAGCCCCTTTCGGTCACTTCTGTGTAAGCTGAGAGCATTGCACTGTCCTGGCATGAAGCAAGCTGTAATTTGGTGTAGATCTTGAGGCAGAAGGTCAACCTGCTGTGGAACAAGCTCCTCTGTTTTTAGCTAAACTACCATGATCCTTAAGGTGGCATCGTTAGGAAAGCTTGACTTGCAGCTTCATGACAATGGCACCAGCTGCTTCGTGACCTTGCCTCATAGCATGCAATGCTCACATCAGGAAATTGTGTTTAACAGGCTGCACCTGTATGCACATGTGCATTTCAATGTCCAGACTGACTCGTCATGCTCTCACCTCTGTTCTTGCCTCTCCTCGGTTCCCCTACAGGAAAGCTCAGTCTGTTCACCTTCTCATATCAATGGCAAAGGGGGACAGTTGGTCTGCTTGTGTGTGCAGTGTATTTGTTCCTGCCCAGTGGCTTATGCCAATGGCCCCTCCGGCGCCCCTGCCCCCGCCCCCATGATGGACCCCAGCATCATGCCTGAGGACATGGCTGATGCCATGGACTCTGGTGCTGACTCATCTGGCTCTGGATCTGGATCTGGCTGTGCACCAAAGCCAGTACCAACCCAGTATGACGCTTTTGAGAATGTAAGGTTCTTTTGGCTGGAGCTCAAGTTATTCTTCATTTTCCTAGTGTACATGGCATGCCCCGTTGGATGCCACAAGTTTTGTGGCTGGAGCTATGTTGTTGCAGAGTCATGCATGCAGAAACAAATTTACAGCCGTGAGGCATGCAAGCTTCTTGTGTCATTGGCTCTCGCATAATTGAGCACTGCTGTTGTCACATCCTGACAGTGGCATGACACATGGTGTACATGTGTTGCATGAGGTATCGCGCAACTGGCACCTGCATTCTGCATATCTAGTCACGGTCCCTGACACATTTGTGTCTGGCTGCAGTGCATTTGCTCATGCCCAGTGTCCTTCTCATACGGACCAGCATCAGCTCCAGCCCCCGGCCCCGACCCTGCCATGATGCACCACCACCATGAGCACCCCCACCAGCCCCACCACCCCCAGCCTACCTCAACACCTTCACCAACACCTACACAAGCTGCAACATGGACACCATCACCCACATGGACCCCAGCTTCTCCTCCAGCTTCCACTCCTTCACCCACATGGTCCCCAGCGGCCACTTGGACTCCTGCCTCCCCTGCACCCACCTGGACCCCAGCCAGCACCCCTTCCATTGGTGAAATCTGCTACCAGTGTGTGCTGGCTAAGGACTGCTCTGGTGAATGCCAGTACTGTGACTTTTGCAAGGCTCCAGCTCCCTCAGCCACATCAACACCAACCCCCACATCCACCTCAAAGCCAGCTGTGGCCCCTCCTCAGCAGCCCACATGGGCCGCTGAGACCCCCAAGCCTACATGGGCCCCTGAGACCCCCAAGCCTACATGGGCCCCAGCCCCATACTAAGCAACCATCCTCTCCAAGCAAGACCTGGCAATGAAATGAATTCAGCAGCATACAGCCATGCAGCTCAGAACTATTTCAGGTTGTACATTTAGCATCCTCAGCCAGACAGTACAATGACCAAGAACCATGTGACCTGTCAGCAGTGTATCAGCACCATGCAGTTTTGTAGCCATAACAGCCTTGCAGCCTTCCTTCTGTACATAGCTTGGCTTTCCTAGTTGCAGCGCTGGCATCTTTGCATGAACATTTGCCATGAGAGTGGCTCAATGAATGCCCAACCAATGCAGTGGTGATCACATTTTTTGCTTTACATTGCCCCAGACATTGGATTTGAGTCTGGTGACCTTTGTTTTGCACTTTGCAACTTGAGATGTAGACACCAGAATTTAACGCTTATGATCAACGCAACTTTTTGGCCAGGGTATGTGATCATTGAATTGACAGCAGGCTGCCTGTAAATATTGAGATCAATTTCAGATGGGCACACTGGGGTTCAGCAAAGTATACTGCACATGCTGTAGCAACGAATAAGCTTGTGCTATGATGCATACCCCTGGACTTGACTGCAGGGCCAAATCGTATTATCTAAGTAGTAATGCTGGACAGTGCTTGCCTCTCTGTATTCATCTGTGTACACAGTGTTGCAGCATTGGTAATACACTGCAAGAACAGCAATGGGTCTAACCCAGCAGCAGCAGCCTGCATGTGCCACCGTAGCGAGCAACAATGGCATTGGCAGCTTCAGCGATGCGCATCACTCGTCGACATCTAAGTATGTCTGCAGCAATTCCCAGTCCCAATTTAATAGGTTAAACAGTGCTGTGGCTAGCCATGCAACTGGGGCATCTTTGAGTGCAGAACTAATCAAGCTGACCACAAGAGCAGATTTAGACAGAGCCGAATATTCAATAGACCACGCTACGTAGTACAGCACATTTATGCCGGAAATCTAGCATGACATTGATGGTGATTTTAGCACGCAGAGCATGTTTAGCAGTATGTCAGCTGAGTGCTAACACCTTGAGTGCTAACACCTTGACTTGACAACAAACTCGAGTTTCATAGGGTTTTGAAGCTGAGCCAGAGGTTAGCAGTCTGCAGGTCACTGACGCCATCATGGCGTAATTTGGATTGACGCTGGCTCTGTCCGTTTCATGCCAGGTGCAGCTGTGATAGAATGTCGTAATGCTGGTCAGTTCAGCCAAAAGCTCAACGGATACAGCGTCGCTGTAGGACTTTGCTGACCTTTATATCACCCAAGGTACACAGACTCCTCAGACTTCTTCGCTGAAAGACGCCCAAGTGGGAGGTGTTGGGGATCTAGGCCTGATACTGCGGATCTGTCAGGACCGCGAACAGCTTTGATTCCTGTAAGGCAAGTCGTCGACACCGCACATCGCATTCACTCGCTGTCCAGGTGTCCAACCCATTAGTTATACTGGTCTCGCTGTGCTCTCTGTGAAAACGCTTAACAGCTGTCTTTTGTTTGCTAGGACGTCCTAGGCACAATCGTAGTCCTGTTATGCCACGCAACTCATGCATGCCAACAAATCTTTGATGATCGCTTGGCACTGCAGGCACAGCAACCTACACATCATGCCAGTGCCACTGCCTGGTGGCATAGGATTTGGTCTGCACTGGGCTTGGGTGCCATTCTTTGGCTTCATTTTTGGCGCTGCCACCATCATATCTCTGCTTGTCATCTGGCTTGCACAAGGACACCCCAGATACAGATCTAATGAGTCCACTGTGGTGTATATCAGCGATGTTGGAGCAGACAATCATGCCCTTTTCATTGTCCTGGGCACTCTCACAGCACTTCTTTTCTTTGCATCAATTTACCTCGACTATAGACTGCGCCACACGTACAGAATTCCTACACGTGTCAGGCGATACGAGAGGGCCGCATCTGGGCTTTCACTCATCTTTGCCTTCATTTGTGCACTGGGGTGCATCCTTCTGAGCATCTTTGATGCCTTTGCGCATCCCACCCTGCACTGGACCTTCTCTGGGATCTTCTTTGTGGCGTTGCTCCTGTCAGGACTGTTCAACATGATTGAACTTGGAGGTGAGACAATGCATGACTGATCTTCCAGTCCCTTACTTGGTACATGGCTTGCTTGCTTTTGTGGCATTGTATTGGCTTGCTTCTGAATGTCGCATCCTTCCATCTCCTGTGTACATGTCCCAAAAACCTAAATGTAGTGCATGACTGGCACATGCTTTGGGGCCAGTTAGCTTCACAGTGTGTTTCGATTTGATATCTGATGCTGTGGTGGTAGCCTCTGTGCTGCAGCTGCAGTTATGTTGGCTTTGACTGAGCAGGTCTCAAAGCCGCTGCAACGCAATATTGCATGTATTTGCTGACATAGGATGCTCCTGCAGGTTTGGCCAGAGATTACCGGGATGACAAAGCAACCAGACTGTCGTTTTACATCAAGGTGGCTATTGTGATCCCAGGCATTATTGCCATCATCATTCTAGCGTGTCTCATGAAGAGATGTGATGACAGAACACCACCTGGCCAGTCTGATTACATCACCTGTAATGGTGATGACAGTGCAGCAGCATCTCTTGAGTGGTTCGTGACAACGCTGTTCTGCCTGTACATTGCAAGCATGATGTTAGACTTGTACCCATCAAGGTACACATCCACTCACAGACGGAATGGGGCAGCTCCTCAAGAGCTGATCCAACCCACCAGAGGGGTTGTGCAGCCCAAGTCAGGCTTCTTTGGCAAGAAGCAGAAGGGCGGGCCTATGACAAAGGGCACAGTACCCAATGGCGCTATGACAAATGGGGAAGTACCAAACGGTGCCGTGATGAACGGTACCAATGGTCAAGTCCTGCCTCAAAACGGCAGCTCCATGGTGTAGTCAGCATCCTTTGGCTTGACCAGGGATTGATACCATGAACATGATGTGTCTGATAGCTGCATGTTGATTATGCTGTCCAATGTCAAGCCGCAAGTCCAATGTTATTTTGATTCTCATGTCTGCCTTGTTTGACATGACGTCTCATGCAGTGTTGCATGTGACAGATCTGCGCGTAGGCATGTTTGTATAGGTGCTCTGGTATGACCTATTGGAAAGAGCTGGCAAGACTGCAATTTTGTTGTTGAACAGAACAGCTTGTGCCACAGCTTGTGATGTCATCGATGATATCAGCATTATCATACATTTACAGAACTCACTTAGGCTCCAAAAATGTCCATGATTTGGTGTGCAACACCAGCTGCTGTGTCTATGATGATTTTTATGCACCTAAATACCACGTTATGAAGTGTTATTTGTGAGTAACTCATGCCCTGCATTTGCTTTCCTGTTGTGTTGAAGTTGAAGGGCTGCAAGTGAACATAGTGAACATGTGACGCGTAGGTGTCGATGTCGTGCAGATGCGTATGCACACACACCGAAGGTGAAACTTTTTGTTGGGAGACTAGGTGCTAGTTACAAGGGGTGGGTTGGCTAGAGCTTGCGCTGTTGCCTGAAGTCGACTATGACAATTGTCCCAAGATTGTGTCGAGGTCTGAGCTAGGAAAGCTTATTTATACCAGGTCAAGGAGCTGTGATGAGACCAGAATGAATCCATACAGCAACTGCTCCTAAATGATCCCAAATATAGTAGAGATTGCTGTTTGCTATGTTGATAACTATACAGCAAGCTAACTGCTGCCTAATACGGACTTGACTGCATATCTAATGCTTCGTCACAAACATTGATCTTGGGTAGATACTGCTACTGCTAGCGCTGCTAACACAACCTATAGGTACATTAGCAGGTGCCTTTCGAGCTATCACTGTCACTCACTTGCGGACTAGTGGAAGGACAGCAAACATCTGAGACACAAAACAAAATAAATTCATGAATACAGCAGACTGTTTATGCACGTGGCAATGCATGACGGAGCATCAATGACTGCTGACTGATCAGTACGTGCATACTGACATATATATGTCCTGTGAACAGACATGTCTGCTATGCGCAGGCGCGTTTGCGCCTACAGCCCTGCCAAAAGACTTATGAATCATCCCCTCTTGCACATGCATCACACTCAATTCCAACAGTCCTTCCTCCCATCATTACACCTGCTGACTTGGTTTGGGCCCCTGCAGACACAACCCTTGGGCCACCTGCCTCCGTCACTCCTGTTCCAAATAGCGCTGTGGTGCTTGACCACGCAACATAGGTCAAACAAACATGTTGCATCTTGCATCCGGTCCAAACACTACAGCTGGTCCCAAAGTTGTGTCGGATGGCCCGAGTGCCAGACAAACAAATATGTTTGGCAGTGCAACCTAAAGCATCCATGCCGATTCTGTATGAAACAAGCATGCACATTCCATCATGGACTAGCTGCAGTACACATTTGTCTTGCCACGCAGGCTGGTTCCAGGCATTACAGTAGGGAAGTGCTCAAAAGCCACTTGTTTGCTTGCACTAAAGCAGACCAGTCTCAACCAGCGCATGTTGCTTCAGCAACCTATCACGGGGCTGCAGGGTGCAGCAAAGGCAAGTTGCAACAGCACTACAACTTTGTACAAGTGAGATGCAGCTTGGAGACTGGCACAGTGGAAATGTCGCCAAGGCAAATTCAAGCATCTGTGCAAGGGCTGAAAGTAAGCTCTTGAAGTCCATAGGTGTATCACAGGCATATTTGGCACAGCAGAACCCTTAATGCACACAGTCGAGGCTCTCTAGTTGCATGTTTGCCACTAGCAAACGACGCTCACGCTCTTGATTGACAGAATCGACACTGAACGTGGACGTGAAAATCCGCACACAGCCAGACAACAAAGGATGAGTTGCGGGACATGAGGTGTAGCCAGAGAGAGATTGCCCAGGGTGCATGCAGACGATCCAATCCGCTTGCTGCTGTACCGGACCTGGTGCCGACCCGGCAAGACCGTACGCCCATGTTGCCAAAAGCCAACGTACGCCCTGATCACGACCAGCAAGATCGAACAGCACAAACACGTCAAGCTGAGCAAGAGAACTTTTCATGAAGGTCGCGACATATGTTTGAAGATGCAGCAGCGATGAAGCTCGGTGCGGGTGCACATGACATACCGGACTAGACTGTAGACTCATCAGTATGGTCAGTCCCCACAGTCCCATACTTCGTTTCCCTCCTAAACAAATCATTGTCCTGATAAGAGAGACCCTAAATTTTAGTTGAGCCATCAGCTTGGCAATGCAGCCCTTCCAGCTCTTCAGCTGTAGCGGCAGCGGCATTGCAGCCATGACAGAAGCGGCAGTGCAGCTTTGGCAGCTCAGCAGCAGCAGCAGCTTAGCTATTACAGCTCAGCAGCAGCAGCAGCTTAGCTATTACAGCTCAGCAGCAGCAGCAGCTTAGCTATTACAGCTCAGCTGCACCAGCAGCGCAGCAATTTGCAGCAACTTCAGCTCAGACAGCCTTGCAGCCTTGCAGCCGTGCAGCCTTGCAGCCTTGCAGCCTTGCAGCCGTGCAGCCTTGCAGCCCGTGCAGCCTTGCAGCCTTGCAGCCATGCAGCCTTGCAGCCATGCAGCCTTGCAGCCTTGCAGCCTTGCAGCCGTGCAGCCGTGCAGCCGAGCAGCCGTGCAGCCTTGCAGCTGTGCAGCCTTGCAGCCTTGCACCCTTGCACCCTTGCAGCCATGGAGCCTTGCAGCCATGCAGCTTTGCAGCTGGGCAGCACCAATCTGCAGCCTGGCAGCCCCAAGCAACCGCCCTACGGCCCCAGGCAACCGCCCTGCAGCTTTACAGCCTTACAGTGTTGTGATCCCAATGAAGAACCTCAAAATCCCAGACACCAGCATCAGCCTTGCTGCCCAGCCACCAACCAAAAGCCCAAAATCCCAAAATCCCAACATGCTTCCAGAAAAGAAGCTTTGCAGCTACAAGCACATGTCGTGCGATTGTAGCATGTATACAAAAGTATGAGCATCGCCAACATCAAAATGCCTTGCATGTTGCGTAAGGTACAGCAGCGACAGCTTGCAAGGCTTGCAATGATGCTGTGTCATTGGCCTTGTACTACAACATGGCGTGCAGCTGTGTCAGCACTGGTCTGCAATGATGGTCAGCAATGATGGTCAGCAATGAGCCGCAGTGGTATCGCATTAGGTGTTATAGGTGAGTATATACCTTACACAGTTGGACCTTTTTGCAGGCGCTACCCTCACATCACTTAGTTTGAATGGGCCAGCTGTTGGTGTGTTATGTCCCCGACATGTTTTACTTAGTCACGCCATACGAGACAGGACTTGTTGACAATGCCGTATATGATTTCAAGTAAGTTTCATACATGCTGCATCATTGCACCTTATCTCAGATCAAGACAGCATGAATGGCTTCCATTTCATTCCTTGTTTGAACTGGTACAACCCATGGCTGGGTGCTACACCGGGGGCTATTGACTGTACCTGCCAGGCTGTCTGGGGTTGTCACTGAGAGTTGTCAAGACACTATGCTCCTTGACGTCTGTGCTGCACAAGCTGAGCATATTAGCCTTGTGCCAATGTGTTGCTTTGCACCATGCATCACATCACGTCACATCATATGTGTTCTACAATGAATAAGTTAAATAACATGATATAGATATATTGTAAAGGAACCATGGCTGGTCTATGAATGTTTTGCACAGTGTGAATGTGGTGTAAGTATATGTAGTAACATATGCAACACAGAGGCTTCTGTTCAATTGCTCACTTCATGAGTCACCTGCACAATGACTCTATTCAAAAGCAAAAGCCGAATCCATGCCTTGCATATTCTGTCTCTCCAAGAGACAGAGAGTGTTGCAGACAGGCAGGCAACAATCTCCAGTTCTAAATTGGGCGTCGGGAAAAGCTGTGTACGCTCCACAGATCAAGACAAGAACCGCCCATCAACATCTGGTTCACATTGCCATGCCTTTCAACTTCAATACCAACATATTACTCGACCCCACACACATAGAGTGGCCTATGCATCTTCACACAAACACACAACATCATGCAAACACAAACATCCCGGGCAGACCCATACACTCTGCCTATCTGCAAATATGGTCGCATCCCTCTACTGTAGTATTCAAAACTGCATGATGTTGCCAGCATGAAGCATGTCAATGTCAGCCAGCTGGCTAGTGCTCATTGATTGCGATGCTGGCTGCAGCTGCAGGCACTGGTTGGATTCCCCTCTTTGAGCGCATGGCAAGGACACGTCTGACGATACTCATGGCAACAATATACATGAATATGGTCCAGAGCCCCAGCGTCTCGAGCTTCCAGCGAAAGCTGAACTCAAAAGTATACAAGTGGAAGAGGTTTGCATGTACCAATGGCCCGCACAAGATGAGCAGCGTCACAAGCACAATCTGCAGCACCGCGAGGAAGAGGAAGGGCTTGAAGCGCAGTGGGGACACACAGAAGGCTGTGCCATCGCCCACAAGCGTGACCAGAGGCGCCAACAGCAGCATCTGCACCATGGTGAAAGCCATGGTGTTCACTGGGTTCTGCAGCAGCACACCCAGAGCACAGTGAGTTACTGGTACATGCAGCACATCAACAGCACAGTGAGTTGCTGATTCATGCAGCACACTAAGAGCACAAGGAGTCACTGGTTCAGCAGCAGCACAACAAAAGCACATGGAGTTACTGGTTCATGCAGCACATCAACAGCACAGTGAGTTGCTGACTCATGCAGCATGGCAAAAGCATAGTGTGTGAGTGGTGCACGCAGCAGCACACCAAAAGCACAAGGAGTTACTGGTTCATGCAGCACAGTCAGTTACTGGTTCATGCAGCACGGCAAGAGCATCATGTGCACACGTGTGAGTGGTGCATGCAGCATGGGAGGAGAATGCCTGCAAACAGCGACAAAGCAAGCGGGTGTAGTCTGGGTTTATGCAGCAGAGCTGCATTGTGATGCACAAAATGAATGCGTGATACACTTAGGGTTATTGTGTATGCCGGCTTCGCAACAAAATGCTGCACAGCAGGCATGTCAAAGAAACAAAGCACCATGCCTCCACATTGGTGTTGCTGACAGACACAATTAACCAGCACATACAGCAAGCCTTAGGCCAAGGAATTGTAACAAGGGCTTAACCCCACAAAACAATTACAGCAGAACAACTAGCTATAAACTACATGCTGACGACATAACCCATGGTGCAGAAAGTGAAACAGGTTGCCATGTTTCCAGATTTAGCCAAAACGAGGCTAATTCTGAACACAAACATGCTAATAAACAACAGTCACATCCGTGAAATCACCTGATGAGCAGTATGGTTGCCTGCTTTCCACTGAGGCTGTGCTGCAGCAAAGGTGGCATAGAGGATCTGCGTGACTGCTTGCATGGTGCCCATGACTCCCAAGCGAGCGCGTGCTGAGATGTCAGTGGAGATGGGCTCTGGCTTCTTGGGTGTGAGCTGCTCTAGAGGAGGCACCATGGCAGTCACAGCAGCCAGGGTCATCACCACACCATCAAATCCCCCCAACTGCAGGCCAAAGAGAGTGTCACCAAAACAAGAGGGGAGTGTCACACCATCAAATCCCCCAACTGCAGGCCAAAGAGAGGGTCACCAAAACAAGAGGAGAATGTCTTGGATTATCCAACACAACCTCTTGTGGGGTTCACATATGGTTCAGCTGTTCGCCTTGCAACAGTCATGATTAGAGTCATGAGTACAACGTTTCAGTCCTTGATGGCTGCATGGCGTCATGGTTTTGTGCATGTTTGACGGTTCTACATCAAGCCTTTGTGTCTTGACAGGTTCCAATATCAACAAGCATGAAACGGTTTACAGAGCAACTGCCCTTGGTCAAGCCATCCAGCCATCCAACCAATCAAGTAAACAATCCAAAGCTTTGATCAGTTGCTCTGCTGCAAAATGTGCTACTGGCACTTTCTGTCTACTCATGCACTCCTTTGCTGGTGAACACATTGCTTCACCTAGACAAGCACTCTGTTCAACTTATGTACAGCAAGCACCTAGCTTTGCATTGCAGGCGCCACACACACACACACACACACACACACACACATGTTACATAACACATCACACTGCGCACGACAGCTGCCCATCATAGCTTTGGGGCAATTGACACAGACCACAAATCATCAATACAGCTGTGACTTGCCTGTATGATGGAGAAGGTTGATCCATCCAAGCAGAAGGCTACAGTATCAGCCACTGACAGAGTGAGCTGGTATAACACCTGATACTGCACATCACAATGGCCTCATGTTGTGGTGTGCAGCTGAAACTTACTGGGGCTATCGCCACGCATAAGGCAAACCCATCATGCAGAGGGGGGTACCCCAACAGGCACACCCCCCGGTGTAATCTATTGTGCATGCCAGCACAAAGGCCACTCGTGAAGGCTTGCTAGCAACACATGCATGCCACATGTGAATGTCATCATGTGCTTCAGACAGGGCACACACAATGAATTCAGGAGCTGGCTATGTGTCAGTCACACAACAAGCTGCTGTGCAAGGAAGCAGGCATGATACCTTGAGCAATGAGGTTACAAGACAACCCATGGACTTCCCTACTCTGATCAAGTCAGCCACGCCTGCAACCAAGCGTGAGTTTTTGTTACAAGGGGTGGGCAAAGCATGCATTGAAGCGACAGCTTGCGCGTTTGACTTGCACAATCAGCCTGAGTACTGATCAATGCGGAGCCTTGAAGCACCATTCTAAATTTGAGCGCGCATCAGCTGGACTGCCAAGCGTAGGCAACTCATGAGTGCTTGTGTATAAGGTGCTGGATCATCAGACACCCTTCAACTTCAACTGAACCAGTTCTCGTCATCTGACGCGCTGACATCGAATTGCAAATCAGGAGAACGCCTACCAGCAATGGAGGTGTTACGAGTCATGATCTGTGCAGCCACTATGGCCTCATTTGATCCCACAGCAAAGCCCACATCTGCAGCTGTAAGGGCAGCAAAGTTGCCAATGCCCAGCCCACAGAACATGGTCCTGTGTCCCAGCCCCTGTCACACCGCATCTTGCACTGAAAAGATACTCACCTCTGCTTGTATACACATATACAAACATACACATATACTTACCGTATATACATGTAGATGTACATGTAGATGCACATGTAGATACACATGTAGATGCACATGTAGATACACATGTACATACATACATACATACATACATACATACATACATACATAGATACATAGATACATAGATACATAGATACATAGATACATACATTCATACATACATGACATAGAGGGAAATGCCGCTAGACACAAGAGACTGTCAGCGCTGTCCAGCATTGAGGGACAGCACTTTTGGGCCCCGCTGTTTACAAACAGAGTACTGTTTGCATTCATATTACCTCGTGTGAGAACTGTACAAAACCACAGCAGCCAGGCTAGCTATATGGACTGGAGCCTCTGACTAATAGCAAGACTCTGCAGACAGTCATATCTATTCCTTGTAACTGACTATAATCATTACTCATGACTAAAATTACTGATTTAGAGTCATGAGTGCTGACCTGTATGTGGCACCACTGACCATGATTCACTTGGTGCAGCCCTCGGCTTCCTAGCAGGTCCATCACTTGCCCCTTCTGGTGCGGCTTCATACGCGCAAATACCACCGTATTACGCATGACAGTCTCCAACACAGACAAGTCACACTGGCGCAGCATGTGCTTGAAGGCATCCCCAGTCAGGGCACATTGCAGCTGCCCTTCTGCCAGCCCGTTCAGGGCTTCAGCAGCAGGCAGAGCTTGCCCACTCACTGACATCACAAAACTGAGCATTGACAGAGGCTCCCGATTAGCAGCCGGAGGGCTGATAGCATCGGTGGTGGGGTCTTGGGGGTCTGCACCAGGGGGCTTAATGGGCCGTAGAGAACCCCTGCTGGAGGCAAGGGGCCTAGGGAGGGTAGCGTTGTGGTGGTAGGCTTCCTCATCATCAGGGATTGTAAGGAATGAAACGTGGCGGGGCAGCACTTGGTGGGCATGCGAATCAAGGTCACTCAGTTGCAACAATCCCACATGGTCTGCTGCTGCTGCTGCTGCGGACGCTGGGCATGCTGTGGATGCTGGGCATGCTGTCTCAGAACCCACTTGGCTGTTCGCTGCGGCATCTGCAGCAGGCTGCGTCATGGCGTCACGACGCCCAGCAGGCACTTCATGACTGTGCATGCGGTGACTGGACAGTGATTGGACTGGCACAGGCTTTGGACTGGGACAATGAGCAGCTGCGGGTGATGTGGTCAAGCAATGCCTGGGCGCAGAAAGTGATGCTGACGTGGCGGAATGTGATGCTGACATGGCAGAGTGTGCAGGCAATGGGGCATGGCCCTTGGCTTGCTTTGACTGCTCCAGGATGTCGATGACCACCACTTGAGCTGGCGAGTGCAGCATGCCAACATTCTTGGCAACTGAGAGGCTGGCTCGGGGGTAGTCCCCCGTGATCATGACCGTTCTGATTGCACCCCTGCAGCAGCGTGATTTATGATAAAAATAAAAATAACATTAAAACAAACAATTATTTTAATAATAAACATAGTGGTAACTGTAGTAATGGATCTGATCATCAAAAGGCAGGCTGAGCCAACAGGCATCAGGTGCGTGCCATGCAAGTCAAGTCTGGAAGACAGGCTTGCAGTGAGCATCACAGATGTGATGATTTGACTTCAACCTGCATCATCACAGCACCAAAACCAAGTCTGCATCTGACGTCATGGTTTCTCCTCATTGTTTCAGGAAGAACAAGGTATGCAGACGCCCACTCATGACCCATGTTACATGCCTTCAGGTCAGGCAGGGCATACATTACATGATCACGATATGTATATATATATATCATCGTACCATGATGGTATGATGATGGCATGCTGGGATTATGGTACACCTCATTGCCATGAGCATGTCCTGAAGCCTGTTGTCAAATCCTGCTGGCAATCAACCAGCTAGAAGAGCCAGAGTCTAGACATTGCAGACGTGACATGCCATGCCTCATTGCATATTGCCTCCAAGTCAGCCCTAGTGCATGTGTGCATCCACTCACTCACTCACTCACTCACCCACTCGTTTGTCCTTCACTCATCCACTCATTTACTCATTCACTTGTTCCTTCATTCACTGATTCATTCATAGATTCATTGATGCATTTATTCACTCACTCACTCACTCAATCAGTCATTCATTCATCCATCCATCCATCCATCCATCCATCCATCCATTCATTCATTCATTCATCCACTCATACATTCACTCATCCATTCACTGACCGATCCATTGATTGATCCACTCATTCATCCATCCAGGCGTCAGGCACTCACCTTTCTTGAAGCAGGGACACAGTGGCTTTTGAGTCAGGCCGTACGTGATTGGTCAGCACCTGCACACTCAGCAGCTCCAGGCTCTGTGCATACGACTCGATATCCTGGAAGGACATGAGGGACAGGTCCAGGGTGTGCACATGGGGCATCACGCCCACTGCAAAAGCTGTCACTCGGAAGCTTTTGCTGTTCCAGTCTTGAACGACCTGCACGTCAGTCAGGCACCTCTGCGTTTGGCTTTTCCTGTGCATTCTTTACAAAATGTAGATATCAAAAAATACAAAGTTCATTACAGAAAGCTTGCATCATTCTTTCTGTCCTTCTTTGATGAAACCTGTTCAAGTCCATCCCAAGTCTCTGGGGATTGGGGACCAAGCTCCAAAGGCATAGATTTCACAAACACTTTCTTGATAGACACATCCAGCAGACAATTGAGTTACCTCATCAAAGTCGTGAGGCACAGTTGAGGGCTGAACCAGCTCCTTGATGGCAAGGGGGGGCCCCTTCACAAAGAACAGGGCCGCCCCCAGGGGTGCATCATTGGACAAGGCCACCGCGCCACACTTGAGGTTTTCAGGGTTGAATTCCAGGACCCTCAGAATGTGCAGCTCAGCCTGCCTTGATCCCGAATGCTGGTCTGGTTTGCGGGGCAGGGCCACCGACTCTCGATCCTGCAGGCATCGCACACACGCTCAAGCAAAAGCTGTAGGGCCACTGACTCTCAGTCCAGCAGGCATCGCACACACGCTCAAGCAGAAGCTGCAGAGCAGAAGGCTTAGGAGGTTTGTTTCAGGGTCGAATTCTGGATGGTCCTGCAGGCATCGCACACACGCTCAAGCAGAAGCTGTAGGGCAGAAGGCTTAGCAGGTCTGTTCAGGGTTGAGTCCTGAATACTTTGGTCTGGATGCCAGCTTGGCAAAAAGTGATATTCGGCATGGATCTACTGCAATAATGAGACGAATGCAGAGTGCCCTGTGTCCTTGCGCTTGCTGCTGTGTCAGGTGCAAGCACATGTTCTTGAGCATCAATTTTTGAATCATGCGTTTTGTTTACTTGACTCTGCTAATGCAGTGCGCAGAAAGCCATGTGCTTTGTGGTATCACCTGAAGCAAACAATTGTCAACCAAGCCACAAACAAAGCCAACAGGACATGGGGAGATGCCAAGGACATGGATAGATGCCAAGGAAAGAGCTCTGCAAGATGAGATGCGAGGATGCATCAGGCATACGTCCATCAATACGGTTGTTTGATCAGCACACACAGAATGTGGAACATGCCTCTGGCATGAGAGGACAAACACAAACACACGGAATGTGCCACACGCCTCTGGCATGGGATAACAAACACAAATACATGCCAGCAGATCACCATGCAGATCAGCAGCTGGAATGTCTTGTCCCAACCCTCCAAATCTGCAGCCGCTGTTACTCAAAGATTGATTCAGAATGCAGATCTGCAGCTGTGCTTCTAGATCACACGCTTCAGAATGCAGATCTGCAGCTGTGTTTCTGATTCAAACACTTCAGAATGCAGATCTGCAGTTGTGTTTCCGGATCAAACAATTCAGAATGCAGATCTGCAGCTGGTGTTTCCGGATCAAAAGCTTCAGAAGGCAGATCTGCAGCTGTAATTCTGGACCAAAAGCTTCAGAACCCAGATCTGCAGCTGTATTTCCAGGTCAAACACTTCAGAAAACAGATCTGCAGCTGTGTTGCCGGATCAAACACTTCAGTAAACAGATCTGCAGCTGTGTTGCCGGATCAAACACATCAGAATGCAGATCTGTAACAGTGTTTCCGGATCAGACACTTCAGAGCGCAGATGTGTAGTTGTATTCCATGATCAAACGCTTCAGAAAACAGATCTGCAGCTGTGTTTCCGGATCAAACACATCAGAATACAGATCTGTAACAGTGTTTCCAGCTCAAACACTTCAGAGCGCAGATCTTTAGTTGTATTCCATGATCAAACGCTTCAGAACGTAGATCTGCAGCTGTGTTTCTGTATCAAACGCTTCAGAACGCAGATCTGTAGCTGTTTTTCATGATCAAATGCTTCAGAATGATCAAACGCTTCAGAATCAAACCAGAAAACGGGCTTCCACAGTCTGGAACAAGCGGCGCTCAGCATCGTCCCCCACAATGGTGGACTTGTTGATCATGGTCAGGCCATGGCAGACTGCAGCAGCCTGTGCCAGTTTGTTGCTCCACCTCACAGCACTGCTCTGAAGTGGCTCAAAGACACCCTTCGTGACTGGCAGCATGCCATGCAGCCTTGCCTATGGACGCAGCAAACAATTGGAAACTGGCAATGTATACATATCAACATACATATGTGTATACATGCGTTTAATGTATGCATGTAAACGTACACATGCAGCATTTGGAATGAGTTCAGGAAACAACAAAATGTTGTCCAACATTTGCTCTGTAGACTTCAGAGTGGTGACAGAAAAAGAGGTATAATGACCAGACTCATAAGGAGGTTAGGTAAAGCGTACTTTGTTGCTGAAGCTACTTTGGCCAGCCAGATGGATGCTGTGCCAGATGGATGCAGTTAGGCTATCAACACTGTTGAGTGTTATGGTGCTGATACCAGAGTGCTGTGTTGTTCTGTTTCAAGAATGTGTCTACAAAAGTCAAGGCAGGTCAGAGCAGTTGCTGTCTGTGCCAGGCTGACTGAAAGCAAGGCAAAGCAGAGGGTCACAGGAGAGCACAGCATGAGTCAGGATGTCAAGCAGGGGAAACTATGACATAAAGGAGAGAAGAAGAAAAGAGTAACACACCCACAAGAGTGGGGTGACATTCGGGGGGCCCAAAGAGGTCCCCTGGAGTTAGCAGGTGGACAAGACTGGGTAAGAACACACCAGAGAAACAATTGTCAACACTACACCAAACCACATACAACAAGTTTCTGGGGATCTTGTGGAGTCTTTGGTACGTGGGCATGAACCATCATGCTTCTGCTCAGCTTTGCAAGGAAAACGGCATTCACTGCTCTTACATCAGGCCTGGCATGCATGCTTACCAAGCTTCCAGTCAATGTTCCTGTCTTGTCAAAAGCCACCACCTCGGTCTCGCCAACAATCTTAAAGGTACCAGGCCGAAGCTCCTCGATGCTCTTTGGCTTGAGCCACTCCCGAGCAGCAATTGAGCAGAAGATCATGATGACTGGAACCCCAACAGGCGCTGCATGTAGCCCTATGTCCAGGACGCGCTTTGCAATTGCCCCGGCAGAAGGCTTGAAGCGAGGTATGTTGAGGGCGTAGGCGATGAAGATCAGGAGCTGTATGATGAATGATCGTATGTACAGTCGGAAGCAATCCTGCACAGTAACAACGTAACATGAGAGTGACATCAGACTAAATCATCTGTATATAGTCATATTGCATTGCAGATACTGAATGGCTGCTAGAAGGGCTGCATGACTGCCTGAGCAGATGGATGACCTGCAGTGTACGTGACATGTGAAGCAAAGCCTCTTCTGGGCTCTAGATGCCAAGCATACAAGAATACTTCTGCTGAATGACAGGTTTGAGCTTGCGCTTAGCAAGCAGGCGTACTGCAGCACAACTGCCACATGCATGCTAACAGACAGGTGAGCTTGTACACACTGCCTGGGTGGTCCCAAACCCCCC
>JAABUP010002828.1_pt1 | contig 32342 bp, 24 predicted proteins | sample 5559201 | NCBI WGS metagenome assembly JAABUP01 (sample SAMN10711887, study PRJNA513373) | rock metagenome | isolation source: Antarctica rocks | place: Antarctica
CGCCGCGCGCAGGTGCCCTACACGCAGGCCGAGCGCAGCTACTACCTGTTCAGCAGGTGGCTGAACGCCGCCCACTCCGACGCCAGCGCGGACCTCTTCTGATCGCTTTGGCATCTGGTTGGAGGTCGCCATGTGTGCTGAATTCTTTTGCGGTTCAACGCATGCGTGAGCGAGCTTGCTCGGGTGCGAGCTATGTGTGCGCGACGCCTCTGCTGCTGTTCGGAACGGCGCGCCCGGCTGCCCTCCAGGCACATGCAAGCCAGAGTGAGGGGCCGCACCGTGCCGCATTTTATGCAGCTGCCAGGCCAGGCGGCACGGCAGCGCAGGCGCGTTCACTCAGTAGGCCTGTATATGTAGGGAGGCAGCATGTAAAACACCAGAGTGTAACAAGTGTGCCGAGCCAGCCGGGATGGCATGCAGCCCGTCGTCCAGCATGCCTTAGAGGTGAGCTCACGGGCGCGTGCACCACCGGCACGCCGCACCCTGCAGCCGTGGCCGGTGCCGAGCGGCCCGCGCGCCCGCTGCTCTGCGTGAATGCGGCCATGCGTTGTGCAGTGCCTCGCACCGCTCGGGCAACGATGTGGCCATTTGCAGACCCCCAGCGGCTTGCAGCGCGAGGTAATTGCATGTGTCTGCCTACACAGCTCTCCAGCGCAAGCAGGCGGGTGGCGCGAGTTGTGGGGCTGCCGGCCTCCTGCCCAGGCATGACGCTTGAGCTGGTTGATACGCACAAATGCGTGCGCCAGTGTACGGCGCATGTTCTGCTATGCTGTGCTTGGTTGTTGATGAGCGGTGAGAGCGTGCACAATGTGCATGCTCTCTGTGCACTGCACATGACTGACGAGCTGCGGCGCAACATCTGCTGCTCGAGTTGTGCCCGTTGTGCTGATATGGGCTCCCCCTACGTACGCAAAGGGCGTGACCCGGTGTGCGCGAGTTTGTGGGCGAACATGCTCAGCTGAGCATAGGCAGATGGTTTACATATACACAGCTGTATACATCTGCATGCTGATGTCAGAGCTGACTACATTTTGCCGCCCAATGGAGGCCCGATGCACACATGCATGCGGGGCCTGTGCCTGGCAGCCATCACAGCCAGCCTCCTCCCGGGTCGAGCTGCGCGGTGAGGCCTGCAGCACACCCACCACACGCCCTTCACATCCCACAGACGGCGTGATCGGCTGCACCTGCGGACGCGCGTGCGCTCCCTGCTCCGCCAGCACCGCACGCCACTGCGAGCCATGGCCGCGCGCACGCCTAACGCCAGTGCAACGGCCGGGCCTGCAGCAAGACGCCTGGACGAGCTCCCCGCAGAGGTACGTGCTGAGCAGCTCTGCGCGCTGCCTGCCGCCGCAGGAGCAGCAGCCTGTGCACGCCGGCATCCTGCCGCACCGCCGCCAGCTGCGGCCTGGCCTGTGCAGGTGCTGCAGGCGTGCGTACACCATCTTACTCTGTTCTCCCTCTACGCGGCGCCAAACTTTGAACAGCGGGCTTTCTCGCTGCGGACGGTCTGCAGGTGCGCGCTGCCTGCCGGTGCGCAGGAAGCGGCCAGGTGCCTGCAGGAGCTGCGCTGAGCAGCTGTGCGGGCGACAGGCGGTTCAAGGAGGCGCTGGACAAGCCGTTCTGGACTGTGCTGCACGTGCGCCTGGCTGCCAGGCTGTGGCAGGTCCTGGGGCAAGCCGGTGCGCGCCTCGCGCCGCCCGTGGCCCCAACGAGCTCGGTGTGCTGGTGTTTTTTGAAAACAGACCTGGCGCTTGCGCGCCGTGGTCCCGTTCAAATCAGCCCATCTCGATGCTCCGGCATGCAGGCCACACCGATGCAGCAGGTGTTCTTTACCGTGGCAAGGTGCTGAATGATGCCCTTGGCTGGCGCAGGTACGCCCGAGGAGGCGAGCGCCCGGCGGTGGCTCGAGGTGCAGGGCCTCGCCATCAAGCGCGTCCACCGCTTGGACGTGCTCGACATGGACGCCGAGCTGCTCTCCACCTTGCTGGCTAGCCTGCCCGCGCTGAGCTCCATCTCGTGCCTGCGGCTGCGTGCGCTCCCCGGCGCCGCTCCGGCAGCCACCCGGGCCTTTCTGGCTGGGGCCGCGCGCGCCATTGGGTGCTGCCGGTGCCTGCAGCACTTGGAGCTGCACGTTCACCTTGTGGGCGGCCTGGCAAACCAGCTCCCTGACGCGCTGGGGCGGCTGCTGGCTGAAGCGCGCTCGCTGGAGGAGGTCAGTCTCAGCCTGACGTCGTTCACGGTCGGAGGGCGCGAGTGTGAGCCGCCCGCTGCAAATGCGTCCCACCTGTTTACCGGCTTTGCTGGCCTGCCGCGGCTGCGCGCGCTGAGCCTGTCACTGGACGCCGTGCACATGGAGCCTGCGCTGCCCGCCTGTGTGTCGCGCCTGGCGCAGCTGACCTCGCTGAGCCTGCACGGCTTTGCCGGCCTCCGCTGCGAGCCCGGCTGGGCGCGCCTGCCGGCGCGCGTGCGCCTGGACTTTGAGGACTGCTCGTTCCGCTCGGGCGACGGCGAGGCCGCGCTGCCCGGCATGGACGCGCTGGCGGCCCTGACCAGCCTCAGTGTCTGGAACTGCCCCGGCCTGCGCACGCTCCCCGCCTCGCTGTGGCGGCTGCCGCAGCTGCGCCGCCTCCGGCACGCAGCCAGCCAGTGGGAGCCGCGCGCGCCGCGCGCCGCGCTGCCGACCGCGGGAGTGCCGGCGGGCGCGCCCTGCTCTGCCTCTCTGACAAGCCTCGGCCTGGTGGGATGCAACCTGGGGGCCCTCCCGCTCGGCATCCTGGCCATGACCCGCTTGACGCAGCTCGACCTGTCCCAGAGCTGCCTCGGGCGGCTGCCCGAGGGCGTGAGCGCGCTGGCCGCCCTCGAGGCGCTGCATCTCGGGCGGCACAAGAGCAACAAGGCGACCTGGGGCACGTTTGACGCCCGGGCCCTGGGCAGCCTGGCCAGCTTCCCGCACCTGCGCAGCCTGAGCTTTTCTCACTGCGCCGTGCTGTTCAGCTCGGACTTTCAGGCCGCGGCTGCGCACCCCCGCCTGCGGCACCTGCGGCTGGACACCTCATTTCCTGCACGTGGCCCGTCGTGCGCGGCATTCCTGGGCTTTGTGCATGCCCTGCTGCAGCAGCGCCGCCCGGGTGTGCTTGAGATGGGTCTCCTGTTTGTGGATGGCGCGGGGGGCACGGCGGCGACAACTTCCACGCCGCCCTGCGGGCCGTGGGGGACCCGCTGCACTGTGATGCCGTCTACTCTTATGTCAGTGAAGTTGAGATCAGTGATGACGACGAGGACAGCAGCGAAGGCGGCGATGAGGAGGGCGCTGGGAGCGGCGGTGAGGGCGGCGGTTGGAATGACAATGACGGGGAGTAGGCTGTGTGTTCAAGGGATGTTTAGCACAGGGTGGGCTGCATGGACTGTGCTTGGTCCCAGTTGCCGCGCATGCTGCTGCCCAGGGCAGTCTGTAAAGTCAGGGCGGCCTTTACAATTGTAAATAAACCTTTCGCCCCCTCACTCGTCAGCCCGCCGCGGGACGCGCACGCGCAGAGTAGGGCTAGGTCTCGTCGACCACCACGCTGCGCAACGCGCCTGCGCGCAGCGCGCCGCCGCGGGTGTCAGCCGTGGTGCCCGGTGGCGGCGGCCCTGCGCAAGCTGGACAGGCGCCGCCAGCGCGCGGAGGTCCATGCGTTGGCGCGCGCAGCACACCATGCACGCCAGCGGCGCAAGGCAGACGCGCGGCAGCGGGCGACAGCGAGCAGCACGGCTGCAGGGTACCTATATATTACCTTGCTCGGGTCGGCGGAGTCCGCGCTCCGCTCCACGCCGGAGTCTGCGCTCCGCTCCACGGCGGCCGCTGCTCCTGCGGGCGCCGCCGCCTGGTGCGGCGGCTCGGGGCGGCCCTGCACGCGCGCTCAGGCTCAGCACTCCCAGGCCGGGTCACAGCTGTTACGGAAATCAGAGCACCGCGCTGCTTCACGTGTAAGAAAAGCACAGGCACACTTGTCAGGCTCAAGGGCCCAGGCAGGGAGCTGACCTGCCCACCGCAGCCTGTGGCCTGCAGAGCTCGTACACGCTGCTCCTCCGCCACGATGCCAAAGAACATGTCCTGTATGTGGATGAGCTTGTGCACAAGCCCAAGCATGTCTCCAGACGCGGCGGCGACCCCAGCGGGCGCGACCGGGCCCGCAGTCCGGTCGCAGCCCGCAGCACCTGGCAGCACTGGGCCCGCAGCACCTGGCAGCACCTGGCAGCACCTGGCAGCACCTGGCAGCACCGGGCCCGCAGCCTGGTCGCTGCCCGCAGCACCTGGCGTCCGTCCGCTCGCTGGACTCTGCGCGCCACCGGCCTGCCGTCAGCCTGCACGTCACAATGTATGCGTGCCTGGCCTCCCCCTCGCATGCGGCGTGGCGCCCGGGCGCAACGGCCTCCGGGCTTGGCCGCGAACGGTTAGGGCTGACCCGGGTACAAGCTAAGACCACGCTTGGATGGAGGTGCCAGGCGCTACGGCGCGCACCGCTCCGCGCGACCACGGTCCTCCTGCGTCGCATCGTCCTCTGCCTTGCGCTTCCGCCTTTTTTTTACCGTCAAAAGTATGAGGCGCCGGTGCGCGGCGGCCCGCGCCCAGCGGCCTCGACTGATGTGCCCGCCACCCCAGTCGCCATCCTTGCGCTCAAGCACAAGCCGCTTCAAGCTGCTGCCCGCTTGAAAAGAAGGGTCGTACTGACCCTCTGCCTTGCTAGCTGCCTTGGTAGTGCGGTAGTGGCGAAGAGCTACTGCCTTATATATGTAGGTAAAAACACCAGATATCAAAGTAAGTGTATGTTATTGAGCGCTGTCAACGCTGCAGCCGTCTGAGGCTGTGAAAGAGTCTCGTGCATGACTTGCACACACACGCACATTGTCACATAACCAGGCGGCCACAGTCCTCTGCGGCGCACAGGGGCTTGGCCATGTCACAGACTGGCTCGTCACGCAACCCAACCGCACCGAAGGGCGCTGGCGCTGCTGCCACCGGGAAGGCAAGAATGCCGAGACTTCGCCCAGGCCTCGTCGCCAGCGTCCGTACCAAGCTCGCCGCCGCTGCAAGCTCGCCTGCTGTGCGCCGGTCGCAGGCGGGCTACTACATGCACTTCCATGGCGCCGCGCTAAACCACCGCAACCACACGCCGTTCGCAGAGGGCGCCACAGTCGGCTCCGTGGTGAGCTACGCGGACAAGTTCCAGGCCGAGGTCTGCTCCCCGCCTGCGCCCGAGCTGCCGCTGCCAGCGTGTGGACCCTCGGCGCGAGCGCGCGCGCCCTCCCGCCCTCGCCCAGGCGCTGCGGGGGTCCTGGGAGGCTCGCCTCGAGCTGCCCCTGGACGACGGGTCGCGCGAGAGGCTGCTGCACTACACGGACGGGCCCGACATGACGCTGGACGACTACCGCGACGTCCTGACCCTCTCCCGCCCGGGCGAGCGAGTCTACAACCGGGTGTTTTGCACCTGTGCGCCCTGGCCCACCCCGCGCCGGGCGGCCCGCAGCTGGCGCGCAGCCGCGGTCATCGTGCCCCGCTCCGCGCAGTCGTGCAAGCGGCTCTGGGCCGCGGCGCTGTACCCAAGGGCCACGCGGGCGGGCGCGGCGCGAGCGGGCAGCCTGAGGAGCACGCCTGCGGCGCGCGCGACGCGGGCGCGCGGAAAGGTGAGCACGGCTGGCCTGCGCGCGTGCGGCCGGGGCAGGCACGCCCGGGGTGTCTGGGGCCTGACTAGGCCGCTCGCCGCGCGCGTCGGTCGGGGGGTGTCGCATCGGTGCAGCTGCGCCGCCACGCAACACCCGCGCGCCGGCTGCGCGGCAGGCGCGGCCCCGAAGGCGCCCCCGCCGCAGCGTCTCGCCGCCGCGGAGGTGGCCGCGCAGCTGGAGCGCAGGATAGCGCTCGAGGCCGCGCTGCAGGCAGCGCAGGCGGCCACGGCCTCCGCGCAGTCCGAGCTGCAGGCGGCGCGCGCGGACGCCGCCGACGCCGAGGTTGTGTGTCAAGAGGTGTCTGCGGCCCTGGCCGTGGAGCGCCGGCGCGCCGACGCGGCCGAGGCAGCGCTGCGTGCGGTCACCGCCGCCGCCGAGAGGGAGCTGCAGGACGCCAAGCGGGCCATTGACCGGGGGCTGGCGGCGGTCGGCAAACGGCGGCGACAGGCCTGAGCGGCCGGGTCTGCGCGCTGCGGCGGGCGCGGTCGTATGCGCGGCAGCGCGAGGCCTGGCCTGGTGTGCGCGCTCTCACCATAAAACAGGAGCGGCGCACCGCGCGCGCGCCTGCCAGCCTGTGCATGTCAGGGGGCGTGGTGGTGCAGCGCTTGCACAGTTGCTTGACGCTCTAGCGCACCACGGCCAGGAGGTCGCTTTTGACGCCTGCCGCCGTGCTGTAGTAACTGTCTCTTACACGCTCGCAGCGCCCAAACAAATACACGCGGCGCAACATCGCGAGCTACTGCCACAATCAAACAGCGCCTGGCTGCGCTTGCGCGAAGCCCGACCACGTGGCCACACACAGCATGGTCGGCTGCGCAGGAGCGCCGGCGCTGGCGCTCACACAGGGCGTACCATCAACCCTGACCCAGCCCACAAACATGGGCGGCGCGCTCGGCCGCGCAGCCTCTCCCGCCTATGCGCCAGCGCGCCCTGCGCGCGCGCGGCGCCTCGCGACAACCCAGGCGGCAGCAGCACCGCCCCGGCAGTAGGACCGAGCGGCGCACCTCGGCGCGCGCCCTACTGGGCGGCGGCCGCGCCTGCGGCAGGCCCCGTGCCGCGCGCCGCGCCGCGCTCCGCGGCGGGTGCCGGCCCCTGCGCCCCAGTGCGGTGCTCAGCCGCGCCCGGGCCGCCGGCGCGCCCTGCGAGCACGCCCCGGCTCGCGCGCGACGCTGCAGCTCGGCAGCAGCCCCGCGAGCACCCGCTCGGCGCACCTCGGCTGCCGCCGCGCGACGGCCCTGCGGCGCCTCGCCTCGCGCCTCTGGCTGCCGGCCGACCTGCGAGCGCGCCCAGGCTGCGTCGCAGCGGCCCAGAGGCGGGTGCTGCCAGGCCTGCCGGAAACAGGCTGCGAGGCGGGCGCGCGCGCGCTGCGGGGGGCCTGCTACGCACCGCACGCAGCGCGCGCGATGGCCAATGAAGCCGCAACAGAGTGTCCAGGCGCCGCTCCGCACGCTTGGTCTCGTGCCGGTCGCACTTGAGGATGAGGCAAATGCCAAAGCGCGCCGTCAGCGGGCTGGGCAGCGCGTCCAGCCACAGCTGCACTCGCTGCTGGCTCAGCTCCTCTGTCCGCTCAAAGTGCCGGATGACCTGCAAGCGCGCCCAGGCTGCGTCGCAGTGTTCGGACGGCGGGTGCTGCCAGGCCTGCCGGGCAAACAGGTTGCGAGGCGGGCTCGGGCGCGCTGCAGGGGGCCTGTGACGCACCGCTCGCAGCGCGTGCGCGCGCGCTGGCTGCGGAAGCCGCAACAGAGCGTCCAGGCACCGCTCGAGACGCTGGAGCTCGCACCGCTCGGACTCGCGGAGCAACGGGGAACGGCAGCGCGCTCCGTCAGCGGGCTGGGCAGCGCGGCCAGCGACAACTGCAGCTGCTGCAGGCTCTGCTCCTCTGTCCGCTCAAAGTGCCGCAGCAGCCTTTTGACAGGGTCGGCGCCTGGTGCGGGCATAGCCGGGGGCGCACTGCGCGCGGCGCCGTCCGGGGCAGGGCGCCGGCGCTCGGGAGCCGCACCCGCGTCCACCCCCGCCGGCCCGGCGGGGGCAGGGCGCCAGCCCTCGGGAGGGGCACCGGCGTCCTCCCTCGCGGCGCCGTCGGGGGCAGGGCGCCGGCGCACGGGAGCCGCACCCGCGTCCCGCCCCCGCCGGCCCTGCCTTGCGCTTGCGGGAGCGGAGATTGTATGCATGCGCAGCAGCGAACGGCGCGTTTGGGTCCAGCCGCAGGGCCGCGCGCGCTGCTAGCTTGGCGCGATAGCGCCTCTGAGCCGCCCTGCGCGCGCGCGGCGCGTCAGCAGCCGCATTCGGCGCAGGAGGGGTTTGACAACCGGCCGGCCTGCGGGCACGACAGCCATGCAAGCAGAAGGAGGCGCCGGGCGTCGGCGCGCGCGCCTCTGCGCCTCCCTCCTCTGCGCGTCCGTCCTGGCCACCGCGGTCTGCCCCTCAGGCGTCGCTGCCACATTGCGCTGCATTGTGCGGCAGCTGGGCCGGGCGGCACCGGACCACAGGTGGTAGATCTATGTTGCCCTTGCAAAGCACCCACCCGTCCTGCTGATGCACGTTGGCTGAACCTATCCCTTTTGAATTTTGTAATTTGGAATGATAGCCTGGCAGCCAGATGGCCTCGTTGATGTCTTGAAGCTGAGGCAGGCCAGCGCGTGCAGGCCAGCTGCGCCCGATGAAACGCGGGCTACCTGGTGCCGGCGTGCAGGTGCGGCAGCACAGCGGCTGATGTCTGTCGCCTGCGTCTGTAGGCATCGCCTGCCTGTGTAGCTGGCTCTCCTCCTGCATGCCACGGCCTTTTTTGTCTGAGGTTGCAAGAGCTCGCGCGGCGACGCGTCCAGCGTGAACCCACTGAGTGGCCGCGCCCCGCGCGCGCCCCGCTCCAGGGCCGGAGGTGCAGCGCTGCTGATGGGGAGGGCGGCTTCTGCTCGCTTGGGCGTGAGCACGGCAGCACGCCCGTGCGCCGCGTGCGGCCGAGGCCTGGGCACGGACACCATGGCCGCGCGGAGCCTGCACAAGAGGAGTGCCCTGCGGTGCTGGTAGGCTGCTCGCGCCTAGCACTTGGCCATGCTTCAGCAGGCTGCAATTGCGCTGTGGGCTGCATCCGAGTTCCGCAACTCGACGTCCGGTCCGGGACCAGGACAGTGTCTGGGAGTGTGGGGGCACCTGCTGCGCTGGGTGGGGTGCTGGCAGGTCGCGGCTGTGCTGCATAAGACGGTCGCGGGTGTGCCTGACTCAGAGATGTCTAGAGCCAGTAGAGCGTCAGCGAGAGCTGCTGCGCAGGAGCGGGCCGCGGTGGCGTTGGCGACCCTGCTCAAGGGCAACAGCCAGGACAGCGTCATCGCGTTTGGGGGCGCGGCGGCGCTGGTCGGGCTGCTGGCGCGCGGCTGGACCGACGCCGTGCACGAGCAGGCCGCTGCGGCGCTGCACAGCCTGTGCTCAGACAACGTGATGAACAAAGAGTTCGTGAGGGCGTGCGGGGGTGTCGAGGCGCTGGTCGTGCTGCTGGCGCCCGGCGGCTCTGCTGCCGTGCAGGCGCGAGCCGCCGCGTTGTTGCGGAACCTGTGCGTTGACAACGCCCAGATCAGGGACAGCGTCACAGATTGCGGGGGCGCTGCGGCCCTGGTCGCACTGCTGGCGCCTGGCGGCTCCGCGGTCGTGCATAGGGAGGCGGCCGGGGCGCTACAGAATCTCTGCCGTACTAATTCCCAGAAGAGTCAGGACAGCGTGAGAGCGTGTGGGGGCGTCACGGCGCTGGTCGGGCTGCTGGCGCCCGGCGGCCCTGCTGCTGTACAGCAGCGGGCCGCCGCGGCGCTGCGGAGCTTGTGCTGGGACAGCACGCAGAACAGCGACAGCGTGAGGGAGTGCGGGGGCGTCGCGGCGCTGGTTGGGCTGCTGGCGCCCGGCGGCTCTGCAGATTTACATGAGCAGGCGGCTTGTGCGCTCCGGAGTGTGTGCATGAACAATGCCCAGAACGCGGTCTGCGTGCGGTGGTGCGGGGGTATCGCTCTGCTGGTGGGGCTGCTGGCGCCTGATAGCCCTGCTGCCGTGCAGAAGCAGGCTGCTGCAGCGCTGAGGAACATGTGCATGAACAGCACGGAGAACAAGGATAGCGTCAGAGCATGCGGGGGCATCGCGGCTCTGGTAGGGCTGCTGGCGCCTACGTGTCCTGCTGATGTGCGTGAGAAGGCCGTCGGCGCGCTCGTCGCCTTGACCAGCGAGAATGCGCAAATCCGGGAAGCAGTCAGGGCATGCGGGGGGGTTGCAGCCCTGCAGGGTGCGCTCGCATGCGCCAGCTCGGCAGCAGCGCACAGGGGGGCGGCGGCGGCGCTGCGCAACCTGGCGCATGTTCAGCAGGGTGTGAAGCAGGAGCCGCACTAGTGCCGGCGCCGCGCCCGCAAGCACAGCGCGCACTTACGGCTTGCGCTGTGCGGCGCGCACTTGAGCCAACTTGCTGGTGGCCCAGTGTGTTTATCCATGTGATGTCTTGCTCAATGAGTGGGCAGCACATGGACTCTTTCCCTAAATGGCAGCTTTGTCAGTGCACCTTGCCCGAAGCGCTAATTGGCCATTTGCTCTGTGCTTCAAGGTCTCTGCTCAGTTGTTCTGCAGGTGTAAAGTCCCGCTTCAGCACAGGCTCCACACTATCCAGATACAGACACGGCGCCGGCCAGGCACACACCAATCGATCTGGCCAGACACACAGCTGCGCGCAAGCTTCAGCCGGCTGCACCGCCCGCTGTCGCTGAGCACTGGCAGAAGGTGCACGCCCAGGGTGGGCGTGCTGTGCATGTCCACTGCTGCTGCACTGTACCAAGCCCCGATACGCTGGGCTGGAGCGACAAAGCTCATCTTTCACATGGCGCACGGCGCAGACTGCCATCTGCAGTATCTTGTGATACACACAGCGCAAAAATCGCGCCCTAATGAAACCGGCAGGCCCTGCTGCGCGGCCTTCGCGCTTGTGTGTGTATGCCTTAACGCACTTCTGGCCTGCTTACTTGCTGAGGTTGCACGCGCTTCGTCTGGTGCAGCGTTTACAGCGCATTACGGCCCCTCTGTGCTTGCCAGGTGCCGCTGGCCCTCGTGTCGACATCAATCAGTACACTGGTAGCTGGTGGCACAGGTTTATAGCTACGCACATGCGGCGCGGCGTGCTGCCTGTACGCAGCGCGCGTGCGCGTTGCATGGGCGCGGCCCGTGCTAGCACAGCGCGCTGAGCCCCTTGTCAGCGCTCCGCACCTCGCCCAACCTTGCGCCGCTGCCCAGGAGGCCATCTCCAAGCCACCACACCCGCATCATCGAGCCGCATGTCCTGACAGGCTGCTCCTGCTGCTGCTTCCACCCGCACTCACCTCCGCAGGCAGGTCGTCACAAGGTACTTGGCACAGCAACGCCTCGTATGCAAGGCCGTGCACGCAGATGCGAGCCCCCTGCGCCCAGCCGCGCGAGTTGTCCTGCGCGACAAAAAGTCCTGGCTGCAGCGGCCACTTTCTTCAGACTGGCAGTCTGCTGGCACACCAGCGCAGACTGCTTCGCTAGCTCTGGTTGTTGATGGGACCTCTGTCCACAGGAAGGTTGAGCGCGCGGCTGAATACAGCAGGGCAGGTCGGTCTATTGGCTGCACCTCAGCAGCCTGTGGCGCCGTGCGAGACCACGGCGCTCCTCCACTTGGCTCACGCACAGTGCTGTGCAGTTTGAGCCAGACTGTGTGCACTCGCTGTGTCAGCCAGGACTTTGCTGCAGAGAAACAGGCTATGTGAGCCCCTCACCGGAGTCCGGACAGACCGACCGTCTCAATCGTGCCTTGGACCGGGTGCGTGCTCTTGCTTACGACCAGGTGAGACCGGGCATGGCGCTCAGACGCCGGCGCGCTGCGTCATCACAAAGTCCAAGGCGGTGCGCCTGGCGATGGCGGCAAACCTCCAGCCTGTGAGCTTGTTGCTGCGTGCTGCGTGCTGCGTGCTGCCACAGCGGCGACCAAGGTGCCGCGGCGGTCTGCGTGTGCAGCGCCATGACATGCGCGCGCGCACGCGGGGCGCGCAGGAGCCCACAAGGTGGGCGCGCGGCCTCGACAAGCAGGCTGCGGGCCGCACGCCACAGGCTTTGCAGTGCGTGCTTTGGAGCCCTGCTTGCGTTGGTGGTGAGCCGTGCCTTGTGCGCAGCGGCCTGTGCACGCATACCTTGTCCACCCTCCTGCCGCACAGGCTGCTGCAGCATGTTGGCTGATGGACGCCTGGGTGCCCATGTGCTGCTGATGAGGCTGCATGCAAGGCCAGAAGCTGCATGCTGCGCACCGGCTGCGCGGTGACTGTGCATGGAAAAACTCGGTGCTGACGCCCATGGCCTTCTTCCAGCATGCTCTGGCAAGGAAGCCAGGCCGTCCGCTCGCACACAGTCAGCATGTGTCCCACAAAGCGCGAACGCGCTGAGCGCGTCTGACAGGTGAGCGGTGCATGCCCTGTGCGCCGCAGGAGCAGGGACGCGGCCACGATGGCGAGAGCTGGCGCGCGCGCTCGCGTCGCCGCACTGGTCAGGCGCCTGGCGCCTGGCGGCTCTGCCGCGGCGCAAGTGGATGCTGCGCACGCGCTGCACTGCCTGTGCTTCGACGAGCGCCGGGTCAGGGAGTATGTGAGGGCATGCGGGGGCATTGCGGCGCTGGTCGGGCTGCTCGCGCCCGGCGGCCCGCCAGCCGTGCTGGAGCAGGCCGCCGCGGCGCTGGCATGCCTGTGCCACATGGACACGCAGAACCAGGACAGCATGCGCGAGTGCGGCGGCGTCGCCGCGCTGGTCGCGCTGCTGGCGCCGGGCGGCTCCGCTGACGTGCAGACGCAGGCCGCCGCGGCGCTGGCAAACCTGTGCATGGGGAGCGCTGAGAGCCAGAATGCAGACAGCCAGGACGCCGTGCGGGAGTGCGGGGGCGTCGCCGCGCTGGTCGCGCTGCTGGCGCCCGGCGCCGCGCCTGCCGTGCGCGCGCGGGCCGCGGCGGCGCTGGGAAACCTGGGCATCATGAACGCCGGGTGCCAGGACAGCGTGCGGGCGGCCGGGGGCGTCGCGGCGCTGGTCGCGCTGCTGGCGCCCGGCGGGACGGATGCCGTGCATGAGCACGCTGCGGCCGCGCTGGGGAACCTGTGCTTTGAGAGCATCGAGAACAAGGACTGCGTGCGGGAGGCCGGGGGCGTCCCGGCGCTGGTCGGGTTGCTGGCGCCCGGCCGCTCTGACGCCGTGCGCGAACATGCCGCCGGGGCGCTGTGCGAAGCGTGCACGGACAACCCCCGCAATCAGGACCGCGTGAGGGCCTGCGGTGGCGTCGCGGCGCTGGTGCACCTGCTGGCGCCCGGCCGCGCGGCCGCCGCGCAGGAGCGGGCCGCGGCCGCGCTGGCCACCCTGTGCACTGACAACGCGCGGAACGGCAAGAGCGTGCGGGAGTGCGGCGGCGTCGCCGCGCTGGTGGGGCTGCTCGCGCGCGGCGGCCCGGATGACGTGTGCGGTATGGCCTCCAGCGCGCTGCAGAGCCTGTGCTGCGAGGACAGCGAGCAGGGCGAGGGCGGCGCGCGGGACGTGGCTGGTCGGGCTGCTGGCGCCCAGTGGCTCTGCGGCTGCGCACGAGCAGGCCGCGCAGGCGCTGCTGGAGCTGTGCATTGACAGCGCGCAGACCAAGGACGCGGTGAGGGAGTGCGGGGGCGTCGCCGCGCTCGTCGCGCTGCTGGCGCCCGGCCGCTCTGCGGCCGTGCTCGAGCGGGCCGCCGGCGCGCTGTGCAACCTGTGCGCTGGCAGCGCTCTGAACAATGACTGCGTGCGGGAGTGCGGGGGCATCGCGGCGCTGCTGGCGCTGCTGGCGCCCGCATATCCTGTCGCTGTGCACGAGAGCGCGGCCGCCGCACTCACAAACCTGACCCGCGAGTGTCAGCCCAGCCGCGATGCCGTCCGGGCATGCGGGGGAGTTGCAGCCCTGGAGGGTTTGCTTGCATGCACCAGCTCGGCTACCGCCCGCGAGCGGGCGGCAGCGGCGCTGTACAACCTGGAGCGTTCCCTGCGTGTGGCGAGTGAGATGGGCTGAAGGACGCGCTCTGCGGTCGAGTCATGGTAACAGCGGTGGTGGCATTGGTAGCTCGTGTTGTCATGTCTTGCGTGTGGTGCTATGCACCCTGTGCTGGGACTGTGTGCTAGTGTGCTAGTATCTGCTGTCATGCTGTGCCGAAGCATTTTCGTCAGGGTGTGCATTGCCAGAAGTGTGGACGGGCGCGCCCGACGACGCATAGTAGCCTACTTCATACTGCCAGCGGTAAGCAGGAGAGTGCCTGAATATGTAGATGCTGCACTTGAATGCAGCGTACATCTGTAACCTGCAGCTGCTTGATCACATGCTGCATTCAGCCACCTGGGGCAGCTTCAGGGGTGATCAAGCAATGCAGGCAGCAGGCAGGGTTGCTCAAGAGAGTGTTGAGGCCCTCAGGCATCAACACTGAGGCTATGTCCGCCAAGCAGGCGCCAGGCTAGGCTGCTGCATCCCCTGGCGCCCAATCAGTTTCAGCACGTCCAGTTACTGCCACACATGAGAGTATGGGCGTGGTTGTCACGGACTGGCCTGCTGACACGGCTACACCGCATGCAGCCCCTTCTCAGCATATATATTAACTCTCAGAGGCCTTCCTGTCAGTGCCTTGCATTGCACTAGGGGCTTGCATGCAGAGCGTCACGTGCGCGCGCTGGGACACGCATTGCTGCTTCCACCATGACAGCGCTCTGCATGCATGCATGCCCCTGGGAACATGCGCCGCTTACACACTATGTACGCAAACTGCGGGCCTGCAGGTTCTGATCACAGACTGCAAGCGCAGCCGCAGCACCTCTGTACCTCCATGCCATGCTGCCCTGTTACTTGTTACACCCACATGCACCAGCACAGTCACTTCTCTGTTGAAGCAATCCTGACAGGCAAGCTGCACTTTATTATTTGGGTAGGCAGGCGTACATGCATCAAAGTTCTTGGTGTCCTGTTAGTTATTGCGCCCACATGCACAAGCACTTACAGCCCCTTTTCTGTTGAAGCACTCCTGACAAGCAAGCTACACTTCAAAGCTGGGAGGCAGGCCTACTTGCATAAAAATGTTCTAGCTGTCCTGTTACTTGTTACACCCTGCGCACCAGCATCGTGAGCCACAAAATCAGCGGTGTTACACAGCAGCAGGTGCCAGCACATACGGGAGCTAGCTCTGAAGCGCTTGTGCGGCGCAGGGCTGGGAGCGTCACCCTGCGGGCTACCAGGAGCAGCTACACGGCGCATGCATCCCATCGTGCAGCGCGGGGCGCAGCGCGCGGACATGCCAGCGTGCACGGAGCGGCCACGCTGGACGCGGCGCTGCGCTGCTGCGCGCCGGCGCATGTCCATGCGGGCGCAGCGCGGGCGCTCGCCAGCTCCGAGCAGTGCGCGAGCCCGCGTGTGCAGTAGCAGGGTCGGCGGCCGGCGACGCGCCTATCAGGCGCGTGCTTGCAGGCGCTGGCACGCGCCCCTGTGGCCCGCGCGCCAGGCCGCCTTCTGGCACGCGGTCGAGCAGTAGCGCGCGACGTTGCAGCCGGAGCACACCTGCGTACGCAGCCCTGCCTCCGACGCGCCGGACAGGTTGCCGCACCTGCGCGCGCGCGGCCCGCTCAAGAGTCAGGGATCCTGCAAAACGTCAACGCGCTTCTGCTGGCGGCACGGGGCGAGAGCGGCGCGCACCCCGTGCACCAGCAGCCCACAGGGCGGAGCGCGGGCGTGCGCAGGCGCAGGTCCTCCAGGCCGGCCTCCGGCTGGGCCTCCTCCGCCACCTCTTCTGCGGTGCTGTGCTCATAAAGCGCCGCAAACGCCGCCATGTCCGCCAGCTGGTCCACCGCGCTCGCGCGTGGACCCGAGGGCACCAAGCCGCACGCCGCTGCGGCCGCGGCGGCGCCCCGCCCAAGAGGGCCCTGCATGCGCGCGCACGCCGGTCTGCGGGCGGCGCAATGCGGACCGCGCGCGGCGCCACAGCCGCATTTGAAGCGCACGCTAGGGCTTGTCGCCGCAGACACTTGGGGCGTCCGGCAGCAGGGCAGCCTGGCGACCGCGCGCACCTGCGGCGAGAAAAACACGCTGGCGCGCGGCAAGCCGGCAAGGCAGCTCACTGCACGGCAAGCCCTGTCCTCGCGCTCGCGCGGCCCGCGCGCATCCGCAAATTGCTGCGCCAGCCGCGCCGCCGCGCTCATCGCGCCGGCGCTCGCGAGCGCCTGGGCCAGGGCGAGCGAGGCCCGGTACAGCGCGTCAAAGCCAGCCAGCGCGTCCGTGACCACCGCGTCCGATTCTGCGGCCCAGGCCGTGTGCGGGCTGCCTGTGTCGTCGCCGCCGGCCGCGGAGCGGCCCGGCGCGCTCGCCTGACGGGGTCCCCCCTGCGAGCGCGCCGGGCAGGCGTGACATCCGCACGCGCAGGCTGCGCCTGCAGGCACTGGAGCTGGGCAGCCCGCACGCCCACAGAAGCCGCATGCTCGGCGCCGCGCGCCGCGCTCTGCCCGTCATGCTCGGGCGCGCATGCGCGCACCAGCCGCCTGCTGCTCAGCCCGCCCCTCCCAGCGGGTGCAGCCACAGGCGGGGCCCCCGTGTCCACGCCAGAAAACATGCTGAGGGCACCGGGCAGCACGCACAGCTCTCGGCCAGCGTGCGCAGCGCCGCCACGATGAAGGGCACCAGGCCTTCGCACGCGCGCACGGCCGCCTGGCACTCGCCGCAGCCGCCGGGCGCCACGAGCCGGCCGCAGACGCCCTGCGCGGCCGCACAGGCAGGTGAGTGCCGGGTCCCGGCAGCAGCGCCGCGAGCGCACAGGGCGGCCGGTCACGGGGACATGCCGCGCGCTCACCACCACCTCCGAAAGGAAGACCGACACTTCGTCGGCGCAGCCTGGCGGGCTGCACACGCGCTGGAGCTCCAGCGCGCGCACGCGCTCTGGCGGTAGGAGCAGCAGGGGCAGCAGCAGCGCGGCCGCGCACGGCAGCAGCTCCGCCGGAAGCGCGCATGCGGCGGCGCCCATGCCCGCGGCCGGGCGCAGCAGGCGCGGAGCCCCGTGTATGAGCCCCTCCTGCCGCACGCCCATTATGCGCCGGGTCATGGGCGCGCGGGAGCTCGCACGCCCAGCAACCCCACATGCACGCAGCTCATTCGGCGCCACGGCCGCTGCGATGGCGCAGGCACCGGGCGGCGCACCCACAGCCCGTCGCGCATGGCGGAGCCGGGCGCGTGCGCCATCGCGAGCAGCTTTGCCAGCGTCGCGAGCAGCGCCCTCGCGGCCGGCAGGGGGGGGGCAGCCAGGGCCCCCGGACATCAGCAGCTCCACCGCGTGGCCCACCGCCTGCGCGCGCCGGCGACAGCGCCGAGGGTCACACGGCCGCGCCTGCCGCCCTCGCGCTCGCAGTCTTTGCTTTGCTAGGGAGGCAGCTGCATGACAGCCCGTGCAGCCAGCAGAGCTCGCTGGCATGGGCCCGCGCCCTGGGCGCGCCTGTCGTGCAGCAAGACGAGTGGTTTCTGGAGCCCACTCGTCTGCGGCATCCGGCATGCGCCTCAGCGCGGCCTCCACGGCCGGCAGGGCGAGCGGCAGCAGGCCCCTGCCTCGCTCGGCGTGCTCGTGGAGCGGCCCCGAAGCAGCCTGCGCAGGCAAGAGCACGGCCGCTGGTCGGTACGAGGCGCCGTCCGGCTGCCTGCACCGGCACGAAGCCCTCCCGCCCGGCGGCGCAAACGCTCCGGCTGCAGCGCCGGCTCGCTATATAAACACGCGCATGCGGCCTCCTGCGAGCATGGCAGGCCGCGATGGCAGCAAGCGGCGCGGCCCCCCGCATGCGCGCCCCGCAACTGGGCCCCGGCCGGGGACGCACCAGCAGCGACCAGGGCACATGGCAGCGCACGACGGCCTGCAGCGTCTTCTGCAGCAGGGCCGGGTGCCCGCTGCCCAGCGACGCGTCGACGTGCGCGCCCGCCTCGCGCGCGTCCTGCGCCGCGCAAGTGCAGTGATGCGCGCGCCTTCCGACGGCGGCCCAGGCCGGGCTGCAGGCCTGGCTGCTGTGCATGCAGGCGGCCGGGGCTGCGGGCGTCGCCGGGCAGTGCGGGTGCTGATGCCTCCCTGGCGCATGTCTGGCTTCGGGCGGCGGGAACGCGCGGCGCGGCCCCGGCACGCCGCGCCTCCTTCCGTGGGCGCACCAGCTCCGCAAGGCGCCGCGACGTCCACTGCAGCAGCGCGTACAGGTGGCGCATGGCGCGGATGCGCTCCTTCCCGGGCACGCGCATGCACACCGCCTGGACGCAGGTTGCCCAGCAAGCAGCCGCCCTGGCACGCGGTGCCGTCCGGGACGCGCCGCTCGCCTGCGGCGCGCGGCGCCGCCCTGAGCTGCGCCGGCCCCATGGACGAGGGAGCGCGCCGGAGCGCCGCGCTGGCGCGCGCCGGGCTGCGTGCATGCGCGTGCCTCGACTCAGGAGCGACCATGCGGACAGCATGCCCCGGACAGAGGGCGAGCCGGTGGTCGCCAGCGCCCCAACCCGCAGCGCCGGAGCGGGCGGCTGGCGCAGATGCGCAGCATCGCGAGCTGGCGATGCACCGTGGAGCCAGCCGTGGGCCGCGGACCGGGCGCCGCGCACCGGCCTTCCACAGCTGCAGGCAGCGCAGCAGCAGCGGGGCCACGCGGCCGGCCAGCAGGGCCTGCAGCCGCCGCTCCACCTCTGGCTCGACCCGCTCCGCGCCCTCCTCGAGCGTCTCAGTGTACGCCCGGGTCGCGCACTCGATGCCATGCACAGTCGTCCCCCAGAGCATGGGCTCCCGAGTGGGGCCGCCTGCGGCCCGCGCGCCGGCGCGCCTCAGCGCGAGCGCTTCCAGCGGCGCGGCGGCCGCCCCGCCTGCCGAGCCCTGACAGGCGCGCACCGCGGCCGCCCAGCAGCGCCTGCTCCATGACGGTGACCAGGAGGTCGCCCGAGGCGGCGCCGCAGAAGGCCGCCAGGTACGCGGCGTGCGGCGCCTCGCCCGCGGCGACCAGCGCGTAGTACAGCAGCGCTGCGGCGCACAGGTGCTGCGGCGCGCGGTGCGGGGCGCGGTCGGCGCTCGCGGCCGGGGCTGCAGGCATCGGGAGGTTGCGTGGGCCGCGCGCGCCTGGGCGGCATCCCCGAGCATCGTCTCGCGGTTCGTCAAGTGCGCCGCCTCTGTCACGAGCGCGCGGGGCGGCAGCGGCTGCGGCGCGCTGGTCAGCCACAGGAACACCGCCGACATGCCGGAGTGGTACTGCGTCAGGAGGGCCGCCCCAGGTGCTGCGGCGCCGCCCCACGCCTCCGGTGCGCCTTTCAGGGACCACAGCGCAACCACCTGCTCGGCGCGCCGCCCGCTGGGGCGCAGCCCGCGCGGACCGGCTTGCCGCAGGACGCGGGCGCAGGAGCGCACCCGTTGCAGGGCGGGCGCGCAGTCGGCGAGCAGAGCATGGGTCAGACAGTGCTCCACCCTGGCCGGGGTGCTCGCCGCCAGGGCCGCCCACGACGTGGCCAGGCCGGCGGCCAGGCCGTATATATCGTGCCGCGCATACCTGCGCGCGCACAGACGCGGTGGAGGGGCCCGGGGCGGCGGGGAGACCGACGGCTGCTGGCCGCGGGGCACAGTGCCTGTGCCACGCACCGTTCTGCGGCCTCGCGAACGGCCGTGCGGCGGTCGGGGCCGGCGTCGACCGAGAATGGGGTTGCCAACAGGCCGCAGAGCGCCTGCAGAACCTCCTGCCCAGGCACTAGGCGCCCCAGTATGCGGCCCGACGCGGGGTGGCTCGCGGCTAGTGGGCCGCGCCACATGATGCGCCTTGCGAGGCTGATCAGCAGCGCTACGGCCGTGTCGGTGTCCTCGCCGACCACCCTGGCTTCCCGCAGAGTGACGCCTGCTGCCTGCTGCGATGCACAGCGCGCGACCAGCTTCAGCAGGTCCGCCAGGTCGGGCTGCACCAGGTCGGCCGGGCACAGAGGGCACGTGGCCGCGGCTGCCAGCGCTGGCGCCCGCGCCTCGACCCTCCTGACCAGCACAGCAGCCTGCGCGGTGGTCCTGGCCGGCGGCCTTGCCCGTGCGCACATCGCGTGCCTCCGTCCGATTGGCTCAAACCAGCGGGGCAGACGGCTGTGAGCCTACTGGCCGAGCTCTGCTCTCAGCCGCAGCTGCCGCTGGAGGTGCTTGGCTGCCAGGCCGTGCTGGGAGCGCGCTGTGAGCAGTGCACGCACCTCGCTGTGAGCAGTGCACGCACCGTCGGCAGGACTGCACGCCCCGCGGTCAGTGCGCACTCTGCTCAAACCATGTGCAGTCCGAGGTGGACATCCAGCCGGACATCAGTCATCAGAGCTCGAGTCAAGTAGCACTCAGCAGCATGGGCAAGCTCGAGTTCCTTCTCCTCAAAGGAGCGGCACTCTGTCGCACGGAGCAACATCTCAGACGCGCCGCCAAGCCATGCAACTCCCACGCCTCTGATTGCGCGTTGGTCTTCCGCGCCTGGCTCTGGGGCCTCCCGGCAACCAGTGGTGCGCTGCTCCCGCAGCTAGTTGTGTGGACGCTTCCAATGCGCCGCGGCCTATTGTGCCTGTGTGCCCGCAGAAGGTTGCAAAAGATGAAAAGACAGTCGCAAGGGCCTCGCTTAGCATGGTTTGGTGCTTGTGCACAGCTTGGGTGCGCGCTGAGAGTGTGCAGAGTGTGCACCAGCGCTTGCGCGTGCTGTGGTGGTCACGCCGACTGCTGTTTTGCTCAGCCCTAGCCAGTTGCACGCTGCGCAGGCGGTCGGCTGAGACGGCAAGCTGCTGAAGGCCGCTGACAGCACGCCCAGGGAGGGCGCGCCGTGCGCGCCGGTGCGCGTGGAGCAGGCGTGCCCCTGGTTTCACTACAGCTGTGTCAAGCGCCGCAGGGGGAGCCGCCTTGCTGATTACGGTTCACTTGTGTCTCGTCAGAGCCGCGCGATGCGATTGAGCTGCTGCGGAGTGTGGCTGGTGGAGCTGCATGCACAGTGCCTTGCGTTTTAAAAGACGGGCCTGGTGCTGCACTGTGACGCCCGTTGTGCGCAGGGGGGCCGCTTGCCACTGCTGTACCCCAGACCTCCTCTGCACCGCGGGCAGGTCTCCGCATGGCGTACCCCGAGGCTCGTGATCAAGGCGCCGCGGGGGTGAGGCACTCCTGCGCTGAAGACGCGCGCTGCACAAGTCCTGGCGCTCCAGCCCGGCAGTGCACGACGACGCCTGATGCCGCAGAGCAGGGTGCTTGACAGCCAGCCCGGGGCTGCGCCGGCGCTCGCTGCACGCCGTGCCCTGCCTGGCTGAAGCGTAGACGCGCGCGGCGGCCCTGGTGGGGGCTACGGGCGCCTCAGCAGCCCCAGAGTAGAGCTCTGTCAGCAGAGTGCATTGCGCATGTGCACGGCCACTCCCTGAAGCCAAGCTGGTGCAGCCTTGCTGTGCGCTCCATGGGCTCGCATGGTGTCGCAGAGGTGGTGCTGCCCTCTGCTGCGCTGCAGAGCCGCAGGTGGAAAGCCCCGGCAGTGCCTGCTTGGCTGCTCGCGCAACAAGGCTGCAGAGCCTCACCGCTGCCCCGAGCGTGTGTGCCGCGCTCAGGCGCGCTGCTGGCCGCGCAGGCGTCCCTGATCGCGCTGCCCAATGAGCTGCTGGGCGGCATCCTGCGGCGCGCCTGGGCGGTCAGGCCGCCGCGCCCCGCGGCGGAGGAGGTGCGCGCCGCGGCCGGCCTAGCGCTCGTGTGCCGCCGCGTGCGCGCGCTGCTGCGCGCGCGGCCGCTGCCGCTGGCGCTCGACCTCAGCGCGGCGCGCCTGAGCGCGGCCCAGCGCCGCTGGCTGCTCGACCGGGCGCAGGCCGGCCGCGTGGAGCCGTCAGCTTTGACTTGCATGGTCTCGATCACCTGCCGCTCCTCAGCAAGGTCCTGGCCCTGCACGGCCGCACGCTGCTGCGGCTCTCCGGCGTGCCGCTGCGGCTGGCGGCGCGCGTGAGCCGAAAGAAGCGGCCTGCCCTGGACCTGAGCGGCCTGCGCCTGACCAAGCTGGGCGTCGACTGCAGCGAACAGCGTGACATGGTGCCGGACGAGCATGCATGGGATAAGCAAAACTGGATGTGGCCCGAGCGCCTGCCGGGCGCCCTGGAGGAGCTGGAGCTGCTCGGCATCTACATGTTGGACTGGCAGGAGAAGCTGGCGTGTGCGCCGCGCTCAGGCGCACGCTTGGCAGGGCGGCTGCCGCGCCTGCACACCCTCCGCTTGACCAGCAGTGACAATCATGCCCTGTTATCTGCTGAAGACATCCCCCTGCTGAATGGCTTCAGCAGCCCGCCGCATTTTCAAGCCAACACGATCGGGCTCGAGTCGGACATTGGTGTAGGCACCAAAGTGCTCGACCGGGTCAGGTCTGTGCGCATACGGGCTGGCAACAGCCGCGTGTTCCTGCGGGATGACCAGGAGGATGGCGCCATGGTCGTGGAGCGCCTCTGCCGCCTGGAGGCTGCTGAGCTGCATGCGGAGCGGTGTTCTATTGGGGTGGGCCCCGATGACGGCCGACTCACGCGTGTGAGCGCGCGGGAGATGGTTGGCAGGCGTGGGGACTGCTTTGCGGTTGATGTGGGAGTCATCGCAACGCCTTATTATGGGGGCTATGACCACAAGGCCAGGCTGTACCGCCTGGCCTGGCGCCGCTGGCCTGCCCCCGGCGCGCCCGACCTGCCGGCGGCCAGCCGCGCATGAGCGCGCCCGCGCATGGGCGGCGGCGGGGGGCCAGGATGATTATGAGAGCGATGAAGAGGAGGATAGTTGGGGTGAGGGGTAGGGCGACGATGCGTATGATTGATGTTTAAATTAGGTGGGCGGGACATGCATTGGCGCACTCAGTGTCAGTGAAGCTCGGGCAGCGCATGCGTCTCAGTGTTATATTGTGAGTTTGCTCAAAATCATGCGCAACGCAGCACCTTGCATGCTGCAGGGCCCTCCTCTTTGAAACACCGACACAACACACGCCACACAACACACGCTACCGCGCAACCCCACACACCTCTCCACTGCTGCTCAGAACTGCAACCTCATACATGCGACCGCCTCTGCCAAACCTCTTGCAGCGTCGCCCCAGGCCGGGTAGGCCGCTCCGCGAGCAAGTCCGTTGTCACTGCCGGCGCCGACCCATCTTCTGCCACCGGTGTCTCCTTCACACTCTGGCAATCCCAAGCTCAGCGGTGCCGCCTGCATCACAGCACTTTGTGCGCCGGCATGCCTGCCCTTCAGGCTCGGAACAGGAGCTACCAGGTGTCACCCGCTCTAGCAGACTGCAGGTGGAGGGCACCTCCAGTGCAGGGCACCTGGCCCGGCCGCTCTCCATAAAAAAGTCGCCATCGCGCACCAGCATCGCGAGCTGACACCGCAGCAGGTGCCAGCAAAAGGGTAGGGCGCGCAGGCGCGAGCTCGCAAGCGCCCGTGCGGCGCACGGCCACCAGCGTCACCGTGCCGGCGACCAGGAGGAGACGCGAGATGCGCCTGTCCCATCGAGCAGCGCGGGGCGAGCGCGCGGACAGGCCAGCCTGCGCGGAACTCCCACGCTGGGCGCGCCGCTGCGCTGCTGCGCGCTGGCGCATGTCCACATGGGCAGCGCCGAGCAGAGCGCGAGCCTGCATGCGCCGGAGCAGGGTCGGCGGCTGGGCGGCCGCGCCTGTCAGGCGCGCGCTCGCAGGCGCTGGCACGCGCCCTTGTGGCCTGCGCGCCAGGCCGTCTTCTGGCACGCGGCCGAGCAGTAGCGCGCGACGTTGCAGCCGGAGCACAGCTGCGTCCGCAGGCCCGCCTCCGACGCGCCGGACAGGTCGCCGCACCTGCGCGCGCCCAGCGCGCTCGCGAGCCGGAGCATGTGTGACAGCAGGCTCCTGCCAGCATGCTGCGTGCCGCGGGGCGCCGCACCCCGTGCACCAGCAGCCCACGGGGCGCAGCGTGGGCGTGCGCAGGCGCAGGTCCTCCAGGCCGGCCTCCGGCTGGGCCTCCGCGGCGACACACGGCGCGACCTCGGCCTCAAAGCGCGTGACAGCAGCCGCCACGGCGGCCACCAGCTGCTGACCGGCCGCGCTCGACCGCCCTGACGGGACGGCATCGCTCGCGTCCCAGCTCGCATGGCCCGCCTGCGCAGGCGGCCGGCGCGAGCAGCTCGTCAGGCCCCAGGCGCGCATGCAGGGTGCTGGGAGCGTGCTTCCCAGCCCCAGCCTGCGCAGGTGCGTGTCATGCATGCATGCGCATGCAGGAGCGGCCTGATGCGGCAAGCTGGAGCATGCTGAGCTGCATGCACGCGGGGCGCACGCTGCATTTCAAGTCTTCTACTTCATCCAGCAGCGGGGCGGCCTGCCGCAGCGCCCGCACCACTTGGCACCCCAGCCCCCGCCAGCATGACACGCGGAGCAGGGAGTGCTGCAGGGCGTGCACACCTCCGGCACGTGCCGCCCGACGACTCGCAGCATCTGCAGCATGTGCCCCGCCGCAAGGGCTGCCCTCACCTCGCGCTTGCGCTCGTCCTCGTGTGCGAGCACAAAGCGCCGCACCAGGCTCATCGCCGCGCCCAGCGCCCCGGCGCGCACGAGCGCCGCAGCCAGGGCGCGCGACGCGCCGGCCAGGCTCGCGGTGCTGCCCAGCGCGTCCATGAGCATCATGTCCGTGCGCATGACCCAGCCGATGTACAGGCTGAGTTCATGCGGGCTGCCTCCGTCGGCGTCGCCATCGCTGGCCGGTCCGCAGCCTGGTGCGCGCGCGCCTGGCGGGGCCGCGCCTGCGTGCAGGTGTGCCGGCTGTCAGTCTCATGTCTACAACCCTTGGAGTGTAACCTCAATGCGCATGACATCAGAGCCCGGCATGCATGCGCGCCCGCAGCGCCTTGGTGGGAGCCGCCTGCCATCATCTGTCAAGGTGCGATTGCCCCTGCAAGTGCTGGCCCCAGGAGGTGCAGGCGTGTGCCGAACGCACTGCTGTTCGACATGACGCTTGCCGCCATGCAACCAAGCACGCAAGTGCCTCGGAAGCCCGACAAGCTCCCAGCCCACAGGGAGGCGCGCACATCGCTCGGCGAGCGTGCGCAGCGCCTCCACGACAAATGGCACCAGGCCCGGGCACGCCAGCACGAGCGCATGGCACTCCTCCGGGCACGCCAGCCCGAGCGCCTTGCACTCCTCCGGGGGTGCCATGAGCTGCCTGACGTCGCCCTGCACGTCCACAGAGCCGGGCGCGCGCTCATTCCCGCCACCCTCGGCGGCCGGGCTCAGCTGCTCCTCTGAGCGCGGTGCTGAGGGAAGCGGAGTGCGCACCACCGTCCCCGAAAGGAAGTATGACACCTGGTCGGCGGCGGCCGCGGGCGGGAGGTGCGCGAGGTCCAGCGCGCGCACGCGCTCAGGCGGCAGGAGCAGCAGGGGCAGCAGCAGCGCCGCCGCGTACGGGAGCAGCTCCGCCGGCAGGGCGCGCCCGATCACCCGCAGCCTTGCATTTGTGTGCAGCAGCTTTGGAACGCAGGTCATGAGCGCATCCTGCCGCGCGCCACACGCTGGGTCGCAGGCAGGCGCTCCGCATTGACAGAGCCCTCACGCAGTCTCGTGCCGCCTCTGGCCGCCGCAGCGGCTGCAGCGCTGCGGAAACCGATGCGGCTCACCTTGAGCCCTGCTTCCAGGGCGGCGCCGGGCGCGTGCGCCGCCGCGAGCAGCTTGGCCAGCGTCGCGAGCAGCGCCTTGGCAGCCAGCGGAACAGGCTGGACGGCGCCCACGGCCAGCAATACATCCACAGCGTGTATCACCGCCTGCGCGCTGGCGGCCATGTCGATGTCGAGCGGTCCCTGCGCCGTCGCCGCGCTGCACAAGCGGCCGGACGCGCAGCTGCCAGGGTGCAGCCCTGTGCGCACAGAGCTTGTGGACAAGAGGATGCGCGCCTGACGAGCATATACGTCAGCGGCGCGCCGGTCCAACGCGGCCAAAGCATCTGGCGCGCGCCTGAGCGCCGCCTCCATGGCGGCCAGGGCGAGCTGTAGCAGACCTTGGCGCCGCCTGGCGCCCCTGTGAAAGTCCGGCTCCTTCACCTGTGCAAGCAACAAACTGCGCTGCACACCACCGCCCGCATGTGATCCCTGGACGACGCACAGGCGGCTGCCTACCACGGCGCAGAGTGCTCTGCTTGGCCACACATACGCCCGGGCTCATGTGCTCCCTGCCAGAGTACGCAAGCACCTCATGCGCTCTTGCAGCCATGCCACGGGCGGAATGCGCCTCTTGCGTGCAAGCACTGCAGCAAGGGCGCCGACTGGGGTCGCACCATGCACGACCAGGGCAGGCAGCTGCAAGCATGGTCCCGGAATGTCTCAAGCAGCAGGTGCGCGTCACAGCCGGCTGGCGCTGCGTCGGTGGGCAAGCCCGCATCCATCGTGTCCTGCGTTGTGCGGCCGCGCTGACGCATGCGACCGCCGACAGGCTGCAAGCGCTGTTGCCAGACGAGCAAGTCAACCCGGAGGTGCAGGCGTGACGAGGATGTGCAGGAGACTTGTCCTAGGCACTATCGGCAGGCGCGTCAAACGCAGACACTGATGCGCTCATCACACTTGACGCGAACCGCGAGCCAAAACAAGACTCCCACAGACCTTGCGTGCGCGGCGGCGGCCAGGGGCGCGGCGCAGGCTGGCGGCCGGCTCAGAGGCACCTGCCTCTGCTCAAGCATGCAGGGCACTGCTCTGGATGAGTGCGCACCGTCTCCGGGATGCGCTGCGAGATCCACTGCAGGCTGGTGTACACGTAGCGCATGCAGCGTGCGCGCTCCTTCCCGGGCACGCGCTCGCACATGTGCCTCCAGCTCATCATCCGTGCCACCAGTCCGCTGCACAGGCAAGCGGTGGCGTCGGGGATCCGCCGCGGGTCTGCGGCGCGCAGGCCGGTCAGCGCACAGCTCCTGCAGCTCCCCGACCTGCTCTTGTGAAGGAATGAGTAGCCACCAGGGCACGCCGCCGCGCTGGCAGGCACCTGTGCATGCCTGTGGCGCAGCTCGGCGGCAGCAGCCGGCACGCCCAGTGGCGTGCCCGGGCCTGGCAGCAGGCGCCAAAGCCCAGCCAGCTAGCCAGAGCAGGGCATCTGCACAGGACAGGAGGCGCTGCGCACCGTCCTCCCACACCTGCAGGCAGCGCAGCAGCAGCGGGGCCACGCGGTCGACCAGCAGGGCCTGCAGCCGCTGCGCCACCTCCGGATCAAGCGGGGTTGCTGCGACCGCGTGCAGCGTGCAGTACGCCAGCACTGCGCGGTCCACGCTGCGCAGAGCGGCTTCAAAGGGCTCCCTGTCGCCTGCGGTGCCATGAGGCAGCCTCGTTCAACCAAACACACGTACGACTTTCTTGGTGCGAGGCAGGTCTCGCGTTGCAAGTGTACTTGAGGGCGCCACACTGCGCACCGCAGCTTGCCAGCAACCCCTGCTCCATGACACCCACCACGAGCTCGCCTCCGGCAGTGCTGCAAACCGCCTTCAGGTATGCGGCATGTGGCCCCTTGCCAACCTTGCACAGCGTATCGTACAGCAGCGCCGCAAAGCGCAGGTGCTGCAACAGGCCAGGAAGCGAGTCGGCAGACGCTCAGTGCGACAAGTGCTGGCAACGGGACACGCGGCGTGCGCACTCGGGAGGCGGCGCAGAGGGTGCTTTTGCGCTTGACGTCTCTGCTCGCTGACGAGCGCGCAGTGCCATCCGCCGGCGTGCTGTCTACAGCGCCGGTCAGCCAGACGAGCACAGCCGACATGCTGGATTGGTACTGCGCCAAGCAGGCTATCCGGGGCGCAGCAGCCTCGCAGCCCCACGCCTCAGGCTCGTACGCGCCACACCAGGTCTCTACCACCTGCATGCAGGGCGCGCAGCCTTGGTTTTCGTAAAAGCCAGGCACAGGGCGGCAGTTGCAAGGCGGGGGCACGAGTCACCTGCTGTAGCAAGGGTGCGCACACGACGAGCAAAGAGTGGGTCCCGAGTATCTGCAGCGTGTCTGTGCTGCTCGCCGCCAGGACCGCCCACGACGTCGCCAGGCCTGCAGCCAGGCCGTACACGTCGCAGCCCGCGTACCTGCTCGCAGCGGTGCGGCGCGTGAGCTGCGCCGACAGGCGTGTGCACGAGCGGCAGACAACGGCGCCTGTGTCGCTGCACGCTCACCTCGCAGCAGCTTCGCGGACGGCGGCGCTCCGGTCAGGGCCCTCGTTCGTCATGAACGGGCATATCAGGATGTCGCTCAGCGTCTTGAAGACGCGAACCAGCAGCTGAGACAGAGCTTGCTCTTTGGCTCCTCGGCCCGCCGAGGCCTTCCGCTGCGCAGCAAGCAGGTCGCGCCACACAACGCGCCGGACCAAGCCCGCCAGCGTGCTGGCCACGGCCGCGCCGGCGCCCTCATAGATGAGCCTGGCCTCGTGCAGAGTGATGCCACTCTCGAGTGGTGCGGTCTGGAAGAGGGCTGGCACCAGAAGCGGCGTCAGCAGGTCCGCTGCAGCCAGCACGTCGTCCAGCCGCAACGGGCATGTGGCCGCGGATGCCAGCGCTGGCGCCCCAGCCTCGAGCGCCCCGAGCCCCGCGGCGGCCCTGGCCGGCAGGCCTGCCAGGGCGCACATTCTCACCTTTTGCTGGCCATGCAGTTGGCAGAGCTCCTGCACGTTGACATGGCTGGGCCCCCGCCGGGGCTAGGGCTGGTGGGCAGGCCACATTCTGCTCTGCAAAACAATTCACAAGGAAAGCGGGCCAAGAGATCAGGCACATTCGCATTATGCATGCGCATGATTTGCCGGCGGCGGCCAGCAGAGGCTGCTTGCATGGAGGCACACGCGTCTCGTTATCTGCTATGACACAATTGAAGCGTAAATAGCACGGAGGTGAGCGTCAGGCAGAGAGCGGAGCTGCTGTTGCAGCAATGTACAGAAATTATATATACAGTGATACGTCGGCAGGTGTTGCTGCTGCCACACTTGCAGACGTGAGGACGGCTCATTCTTAATGTGCTGATTTGTTTTACCAGCGGCTCCATGGGGCCGCATTGGCCTGACTCCCTGGAACGGGCCATGGTCCAGGCCTGTTCTGGAGAGACACCGGGCGCCAGCACCGCCGCCAGCGCCGCGACGCCCCTGCTCTCTTGTCACAGCCCCGATCCAGGATGTGGGGAGGGCACAGGCTGTGCAGTGCGCCGGCAGCCACGTGCCCCAGAGCAGCAGAGATCCGCCAGGAGCGCAACCAGCGCGGCGACTTTGTTCCCCGCTCTGCGCTTGGCGCTGTCCTGATTCTGGGTGTGCTGCGCGCGCAGCTTTTCCCGCAGCACAGCAGCTCTGGAATGCATGGCGGCAGAGCCCCGGGGCGCCAGCAGCGCAACCGGCACGGCTATGCTTCCGCACTCCTTGGCGCTGTCCTGGTTGCGAGCGTGACTTGCCAGCAATCTAGCTCCGCGAAAATGCATGGCCACAGAGCTGCCAGGCGCCAGCAGCCTGTCCACCGCCGCAACCCACACTCTCCTGTGCTGCCCTGGTTCTCAGGATGTTGTTGCAAAGACACTACTGTCCCAGCGCCCGAGCAGCCGCTGCCGGCTCCATCGCGTTCGCCGACCTTGGCAGATAGGGCCCTATGCCCATGGTAGCCACATGTGCGTGTCTGCAGAGCTGGCACCCGCGGCGTGCAGCCCCGCCCTTCCTGCACACAGAGCACGGCCTGTGGGACTCTGCACCTGCGCGCACGCGCGCTTCCAGGATGCTGAGCCTCATACGGTGTGCTCGAGCGCGGCCCGCTGTGCGCTGCGCTGGGCAGCTCAGTGCTTTTGACCAGGCCTCACGCTATCGACCAGATGCGAGCTGCTGACGGCCGTAAAAAATTTTAGCACGCCTGGAAGAAAAGCGCCGTGCGCCGTGCACGGAGCAGCTGTGCACCTGTCTGCGCCTCAGAGTCTCGCCGCCTTGCTGCTCACGGTCCTTGTTGCTTGTCAAGCGGCAAAAGCAGCTGTGCACCATGTGCAAGGCTGTGGCTGATGTCATCTGCATGCGCGTTGCGCTGGGAGTCCCGCAGCGCTCGCATGCTGGCGGCCCAGGCTTGGGAGGAAAGAGCCGCATGCAGCACAGTCGCGAGCACGCATGCGCGCGCGCAGCGTGTGGGAGCCGGATAGCTGTCAAGCGGCGGGAGCGCCAGGCCCGCCCCCTGCGCGTGCGGCGGCATCGGGCGGGTGCGGCCCGCTGCAACGCCGCGCCCTGCCAGGCGCCCAGAACTTGTGCTGCTTGTGCCGCAGTGCCGTCAAGTAACATGCAAGCTGTGTGAGAACATGCAAGCTGACAACATGCAAGCTGTAGCATTGAGGACACAACTGCAGCGCATGCTTGATGTGAACAATGCTTCAAAGCATACATGCACCAGCATGCGGCATGGGCGAGTGCAGGACAGGCTGAGCCGGGCCCGAGGTTGCTGTGCGATGCGAACCCGCTTTCATCAAGCAATCAGGTGCTGTCAGCAGTGGCGCATGCAGGGTGCTGTGTCAGGCAACCTAGCTTGCCCCCGGATGCAGCCTGCTGCACGGTTGCTGCCGAGGGGCCTGCGCACAGTCGACGCAGCCCAACTCTGGCACGCACATGCTCGACCCGGCGCACGCGACCTACTCGGGATCAAATTATACAGTATCAGCATCGCTGTCGTCCTCATGCAGCGCAAAGCCCGTGGCCTGCAAGGCGCCCCTGAAGTTCTGGCCATCCTGCTGGCCCGCGCCCTGCACGACGCTGTTCTCCAGGCGCAGCACGCCCGCGCGCCCCTGCTTCAGCAGGGCGACGACAAAGGCCAGGAATGCCCCGCACGACGGGCCAGGGGCAGGGTATGAGGTGACCAGCACCAGCTCCCTCAGGCAGGGGTGGCCGGCCGCGGCATGGAACTCTGCATCAAAGAGCACGCTGCAGTCATGGAACTGTAGGCTGTGCAGGTTCGGGAAGCGCGCCAGGCTGCCCAGGGCGCGGGCGTCAAGGGTGCCCCCGATCTCTGTCAGGCCCACAGATATCCGCCCGAGGTACAGCGCCTCGAGAGCGGTGAGCACGCTCACTGCGTCGGGCAGCTGCTCAAAGCAGTTGTCGCTCAGGTCGAGAGACACCAAGCTTGTCATGGCCGTGATGCATGCAGGAAAGCTGAGCAGCGCGTGGCGCTGCAGGCAAAGATCGGTCAGGGACGCAAAGCAGGGGGCGCTGGCGGGCAGGCCCACGGCCGGCGGCTCATTGCACACAGCGTTCAGCCAGTGGGTGACTTTGCGCAGGCGCGTGAGCCGCCACAGGGATGCGGGGAGCGTGCGCAGGCTGGGGCAGGCCATCACCAGGCTGGTCAGGGACGCCAGCGCATCCATACCCGGCAGCGCGTCCTCGCCTTCAGCCGCAAACTCGCAAAAGCGAAAGTCCAGACACTCGAGCGCCGGCAGGCGCGCCCAGCCGGGCGCGCAGCGCAGGCCGCTGATGTCGTGCAGAGTCAGGGACGTCAGTGCAACCAGGCGCAATATGCAGGCAGGCAGCGTGGCGACCCCGCTGATGCCCAGTGTCAGGGCCAGCGTGCGCAGCCGCGACAGGCCAGCCAAGCCTGCTATCAAGTGTGATACGCTTACAGTGGCCGACCAGTCTTGCGCGTGCAATTTGCAAGCAGTGATGGTCAGACTGAGGTCCTTGAGCGCGCGCGCCTCAGCCAGGTGCTGCCAGAACTTCGCTGAAACCCGGTCCTCCAGCCTGTTGGCCAGTGTGACATGCAGATCCAGGCGCCGCAGGCACGAGCAGCGCCCTATGGCGCGTGCGGCCCCAGCCAGGAAGTCCTGGGTGGCTGCCACAGCAGCGCCGGAACGCGCTTGCAGACTGAGCCCGTCAGCTGCGCCGAGCCCGTCGATGGACACCAGCGCGGGCAGCTTTGCCAGAAAGGATGCGAGCCGGCCGGCGTCCGCGTCGACGACCAGGCCGCAGATGAGCGTCACGGCGACGCCCTGCCTCTGGAGCCAGCGCCAGGCGCGCGCGCCGGCAGGCGTGCCTGCGGCAGGCATGGGGTGTCACTGTTTGAGAGGAGGACCCGCTTCAGTGCAGGTTGTGGTGTAGAGACGCGGTGACAGTACACTGGGAGCAGTGCAGCGCGTTCGGGCCATGCTTGACTGCACAGCAGACACGCTCACACCAAGGCAATGCAAGCAGCGCACCGGGTTGTCCCAGCGCCCGCCACAGCCTGCCCGTGATGTCAGGTTGCAGCGTCGTGCAGAAGGGCGCCTCGAGCGCCTGCTTGAACTGCCTGTCGCTCGGGGCACGCGACCAGCTCAGCTCCGCTGGGCTGTCAACTGCTCAACCGCGTGTCGACGTGCAGTGCGCGCCTGCAGACTGTCACCAGCGTGAAGGCCTGTGTCCAGCCGTCGTGCACATGGGCAGACTGCTGCATTACTTGGAGCGCGCACGCCTGCAGGACCTGCACGGGCCGACCAGCGCCTCTCAGGGAGTGCGTTGTGTTCCAAGCGTGCGTAGCGGTGCTGGTCCTGCAGCGATAGGGTTATAGGGCAGGGTTAGGGTCAGGGTTAGGGTAGGGTTAGGGTATAGGGTAGGTTAGGGTTAGGGTAGGGTTAGGGTTAGGGTTTGGGTAGGTAGGGTTAGGGTAGGGTTAGGGTAGGGTTAGGGTAGGGTAGG